>Ga0335083_10000296_pt1 | contig 79504 bp, 58 predicted proteins | sample Lox_Sample_42_FD_206716 | JGI IMG/M metagenome (GOLD analysis project Ga0335083, IMG submission 206716) | Soil microbial communities from Loxahatchee National Wildlife Refuge, Florida, United States - Lox_Sample_4.2 | ecosystem: Environmental > Terrestrial > Soil > Wetlands | place: USA...
AGCTACTGGAGCTAGATCCATCGTTCTACCATGCCCATCGTGGCCTTGGCCAAATCGCCCGCAACCGCGGCGACCGCCAAGCCGCGCTGGAGCATTTCAAGGCCGCCGCGGCGATTAACCCGACAGACTTGTGGAGCTCCATAGACCTCGCGGCTGAATTGCGCGAACTCAATCGTGATGAGGAAGCCGAGAATATCTGTCTCAATCTTGTGCGCGAAAATCCGCACTCATCACAACCCCTCATCGAACTCGCAAAGTGCGCAAGAAGCCGCGGTGATACGCATCGCGTCGTCGATCTATTAACTCGGTCTGTCATTGTTGATCCATCTCATCTTGGCGCAAAAATAGCATTGGCTGACGAATACCGCGATCGATGGAGGCTCGAGGAAGCTGATCAACTCTACAATGCCGTCCTGTCTAAAATGCCGGGAAACTACTGGGCGCTGATGGGAAAAGGTCATGCCGCGAGACGACGGGGCGATCGACAGTCGGCGCAAAAGTATTTCAAAATGGCGCATCAATCAGATGCTGGGCAACCTTGGGCGCCTTTCGAGCTTGCAACCGAGTTTAGAGAGGCCGGATTGTTTGCGGACGCGCGCCAGATCATTCAATCCATGCTGAGCGAACGGCAAAATGAATTTCAGTGCCTCATGCATTTGGCTTATTTGGATCGGGCGGAAGGTTACAGCGAACTCGCTACCCAAGGCTTCGCCAAGATTATTGAACTCTATCCTTTGCAACCACAACCATACATCGATAGGGCTACCGAAGAGTTCTATCTCGGCCGACCGCAGTCGTCGCAACAGCTCCTGAACGCGGCGCTTCGAAATTTTCCTCGCCATCCAGGAATTATTGATGCACTCGCCAACCATGCCAGGCTTTCCGACAATATCGAAGGCGCTCTCGACCTTTATCGCAAAGCATCATCGATAAATCCAACGCAAGTTTGGCCGGCTTTAAATATCGCGAGATGCCTCGCGTCACTTGGCCACTCATCTGAAAGCTTAAGAGCACTCGAAACATTCCGAAATGCCCGAGGGCCTCTCCCAGAGTGGTATATTGTAACGGCTGAAATCCTAAAGAGTATCGGCGAGCCTTATAAGTCTCGCGAATTGCTAGATGAGGGACGGCGGTCGTATCCAACCCACTTTTACTTGTGGTTCCAGAGTGCCATGCTGAATGTCGAGCTAGGCGCTTTCAAAAGCGTCGAAGATGAGTTGAAGTCGCTGCCACCACATAGCTTTTCCGAAGTCGGACGGGTTTTTTTTGTTCGGGGAGCGCTTGCACTGGCCAAATGGGATTTGCCAACTGCGCGATCTCAATTTCTCCGAGCGCTTAATCATAATAAGCGCGATGGCTGGACGCGTCAGCGAGTCGTTCAAACAACTCTTTTTAATTTGGACACTGAGGCTGCCAAGGTGCATTTGCGGGAATTTGCTAAGCTGACCGCTTCAGAAAACGCGCTTCGGGGATTTTCGACCAATATATCTCAATCTCACTATGGTCAGCTTTTGGACGAATTCCAATTAGACACGTGTGCATTACAACAATTATCTACGGCCAGCGCATTGACGGAAGAGAAACGTATTGACGCTTTGTTAGCTGCAGTTCTGCGCTTCCCGGACTATACGCCCGCGGCGATGCTTCTCTTGATCGAATTGCGGAGGCAAGGATACCTAACATCGGCGGCTAAAACTTGGGGAGGGAAATCAGTTATTCCGAATACGGTCATTCAGTATTGGGACACAGAGAAACTTCCAGACGACGTTGCAGCTTTGAGCGAGACGTGGCGAGCAAACAACCCAGAAATGACTTACACGTGCTTTTCGGATGCCGGGGCGCAGATGTTTCTGAAGGCGGTCGGCGAGCCTGCAACCCTCAGGGCCTACCAGCGAGCAAAAGAGCCGGCGATGAAAGCGGACATATTCCGTCTCGCATATTTGTATCATCGCGGCGGATATTACGTCGATGCAGATGACAGAAGTTTGGCGCCGATCTCAACAATTGACGCTGGCGGATACGGCCTTCTCCTCTATCAGGAGGATATCGGTTCGCTCGGTAATAACTTTATTGGCGCCACTTTGCGTCAGCCTATAATTGGTCGCGCGCTCGCACATGCTACCGAGGCGGTCAATCGGGGCGATGCGGATATTTTGTGGCTTGCGACCGGGCCGGGGCTACTTAGCCGCACCTTTGCAAGCATTCTGGCAGAAGCTGGCGCGAACTGGCGCTCCGTGATCGCAGAGACCGTCGTGCTCGACCGCCACGAACTTTTAAAGATACTCGCGATGCACTGCGTGACGTCATACAAACATACGGTACGCCACTGGAGCCGAACCGCCTTCGGCGCTAGAAAGCGATTATTAGGCACGCGCGCTCCTGTCTGACTGCACCTGAGCTGGCTCGGCCAGCCTCAGGAAAAACGGTACCGCGCATCCAACCCTCTAAGGCATGTATGCTGATACGCTAGCCAAGTTGGCGCGCTCGGCGTGTCCACGAAAGTGTGCCCCACCGTTGGCACGACAACGAATAATAGAGAGAGAGCGCAGGCTGTAACTTCTCGGGAGACGGCCACGTAGGGGCATAAGCAACGAGATTCTGGAGCGTCGCATATTTGCAGATGGCATATTCGACACAGCCATGGAGTATGTGCCCGCGCACACTCGGATTTACCTTGGCGGTGATAGCACCAACCGTAAATCTTTTTTCGACAATATCGAATCAGTATTCAACGCCGCGCTCAAATCCCGTTTCGCAATCCAATACGAACCAGAGTAATCTTGCACTAGATTAGTGCCCACTCGCGAGGCCACCGAAAAGCTCAACTTTCAAGCATTTTGCAAATACCGACAGGTTCTACTATGCGGCGTTTCTTTAGCATCTTAATACCTATAGTGTACGAAGGTGGCGTTATATAACGAGGACCTAAATATGCACGCGTCCGCGGTGCGGGCTTATTTCCCAACCGATCAGACAGTGTCAAGATTTGACGCGCTTCCTCCCAAACACAGGCACATCGCTATGTAAAGCGGCTCGTTCAATTAAGATTGCCTCTCTCCAGCAGAAAGCGGGCGGAGCATTCTTTGTTCAATGTCCTACTCAGACTCTCAACCTGACGATCCCAATGCTTTTTTGAGAGGCGACTATGTCCGTTGCAATCGTTACCGATGCCGTATCGGCCAACAATTATTTCCCACTATGGCACGCATACTATTCAAGACAATTTTCGCCGCAAAGCATTTTTGTATTTACATACCTTGAGAACGAGCAGGAATTTAGAAACTTTGAACTCGGCGGGTTGACTGCACTGCCACAATCTTACAACGACGATTTGCGTCGTGACGTTATCACAAGGTTTGTCGGTCAGTTATTGAACGTCCATAGCGTGGTGATACGCGTTGATATTGATGAATTTCTGGTTCCGGAGCCCAGTCGATTTCTTTCGTTGTCTAGCTACGTTAATAACGTGGAAGTACCATATATAACTGCGCATGGTTTCGATATAATTCAGTCACCGAGCGAGCCGAGCTTGGATTTAAGTAAAGGGCTTTTGAGCCAGCGAAGATACGCTTACGCACTAACTGCAATGAATAAGACCTGCATAACCCGTGCCCCGCTCAAATGGGGCCGCGGGTTCCATTACTGCTCAAGCCCACCACAATTTGGCGAACTCTATCTTTTCCATACGAAGAGAGCCGACATAAAGATGCAGGCTGATTGGAACAACCGCATGCTTGCTAAGGCGGGTGCCGACCCTTTTGTAAGCAAGTATTACTCGTGGGCGGAGAAAAATATCACCGAATATCACACCAATCGCTTGGCCTTGCCGATCGTCGAGGGGGATGACTGCATGATTCGCTCAGAATTTGATGCTGCGTTTCTGCAAAAAATACAAAAAAATGAGAAGGATGACATCTATGAAGGTCCCTACGATATTGAACAGGTAAACGTCATAATACCTGATCGATTCAGAACCTACTTCTAAGCGGGATTAGACACGACTTTGCTTGTTTCGAAGTGATCGGATTATAAGCTAAATTGATGCGCTACAAACGAAACCGATAGATATTGACGTGATGCAAACAGCTGAACCAGCTTTTCCAAAAAAAATCTTTAACGTTAGCCTACACCGATCGGGAACGCAGAGCTTTAATAATCTTTGCGAACGACTCGGCCTGAGGGCACAGCATTGGCCTGGTTTCGAATTTGACAAATTATGTTCAAGCGCGCTGGAAAGCTTGAATGGTCAACTAGTTTGGGATCTATACAAAACTCGCGTGCTATCAAACGATACTTTTTGCGACCTTCCAGTGCCTTTCGTTTACGAGCAAGCGGTCCGTGACTATCCAGATGCGTACTTTCTTATCGTTCTAAGAACCCCGTCATCATGGATAAAATCAATTCGACGACACACAAGAAATCGCGACCTCGACGTGATGGAAAAATTTCAATACTGGTCGATATGTGAAGTTCGCAAAGACCACATATCCAAATATTCGGATGAAGAACTCGAGCAAGCATATATAAAATTCTTTGCTAAAGCGACTAACACAATAGTCGGTCATTCGGCGAAGTACCAAGTATTTAATTTGGAAAGCCCAAAGCTTGGCTCAGAAATCGCTGAATTTCTTGGGTTTGCTGGACGCGACATCCAGTTCGAAAATGTCGACATCAACCGAAAATTTTACGGTGACACGACCAGCCAATCTGATCTTTGACTCCAAATTCTTTTCTAGGAGTGACCTTATTTCCGAAGTTTACCAGCTTGTCACTGAGCGCTCTCCCCGTGGGACCAGATCCGGCCTCGGCAAAATAGCAAATGATTAAGCAGATCTTTGGCGCTTCAACTCCGCGACCGGCAGCGCTTTTCTAAACGTGCGGCAAGCGCAGCATAGTCGTTTTCGGACAACTAAACGCTGTTCCCACTTCGCGATTGCTCGGCATATGAGTCAGCGGTTACAGCATCACGAAGCTTACGCCTCGCCGGGCAGCGGTTTGTACCGGTACATTTGCTGTGCCGATGCGCATGATGTTGATTGAGGTTCTGGCCGCCGCCAGATTAATAGTGTTACGAGGATTTGATCGCGGACAAAATCGTCGACAAGTCTATTTTAAAAGATGATTTACCGTCCTTTGGCGGCCAGCCCGACAGCTCGCCCCCGATAGGCAATATTGAGACAAGACGGTGTCCCAGGCCAAGAGATATTCTCCGTTGAACGGCATTAAATGGATTGACTTGAACGACAATCGTTCCAGGGCGACAAAATATAGTGTTGTGCAAAGCAGATGAAAGCTCGCCAACCACAATTTTTGCTTTGTCGAAGAGTCGAATTTGAGAGGCAATCGAGAGAGTCTCGGGTTGGACGACAGTAAAACCTTCGGAAGCCAGAGCTGAACATATCTCGCCTTCATTCTCCCATGTTCGAAAATCTCGACTTGTATTTCGTCGGTTTATTCTTGATATAAATATTTTCTCGCTTCGCGGGCTTTCTGTATCGCAAGACACCCTATTTTTGACCATTCGAATAAATTCGAAAAATGCATCGCCGAGCAGATAACGATCTAACAGCATGTCACAATAGTAGGATTGACGAACCACCGTATGCTTTGCCCGCTTTAAAAATATTTTCGGCGCGCCCGGTCGTAACATTTCGATCCAGTCCAAAATAAATTTGGGCGTGTACCAACCGAGGAGTATTTGAAGTTCAGGCAATTCCCTTTCCATATACTCATATACGAGAAGCTTCGGCGCCATCTCGAGCAAAAAATGTCCGTAAATCGGATACGGGTTATGTAGCAATACAAAAGCCGATGCCACCTCGCCATGCCGCTCTCCGTCAAAAATCCGATCGATCGATGGCTCGTCGGTCGTCAGGTCCGACCGCGATGGGACAATGTTTCCATAGTCAAATTTCTTTCCCGTTCTATATAAAGAGCCCCCGTCCGAAAAATACTTTAATTCGTCAAATCTATATGCACGTATCGGCTGAACTAAACTCGGGAGTGTTAGATAATCCGCCCCAATGCCATTCATGTTCGGTAAAATAACTTCATCGCCTAGTCGGATTGCCGGCTGACCCGCCCACAGGACCAAAGGCTGAGCACAATCCAATTTTAGCCAGTTTCGAATACTGCGCGATCGCTGGTCTGTTCGTTCAGATTCAGCCATAAGGCTACCGGAACAACGATTTGAAAATAGAGCCTATGGCACAAAAATCGCGTTACGATGTCAAATAACCCGGGGGCTCAACATTTGGTAAGTGCACTATCCTTTACGGACAAGGCCCTTTACTCGTCAAAGAGCGCGACCTTCCATTGCCTAGCGAACTGCTCCTGCTCGGCGCTAGGGCTTCGGCCTTCCGCCGCACCGATTGAATGAAAGTGATCAGCAGCGGAACTGGTAGTCCCCTCTTTCACGGCGCCCGCGACATCCGGATATTTCTGTAAGTACCAGCGTTCATCAATGGGTATAGCCCCTTTGCGTCCTTCAAAATACCCAAACCCGATATAGTGAAACGCGCCATCATCGACCTCTCCGTTTCGTACCGCCGCGCGAACGTCCGGGTTTGCGCGGAGATATGCATTTTCATCGAACTCGCTGATACCGAGGGCTATTTGGAGGAGAAACCGTAGCAGGGCAGTCGGAATAGTTATTTCTCCCGACGCCTCAACAGCTGCCCTGCTCGTATTGAGCTTTTTCAACAGCGAATCATAAGGTGGAACGAACATTTACGATCCCTTCATAGCTCGACTAAAAACTCTGCGCTTTCTTGCTGTCGTGGAAACCGGATTCGTTTTCCTTGAATGGCTTAAAAGCTGCCCCCTTACTTCTTTAAGGTAAACTTTCTGCTTTGCGTGCAAAGATTTTTGTAGCGTCAGCCGCGCACGCGCAATTTCGTGCATGCGGCTAATTTCAGAAACGTGCTGCCGCGCCTTTAGCGAATGGGTCACACTCGCAGCGTGCCGTCGATGCACATTGAGCGGGTCGCCTATATACGCAATCCTAGCGCCTTGCGGGAACAGACACTCGAAATAAACGCGCCAATCGCCCGCCATGCGAAACTGCGTGAGATCTTTTCGGCATGTATCGAGTGCCCGTGAGAGCGCTTCGCGTCTCCACACAACCGAGCTCACGTTAAGAATCAGGTTCTTTACCGAGAGATACCGACTTAAGAACTCTCGGCCGTCGAACACCTCTGATCGCGACAATGCATCTGGCTCTATGGTTGCGAAATAGGGCTTGTAGCTCGCGTATACCGGCGCTCCGTCGGCGTCGATCGATTGCGAATCGCAAAAGGCCATGACGACATCGGGGTCGGCGCGCATCGGCGCCAGCAGGCTGGACAGGAAGGACGGCTCGGAGAGGTCGTCGGCTTCAGCGATCCAAATAAATTCGCCATTCGCCATATCCACGGCCTTGGCCCATTGCTCAAAGACCGAGCCCGAGTTCTCTTCGTTGATAATGAGACTGATGTCGCGTTCGCGATCATCGGCGACCTGCTGTATGACCTCGACACTGTTGTCCGACGACGCATCATCGAGCACGATGATTTCTTCGACGGGGTAGGACTGATCAAAGATTGTGCTCAGACGCTCAACCAGGCAATGAGCGTAGTTATAGTTCGGGACAACAACCGACACCGACGACAAGTCCGGCACGGCGAACTGCAGCAAATCACGGACATAAGGTTCGAAGGCAAAGTGCGATTCGACGGTGTCCTGGGCTCGTTCGCGCCTGATTTCATCAGCGCCGTTCACAAACAGGCGTTTAAGTTCGACGACCAAGGAAGGAACGTCACAATAGGGAACGACCATGCCGAGGTCTTTTTGCCTCAGGAACTCGGGAATCCCCCCGTTTTGATCGAAGGTGATAACAGGGACACCGACACCGAGCGCTTCCAGGACGACGGTCGGGAATGGATCTTCGCGCGAGGTCAAGACGAAGGCGTCCGCGGCTGAGTAGAACGCGCTGACATCCTTTTGGAATTCGCACAAATGGAACGTGCCGGTTGCGACCGCGCTAGCGATTTCAGGATCGAGCCACTGCTTGAGCGTCGGGTCCATTCCTCCGAGCCAGCAGAAATGGACTTTGGTCCCGGACGCGCTGAGAAGCCGCCAAGCCTGCAAGAAAAGGTCGAAGCCTTTGCGCATGTCGGCATAGCCGACCCCCAGCACCATCCTTTCATCGTCGCCGATTCCCAATCGCTCACGCAGTGCAGCGCCATCGCTCGACGACCGCGTGATGCGCTTGTACGAACCTTGCGGCCGAACGATGATTTTCTCGGACGCCTCCATTTTCAGCGCGCCAAGAACGCGGTCTCGACCAAAATTTGAGGCGAAGACCACTTGGCTCGCGCTCTTGATTCCGGCATGCGCACTGATCGCAAGATTCTTCTCGAGCAGCAGCCTGGGCAGCTCGTGTACCAGCAGCAGTGTCCTAATGTCGTTGTCGACCAGCTTGGCGACAACCTGCCCCGTCGCGGTCGTATTCGCGATCGCTGCAGTAAATCCGCGCTCGCGAAGTTGGCGGGCGATGACATCGAGTGCGCCAAAATCGGTCAGAATTGTCGTCGGGCCAACGTTTGCATATTCGGGTTCAAGCGCCCCGCCCGCCATCAGAAGAAACTCAACATCGACGCCAAACGCGCTGCGCAGCACTCGCCCGATATTCAAGAGCAGCTGTTGAGCGCCGCTCGGGAACGCGTCGTGCCCCACCAGCAGCAGTCGTGGCCGCGAATAGTCTCCGCGCAGCCCGGCGATTGCCCGCCCCGTAGCATTCAAATAGGCCGACCCATAGTGAAGGTCCGGCTCGAGATACGCCCCCTCGCACCATTCGTTCCAGGCGTTGATGCAGACGACGGGCTCGCCAAAGAACGGGTTGCGGCGCGCTTGGTCAATCAGGCCAGACAGCCACGCTTCGTACTTTGCCGGTGTCGAGCCTTGAAGGACCAACCCGCCGCCTTGCCGGCGGGCGTCATTATCCCAACTGGGCACGACCGTTTTAATCAGCGGGTAGGCTGGCAATGGCTCATCCAGCGAGTACTTGGCCGTATCGTCATACTTGAAGACTTGACCGGCGAAGGTGTCATCGAGATATTCGACCTCGCCATTAATTTGCGGGATCTCCTTGGTAATCTTATGAGGTGGGAATTCAAGCGCACCATCCAGGCCGAACGCGCGCGGGTCGTAGTCGTCGAAGCTCTGGCTCATCACGATGATCGGATTCTCGCTATAGCGCTCTGCGAAAAGTGAACGCCAACGCGCAATCACATTTTCCGCATCGGGGATGAGTCGTGGCCGATAAATCATCAGCAGCGGCCGGCCACCTATTCTGATGTAGCGCGGGTCGGCGAAGTGCCTCGCGAAATCCGCGACCAGTTCCTCATCGTCATCCGAAATGTAATCCTGCGAAATCAGGACTTCACTTTCCATGCCGTCCCAGCGCCTTGTCCAATTTTCGTTCGCCCACATAAGGCAGAACGGCATATCGATATCGCGCGCTTCTAAAAATTGATCGAGCGGCTTTTCAAGAAGCCGTTTTTTATTGAACCAATAGTAATAGAAAACGAACCCGCCGATGCCGGCGCCTTTTGCTAGGTCCACTTGCCGGCGTATCGTTTCAACATCGTCGAGTGAGTAAAAGCCAAGATCGCGCGGCACGCGCGGTTGATAGTGGTCCTTAAATCGTGGAACCCCGCGCGCGATGTTCGTCCACTCGGTAAAGCCCTTGCCCCACCATCGGTCATTTTCGGGGAACGCATGAAATTGAGTGAGATAAAATGCCAAAACCTTGGCACGCCGCTTCGTGCTCCCGTGCAGCGGACGATAGTCCTCGAAATGCGGGCTTGGTTTGGTGAAGCGTTTGATTTCCGCAGGGATTGTCGCGTCATTCTCTGGCGGCCGCGGGAAGATGCCGGCCTCGTGACGATGCTCCAAATAGTGAATAAGCGGATTGCTGTCGGCTTTACCCCTGAAATAGCGCTGGATGTAAAAGCGCGTATTGAATTCCGTAGAGGGATTTCGCCCTTCGCGGAAACCGAAATGCAGAAAGTGCTCGAACGGATCCGCTTTGGCTGCTGCTACATCTTTGTAGGTTTGCAGATAGTATTCTGCATCGAATTCAGGGATGGGACTATAGGGCCCAAACCGGTGTTTGAGATAATGGGATAGTGCGTTTACGTTTTGCGGAACGTTGTATTTTTTCCGGTACCATTTTGGATCGAAATACGGGCTCGGACGACGCCCTTCCCGCTCGCCATGACTCGCATAGTGCAACAACGGCTGCTGTCCGGAGTCGCGCACGTCGGTATTGGTGGCAAGATACCAGGTCGGATCGAAGATCGGATTGGGGCGTCTTCCCTCGCTAAAGCCGAACATGAAGAAATGTTCGAACGGATCGATCTTTGCTTCGGCAATATCGGGATAGGTCGCCAAATAATATTTTGGGTCAAATAGTCCGGTGCCCAGGAGAAGCGCAGAGGCCAGTTGTTGATTGGTCAGAGAGCTCGGTAGTTCGCGAGGCGCTTTTGCGGACGCCGTCGAGGAAGAGGTGCGCGCAGTGCCGCGCTTGCTCGCTTTTGCTTTTGAGGAGCTACCCTTCGGCTCTTTTTTGCCCCGAGCGAGATCTTTTAGAAAATCGTCCATTCTAACGACGTGCTCAAAATCTGTTTCTGGTGAAAAACTGAAGCCGGAAAGAGATGCCCCTCGTCAGCATGGCGCCAGCGACTGCCCCGATTTTGCTCCTCATGCGTGGGAAGCAAATTAAATCAAACGACGACAAGTCAGCTTACCAAGCTCACCCAATCGTTTGAACCACTTTTACCTGTCGTGATAAATGCGAACGCGCGCGGGGCTGCCACCTGGGCGTTCCCGGCAACATTCATGGACATTAACTTTACCGAGCCAACTGGCTCGCTCCTTGAACCAATCCGCGTACAATATGGCTTTAGATTGTGACGCGACAGAATCGCTAATCCCATCAATTGGATATGCAGGCCGCGGCGCCCTATACTCAGTCCGACGTTGGGGCTGATGCGGCAATACTCTGCTGTGATACTTTTTCGTTCCTAGCTCACCTTGTTAAAGGTAGCCGACCAGCATCGATACGGGGTCGACGGGATCGATGGCGGTCGAAGAGGCGGGGTTGTTTGATATGGAGCCGACCAAGCAACAAAAGTTCTTAAATCTGAATCGCGGGCTTTTTCTTATTCGCTATGCCGCGGCCGATGACAAACTTCATCCTCCGATTGTCAGAGTAGCAGCTGCCCCAGCGTCGAAAAAGGACATCAGCTTTTTCCTACATCCGGATCATCAAGAAGCCGTCCTTTGGCAGCCGGACACCTGCTTGGTGGTACGCGCCAAGGCCCCCGGGCAACTCGCGGTCGAGGTCGAGCCGTTGCAGTCAGGCGGATCGATCGCCGCAACGGTGCGGCTTGAACCGCTCAACCAGGGTACGGAAGTGCTCGAGGAAGCCTGGGAAGCGGAGCCTGAGTACGATCAACTGTTTGATACCGCAAACTTACGCATCCTTGGCCACGTCGCCACCCTTGGTGATGTTGAAGTGGGCGCTTCCGAATGGATTGCTGGCCCCTCTGCGCCGTTACGGATCGAAGGTTTCTCGATTCTATGGCCCAATAAGCCCAGCGATTTGGACATCCGCTACGCGGTCAAAACCGCTCGCGCCCATACCGCCTCAGGTCGAGTAATGGAGCTAGGCTCCTTTGCCGGCACGCGCCAGGAGGCGATGCCGATTGTGGGTCTGACGCTGCAAGTCGACGGGCCCGCCGCAGCAGATTTCCAATTTGTCACCGAAGCCGTCTTTCTCGGATCGCCCATCAAACGCCTCGTTGGAAAGCGAATCGTAACCACAGGTCCGACAGGTCGAGAGCCGCTGGTGGGCTTGCGATTAAGCCTGGAAAAAGCCGACCAGATGGCAAGGCCCGAAGTCCGCAAATCAACGTCCCTGCGTTTGCAAACGCCGCTCGCAAAGTCCAAGGTGCCGGCGAGCAAAGCGCAGCCATCTCCGAGTAAACAAAAGCCCACCGCAGACAGACCCCGCTCCGGCCACGTTCGTGTCTTTCGAAGCCGCCCGAAATAGAGGCTCGATTACTGACGCAGCGGCCAAACCGAGACGACGACAATTGCAATTGCGCGGGTCTCGTTTAAGTTCGATTCGCGCGAGGAACCCCGGAGGTCATTTGTCCTTGGCGAGCTCTTCTCATACTAATGAGAGCGCCCACGCAAAACAACAATCTCCCCAACTCATCGATTAGGAGGCCAGCGTGCAATATGAATTTACGGTTGAGAACGTCGCAGACCGTTCTCTCAAAGCCAATAATAATATTGTCACGATGGCATTCTCGACAACCAACGGCGATTTAGTGACGCTGAATATGGACATCACCTTTGCTTCGACCCTGATTGATCATTTGGCCACGTTAAATAACGAAGCTATCGCTGCTTGGATGAAAACCGGTGGATATAACAGGTGCCAAAATGTTTCGGTGAACATTGATCCAACTCACACGCTGCTACTGGTCGACTTTGATCCAGGGCACCCGTACCGAGTTGGAGTCGCGCTGCCAATCAATCGCGCCGAAGAATTCGCTGATATGATTCTCGAATGCGCAAGAAGCGCTCAACACTTAGATCAAAAGCAGACGCGTCAGTAGTGGCCGCAGTTGCGATACACCATCCGCGGGCCGACGGGACGGCCGGCTGTCCGCCGCCCAAAGTCCTCCGTATAACAGACGCCCCACACGGGTGGTGTGGGGCGTTCGAAGATGAGTTGCGGGCGGCCATCTCCGGCCATCCCACCTTTATGTTACATGGTGGTGATGTCTCGATCCTTGGTTTCGGGCAGAAAAATCAGCCCGATGACGAAGCTCCCGGCCGCCACCACGATTGGATACCATAAGCCGGAGTAGATGTTTCCGGTTGCCGCCACTATCGCAAACGCCGTGGCCGGCAGGAACCCGCCGAACCAACCGTTGCCGATGTGGTAGGGCAACGAGAGACCGCTGTAGCGGATGCGGGTCGGGAATAGTTCCACTAGCCACGCGGCGATCGGCCCATACACCATTGTGACATAGACGACCAGGATGGCGAGCAGAAGGATCGTCATAGGGTAATTGATATCATTCACATCTGCGCTAGCCGGATACCCATGGGTTTTTACCGCTGCCGTGATCGCAGCGGGAAGATTCGCGGTATCGGCTGTCAAAGTTTGCTCGCCGATCTTCACGCTCGCCTTCGTGCCGGCCGGTGCTTTGACGTTTTCGTAATTTACCGACAGATTCACTAACGTCGATTTGATGATGTCACAGGGGGTGGTGAACTTTTCAGTGCCAGTGGCCTTAAACTGGAACGAGCACTGGCTCGGGTCCGCGGTAACGACCACCGGCGCCGAGGCGAGAGCATGCTCAAGCTTCGGATTCGCGTAGTGGGTGATACCTTGGAATAACGGGAAGTACGTAATCACCGCCAGCGCGAAACCAGCGAGCATGATCGGCTTGCGGCCAATCTTGTCCGACAGCCATCCGAATAGGATGAAGCCCGGGGTGCCAATTGCCAGCGATACCGCAATTAGAATCCAAGCCGTTATTGCCGGTACCTTCAGCGTCTGGGTCAGGAAGAACAGCGCATAGAACTGTCCGCCGTACCACACCACTGCTTCGCCAGCTGTAGCGCCTAGCAAGGCAGCGAGCGCTATCTTGCCATTTGTCCAATTGCCGAAGGCTTCGCTAAGAGGCGCCTTCGACGCCTTGCCTTCTGCCAACATCTTCTTGAACATCGGCGCTTCATTCAGCTTCAGCCCCATCCAGATCGTAACGCAGAGCAGCAAGGCCGAGACCAAGAATGGAATGCGCCAACCCCAATCGCTGAATGCTTCTTCGCCAAGACCTGCGCGAATGCCGAGGATCAAGAGCAGAGCCAAGAACAAACCAAGTGTTGCGGTGGTTTGAATCCAGGAGGTGTAGTATCCGCGCTTGCCTGGAGGTGAATGTTCAGCGACATAGATCGCAGCGCCGCCGTACTCACCGCCAAGGGCAAGACCTTGTATCAGGCGCAACGCGATGAGCAGCACCGGCGCTAAGATACCCAAGGTCGCGTAACTCGGCAGCAAGCCGATCAAAAAGGTGCTGCTGCCCATCAGCGTCATGCAAACCAGGAAGGTCGTCTTGCGTCCAATCATGTCGCCGATGCGGCCAAAGAACAGCGCGCCGAACGGACGCACTGCAAAGCCAGCCGCGAAAGCGAGCAGCGCGAAGATGAAGCCGACATTGGCCGGCACATTGGAGAAGAAATATTTCGCTAAGAAGGCGCCCAACGTTCCGTAGATATAGAAGTCATACCACTCCAGCACTGTACCGAGCGACGACGCAAAGATGACTTTACGTTCCTCGGCCGTCATTCCGCCTTCGCGGCGTATGTTCGCTGTTGCTACACTCATCGGCGTTATCCCCTTTTTGTGTGATGATTTATTTTTTATTGGAGGATTAGCCTTGTTCGCTTTGATCCCTTCCTAGACAAGCTATCCCCACATTGCTGTATGCCGTATGGACGATTTCGTCTGCGCAACTAAAATCCTACGACTATGGTTCTGTAATTAATTTGATCTAAATCATGGCGCGTAATTGAGCCAGCGTGGCGGTAGCGCACTCGTCCTCGATAGTCCTCGTCTCGCGCTATGCCATTTAGTCGGGCACCCCGAACATCGGAGTAGCTCGTAAATGCCTTTGCGTTGAAAACTCAAACTCATCACGGCTTTTATGCTCCCCAAACACTATTCTGGTTTGGTGCGCGACTCGGCGAGGACGATATCGTGCGTCTCGAGGATGTCTATAAGCGCGGCTAAACAAACATTGAGTCAACTACGGAACGGCCTCGTGCGGGTCACGCCCGTGTCTTTCGAAGCCACCCGAAATAGAGGCTCGATTACTGACGCAGCGGCCAAACTGAAACGACGACAATTGCCCGGGTCTCGTTTAAGTTCGATTCGCGCGGGGGACTTGGGAGATCATTTTGTCCGTGGCGAAGCTTGCCTCAGGAAAGTGTCGTTTTGCGTCCGAAGTGGAGCCAAAGGCGGCATCATAGGAGCTTATCTTCAAGGCGAAGATGCTTCTTGCCCTGACCTGTCGAAGTCGCGCACCGCAGCCTTTGCCGCGGCAAAGCCCTGCTCGGCAGCTCTTTTAAACCACGACAGCGCTTTGATGCGATCGGGTTCACAGCCCTGTCCCTTGGACAGCATCACGCCAAGATTGAACTGCGCCGGCGCGTAACCCATTTGGGCGGCGAGCTCATACCACGCAATCGCCTGCGCAAGGTCGCGCGGCACGCCTTGCCCCGTCGAATACATCACACCAAGCTGGAATTGCGCCGCCGCACGGTCGTTGTGTGCCGCCTTCTCGATCCAGTCCGCCGCTGTTGTCAAATCAGCCGCAACGCCGTTCCCGTTGAGATACAGCATGCCGAGGAGGTGCTGAGCTTCCGCCTCGCCAGCCTCCGCGGCCTTCGTGTACCAGCCAATAGCCTCGCCTTTATTGACAAATTTGGCCTCAACGCCGTGCTTGCCAAAATAGACATTGCCGAGTTGCAGGGCCGCGGCGGCGTAACCGGCCGCCGCCGCCTGCTTTAGCAAATCGATCGCCCGCGGCACGTTGCGCTCAACACCCTCACCCTGCAGGTAGAGCATCGCCAAAGCCATCTTGGCTTCGCGATCGCCGGATGCGGCCGCCTTGTGCAGCAACTCAGCAGCGAGCTTGCGATCGCGTGGGCCATCCCCGCCGGCTGAATAGAGAATCTTTCCGAGCTGGACCTGGGAGGCCGTGATGCCACGCGAAGCCGCCGCTTTGTACCATTCGATCGCTTTTTCAACGTTTCGCTCGACGCCGGTACCATTGGCGTAATAAGCGGCAATGTTATGCGCCGCAGTCGCATGCCCCTGCTCCGCCGCACGCAAGAACCATTTTGCCGACTCACGCAGGTTGGTGGCAACGCCACCGCCCGTCGCATAAAGACGCCCAATGATGAATTGCGATTCGACGTCACCGAGACCGGCGGCTTGCTCGTACCAATTGGCGGCTTCCCGTAAATCAGGTTCAACGCCCTTGCCGCGCGCGTAAAGCTCGGCGAGGCGGACGATGGCCGGCAGATACTTCTGCTTGGCCGCCTTGCGCAAATAGGTCTCCGCCCGGTCGAGGTTCTCAGGCAGGCCCTCACCGCTGAGATGCATGAGAGCCGCCTGGTAAAGGCCTCGCGATTCGCCCTGCTCCGCCGCCTGCACAAAGAGCCGCGCCGCTTCCTTTTTATCGGCCGGCCTGCCACGCCCGGTCAGATAGCTAAAAGCAAGCGCCACCCGTCCTCGCGCGTCACCGTTTTTGGCTGCTTTTTCATACCAATCCGCACCGAGCTTTTGGTCAACGGTGACGCCGAGGCCCTGATAGTAGATGTCCCCCAACGCAAATTGCGCACCCGCATTGCCTTGCTCCGCCGCCAGCAGATACCAGTCACGCGCGATTGCGTGGTCTTGTTGGATGCCGATCCCGCGACGGCACATTTCTCCCAAAATGTTCTGCGCCTCCGCCTTTCCGGCCCGCGCCGCCGCCAACATCCACTTGACCCCGGCGTCGAGATCTTTTTCGACCGTAATCCCGTTTGGAAAAAGCGCGCTGATATTGCGCTTCGTTGCGGCATCATCACGTTGCGAAGCTGAGTTGATCCAGTTGTCGATCTGCACCGCTCCTGAGCCGGCGCCATTTACATAAATTGACGCCAGCTGGAATTGTGCATCGGCGTGGCCGGCCTCAGCCGCGCGCTTATACCAGGCGACGGCGTCAGGAATGCTGCGGATGACGCCCTCCCCCCGCGCATAAAGCTGCCCTATGCGATAGCAGGATTCGCTATCGCCCTCAGTGGCGGACACTTTCCATTCCGCGAACGCCTTCAGATATTGCTTCTTTTCGAATGCCGCCTGACCGCGCTCAAATCGTACGCGCTTATCCAGCGGTGGCTCGTCCTGCTGCCTTTCGTCCCGCGCTGTCGCGAGGGGCAACTTCATTGTACGAAAGGTTTTCGGCAACGATTGCCTCAGTGCACCAAGCATTTTGTCACCGAATAGCGCCTTAACGCTTTTGAGCACAGATTGCCTAATGCCGGGCAAGTTAATGTGCGTTGCCAAGCCGGCGCGTTTCTTGTTGGATTTGCGCTTTAGGCTTTCCGAAGGCTTTATTTTCGAGGCGACCGACATCCCGCGCTACCCAGGCGCCAAAAATGGGCGATCATGGCTCGCGCATTGACTCGCCGAAGCCCCGCAAGAAGCCTCCGAGCAAATACATGGCCACTGAACGCGTTCCGACATTGACGTCAGCCTGGAGCGTCATGCCCGGTATCAATCTGAATTTCGCCGGAACCTCGGTAAAATGCATCGCGTCGACACCACAGCGGGCTTTGTAGTAGGCCTCGACCGCCTGACCGTTGTCATCGGTGGTGAAGGCATTGTCGCTGATCCAGCGAATAGTCCCTTCGGCGGTGCCGTGTTCCATGTAATTAAACGCATCGATCTTTAGCACGCAGCGATCACCGGCCCGTATAAATCCGACATCGCGTGAAGCGATGCGAATCTCCGCCTCCACCGGCGCGTCGACGGGCATCAGCGTAAACAGCGTATCGCCTTCCTTCAGCACCGAGCCAACCGACAGCTTGGCCACAGTTAGCACCACGGAGTCTTCCGACGCCGTTAAGCGGACGAGGTCGTGGTGCCGAAGCGCTTTCTCCAGAGAGGCCTGGGCCGTATCAAGATCGCTGCGCGCCTTGACGAGATCCTGGCTGAGTTGGGCATTCCATTGCTGGATAAAGGCATCGCGATCGGCGGTAATTGATGCCAAGGTATGCTGCGCTTCGTCCAGGCTGTTATGGTCATACTCGAGCGTACGGAGAACCTCCAACCGGGCGTCCTGCGATGTCAGCAAATTAAGCTGCGATCCGGTGCCATGCGAAGCCAGGAACGCCCGCATATCTTCGATTTGCTTGGCGATCTGCTCGCGCTGCTGGTACCGCGATGCATCGGTTTGGTACTTCTGAATGGTCGCCTGGGCCTGGCTGATCTTGGCATCGAAGCTCGCAAGTTGCGCCTTATACTGGGCAACTTGCTGGTTGTAATATTCTCTCTGCACCGCCGCCGATTTGACGGCGTCCGGGTCGGTTTCCTGCGACGGTGAAAAAGGTTGATTGCTCAGCTGCGCGTCGTCGCGCGCAATTTGCGCCCGTAAACTGGCGACCTGCTGTTTTAGCTGCTTGACGTCGGCGGCGGCGAAGGTCGGGTCGAGCGTCGCCAGAACTTGGCCCTTTTTGACCTCATCACCCTCATGAACGTTGATGGCTTTTATGATCGATGGGTCGAGCGATTGAAAAACATTCATACGCTCAGCCGAAACCAGCTTGCCGCCGACGCTCGTAACCACGCGATCGAGCTTGGTTACGCACATGATCAAAATTACGCCGAGAAACATGGCGGCGAGCGTGAATACGGTGATCCGTGCCCATTTCGGCTCGGACGCTTCGCTGATTGCATCCGTTTCCGATTGGAATTGCCGGATAACGCCAGCTGCCGACGAGCTAAGTGACACGGGTCGGGCTCCGCAGCGCGGGTTTGGCCTGTCGACCGAGCATCGCAGTGATGTGGCCGGTCTGTTGATGCCAAAGATTGCTGTAAATATCACAGCGCGCCAGCAATTCCTCGTGCCGCCCGACATCCTCCACCACGCCCTGTTCAAGCACCATAATCGCGTCAGCCGTAACCAGCGAGGCCAGACGGTGTGAGATGATGATCAAAGTCCGGCCTTGCGCGATACGTGCTATATTTGCATTGACGATCGCCTCGCTGTCGGCGTCGAGAGCGCTGGTCGCTTCGTCAAGAATCAATATCTTTGGATCGACGATGAGGGCGCGCGCAATCGCCAAGCGCTGTCGCTGCCCGCCCGATAGGTTCGGCGATCCTTCGTAAATGTGGGTTTCATATCCGCGCGGCAACCGTTCGATGAATTCCTCCGCTCCCGCCAAACGCGCGGCGCGGACAATTTCCTCAAATGTCGCGTCGACCTTGCCTGCGGTAATATTCTCGCGGATCGACCCGCTGAACAGGAAGTTTTCCTGCAGCACGACGCCTAAGCTGCGGCGCAGGTGATCGACATCGTATTCACGCACGTCAATGCCATCGATCTTGATTATTCCGTCATAGCTTGAATGAAGTCGCTGCAGCAGACGCGTGATCGTCGTTTTGCCGGACCCGCTTCGACCCATGATTCCCAGGGTTGTGCCTTTCGGAATGTCGATCGAGAGGTCTTTGAGCGCCGGCCCCGCCGCCCCGGGGTACTTAAAGGTCACCTTGGAAAATTCGATATGCCCTTGCATCGGCGAGCGTACGCCGTTACCGGAGCGCCCTTCCTCCTCGGGCTGGTTCAGCATTCTCCCGACGACGGCGACTGCAACGCGCGCTTCATCGTATTGGTTGACGAGCTTGGCCATTTGCAGCAGCGGCCCCGACACGCGTTGGGACAGCATGAGGAACGCGAAGAGCGCGCCGATATAGACCGGATCGCTGGTCGAAAGCGCCAAATAAACGCCGACAGCATAAGACCCGCTGACGGCGAATCGTTCCAGCGGCCGCACGCCGGCCTGTATCAAATTTCCGAGCATGCCTTCTGCGAAACGAACCTTGGCGGTGTGGGCCGTCATTACGTCCCATATGTGACGCTGCCGCGCATCGAGCGCCAATGACTTGACCGTTCGGATGCCATGGATGGTCTGCACCAGATGGGCGCCGCGCTCACCCTCCGCGGCGGCGACTGCAGCCGACTTGCGGCGGTAAGCCGGCAACATGGCGATGATCCAAAGCACCATCAGCGCACATATCGCCAGGACGATCAGCGTCATGATCGGGCTGAAGAAGAACATGACTGGAAGGAACACAAGAAGCGTAGCCGAATCCAACACGGTACCGAACAGCTGCCCCATCAGGAAGCCGCGGATCTTCCACATCTCGTTGAGGTCGTGGGTGATCTTGCCGGTTTGCGTGCGCTCGAAGAAATCGATCGGCAGGTTCAAAAGCTTGTTGAACATGTAGGTGCTGAGCTTGACGTCAACGCGTGTCGTCAAATGCACAATCAGGAATTGCCGCACGTAGGCGAAAACCGCCTCAAAGAGAACCAGCACGACCATGGCAAGACAGACGACGAAAAACGTGTGGTATGCCTTGAAATAAATGACCTTGTCGGACAACAGCCGCCAGAACATGATTGGCGTCAGCGCCAGGAAGCTCAGGACGATGGCACAGATGGCAACGTCACGGACGATCCAGCGCTCACGGAAGATCAAAGCCGCGATCAGCCCAAAACTGAATGGCTGCTGCTCGTCGGAAATCTCGTAGCTGCGTTTAACGAGGACGACGTCTCCGGTCCAGGCGTCCTCAAAGCGAATCCGATCGATTGTCAGCAGAGCGTCGTCGGAAGCATTCGGATCCTGTAGCACGAGTAGCGCGTTGTCCGGACCGCCAACCTCTCGCAGGACCATGCTGGCGCCGGTCTTGAGCGTGACAATGGCCGGGAGCGCCTTTTTCAACTGGCTCAACCCGTCCCAGGTCAATTTCGTGGCTTTTGCCTTGAGACCCGCCGATTGTGCGCATTTGATCAGTTGCGCTGTCGACACCTGCTGTCCGGTCAGCACATTGTCGTGGACGAGCTGCTCAACGGAGAGATGCACCCCGCTGTGGCGCGCCACGATAACCAGACAAGCCAAGCTCGACCGATCACCGGCGGCGGCGCGAGGCTCGGCAACAGTGCCATCTTTTGTTTCAATCTTGGCGACAACGTTCATTGTCGATCCTGCGCTCGTGCCCCGGATGCTGGCACGGCATTGGGGCCCAGTGCCGTTAATATTATGGCCTTAAGACGCCAACAATTCAATCAAAGGCGCCTCTTTGCCTGAGAAAACAACCTATTAACCCGCGGCGCAAAGGCTCCATAGAAGCCTGACCACACAACCGGCTTGGTAAGTATTCAGTAAATAAATCCAACCCAAATTTTTGTCAGTCGAGCCGCCGGTCACAGCCCGAACTCACATCATCATAGCTTGACGGTATGGTTGTCGGAGAACACCAATTCATCGACATTGGTGACCTTAATGGACTGTCCGGTATCGGAGAAGGACACCGTGGTCACTGAGCCATTTGTCACGACACTGGCGTTGCTATGGGTGTCGGAGAACTTGATCGTATCGTGGCCGCCTCCGCCATTGATCGTATCGTCGCCCGCATCGCCAACATAGAAGGTATCGTTGCCACCGCTACCCAGAATGGTGTCGCCACCCGTGCCGGCAAAAATCGTATCATTGCCGCCATTGCCCTGCAGCAATTGGTGACTGCCGCTACCACCATGAATGACATCGTTGCCGGCCCCACCACTAATCGTATCGTAATTTCCTGAGCCGGCCCAAATTGTATCGTTACCGCCGCCCGCCTGGATTAATTCATGGTTGCCGCTGCCGCCATGGATGACGTCATTGCCGCCGCCAAAGCCCCAATGGTCATCGCGGTCGTGGTCGCCGTCGTTCCAGCCACCGCCCGTAATGGTGTCGTAATTACCGCTGCCGCCCCAGATCGTATCGTTGCCGCCGCCGGCTTGGATCAGATCATGGTTCCCGCTGCCACCGTGAATGACGTCGTTGCCGCTACTGCCGGCGATCGTGTCGTAATTGCCGCTGCCACCCCAGATCGTATCGTTGCCACCCGAGCCGAGAATAAGCTCGTGATTGCCGCTGCCACCGTGAATGACGTCGTTGCCGGCGCCGCCCGTGATCGTGTCGTAATAGCCACTGCCGCCCCAGATCGTGTCGTTGCCGCCGCTGCCAGAAATCAGCTGATGATCGCCTGTACCGGCATGCAACTGGTCGTTACCGCTGCCGCCGTAGATGCTATCGGCTCCAGAACCACCCCAAACAGTGTCGTTGCCCGATCCGGACATCACGACATCATTGCCCGAAGAGCCGGTGAGGTTGATTAAGTCACCGTCATTGCCGGTTGTGATAAGGACATCATTGCTGCCCGTCACGTTTATCGTGGCGTCGGCAATATCGACGATCACCTTCAAATTGGGATCGGTGACCACGGTGGCCGGCGTGGTGTCGACGATCAACAGCTGAGCGTTCGGATCGAGCGGCGGATAGCCGCCTTCTTGGACGCTTACGGTGCTGCCAGGCGAAGTCAACAGCCCGTCGTCGCGCAAATAATCAATAATCGCCGCTCTGACCGACGGATCGATATGATCCATCGCCAGCAAACTGTTCAACTGACCGCTGTCGAGATTGTAAGTCGTGGCCATAAAACGCGACTAACCCCTATAGGATCAGCGGTCGTGCCCGAACGCCGTTCCTATGGACCCCAACGGGTCGCAGTTTGTGCCACGCAAAAAGCCTAACATGCTATTTTTCGACGTCAACTTAAGATTAAAGGAGAGTTAACAAAAAAGAAAAATTTGAATTAAGCTTGGGTTACCCGACATTTAGGTTGAGAATAAACCTTCTGCGAGCCACATCCCCAGTCCGACATCGGGCGCGCAGATGCGATCAATAGCCGCCGCTAGACGGCGAGACTAAGCACCGTGAACAGCCCATAGCCAATCGCCGAAACCCAGCTCAGCGTTGCCAAGCCACCTAGGACTAAAAGCAGCCGCGCAAGAAAATGGCGCGGCGACGGCCCATCAACAGAACCAACCGGTTGCGGAATGACAGTGGCGTAGGAACTCATGGAATTAGCATTCCATTACTCATTCGCCACGCGCGAATATTAGCAAAAATTTAGCGCAGTGCAATAGCCATTTCGCGTAAATTTCGTCGGGGGAATGTGACCGCCCCGCGCAGAGCCCTAATGATCCATATTGTTTGGGTGAATATCCAAGCGCCGCAAACGTTAAGAACCGTGGCGCCCGTTTTATCAATGCCCCGGGGCCGATAGGCCCCGGCGGACAAGTACAGCACCAACCAACCCGACGGGATTGGCGGGGCGACGCGTTGACCGGCCGTACACAATACGGCTTACGCGGCCCCCGCCAACCGTTTGCCAAAGAGGCGAGCGCCTCGCTCGGCCAAGATCCTGCGCGTGTCACTCGGCACCTGCCGGAAGGCTTTGGCCCGCGGATAAGTCATTTCGGCGACAGCCTTTCCTTCCGGATACAACGCCAGATACTCGCTCCAATTGTCGAAGTTGGCGCGATCAACATTATCGATGAAGGTCTCCGCTGGCGTGCCTTCGGCAAGTATCAAAGAGTGGTCATCAACTTCAACGTGGTAGTAAGTGAAAATCTCGGGGACATTCCCCTCGTGCAAAATCGACGTGCCGTTGACCAGCGCGCCGGCCTGGATCAAGACCCCGTCAACTAGCAGTGCGTGACTGGGTGACACTAAAAGATCGCGGCATGGAACATTTTCACTGAGTGCGCCCGCCTTGATGCGCACGGGAAGCCCCAGCTTGTCATTGAAGCGACGCGACACGATTTGGCGACCGATCCAACGCACCGGAACGCAGCGACCATCGTGGGTCCGCACAAGGTCGCCGATCTTTAAATCCTGGACCGCGACGTCGCCGGCGGCAGTGCCGATAGACGTATCGGCCATGAAACAGACATGCTCATGATGGTGATGATGATGATCATGATCATGATCGTGATCATGATCGTGATCGTGATCGTGATCCCAGCCATCATTGCGGCCATAGTCATGATCGTGATCGCCGCCGAATTGGCCGCCCGCAAACCCGTCCTGATGACGATGATCGTCGCCCTCTCTGTCTGCCACGTCACATACTCCTCATGACTAAGGGACTGTACAATGAAAGAAATGTTCGCTTCCGATCGACGCAAGCATAACTGAGCTTAGCAGGCCTTGCTCCAAATCTTAGGTTCTTGCCTATCGAGAATTCAAGACCGGAAGGCGAATATCGCGCTTTTTTGGATTAAATTTTGTCAAAGTTACTCATCGACTCATCGACACTTGGTTGGGTGCAATAGGGAAATTCCCGACCGCTGTTGTCCTCATCCAGTCTCGCTGCAAAATAGAGAGCGCTCCGGAACATCCGGAGCGCTCCCAACTATCGGAAGATCGCTTCTCCGATCAGGAGGGCTTATAGGTGTGATCGGTGAACTGGATCGTTTCGACGCCGCTGATTGTAAATGTCTGGCCGCCGAGCTGAACCGTCGTTACCCCGGTACCGCTATCAGTCGACACATCGGATGGATTGTAGCTCTGATTGATGTTGACCACATCGTTGTGGCCGCTGCCACCAACGACCGTGTCGTTACCGGTCGTGTTGAACAAGTTGAAGACGTCGTTGCCGCCACCGCCCAACATCGTCTCGTCACCACCGCCGGCATTAAATGTATCGTTGCCCCTTCCACCCTCAAGCAATTGCTGGGCACCGCTTCCGCCGAATAATTGGTCGCTGCCGCCGCCACCGCTCAACGTTTCAAAGTTGCCGCTGCCGCCGAACAGCCAGTCATTCCCGCTCCCGCCTTGGAGCAGCTGGCCTGCGCCGGAGCCGCCATAAAGCTGGTCGCTACCGCCGCCGCCCGTGAGCGTTTCAAAATTGCCGCTACCGCCGAACAGCTGGTCGTTGCCGCTGCCGCCCTTGAGCAGCTCGACATTCCCTGACCCGCCGTAGATCTGATCACTGCCGCCGCCGCCGTCGAGCGTTTCAAAATTGCCGCTGCCACCGTAGAGCTTATCGTTGCCTCGATCGCCCTGGAGCAGTTCGACATCGCCCGAGCCGCCGTGAATTTGGTCGTTGCCACCGCCGCCGCTGAGCGTCTCATAGTCGCCGGTGCCGCCATAGAGCTGGTCGTTGCCGCTGCCGCCACTGAGTGTTTCAAAATTGCCGCTGCCGCCATAGAGCTTGTCGCTGCCCGCGCCGCCGTCAAGCGTCTGGAAATTGCCGCCACCGGCCTTGAGAATGTCATTACCTGTACCGCCATCGAGTAGCTGATTGTCGCCGACGCCGCCAACGATCGAGTCGTTGCCTGAACCGCCGTACATGCTATCGGCGCCGCCGCCGCCCAGGATGGTGTCGTCATCTTGCCCGGTTTGGACCACGTTGTCGCCGGTCGACCCGGTCAGATCGACGAGGTCATTTCCGTCCGTGACTACCAGAACGTCGCCGCTTCCGGTCACTGTCACATTGGCTGAAGTAGTGGAGCCGTCGACGATGACTTTAAGGTCCGCGGCGCCAGGGTCATCGGTATTGATCGTGATCGGGTTGGTAGTGTCGGTGACGAGAAGCTCCGCATTCGGATCAAGCGGAGGATAATTGTCGAATTGAACGTCTACGTTTGTAAGCCCCTGGCTGCTGAGATAATCGGTTATTGACTGCGTGGTGCTCGGATCGGTCCCCAAAGCGCTTCCGAGGTCGTTCAAGTTATATGAGCTCGTCGCCATGATGTAACCCCGCACACAAAAGCGAGACGCCACTACGCCGCCTCGACAGCGCGGACGCTAACCCGGCTGTCCCCCTACGTGTCAAACAAATCGACCGCAAACCTGCAGCGAAATCGGATCGATGCTAAACATCCCGCTTACAGCTTTACCGCAAGTTCAAGAGAGTCTTGCTTCTAACTTTATTCGTAGTTTTGTCGCGTTCGAGCAGCCATCGGCTCTCGAGTTCTTTTTGCTGATGCCACGGAGGTTTTTTGCACAGGCGATTTTTTTGAAGCGCATTTTAATTAAGTCGCAGCGCGCGATTCTGTAGAACTTTTCCCAAACTCGAAATTCGAGCAATTGACGAAAGCGACGCCGTTATTCGGTGACGAACGCGATCGGCCTACCGATGAAAGTTGATACAATTTCCAATTCAATATCTGTCCGTATTTTAAATAATGTTTTCTTTTCCGCTTTTTTTGTTTTTTTACAGTCCCATGCGATGCTAGTTTGGTTCAACCGACGCTTCAGAAACCGGCTTTATGCGGCAGGGCGACGGGCGTTCAACCACAGGACCGGCAGTATTATGGGGCATGGAAATCAACAGCAAACAGTCGCCATCAACCGAGGCCTGTTCCTCGTAAGATATGCGGCGGCCGAAGATGAAGCTCAGCCGCCAAAGGTTATGGTTACAGCTGATCGCGCCTCGAAAAAAGATGTCAGCTTTCTGCTGCACCCGGATTGCAAAGACGCAGTGCTTTGGAAGCCGGAGGCGGGTCTGGTCGTGCGGGCGTTAGCGGCAGGAAAGCTCGGGCTCCGTGTTGTGCCTGCGCGAGCCGGCGGCTCGATTGCGGCGACGATCAAGATCGAACCACTCAGTCAGGGCAAGGCGACAACGCCGCGGGTAAAAAGCGACATTAAGGTCATTGGCGCCAAGCGAGGCCTCCACATTCTCGGCCATGTCAGCGGATTGGGGGACGTGATGGTGAATGCCAACGAGTGGCTTGCGGGGCCAACGCGGCCACTGCGGATTGAAGGAATCTCGATCGACTGGCCGGGTAGGCCTGCAGATCTGGAACTCCGCTACGCCGCCAAGACGGCTAAACCTCAAGTCAGCTCCGGACAGATCGTGGGCGCGGGGACCTTTGCGGGCACCAGGGGCAAAGCAATTCCAATCGTCGCCCTGATGCTGGAGATTTCTGGTCCCGGCGCCGCCAATTTTCAACTCGCCGTCGACGCAATATTTCTCGGGGCGCCCATCAGACGAATCGTCGGGCAGCGCGCCGTTCTCTCGGGGCCTACTGGGCGTGAGCCTCTCGTCGGCCTTCGGGTGAATTTGGAATCCCTCAATCGTTCCGATCAGCCAAAGACCAAATCGCCGGTGGACAAGGCGCCGCTAGCCAAACCCAAACGGCCTGCCAGCCGTGTCCGCGTCTTTCGCAGCCGCGAGAAGTCCAAACAAGCGGCAACGGCTTAGCGGTCACTCACGAGGCCAAATGGCATCACGCATATTCGCGATCGGGACGGACGAATTGACATGGGGGACGACCGCTCGATTTTTGATGAGCCCCATCATCAGTCGCTAGAGCTTCTCGCGGCCCGTGCCCTGTCCGAAGGAAATATTGCGCTCGCTTTCAAGTTGGCCGACCGCCGCTGCCGAATCCCTCCCACGCCAGAACCTCACTGCTACGTTTTGAGGGCTGAAGCTTATTTCCGCATGGGAAAGGCGGCAGCTGCCATTGCCGACATCGCCCGAGCCACCGAGATCGCCCCTGAGAACATTATTGCCAACCGTAGAATGCTGGCATGGGCAAAACAGCCGCAGCAGAAGGCGCAGGCCGCATTCGCGCTCATCGGCGTCGAGACTAATCTCGATGTGCTGCGAAAGGCCATCGACGTTCTTTACAAGCAGGGACAACGGGATTTCGCCAAAATTACTGTCCTTTCAGACGTGATTGAAGGATGGGCGATATGGAACGACGATGCTCCCCTCACGCTTTCGGTAACCAGCGACGGTGACGAGACCATTACAATTTTCGCGCCCGATGCGTTTCACCCCTTCGCCAAATTTGGCCGCGCGGTCAGCTTCACCGTCAAACGAACAAAGTCGACAGCTCCCCAATTAATTTTATTGTCCGCTTCCGGAGCCTTGCTCTATTCGACAAGAACTGCAGGCAACGAAGCTGCCCCGAAAGCACCGATCCACGACCCCGATGCTCTCGTTAGCCGCGCGCGGCGGGTAACCGTCATCGTTCCTATTTACGGCGACTATGAAGCAACACGGCACTGCCTCGACAGTCTACTCGGTGAACTAGAATCGTCCGATCATCGTGCGATCCTGGTTGACGATGCGTCCCCTGATCCCCGAATTGCAAAATATTTGGCTAGGCTTAGCGCCCGTTCTGGCGTCGAAGTTCTCGTTAACGGTCGCAATCTTGGATTCATCGGCAGCGTCAACCGTGCTCTCGAACGGGTCAAAGAAGATGACGTTATTCTACTGAACTCGGACACTATCGTTCCTAAAGGCTTCATTGCTCGACTGCGGGCCGCATCACGGTTATCGCCGGATATCGGGACGGTCACGCCGCTATCGAACAATGGTGAGTTCACCAGCTTTCCGCGCTCCTACAAGTTCAACCCGCTGCCGTCCCATAAGGATATAGAGCGGATCGACGCCATAGCCGGCCGGGTTAATGCGGGCAAAATCGTCGACATCCCAAGCGGCGTCGGTTTTTGCCTGTACTTGACCCGTGCCTGTCTTAACGCCGTGGGCTCGCTGTCGGAAGATTTTGACTCTGGTTACCTCGAGGATACCGATTTTTGCCTACGTGCACGGATGAGCGGATTTCGCAGTGTATGCGCAACCTCCGTTTATGTCGGCCATGCTGGCTCAAAGTCCTTCGCCCAAGAAAAGCGCTCGCTGGTCATGCGTAATCTTCGCATCCTCGAGCCGAAATATCCAAATCACGGCTCGGAGTGCGAGGCATTCATGAGCGCAGACCCCCTGGCCCCCGCACGTCAGGCGATTGAACGAGTAGCCGCTGCTTTTATCTCTCATCCAACACTATTAATCACCGGCGCCGGTGCAATCAGCGCCATCGCGCAGCAGCGCGCCGACGCGCTCGCTTCAAAGTCGAACCCAATCTTGATCTTCGAAATATATAGCGGGCTCACCGGCGCGAAGGTCAAAATATCGGACGCGGCCGGCGGCATCCCGCAATCTCTGCAATTTGACCTCGCGGCCGCAGCTGACTGCGACGCGCTAAAGGATTTTGTTCGACGCTTGCGGCCTTCAAGAATCGAGATTCTCGATCCTGCCAAAACGCCGCCTCGTCTGATCGAGTTGCTGCAAGCCCTCAATGCTCCTTATGACATTTTCATTGCAGACGCGGGCTTGCTCGGACCAGGCGGCAAGAAGCTTATCGCCACGGCTGCCACATTTTACGAAACGGAAGCCAATCGCGAAAACGCCACCGGGCCCAACGCTGGGCCAGATGGCGAGGATTGGACGAATCAATGGCGAAGGATAACAGGCCGGGCTCAACAGATACTTGTTTCAACCCCAGGCGCTGGCGCCTTCGCCGAGACCATTCTGCCCGACCGCAAGATCCATAGGATCGGGCAGCTTTCGATGAAGTCATTGTCAAAGGCCAGACCTAGAGCCATTACCTCTCGTCGCCACCTCGGACTTGTGCCGGTTCGATCTTCCGCGCAAGAACAATGGTTCATGAGCGAGATCAGTCGACGACTTAAGGTGCGAGCACCGACAATTACAATAACCGTCTTGGGAATTGGGCTCGATGACATTGAGCTGATGCGCGGCGGCAATGCCTTCGTAACCGGAGCGATCAATCCTGACGAGTTCAGAAATGAAGTCGACGCTCTGGAAGTCGACCGCCTCCTGATCTGCATCACGTCGCCGCTGTTTGGGCACCCGATCTTGTCGGCTGCTCATTCTACTGCTCTTCCGACCGCCTATTTCGATTGGCCGGCGGGTCGTACCCGTCCGAGAAAAGGAGACCTGCCGATTGATCCGCGCACGTCGCTTGATGATACGATCAATGCAGTGCGCCGATGGATGAAGAGCCCATGACACGATCGGGAGAAAAGGTGAAATCATTGGTCGAATCACGCGGTTGGCGATTGCGGACCGACTTTCGGCGCTCCGGCGAGCGACGGTTTTCCGGATACGTTGTTGATTGCGATGACCTTACCCGGAAATTTACAGTAGAGATCCTGATCGATGGCTTCCCGGTGGAAGTCATTCGAGCCGATGCGACAGTCGACATCCTTCTGAGGGAGAAAGTTGGCGATGGATGCTACGGCTTTTCCTGTTCGCTCCGAAACTCTGTCGTAAATGACAGCGCCGTCGTCGAAGCGCGTTTGGCCAACATCGGAATTGCCATCGGGATACCCATCTCACTCGTTCGGCCTGTCGACAATGCGTCACCGCAAACTGATTCAGTTGCCTTACGCTGGCTCGGCGGGTTGCGCTTTTCCGGCTGGCTCGCAGGAAAACCAGATCTTGCCACCGCGATCGTTGTTGTTGACGGCACCCCGGTTTCGCGCGTGCACGCTTCAGTATGGAGTCATGTTAATATTCCTGCCGAGGGCCCGCGTGCCGTTCGCACCTTCGACTTCCATTTGCCGGATAAATTCGCTGATGGCTCGGTTCATCGGCTCACGGTGACCGGCGAAGCAGGAGAACATCTCGGTGGACACGCGATCGCCTTCTTGGCCTATCGGGATGGCCTTCGAGATGCGGTTGCCGGCCAAGGCGTTTCCGAGCCCGACATTTTGAGGGCGCAATTATTTGATCGCTTGGTGCCAATATCAGTGCCATTTTCAGATTACCAAATCTGGCGTGAGAGAATCCCCCTCTCTCCCGCTCCACCGGCTCCATTGCGCGTAGCGGTGATTATGGTCGGCGCGGGGTCGACGGAAGACACGCTCGAAAGCTTGCAGCAACAAACTCACGACGAATGGAGCGCGGCGTCCCTACCCCATAGTTCCGGAATATCCGGGTTCGCAGCCGATGATGCGCTGGCATTCTTGTTGAACGATGAGGCGAATTGTAACTTAGTCGTTTTCACTCTTGCCGGAACGTTGTTTTCACCATTTGCTCTGCAGCGGATCGCCAGCGCCTTTGACAAGGACAATAGAGCGCAGGCGATCTATTGTGATCTTGACCTGGCCGACGAAAACGGACGCCTCTGGCCGCTTGCCTTCCCGGCCTTTGACTACGAGCGCATGCTCGAGCAGGGATATTGCGCTCATCTTTTCGCTTTGCGCCGTCGGTTGGCCGAGCGATTGCTTAAAGACGGCCCCTCAACCCTTTACCGATTATTCAATTCAATTTTAGATGACCGCGCGCAGCTGCACTCTAACATTGCGCATCTACCTGAAGTGCTGGGGACACTCCCCGAATTCAACAGGGCCGAGGCAAGTGCGGAGTTAGCGGCTGCTGGAGACGTACATCTGCAGCGCAGAGGCACGGTGGCTCAAACCGCGTCGGGCGTCGGCTCGATCTTACCCGCGGCACGAGTTATCAGGGCTATTGAGCGAGCTCGGACTACAGTCGTTATCCCGACACGTGATCGACAACAAATGCTTGAGGCCTGCATTGAGTCAATTCAGCCGGCTATTAAACGTACAAACGCCGCCATCCTAATTGTGGACAATGACTCGAGCGACCCCGGCACGGTCCGCTATCTGGCAAGGCTTAAAAGACATGGCGTAACCGTGTTGAACATTCCTGGAGAATTCAATTTCTCCCGATTAAATAACTCTGCCGCCAGAGCAGCGCGAAGCGAGTTTCTCTGCCTTCTCAATAATGATGTCAAAGCCATCGATGGAGGGTGGCTTGAAGAGATGCTAAGTCGAATCGTCGAACCCGACGTCGGCGCCGTTGGCGCGCTGCTCGTCTGGCCAAGCGGCGTCGTGCAGCATGGCGGCATCGTTCTTGGCCCCGACTTTATGGTCGCGCACGCCTTTCTTGACAGGATCGACAGCGACAATGGTTATGGTGATCTGTTGCGCGTGGCTCATGAAAGCAGCGCCGTAACGGCGGCATGCATGCTGACTCGACGCGATGAATTTCTGGCGGTTGGTGGCATGGACGAGGTACGCTTTCCCGTCAATTTCAACGACGTCGACCTTTGCCTTAAGCTCCGCAGACTAGGCAAGCGCATTGTGTTCACCCCGCATGCCAAGCTTGTGCATCTCGGTTCGACGAGCCGCGGGCCGGACATTCGAGCACCGCATAAGGAGCGCTTTGAGCGAGAGCTCCAAAATTTACGCACAAAATGGGGAGCGATGCTGGCCGCTGACCCATACTACAATCCGACCCTCTCCCTTGATTCGATTCCGTTCTCGGCTCTTGCGTGGCCAATCCGAGCTACAGAGCTGCGCACCAATCGTCCGCCGGCTGCGGTAGAGCCACCCGCCGGCTTTTGAGTTTTATCGCGCGCACTTCGCCGCCAGCCAATGGACGGTTTAAGGCGCACACCAAACCAAACGCTTTGTCGACCCCAACCGCTATGAAGAGATATTCATCGCGCTCTCGATCGTGGCGAGCGCGCCGGTCGGCGTCGTCAAGCGTATCGCCAATGACAGGAATGGAGAAGCTCTGCCGGTGTTGGCGAAAGCAATCGGCCTTCCCTGGCAGACGACCAAAAGCATAGTCACTCAGGCTTTTGTCGGCCGCCGTTTCGTCTCCAGGCAATTTTCGACGAGGTCACAGAGAAGCTCAATCTCGCGATGGGCGGTGTGTCCCTCCGACATATCGCCGACACTCTGGCCAGCAGAGAATGCGCGCACAAATGCGGAGCGATCCCCAATCGTTGAACTGACGATCTCCTTAAAGGCGCCGAGTTCCTCAACAAGCTGCCGTCCCTCAAGTGTTCTCGAATCGACTCGATTTGGCACGATGATTAAATTGGGTTGTTGTTTGCGATGCTCGCGGACCTTTTCAATGATCTCAAGCGTTCGAGCGGTGGCCTCGAGATCAAGCCCCGACGGCGTGCATGGCACGAGAACCAGATTGGACACGGCAATCGAGGCGGCAAGAGCACGCCCATGGGGCGCGGTGTCGACCACGATATATTTTCGGTCCGCAGCAATGCGATTGAACTTGCGTACCCAGTCCGAAACTGATTGCTCCGCGAGGGGGTGGGCGTGGACGGGATATTGCAGATGGCCGGGCTCGGCCCACTGAACCGCCGATTCTTGAATATCAGCATCGATCAGGGCCACGCTTTGCCAGCGACGCTGAAGCTCCGCGGCGATATTGATGGCCAAAGTGGTCTTGCCAACCCCACCTTTGCGCTGTGCCACTGCGATCGTGTACGTCATCTATTTTGCGGGCGGCGCTTTTTCGACGCGAAGACCGCGGGAGGTTGCCCGGTGGAATTGTCGTTCAGTAGAGCTATCGCATAGTGGTCTCGGTGGATGCAAGCGCTAGCCGACCTCTTAACGAATTGTGTGCGACATAGTCATAATCCAGCGACGAACGATCGCCAGTTCACAAGGCCGGCCAATTAGGTGACTGATCATCGGCCGTCGAAAGGCAAAAAATGAAAATTCTATTCGTCCACAACAACTTTCCCGGCCAATATCGGCACCTTGCAAGCGCTTTGGCGCGCGATCCACAAGTACAATTGGCGGCCATCGGCCATTCCGCGTCGCAAGAGATGGCCGGCGTTAACCTTTTGAAATATAATCTCGGTAGAGTCGATGTAACATCAACGCACCCTTTCGCAAGACGCTTCGACCTAGAATGCCATCGCGCCGAGCAAGTTCTCTACTTGTTGTCCTCATTAGCATCTTCAGGATTTACCCCTGATGTCATAATGGCTCATCCAGGCTGGGGCGAAACGCTACCGCTGCGAACAATATTCGGCGACGCCCGCATCATACTTTATTGCGAATTCTTTTACGGGGTGAAGGGACGCGATGTCGGATTCGATCCGGAATTTCCGGCAATTGGCGTAGATGGGCAAGTTGCGCTCAATCTCAAGAACGCGTCCACACTGCTGGCTCTTGCAGATTCCGATATTGGTATTTCGCCGACGGCATGGCAACGTTCAACATTCCCCGAAGAGTATCAGCGTCGAATCTCAGTCATTCACGAGGGCATCGACGTCGATGCCATAAAGCCGAACCATGACGCGATCTTTCGTCTACCATCTGGCCGAACCTTTAAACGCTCCGACGAAGTCGTAACCTTTGTCGCTCGTAACCTTGAGCCTTTGAGAGGCTATCACATCTTCATGCGTGCACTTCCAATGATCATGACGAAACGGCCGCGTGCTGAAATTATCGTGATCGGCGGCGACGGGGTATCTTATGGCGCTGCAGCACCAGCGGGAAAGACGTGGAAGTCAATTTTCTTCGATGAGGTCGCCAGCAAGATCGACTCCAAGCGAATTCATTTCGCTGGCCGCCTGCCGTATCGAGATTATCTCAGTGCCCTACAGGTCTCGTCGGCGCACGTTTACCTGACTTATCCATTTGTGTTGTCGTGGTCATTGCTTGAGGCAATGAGTTCCGGCTGTCTTGTGATTGGATCGGACACGGCGCCGGTTCGCGAGGTCCTCAATGACAAGAACGGCCTCCTAGTTCCTTTTTTCGATTTTAAGCGGTTGGCGGAACGAGTCATTGAAGCTCTTGACAACCCCCGCCGATTCGACCCCGTCCGTATCCAGGCCCGCGAGACAATTCTCGACCGGTACGATTTGGCACGCATTTGCTTGCCGAACTTGATGGCATTCGTGAAGCAGGTTCATTGAATGAATTATGGCACTGCCGTCGCCGCCGACCCTCAGGTTAGTTTTGAGCGCGCTATAACTCTATTCGCCAAATACCTTTGGTTCTTCTATGGGAGACGCGCCTTCGATCTAGCTTCCCGAACTCGCTTTAAACCCAGGCTGGGTTAAGGTGCGGCTCACCGATACAGTCAGGGACAACTCAAATGTTTTCAATAACCAAGCTTTTCGCGCGAGTTTTTCTCACCGCTGCATGCCTATCCTTGCTGGCCACCGGTAGCGTCCAGGCGCTTGATTACCCAACTAGGCCTGCACGAATCATCGTCGGCTTTGTGCCCGGCGGTGCCACTGATATTTTTGCCCGCCTGTTTGCGAGTTGGCTGTCGGATAAACTTGGTCAGCAATTTGTCGTAGAGAACAGGCCCGGCGCCGGCAATAATATCGGCACCAACGTCGCGGCGAAAGCCACACCGGATGGCTACACGTTTTTGTTGGTGCAAGCAGCTAATGTAATTAACGCGTCACTCTATAAAAGCCTGCCGTTCGACTTTGTCCGTGACATCGTACCCGTTGCGGGATTTGCTCGTGTACCCAACGTAATGGAGGTCAATCCGGCCATACCGGTGAATACCGTGGCGGAATTCATCGCTTATGCCAAAGCAAATCCCGGCAAGATCAACATGGCGTCGGCCGGTATCGGGACCTCGATGCATTTGTCCGGGGAACTGTTTAAAATGATGACCGGTGTCGAAATGACTCACGTGCCTTATCAGGGGTCGGCTCCCGCCCTGATCGGACTCATGGGTGGACAGGTTCAAGTGATGTTCGACAACCTTCCCGCTTCGATCGCACAAATCAGGGCTGGCAAACTACGGCCGCTTGCGGTCACAACGGCAGTGCGTTCACCCGAACTGCCTGACGTGCCGACCGTCGCCGATACCGTGTCGGGCTATGAAGCGAGCGGTTTCTTTGGCCTTGGAGCGCCAAAAGGAACGCCAAAAGAGATCATCGATCTTGTCAACAATCAAATCAACGCCGCCCTCAAAGATCCGGAGATGCTCAAGAAGCTTGCGGACCTCGGCGCCATACCAATGCCGGGTACGCCGGATGACTTTGGAAGGACTATCATCAGCGAAACGGACAAGTGGCGAGCGGTCGTCCACGCTGCAAAACTGTCAGTCGAATAACGGGCTGCATGCGCTTCCGCGACATCTGGCAACTTTGCCGCGATCGCTGCACGGCGCATACCCGATTAGCTGCTTCGACCGCGTCGCTGATGAATCGTTTTGACTGGCGACTCTACAAGGAGATGAGCGGGGCTTAGCACTTCAAATATTGCCGTTTAGAATACCTGCGCCGACTGGGACCAGGGTGGGCAGCTGGTCAGTGAGCGCCTGTTTAAGCCCTTAACGTTCGCGAACTTTTAACCCCCGTTTACCATTGGCGTTTAGGTTTCTTGGCGAGTCGGGGCCAAGGAACCGCAATTTGCTTTACGCGATGATCTTGAACTTTCTTGCGGGCTCCGTAACTGGAGCCCTGTTCAAGGTTCATGCGTTGTTTTTGCTGCTCGGTCTAGTGCTGCTCGAGTTTATGATCTTTGCCGCGGCCCACAGCGGGATCACGTGGGAGTCGACGGCCTTAAGTCTTGTCGACGTGCAGATTGGGTATCTTAGCGGAATTCTTGGTCGCGTCATTATTGAGGCTTTGACTGGCCAAAAGATCGCGGAAGCAGAGAGCCGCGAGCACCCGGCACGCCGCGTTGAATAGGCTCGGGCATCAAATTCTTTGCTTCATTGACTGCAATCGCTGGTGACCGGATTCTGCAAGGCTCTATTGGCGTTGTCTGACCACGCCAGGTTGCTCGTAACAGAAGAGCGGCGAGCAGCTTACCCGCCGATCAGGTTAGAACGACGGTCGGCCGAGGGCTCGCCTTGGCAAGCTCCTATTTCTTTGCTTTCTTTGCAATTCTTACGGCGTGGCGGCGCAGGCGGGCGTGGGGACGCTCATGTTCTGGGTGGTTATTGGTATTTGGTTAGGGTCGGCGTTTTTGGTCGGCCTTTTTGCAAATCTGCGGGGCCGCGACGGAATCGGCTGGTTTGCATTGGCAATTTTAATCTCGGCCCCTTCTGCGGGGCTGCTATTGGTTGGGCTTCCACGAAAAAAGTCACCTTTTGCCGAGGCGCAAGGCAAGAACTCGGATTGCCATACGGCGCTTTCCAACTTTAGGCCCGAAGGTGTCTATGCGGGCATCACTTACATGGTGACGTCGAACAGCAACATTGTTGCAGTGACAGACCGAGGCTTGGCCCGGTTTCGGACTATGGACGATTTTCTCGCCGCGGCAAAAAAGTCGAGTTCGCTAGATTGACCACCATGGCCGTATCGAGCGGTGACCGGAGCAGGTCATCCCGTCAGGCGGCCGATTTGGAACTCATCGGATACAGCCGCATACCACGATTGTCCAACAATTCCCGTACTGACCGTGGCACTTGCCTGTGAGACTTCGCGCGCGGATATTCCATTTCCGCAACGCTCTTGCCGTCGGGAAACAGCACTTCGTGCTCAGACCAATTGTCGAATGCCTGTCGTTCGACATTGTCGACAAATGTTTCTGCCGGCAAGTTTTCCGCAAGGATCAAAGAATGTTCGTCAAGCTCGAGATTGTAGTAGGTGAATATTAGCGGGACTTCCGTCTCTCGGACGATGGAGTGGCCATTTACCAATGCGCCAGCATGAGCAAGGATGCCTTCTACTAGGATCGCATGGTCTGGCGACAACAGAAGGTCGCGCGACGGCAGTTTTTCGCCTAGGGCATTCGCCTTGATTCGGATCGGTAAAACCCGGAGCGGATCAGCAAAATGCATGCAGACGGTCTGGCGGCCGACCCAAGCAACCCTTGCGCTTCGTCCATCAACAGTCGTAACGACATCGCCACGTGTGATGCTTTCAATCGCCACTTCCCCATTCGGCGTCTGAATCATCGTCCCCGGCATGAAGCATACAGGATTACAGTTCAGCAGCAGCGAGAAGCCACGCTGGCCAATTGTCGCGTACTGCTCAGTCAGTTCATCTGATCCAGTACTTCCAGAGGACGTTAGCGTCCTATCTGCAACAGCGATCTCGGGCCATGTCGAACTGTAGGAAAATGTATTGGCGCGCACGCTCTCAGACTCATCCGCATGGTAAGCGCCGCTTCCACCCTTGGTGACGTATATATTGACAAGCGTGTCACCGGCAGAACCGTCGAGCGCCGGTGCTTGTGTTTGACTACTCCATCCGCCGCTTGTGTCGTATCCGAAGCCGGGGATAGGGTTGTTCGGATCAACACCTGAATAGTCGACAAGCGTCCACGAACACTGGGCGCTGTTGGTCCAACTGAACGCGTAGTTTCCGCTCGAGTCACCCGCGTTCGCTATCTTGTAAAAGATTACAGAAGTTACCGGAATATTACTGTTCAAATTAAGCTGGCTCGTATTTAACACCGCCCAACCGTCCGGCGCTACGATCGTACCCGGATCTGTCGGCCCTTCCAGAGCGACACAGGCAATCAGCAGATCTCCTGTATTTACACTCTGACCCTCAGCACTAACGGTAACGCCGGTGCCCGATTGGCTTGCAAGGCCAGACTCTCCCCACTCGAAATTGATTGCCAAGCGCTGCCTCCTGAATTACGCGCCACATTTATATCTTAGAAATATTGACTATAATAAGCAATCTTTATCACTGCTAAAAAGCTTGGTCTAATACCCTGTTGGTTGGGTTTTGCGCACGTAGGGCATCACGGGTCGTTGCCCCCTCAATTGGCACCAAAGTCGAATGATTTTTAAAGTATATCGCTTTTCTCGGCTCCATGCCGGAGCGGCCCACTGGGAGTTGCACGTATCCGCCACGCCTGGCAATCCCTTAAAATGAGAATTGGTGAGAAATCCTACTTCGACATTAAGCCTCTTAAGTCCCCAGTTCATCGCTCGCAACGTCAATTGACGGAGATCGTCACTAGCTTAACCTCCGCTTCCATGCCGGCTGTGACATGGGCTTTTCGCAATGCGAGTATACCCACGGGCTATGGGAGAGCTCCAGCACGTCGAATAATTGTTGCGCGTTAAGATAAATTCGCAGAATTCAGCACTTTTCAGTTGATAAACCTCGATTGTCTAAGGCAAAAAGAGGCCGCAATTATGGTGACCTTCCTTGATCTCCAACGTTTGGAACCACCAGTCCGAACTTTAAGAAACTTTAGACTGGCAATATAGACATGCGCTGCGGTTTCTTGGCGGACATTTATGGTTACCTGAATTGGCCATTCGCGAACTCATTGGCGGATTTTAATCGGCTTCTGTGGAGTGTAAATTGAACCGAGACGAAATAAAATCGATTGTTAAGTCATATATTCTTCAACAGTTCTTGCCAGGTGAAAGTCCAGATTCACTTGACGACGAAACTAAGCTCTTTACAGGCGGAATTATCGATTCATTGGGCAGTCTAAAATTGGTGTCGTTTTTGGACGATCGGTTCGGCGTGTCGTTTGAAGCCCATGAAGTCGACGTGGATCATCTAGACACATTGAATATTATTTCGAACGTCATCCTATCAAAGCTAAGCTGATACCTATCGGTTTGCCTGGGCTCTTCATCGATCAAACCGGACCTGCCGCCACGACACGCGGTCCGATCTTCCTTTTGGGGTTGGGATTTGAGGTAAGTCTGAACGGACGGCCCATACTTTTTGTCTCTTATTAACAAATTCGCCCTCGCTTGAGCCGGTAACGATTGTCTTCATCCGGAACACTGTGAAAGACTAAGCAGGATGGCTGCACGGCATATCCTACCGCGCAACCGAGGACTGTGACGCAGTTCGCTTTGTCGTCGTAAGCCTCGGCTTCGGAAGCGTACGCCATTGAGTTCCCGCCGTCCTGGTTCTGCGGCATGGCGTGGTCAGCCGTCGCGCTCATCCGGCAAGCTATCGCGAATTACCCTTAACGATGGGCAACGGCGCACCTGAGAGACGTTGCGGTCAGACAATCCGAGTCTCGAGAAACAGCAGTTCACGCGGCGAAAGCAGATATTTTTTCCAGACGAGAACGCAGCCGACAACGACAGTGTCGAATGCAGGGACTGCCCGGCCGACTTGGCCGCTCAACGTTTTTCGGTTACAATCAAATGAGCGTCGATTTGTAGTTTTTAGAGTCTATCGATTTGTGGCCGGCGCGGTCGGTTTTCGGAGTGAGGTTAGTTCACAACTTTGGCCAGAAGCAGAATTAAGACGTGCGTCTGAACAATCTCTTGGAAAACAGCGCTCAGCGCAGCCCGGACGCGATTGCGGTAATGGAATCGCAAGGCCAGGGCATCGCGTTTCGCGACCTGAATGATTTTGCCAACGCCATAAGCCACGATTTGAATTCTTGGGGCGTCAGAGCTGGCGATCGCGTCGGACTGTGCGTCCGCAAATCCATTGGTGCCGTTGCCTCGATCTTCGCAATTCTCAAGGCCGGCGCAGCCTATGTCCCGGTCGACGTAGGTGCGCCGCCTGCGCGCAACGGCCTTATTTTTAACGATTGCTCAGTTAAGGCGGTCATTGCAGACGCTCGGGGCGCAAGCGCGCTTCTTGCGCGGCTCGACGGGCAGGGGTGGACCCAGCACAAGTTTCCAGCGTGGCCGGGACATTCGCTCGAGTTCGTAGTTCTGGTTCGCTCATCTGCGGCTGAGGAAAGCCAGGCGACGGCTCCAGACGGCCTTGCCTACATCCTTTACACTTCGGGTTCGACTGGTCGGCCCAAAGGAGTCATGCATTCACACGCAACGGCGTTGAGCTTCATCGATTGGTGTTCGCGGCAACTCAAGCCCGAAGCAAATGACTGTTTCAGCTCGCATGCACCTTTTCATTTCGATCTGTCGATTTTTGACATTTACGTTCCGATCAAGCATGGCGCGCCTGTTGTGTTGATCGATGCGGAAACAGGCAAGCAACCGGCATCACTCTCGGAAATCATTGTAGGGCGAGGTATCTCAATCTGGTATTCGACGCCGTCAATTCTGCGCATGCTGGTCGAACATGGCAAGTTGAGCGAGCGCGACTTCGCAAAGCTTCGGATAGTCATATATGCCGGCGAAGTTTTTCCCATTAAGCATCTGAGGGCATTAATGGCGCTGTGGCCTCATCCGACCTATTACAACTTTTACGGCCCCACAGAGACAAACGTATGCACCTATTATAAATTGCCACAGCAGCTTTCCCACGATGTTGATGCTCCGATCCCGATCGGACGTGTCTGTTCAGGCGATCGAGCGCGTGTGGTCTCGGCAAGCGGCAGCGAAGTGCCGCGCGGCGCGGAGGGCGAGCTTCTTGTGGCGGGCGGTTCGGTGATGCTGGGCTATTGGAATTTGCAGGCAAGGGACGCCGAGGCCTTTACCGTCGACGAGGCGGGGCGCTGGTATCGCACCGGTGATATCGTGCGAGAAGACGAGAATGGCGACTACACCTTCATCGGGCGGCGCGACAGAATGGTGAAGCGGCGCGGCTTTCGTGTCGAGTTGGGAGAAATTGAAGCGGCGTTATACCGGAACAGTTCAATCGGCGAAGCCGCCGTGATCGCGGAAACAAATCAAGAGGGCGAAGTTGTTATTCGCGCCTTTTTGACCTGGTCGGATGCTAGCCCGCCGTCCATGGTCAAATTGAAACAATTTTGCGCCCAGGAGCTGCCATTGTACATGATCCCCGATCGGTTTTCAGTGATGCCCGGGCTTCCCAAAACCTCGACCGACAAGATCGACTATCAACGTCTCAAAGAGCTCGCCTGATGGATTTCGCGCTAAGCGACGAGCAGAAGGCCGTACGCGAACAAATCATCCGTTTTGCGCAAAACGAGCTGAGCCCGGGCAGTCTCGAACGCGACGAGACGCAATCCTTCTCTCGGGATTTATGGCTGAAATGCGGGGATATGGGCCTTCAGGGATTGCCGATTCCCACTGAATATGGCGGCTCGGGAATGGACCCGCTTAGTACCGTTATCGCGCTTGAGGCGCTCGGCTATGGCTGCGATGACGGCGGGCTGGTTTTTTCAATCTGCGCACATTTGCTGGCCTGCGTGGTCCCTCTTTGGAAGCACGGCAGCGACGAACAGAAACGAAAATATCTGCCGCAACTGTGCAACGGCCGCATGATCGCGGTCAACGCGATGACCGAAGCCGACAGCGGCTCGGACGCGTTTGCAATAAAGACGCAGGCGCGCAAGGTAGGTGAAGATTTCATCGTCAGCGGAACAAAAACCTTCAGCTCAAACGGGCCAGTCGCGGATCTTGCGGTTGTTTATGCCAAGACCGATCCCGACAAGGGCTATCTTGGCGGTGTAACCGCGTTTCTGGTCGATGCCGGCACTGCCGGCTTCTCAAAGGGGCAGGTTTTCAAGAAGATGGGGTTGCGCACCTCTCCCATAGGCGAGCTCGTGTTCGACGAGGTGCGACTGCCGCCGAGCGCCGTTCTCGGGACCGTTGGTGGCGGAGGGCCCATTTTCAACCAATCTATGGAATGGGAGCGGACTTGCCTCGTCGCCGCCCATTTGGGTACGATGGAGCGCCAGCTTGAAAAAGCGATCGAGTACGCCCGCACACGGAAATCGTTTGGTCAGCGGATCTCCCAATATCAGGCCGTATCGCATCGCATTGCCGACATGAAGGTGCGCCTCGAGGCGGCGCGTCTCCTGACCTATCGGACGGCGACCCGGCTCGATATATCGCGATCGGTTGGCTTTGACGCCGCGATTACAAAGCTGTTCGTCAGCGAATCTCTGGTCGAAACTGCGCTCGATACTGTGAGAATTTTCGGAGGCTATGGCATCATGGCAGAATATGGTGCCGAACGCGTGTTGCGTGATTCGGTCGCCGGAACTCTGTACTCCGGCACGAACGACATGCAGAGAAACATTATTGCGCGCTGGCTCGGGCTTTAAGAGGCATCACGCCGACAATCTCTTTGAACGACATTTAGAAGCAAGATCCAATCTTGTAGGTCACAGTACGAATCTCGTGCTCCTTGTGCTGTGCGAAGTCGGGGATTTGAAGCTGTTTTTGAGCGGCATTTTAGCATGTCGCTACCCCGCATGGCCGCAATCACGCCATCGGCGAGACTGCTGCGCGAAGCGGGCTTCGCAGATGTCGAGTATCACCGCTTCTCATTGTGGAATATTTGCGGCTGCCTCACCGCATCAAGGCCCCGCGAAACGTAGGCCGTTGCGGCTGTCCTTCAAGCGAGCGTTGCACACCGAGACGTTAGCCTACCAAAGAAGGCCAGCGTTCAGCTTTCCGTCCTTGCCGAGCTTCTTCAAGCCATCAAGCAATGCGTTCGCTATGAGGAGATGCCCTTGGGCATTGGGATGCACGTCCCAAGCATGGATGCGCAGGGTGCTCGTGTCGCGGCCTTCAAAGACCTGAGACAGATCGATGATGGCAAAGCCGGCTTTTTCAGCCAAAGCCTTGATGCGCGCTATGGTTTTTGCATCTTCATGTGCTTCCGCCTGCGGCACATAGACCCAGATCGGCGTGATGCCTCGTTTTTTGCAGTCGTGTACAAAACGATTGTAGATATCTGACAAAATTTCAAATCGAAATGGTTCCAGCTTCGCCGTGATCTGTTGAGGCGACATTGTTCTTTCTATATGAGCCCTGTTCGAGATTTCGAGCATAAAATCAAAGGGAATGCTGGCTCCCGATTGATAAACCTTGGCGAAGTTGATGACATTCAGGTCGAGCAAATGCGCAACATATAAAACGGTTTCTGGATTGTAGGGTAAAACAATGTGTTCAAGAAGAAAAAGACGCTGGAACGGCTCGTAGCCATTAACGCCAAAATTGAGCACCTCGAACTTCTGAAAATTATTGTTAGCTTCCCCTGCATTAAGCAGATTCTGGAGCCGCGAAGCAAACGTATCGTGAAATTGAACGCCCGCCCCCATCAACCGAGATCCACCAAGAGCGGCAATTCGAAATGTGCCCGGCGGAGTCGTGAGGTCATGTTCGACATCGCGCATTCCTAGTCGATTGGTCTGATATGTGATGCCGTTAAAGGTATGCGTTAAATTAGGTATGGCCTCATAGCCAAGAAAGGGATAGTCGGTCGCCGTCCTCTGCGGTGGATTCTCGTTCCACGAAGCTATGTCCGCCGGACGCTTCATGTATATTTCCCATAGCTGGGAATTAAAGCGGTTCACGTTGGTCAGTTTCTCATAATAGCCTTCTGTCAGAAGAGCTTGGTCGCTCGCGTTGAGTCTCGATTCGCTGATGTCATCAGCAAACTGCTTTACATTGCCCCCAAGCGATGCGCCGACGCCGGGGAGCTCGAGCACGATCAGTGCGGCCACCAACGCGGCCGTCGTTGCCGAGAGTCTCCATCGAGGGCCTTTTGGCAGGAGCTGTGGATTTTCGTGCAGATTGTCGGTCGACTGCGGGTTGAGGCCGAACGAAAACCCGGCCGCAATCGCTGCTGCGGAGAAGACTGTTGTGACTGATGCCAAACTTATCAGCCACGGTGCGACCCCCAATATAGGGGCATCACCCAGCACCGGAACAAGTCCGCTCGCAGCGACCATCTGAATCCACGCTGACAAGTTTTGGCAAGTCCATAGCGACCACAGCAGACAGAGGAAGAACATCATGCATACCGTACGCACAACGAGAAAGCTGCGCGGCCCCAGAAGGCCGGCGCGCTGAACCATCGCGCGCGGTCGCGACTCGCGTAACGTTTGAACGATCAGCAAGGCGGCAAGAATTGCCCAGAACATGCCGTCTTGCGGCGTCAGCAGGACATTGTTGGTCAACCAGAACCATTGATAGGAATGCGCGGCCCAGGTTGCAATAAATACCACTACGATAGAGAGGACGAGGCTGGTCGTATAGGGCGCGCCGCGTTTCTTGAAAAAAACGAAGCTCGGGTTGAAAAACATCTTCTGCATAAAATCTTTCCAGTAGATGTTAATCCGGCGCCAAAAGTCGATAAAGCTGCTCGAGAAATAGAAAGCTGAATGTGTCTCGTGCAGATTGAACCCGAACAGAAGCAATATTCCCACGATGAGATGAAAGAGACCGGAGATCCGAAAGTAGAGCGCGAAATTTGCAACAACGAACTGCAGGAAGGTCAGCGGATTGACGACTTCGCTGGCGGGCAAGACGAAGTAGTAGTAGACAATACGGTAGATCAGAAGGTGCAAGAGCCCGCGCAACATCCAATAGGCGCCGCGCTGATAGATCGCCAAAGGCTCGTCGTTGTAATAGGTCCGTATGAATGTCGCGTAATCCACGACCGGGAAGAACGGAAACACAACGTTTGGCAGCATGAAGAAATAGCTGAGCCTGTGCCAGATATTCGCAGTGCCTTTATTGTTCGCTATATCGTAAAGGTAGATCGGCAGCCGAAACATGAACATCGAAGCCAGAACCGGCATCATGATGCTGGACCCGTCTAGCCCGATCCATCCCACGCGTATTGCAGCCAAGACGCCACCGTAACCAAAGAGGATCGCGATCCGTGCTCTGAGTGGTATCGGCAGATGGCATACTCCGATCAGTCCGAGCGCCACACTGATCGTCAATAATGCGGTGGTCGGACCTGCCGGGGTGAACACTCCAAAGAGCGCCGCGATCGACAGGCCGAAAAAAAACGGAAGACGAAGAACCTTGGGCAGGTAATGATTGACCACAAACCCAAATGACACAAGCACAGCGACAAATCTGTAGAACGCAGCGTTTTCCAGCTGATAAAGCTGGAATGCGTAAGACAAGAGGCCGACTTGGACAGTGATAGCGATAAAGCGGCGCGTCTCGGCTAGACTATGTCCCTTGAGAGCCACATCGAGCGCGATTCCGACCGGCATGAGCACAACGCCGGAAATCAGAAAGAGATAGTGCTTGGGTCCAATTTCGTGTCCCAAACCGACGTAATTTGCCACCAATGACGTTGCGGCCAGAGTGGCGCCGATAAACACTAAAATGCCGGGCACCAATTCAACCCGGGTCAATTGTCTAACGATCTCGAATTTGCGGAGTTCCTCATCCCACTTCGATAGCTCGATCGTCACCGGATTACTCTCCCTTTCAACTTCGGCTGCGACGCGAGCCCCCTAAAATTGTATCGCCCAGTGGTTTACCTCTGCGGCGTTGCCGCGGGCTTGGCGGGGGTGCTTTCGTTGGTTTGAGCCTCGACTCTGATCAGTGACCTGATCGGTCGATTAGAAATGCCTTCGTCACGATAGATCAATCAATCCATCAAACGCGGAGCCGCCTCAACGAACACTCGCTTGAACTCGGCCCATAGAGGCAGGACCCGATCGTCCGGCGACAGATGGCGACACAAGGCGCCATGCCCGGCTTCCGGATCGCTATCAAACCGAATATGCTCAGCCAAGAAATGCTTGAACGCCTGCAGCAAAGGACCATCCCAATGCGGCGCAGTTAAGATAGCATCAAAGACGCTTTCAAGGCCGCCATCCTCGTAGCTTGCGAGGCTCAAGGCCCGGGTCATTTCGGCCATAGCGCGTGTCTTTGCCAGATAGGACTGACCGATCGCTTCGAGCCGACGCCGTCTACTCTCTGGGATGGTCTCTAGCTCAAGCGTTCGGCGCATAAACTCGTCGTGGTTCATGCGTTCCCCACGGGTCGCCACCCCCGGCCAAGGCGAAAGGTTGTCGGTATCCCGCTCACCACGATCAAGCTGCAGCAATCGTTCGTCGTTCGGATAAAGCCTGCGAGCAATTTCAAGGCTTTCGCGGAACTGAACTGAAAAAAAATAATAGCCCCACGCGACGTCAATGAGACTCTCGCGGTCGAGCTGTGCCCAATTCAGATCACAGATTTCGTTGATCACGCGTTGGTAGGAAAATCCAGTCGACGTCTTTTGCGCGAGGCTCGATCCCAATTGTCCGGAACTCATGAAAAGATCTCCATAAACGCGTCACATTATGCCACACTTGCAAAACAGCCTCTCCTGAAATGCTAAATGCACCTTATGACGCAAACCCGTAGGCTGTCCATAAAATATCCAATGAAATGGCAAATGTAATTAACGAGCACAGGTCGACGGTAAGTCGGCTGCCATATTTGGTCGTCCGCGCAATGAAAAACGACTGATTTGAGAAATCAAGTTTTTAAGGGATTGTGGCTCACAAATTTGAAGAACATTATTGATTATAGCGTTGACGGCCGGATCATGCTCAATAGCGGTCGAGTGCCTATTCGTTCGCGCAGCGACTGAGCCTACAACAACTGGCCAAACCTAGTCCCGAGGCCGGCGCTGAAGTGGGCTCTTGTCGGATAAGCCCCACCTAGTCATGTTCCCAAGCAGCCTTCACTAGCGCCAGATTATCGATCATGCCCTTCACTCTGCTCATTCTCGGGCTACTGCTCTTGGTAACACCCGTAACGATCATCTTTGATGATAATTTAATTGTTCAAGGTGTAGTCGCGGCAATAGCTGCCACTTCAGTTGCGGTTGCTGCCGTGCGGATTCCTCACGAAGAGGCAGATTTCCTGTCAGCGGTTATTCGCCCAGTGGTTCTAGTTGCGTTTATTCCAGCAATTTGGATGGTTGTCCAAGTAATGCCCTTACAAGGCATTGAGCTGGCAAACCCGATTTGGCAAAGCGCTGCAGCAGCACTTGGGAAACCCTTGGCCGGAAGCATCAGCGTCGACCCCGGTGTCACGCTTATTTCGCTTGCTCGATACCTATCAGTGATAGCAATCGCTTTCGTGGCGGCAGCGGCGGCGGTCGATCGACAGCGCGCCGAGTGGATCCTGTTTGCGCTTGTTGCGACCACAGCCCTAATTTCGCTAATGGCGCTGGCCGCCAAGCTTGGCCTAATTTCATCACTTGTGGAAGACGAGCGAGCAAGTATCACCGCGATCGATTGTGCAGGCTTGGGGGTTATTTTTGCTGCGGCGGCGGCCTATCACATGTCTGAGCAAAGCAACAGGCGACGATCGACCAGGACCAGCCCGCTCTCGCGGTCCGCACCAGCTTTTACCTTTTGTGTCGCCGCCCTCGCCATTTGCGTAATCGTCGTTGTTCTTAACGCGGAGATTCAGGGCTATCTCGCTATTATCTGTGGCGTAGCGGCGTTCACTATCGCGGTCATAATTCGTCGACTAGGCCTTGGAGCGTGGGCGATTGCGGCAATCGTATCGCTAGCAGTGCTTTTTACGACTGCTATCATTGCTTTTCAGGTCAAGAATCGATCCGTCGATTTGACGCTTGCTTTTGCGATGCATTCTTCAGAATCGGCGATTGCAATTGCCCAGCGGCTATTGGTGGAGGCCGGCTGGTCAGGAACCGGCGCGGGCACGTTTGCGGCTATTCTGCCGATTTATCGGGGGATCGGTGAAATAGCGACTGGGGACTCGGCGCCGACGGCCGCAGCCGCGATCTCCGTAGAAATGGGCAGACCGTTTTTTTGGGCGACTATGATGGCCGCGATCGCACTCGTTGTCGCCTTCATGCGTGGTGCGCTGCGGCGTCAAAGAGACTCAGCCTATTCAATTGCCGGCGCGAGTTGCATTGTTGCAACCGCGTTACAATCTTTTGACAACTCGGCTTTCTTGAGCACATCCGTTTCGATGATCGCCGCCGTAGCGATCGGAACCGCAATAGCGCAAAGCAGGAGCCGTTTGGGATGATATGGCGCGAATTCGCAACAAATTCTATGCTGACTAAAATGATGACTCAGACCCAAAGTTTTACATTGGCGTGCCACATTCGGCCGCACATTTACCAAAACCGAATTGCAATTGAATTGACCGCTTATGCAAAGGAGCGACCGATCCGGGATACTGCCGAGCAATGAGCAAAACACGACCAGATCCTCCGACAACTCGCAAGTTCCGCACGACAGTTCTCGTTTTTGCGAGCGTTCTTGGCGTCATCGCCATTTGGATCTTGGTAGCGGAATGCTTGCGCCCAACGATTGAACTTACAACTGACGCAAAATATGCGGCGTCAATTTGCGCTCGCCGTGATGCCGCACTGGAGGCCGCACGGGTTGGCATTGTGCGCGGCGACTTATGGTCGGACGTTGCGGTTGCCTACGGTTGCATGCTTTGGACTCAAGATGGAAATGCATCGGGTCCAGACGTCACATCATTTGAAAACACTCAGGCGGCGACGGAACTTGCGATTAGCCTTGCGCCACATGACTCGCGGCTGTGGCTTCTTCTTGCAGCAAATTATTTCCGGTTCAATTGGCTCGATGAACGCGCGACTGCCGCTCTAAAGATGTCCTATTACACCGGGCTTAATACAATTGCCATTTTGCCGGAGCGACTGTTTTTGGCTGCGCAAAGCCCAGCGCTTAAAGATGAAGATTTTCAAGAGCTCGTCCGGCACGACGTCCATGTGACTTTAGATCATCGATCGGAGCTGATGCCAGCGCTGGTGGCCGCCTACCGGAGCGCGCCATTGGTGGGTCGGCAGTTTCTTGAAAAGTCACTTACCGAATTGGATCCTAGCGCCGTCGCCACGGTCCGCTCCGAAGTCGAGTCCCGCTGACGTCCGCACTGTTGTCGGAAGAGCTGAGATCGGCAAAAGCGCGGCCTTGACAGGCGACGAACTGTTGCAGCAAAGCCACAGGCGTGTTTAGAATGCTTTCGACGGCTTAACGACAAAAAGGCGCCGTGTTAGCGGGGTTGATGTGGCGATACGGACTTTAAGGTAGGTTGCTTCTTGGGGCTCTCTTTCAACAGCTTGGCTAGGAATTGTGTGCTTATAGGCACGTTCCTTTTGGCTGCTTGTGGATTTATGCCGACAAGTGGTCCATCAAGCCTCGTCGTAAAGAGTGGAGCCGACAGCCTTCCCTATGTCCTGGTCAAAATTACCAGCCCGGTTGTGGGAGACCTGGCGCACTATAGCCCCAGAATTGCTAACAGTTTCACTGATAATCGTCCGCCACCCGACTTCACATTTGGCGTCGGCGACGTTGTCAGTGTAACTATATTCGAAGCAGCCCCCGGCGGCCTGTTCATTCCGGCTGAGGCAAGTGTACGACCTGGCAACTTCGTTACCCTCCCAAGTCAAGCTGTGGACAATAACGGCAATATTTCTGTGCCGTATGCGGGCAACATTCGAGCCAAGGGACAGACCCCAGTTCAGGTTCAGCAGGCTATTGTTGACGCGCTCAAAAATCGGGCAATTGAGCCGCAAGCAGTGGTGTCCTTAGCTCAACAAAAAACTTCTCTTGTCACCGTATTGGGAGACGTGAAGAGCCCGACGGTGCTAAACGCGGTTCCAGCTGGTGAGCGAATTCTGGATGCGATTGCTCGTGCGGGCGGGCCAAGCACGCCGGGCTATGACACGATGGTCATGCTTGAGCGAAATGGCCATCGGGCTACCGCGCCTTTCGGTGCCCTAGTTTATCAACCTTCCAACAATGTCTATGCGCACCCCGGTGATACGATCTATTTGTACAGTGAACCGCAGACATTTTTGGCTTTCGGCGCCTCCGGAAGGCAGGGGGAGTTCAAGTTCGAAGCTTGGCGCGTCTCGCTGGCGGAAGCTATGGCCAAGGCCAATGGGTTAAATGACGGCCAAGCCGACCCGACATCTGTATTTCTTTATCGCGGGGAAACACGGCAAGTGGTCGAGCGACTTGGAATTGATTGCTCCAAGTTTTCTGGTCCGATTATCCCGGTAATTTACAATCTAAATCTGCTTGACCCGGGCGGCTATTTCCTCGCTCAAAACTTCGAAGTGCGCAATAAGGATGTGATTTACATCGCAAATGCCGCGTCGGTCGAAATCACCAAATTCCTGTCATTCTTGAGAACTGTAATGGCGACGGTTAACGATCCGATTACGTATGCTAACAACTACTATTCGCTGCTGAATACGATCAACGGAAGCGGCGGTAGCACCGTATTTGTAACGTCTCCTACTCCAATATCGACACCGTCTCATTGATCGGGCGATACGACTGAACGCGATAGAGCGAGCTGATTTTTTTGTCCAACAAAGGCGGCATTTTGCGGAACTTGCTCTGTAACAGGAAATAAGTGCACGTCGCGTCAGCGAGAAAGCACGCCTAAAAGGATGTGGATCTAATAGCCCATTGCGATAAATGCGAACGGCGTATCTCATACTCGCCCATCATCAACCTAAACACCTCGCTAGACTCATCCGGATGTTGGACGAGAGTGAAGTTTCTTTCTTCATTCACATCGATGCAAAGTTTGACGACGCTATATTCAAGAAGGCGGTCGGGGAGAGAAAGAACGTCGTCTTTATCGAGCCGCGCATTAAGACTAATTGGGGGGGCTTCAGCATAGTCAAGGCAACATTGGCTCTTCTCTCAGAGGCGCGGAGCTTTGAACCGCCATTTCAAAGATTTTGCCTTTTGAGCGGATCGGATTTTCCGATCAAGCGCAACAGTCAAATACGAGCCGCTTTCGCTTCACCTCAAGAGTTTATACGCGTCGACAGAAAACTAAGTGCTCCAGAAAGAAACACGCACAGCAGGAACGTCGAATTTTACTGGTTCATGGACTCATGGAGCGTGATCAAGAATACATTGTCCGGGCGGCTAAAACGTCAGCCCTATGCTGTAATCAATTTGTACCATGGCGCCAACTGGTGGGCGCTGACGCGAGACTGTATTGACTATGTGTTTCAATTCCTGGCCTCCAACAGCCGCTACTACTCATTCTTCAAATTCACCCTTTGCTCCGATGAAATCTTCTTCCACTCGATCGTCAAGCATTCGCCGTTTGCCGCCCAAATCAGTCATGACTTCGAAACAATAGCGGATCTTAGAGAATTTCATTCAGCCAATGTACATGGAGGCCATTACATAGATTGGAACGCGAAGACCACCACACTTCCGAAAGTTCTCGATCTAGATGATTTCAACAGGCTGCGCGACACGAAAGCCCTATTTGCAAGGAAATTTGACGAAGAAAAGTCGGGCCAGCTAGTCGACCGATTAGAGGATCTGTTAACCCGCTAAGCCTACACAATAGACATTCCGCTCCCGCAGCGCTAATTCTTCGCGAAGCGAAATATTTCAATTCGACCGTCAAACGATTCTTCAATGAATTATACTAACATGGCGAGAAACGATCAGAAAAAGGCCAAATAAATAGACCAGAAGGGCAATATGGGCGGACAATTTCCAAAACAGCGCCCCTTGTGTGAATCCTCGGCTTCCTTTGCAACGTCGAAGCTTGATGCCGATCTACGAAGCGCAGTCGCGCTGCATCAGCGAGGCGAGTTGATCGAAGCAGAGCGGATATATCGTGGTATTCTAAACATTGTTCCAGACCAATTTGATGCGCAGCATCTTTTGGGCGTTCTCAGGTATCAGCAAGGTCGACACGCGCAGGCGTTTGCGTTAATCGGCAGCGCACTGCAATTAAAGCCAAATGACGCGGCAGCGCTCTCAAATTTCGGTGCCGTCCTCAACGAGCTCGGGCGTTTTGACGAAGCACTGGCAAGCCTCGACAAAGCGATCGCCCTGAAGTCGGAAAACGTCGAGGCGTTCTTCAATCGAGGCAACGCGCTCACTAGACTTGGGCGTTTCGGCGAAGCATTGACGAGTTATGACAAGGCGATCGCTTTCGGGCCGGATAACGCCGAAGCCTTTAATGGCCGTGGATTTGCTCTGAAGGAACTCGGACGATTTGAAGAGGCGCTAACGAGCTTCGACAAGGTCATCGCCTTAAAGCCGACCAGCGCCGAGGCCTTCAACAATCGGGGTAACGCTCTGCAAGAGCTCAACCGTTTCGACGAGGCGCTCGTGAGCTATGATAGGGCGACCTCGCTCAAGCCGGATTACGCCGAAGCCTTCTACAATCGGGCCAACGTCCTGCAGAAGCGCAACCGCTTCAGCGAGGCGCTTGCGAACTATGACAAATCGATTGCGCTCAAGCCGGACTACACCGAAGCGTTCAATAATCGTGGCAATGCCCTCAATGAACTCAAGCGTTTCGACGAAGCGCTGGCGAGCTTCGACAAGGCGATCGCCTCGAAAGTGGAGCATGCTGGAGCGTTCAATGGCAGGGGCGTCACCCTCAACAGGCTCGGTCGATTTGACGAAGCGCTGGTAAGCGTCGGAAAGGCGATCGCCCTGAAGCCGGACTATGCCGAAGCGTTCTTCAACCGCGGCAACATTTTCAATGAGCTCAAGCGTTTCGACGAGGCGCTCGCAAGCTATGACAAGGCGATTGCACTCAAACCGGACTACGCCGAGGCGTTCAACAATCGCGGCAATACCCTCAAAGAACTCAAGCGTTTCGATCAGGCGCTCGCGAGCTATGACAAGGCGGTTGCACTCAAGCCGGACTACGCCGAGGCGTTCAACAATCGCGGCAATATCCTCAACGAATTCAAGCGTTTCGATGAGGCGCTCGCAAGCTATGACAAGGCGATTGCACTCAAACCGGACTATGCTGAGGCGTTCAATAATCGAAGCATCGAATTGACGGAACTCGGGCGGCTGGCCGAAGCGCGCATGGCCGCTGAACAAGCTATCCGGCTAGCTCCCCGGAAGGTCCGGTACTACAGCACTTTCGGGCACATCAGTCGGTACTTTAGCGGAGATACACGTATAGCGGCGATGGAAGAGATGGCCCTGGATGTTACATCGCTTTCTATTTCCGACCGTATCGAACTGCATTTCGCACTGGCCAAGGCCTATGAAGATCTGGGCCGGTCCAGAGAGGCGTTCAGTCAGTTACTCGCTGGTAATAGGCTCAAGCGCCAGCACATTACATACGAGGAAGACAGCACTATTAGAGAAATAGACCTTACCCAATCAGAGTTCACGGCCGAGCTGGTCCAGAAACGGAAAAATGCCGGCAATCCGTCTGCGGTTCCTGTGTTCATTGTCGGGATGATCCGGTCGGGCTCTACGCTGGTCGAGCAGATTCTTGCCAGCCACCCAAAAGTTTTCGCCGGCGGCGAACTGACGCACTTTCCCCGGGCCTTGAAGAGAACCAGGGCATTATCTGGCGATATAGCGATTTCCTCGACGGGCGTGTCAACCATGACCGATGATGGTTTTTCCGAACTTGCCAGACGCTATCTTGCCGAAATTAGCAGACTTGCCCCCGATGCTGCCCGAGTTACTGACAAGATGCTGGGGAATTTTATTTTCTTGGGTTTCATCCATCTTGCGCTGCCAAACGCCACAATAATCCATACCACCCGTGATCCGGTCGATACTTGCATATCCTGCTTCTCAAAACTATTCGCCGAAGGACAGAACTATAGCTACGATCTAGCTGAGCTTGGCCGGTATTATAGGCATTACCGTGCTCTGATGGCGCATTGGCATCGTATTCTTCCCGCAGGCCGGATTCTCGATGTCCGTTATGAAGACGTCGTGGCCGATCTGGAGGGCCAGGCGCGACGCATCATTGCGCATTGTGGCCTCGAATGGGACTCGCGATGCCTTGCCTTCCATCAAACGATGCGACCGGTGCGGACCGCCAGCGCAGCCCAAGTGCGCCAGCCAATATACAAAAGTGCCTTGGAACGCCGGCGGGCCTATGCAAAATTTCTTGACCCGCTGGTTACTGAACTCGGCGTCTTCAATTGCTCTAATTGACTTTATCCGCTGTCGCCATACTAGGCGCCGCCAGAATACGAGGACCGCCGGCCTCGGGATGCTAACCACATCCCGTCAAACTCCATTGAACATGATGAGTTCAAGAATTATGGTACGCGATGCCATGGTACGGCACCGAGCCCATGGTGTTTTCGTTTGTCACGGACACTCCAGCCACGGGATTTGTGGCTGCGTATTCTTGAGGCAAGTATTTTGACACGGGCCTTTCTATTCGGGTGTCCTATCGACGTCCTGACGATGGCTGAAACCGTAGAGCGGGCGCACGAGGTGATGCGTACTGGCGGTAGACTGCAGCACGTCGCCCTGAATGTCGCCAAGCTGGTCAACATGCAGACGGATAAACTGTTGGCCACTGACGTGATTGGAAGCGACCTAGTCGGAATTGATGGCATGGGAATAGTACTTGCTGCACGTTTTTTAGGAATTCCCGTTAAGGAACGCGTGCCAGGCATCGACTTATTCCATGAGCTATTGGCGCTCTGTGCCGCGAGGGGGTTTCGTCCCTATCTCCTCGGTGCGACAACTGAAATCGTGCAAAAAGCGGCTAAAGAAGCTGCTAGGAAATATCCCGGTCTTAATTTCGCGGGAATAAGAGACGGATATTTTCGGCTGGAGCAAGAGCCGGAAATCGTCGCCGATATCGGGAAAAGCAAAGCAGATTGCCTTTTTATTGGAATGCCGACGCCCAGGAAGGAGCGGTTTCTCGCTGAGCACAGGGACCGGCTCGGCGTACCGTTTATTATGGGCGTGGGCGGGTCGTTCGACATATTGGCTGGACACGTTAAACGCGCACCCCGAAGAATGCAGGCCGCGGGGTTGGAGTGGCTTTACCGAGTTTACCAAGAGCCTCTTCGAATGTGGTGGAGATACGCGAAAACGAATACTCTTTTTGTTGGTATGCTTTTTATTGCCATTTTACGACGACGTATTGCCGGCAGTTGTTAGTTGAAAGAACCAGACATTCTCGGCGCGGGTTTCGTACGGTACCCATGAATATCTTAGTTTTATTCGGAACGCGCCCGGAGGCGATTAAGCTTTTTCCCGTAGTCAATCGCCTTAAGACGGAAAAAGACGCTGTAGTTACTGTTTGCGTGACCGCGCAGCATCGACAGATGCTGGACCAAGTCCTTAAGATTGCGAATGTTACTCCGGACATCGATTTGAATTTAATGACAGTCAACCAGTCCCTTGACCAGTTGACTGCCCGCATCCTCCTGGCTGTGGGCGAGGTGCTCGATCGAGTGCGCCCGGACAGATTGGTGGTTCAGGGCGATACAACTACGGCTATGGCTGGCTCGCTTGCTGCTTATTACCGACGAATCCCAGTATCCCATGTCGAGGCTGGGCTACGAAGTGGAAACATTTATTCGCCATGGCCGGAAGAGGTCGACCGCAAGGTTGTCGGAACCATTGCGGATCAGCATTTCGCCCCGACCAAACGGGCTGCGCAAGCGTTGATCGCAGAAAACGTTTCGCCAGATCGCATTTACATTACCGGAAACACCGTCGTTGACGCTCTGTTGGCCACCAAAAAGTCGATAGATTCCGATCTCGAGCTGGCGTCCCGATGGAACGACTTGAAGCTGCGGCAACAAAATCGCCGCATCATCCTTGTCACTTCGCATCGACGCGAGAATTTCGGCACAGGCATGAACAATATCGCCGACGCGCTGTTGAAAATTCTCGAGCGAGAGGATGTCGCCGTGGTCCTACCGCTTCATCCGAATCCAAATGTGCGCGAAATCTTAGGCAATCGTTTGGTCGATCACCCGAAAATGGAGCTGATCGCGCCTCAGCAATATGTCGATTTCGTCGGCTTATTGTCTCTGTCATACATTGTGCTTACCGACTCTGGCGGAATTCAAGAGGAGGCTCCAAGCTTGGGCAAGCCGGTTCTGGTCATGCGCGATACAACCGAACGACCTGAAGCGATCGAGGCCGGCACAGCACGTCTGGTAGGGACCGATTGCGATCAAATCGTCGCCGAAACGATGCGATTGCTTGACGACACCGACCACTACTTATCTATGTCGCGCGCCCACAACCCATTTGGGGATGGCAGGGCCAGCGATCGAATCATAAAGGTGATCCTTGGCCACTGAGTTCCAGACCGTCGCAGTTATCGGATTAGGATATATTGGACTGCCTACGGCCGCAATGATCGCTAGCCGCGGCATGCGCGTGATAGGGGTCGACACCAATAAAGAGGTCGTTCGGACGATCGCGTCGGGAGCTATTCACATAGCCGAGCCGGATCTTGATGGCCTCGTGCAAAAAGTCGTCTCCAATAATTCGCTGACGGTGACGACAGTGGTGCAGCCGGCCGACGTTTTCATTATTGCCGTTCCAACGCCGATCAAGAACGACAAATCTGCGGACATGCGCAGCGTGATGGCCGCTGCAGAGGCGGTCGCCAAGGTTTTGCAGCCCGACAACTTAGTGATCTTGGAATCGACTTCCCCGATCGGTACAACTGACAAAATCGCAAGACTAATCGCCGAAATGCGTCCCGATCTTACGATCGGCCCTGGTCAGAAGGACCAGCCCGGAGTTTCTCTCGCCTATTGCCCGGAAAGGGTGCTGCCCGGCCGCATTCTCCATGAATTAGCCAACAACGACCGGTGCATCGGAGGCATAACGTCGTCGTGCGCGCGGCGCGCCCAACGCTTCTACAAGACATTCGTACGCGGGGCCTGCATCGCAACGACTGCGCCGGCCGCTGAATTGGTGAAACTGTGCGAGAATGCATTTCGAGACATGAACATTGCCTTTGCCAATGAGCTGTCGCTGATTTGCGATCGACTCAATATCAACGTGTGGGAGGTTATCGACCTCGCGAATCGTCATCCACGAGTAAATATTTTACGGCCCGGACCTGGCGTCGGGGGCCATTGCATCGCTGTAGATCCGTGGTTCATTGTCGAATCGGCGCCCGACCTGGCTCATGTGGTGAGAGCTAGCCGGGAGGTTAACGACTCGAAAATTGACTGGACAGTTGAGCGCGCGGTATCACTCATCGAAGAGCGCCCGTACGCTGACATTGCCTGTTGCGGGCTGGCTTTTAAAGCCAACGTCGACGATCTAAGAGAAAGCCCTGCCCTAAAGGTCGCTTTGCAGCTTGCAAAACGTTTTGGCTCGCGCGTAAAGATCATCGAGCCAAATATTGATAATCTTCCATCTGAATTTGACGAAACGGGCGCAAAGCTTGTCGAACTGGACGAGGCTATACACAACTGCGAAATTGCCGTCATCCTCGTCGATCATGATCAATTTAAGACAGTGCCGCTTGCGGAGCGACGCCACATGACGGTCCTGGACACAAGAGGAATTTGGCAGGACATGGTGGCGCGGTTTTAGCGACGTCATCGACGACGCGGTTCGTATACTGAGACTGAACGAAAGTTGTGCGATGATGACTCTTAGCGAAGACACGCCATTTGCAGAACGGTCCCGGCGCAGGTTCCGTGACACGAAGACCCCCGCGATGAACTCACCTTTGGTGGACTTCAGCCTCAGGGGGCTCGAAAGATGCTGGCAACCTCAATACGGCCGCTGGTCTCACATCTATCATCTGGATGGTCGTGACCCTGCAAACGAATCTGTTCCTTACAGCGATGTATTTTACACGATAAACGTCCTTTTAGGGCTCGCTAAGGTTCCTCATCGTCCTTCCAGTATCAATGTAGCTGACGTTTTTCAGCGTAATGCTTTGCAACTCAGCGCCTTGCCCGTGCCCAAATATGCCTTTGGGTGCGCGTTATGGGCCTCCGCTGAGCTTCAACTAGAACTTCCAGCGGAAATTTACTCGCGCTGTGATGACATGCTCTTCAAAAGAGAGAATTGGTTTCAATTTCGAGCGCAAGATCTTGGAATGATTATCGCCGGAGTGGTGGCGCAAGCTAAAGGCGACCCGAAAAAATGGTCCGTTCTGGCGCGGGAGCTGTTCAGTTTCCTTGCAGAGCGCTACCATTCACCGTCGGGGCTATTTTTTGACGCTGCTCTCGGACTGCGCCGTCGATTTGCGTCCTTTGCGACACAAACATATTTGACTCTCGCTTGTTACGCATACGGCGAATTTGCGCACGATGAGAACGCTATCGAAATGGCGAATACATGCGTTAGTAAGCTGATCGCGCTTCAAGGCCCGAACGGAGAGTGGCCCTGGTTCTTCGACGTTCCCAGCGGCCGAGTCCTTGATTATTACGAAGTCTATTCCGTGCACCAATATGGTATGGCGCCGGCTTTTCTTCAGCATGCGGAATATTATGGTGTTCCAAGCGCGCGCGAAGCATTGGTTAAAGGCTTTCACTGGGTACTTGGCCAAAATCAGCTGAATATGCCAATGCTGTTGCCTGGGCTGCATCTCTCAATACGCTCCCAAGTGCGAAGCGGTGAGCTCCGCTCAAAGCGTTGGCGCGTGATGCGTGCACTACGTAACTCCCTTACAAAAAATAGCGCTGGCTTGGAGAATCCGGCAGCGTTGGAGCTTCGCCGCGAATGCCGCAGTTACGAGCTCGGATGGATTCTCTGGTCCTTTGGGCAACGCACCGACATTTCTGAATTGACGCATCACCAATTTTTTGCCGATGCTCTCGCTAGGAAGCCAGCTTAGCTCAACGCGATTTCACGGTGCGGCGCCATTGGCGTCTAGTCGTCATGCCGCATTTTATAAGCCAGATTGCCTCGCGCCAACTTGTGCGCGCAATAACGCGGAGCAGGACCAAGATTCGTTGTGCAAGAGGAAGTCCACGCGTCGGTATGGTTTCGGCGTATAAATCATTTTTTGGCGCCAATTTACCGTAGGAGAAAACTTTGTGAGGGTACTCGACAAGACCATGCGCCCCTCGAAATTTTTCCCACGCCTCGCTTCGCCGCACCGCCGATTGCAACCGATCGATCTCTCGCGCTCCTTTTTGCGAATCCCGCGGATTGATCACCCGAATTTTATCTATTATTGCAAATCGGCCAAAGTCGTTCGCCTTAAAAAAGTTGCTAAACCAATGGTCTATTCCCCACCCCACCAAACCACCGTCGTAAACTGCAAGAAACTCGGCGAATTTGTCGCTTCGGAAGATCGGCATCGTCACTTCGATATAATTAACGATCCTGAAATCCCACTGTGGCCAAGTGGAACATGTAATCGCATGCGAAATCTTTCCTTTTGGATGAAAGCCCGGTTGGGCAACCCAAAAGCCAAAGGTCTCTACGATGGAGAAAATTTCCTCAATCTGAGCTGTCGACATTTGGATGTCGTCGTCACAAACACAAATGTAAGAGTACTTATCGAAAAGCTGCGGCCTCTCTATTACCAGCTTCTTCAGATTCTGAAACTTTGAGCCTTTCGTTCGAAACGCATAAGACGACTCTTTCCTTATGTAGCTGAACTCGTCATCGTTGCTGCCGTAGTAGGCGCTGACTAGATCCCACTGCCGAGGAGTAGCGTTTTCCAACCAAGAGCGAATGGCGTTCTTGTCTCCCACGCTAGTAAATATGCACCACCGTCGGCGTTCTTCCATGGGAAACGATTCCAGGCCCAAAGTGTCAGCCCGCGCAGGGTACTTCCGAATCAAATGTCGATGTGTCTCGAATGACATTTGTCACACCGATAGTAAGACCTAATCTGCCCGTCGTGTGCACACGTGCGCCAATCCGCACACATTTCCTTGAATAACCTTAACCATAGACCCCGGAAAATCATGTACGAAAAGCTTTCCTACTGGCTGCCGCTCTTTGGCTAGCTAAAATTTGCGGAATAAACACCTGAGGCTCGCCGCCCCTAAGCAGGCCAAAATGACCAATTTTCGACGCCATATGATCCATGATTATTTTGGAGTACAAGATATTTTAGTATCAAGGACGGCCACTGTGAAAGGACTATCAACATCGAAACCTTGTTACACGCGACCCTGTCAAAGGAAAATCTCACGCTGGTGCTGTCTAGTTGATCAAATGGATAATTTCGATGACCGAATCGTCTCAGTCTAGGCCGGCATTGGTCTCGGCAAGGCGGCCGACCGTTACCGTGTTGGTGACGTGCTACAATTATGGCCGCTTTTTGAACCAATGCGTAAGCAGCGTGCTCGCGCAGACGGGCGTCGACGTCAGCGTTGTTGTGGTCGACGACGCTTCGAGCGATGAAAGCGCATGCGTGATTAAAGCGTTCGCCAAACACGATCAGCGCGTCAAGCCACTATTATTGTCGGAAAATTTGGGCATGGTTCGCGCGGTGAACAAAGGGCTTCACTACGTCGACAGTGATTATTTCGTCAAGCTCGACGCGGACGACCTGCTGTCAGAAGGGTCATTGGAGCGATCGATCGCTCTACTCGAACAATATCCCGACGTCGGTTTTGTTTACGGTCGGCCGAGGCACTTCACGGGCAGCACGCCGCCTCGCCCGCGCTTGGGACATATACGCTGGACTGTATGGCCAGGTGCCCAGTGGTTGGCCTTACGTTACCAACGGGCCGTTAACTGCATAAGCCAGCCGGAAGCCGTAATTCGCACTTCGACATTGCGAGCGGTCGGCGGGTACAACACTCAACTACCCCACACTTCCGATCTCGAGATGTGGCTCCGGCTTGCAGCGGTGTCGAATGTCGGCCGTGTCAATGGCCCCGACCAGGGCTTTTACAGAGTGCATCCCGGAAGCATGCAGCATACCGTTAACGCTGGCTTGTTGACCGACTTTATAGGGCGAAGAAGTGCTTTCATTAGTGCCATTAGGGCCTCTACAGGAAAGTTGCACGGTGCGACTGATCTCGAGGCAATGGTTCGGAGAGAACTTGCCGCCCAAGCCCTTGATTGCGCCTGTCGCGCCTTCGACCGCGATCGAGTTGAGATCGTTCCCATCAGCGAACTTATCAAGTTCGCAAAAGAGACTTATACCGCGGCACCGACACTAACCGAGTGGCACGCATTGCAGCGGCGCCAGCGAGGAGGTCGACGCAGCAGGTGGGCTCCCTCGTCCCTATTTGCCTCGATGTTGCGACGCAGCCGTGAGGAAATTGCGTATGCCCGCTGGATTAGAACAGGTGTTTAAGTCACTCCAGCAACGATGTTTTGTTTTTTGTGCAAGCATTTGTGGACTTTTGAGACGTTAAACAATGTTTCCAAATCGCGAATTTATCCGCCACCTCATTCGCGCCTCACTCGCAGGCAAACCCTTACGAATGCGCAATCAACGCCCTATTGTATCATTTACGTTTGACGATTTTCCGATTTCGGCTGTAAAGAATGGTGCTAGGATTCTCGAGGACCGCAATGCGCGTGGAACATTCTATCTATCCGGTTCATATTGCGGACAGGTTGTGAGCGGGATCCCGCAATATTGCGAAAATGATCTTTCGGCGCTTGTCGCCAAGGGACACGAGATAGGTAGTCATACGTTCCATCATCAACGCGTTTCCACATTAAGCGCAAAACAGCTTAGCAAAGAGATTGACCTCAACAACGCATTTTTGGCGCGTTATTTTCCTAACGTTACCATGCGCACGTTTGCCTACCCCTATGGCGATATTTCATTTTGGTCCACGGTAAGGTTGCAGCGCCGATTTCTTGGGTGCCGCTGCTCGGAGCCAGGCCTCAACAGCGGCACTGTTGACTTCGGACGATTGCGCGCTATTCGTTTATATGACGGCCTAATCTCTCGCGAGGACGTTTCTGATCTGATCCAGAAGGCTAACGCTGAAAATGCATGGCTAATTTTCTATACGCATGATGTGGACGAGGCGCCTTCTCGATTTGGTTGTAACCCTGCGTTGTTTGAACATGCCGTAGCGGCCGCTACGGTTGCGGGCGCTGATGTCTTGCCAGTCGTCAACGCAATCCAAGCAATTCTATCTGGTCTTACTTAATTCGCCACGGCAGAGTGGTAGCAATCGGCGCACCAACTTGAGCCTCTGCGGGATTTTTGCTAATCGGCGCTGACGATCGCGTGGCACAGCACCGATAGCTACGAAACGCAAACATCTGATTATCGACATTATAAACAAAGCTATTCCTTCTTGAACCTGCGCCCTATGTTTTTCCTCACAGCACCAATTCGAAGACAGGCAATTGGAAGAATCCTTTCATAAACAAAATTCTGCCAAAAAGGATATTGGCCGCGATCTCTTATCAGACATCTGAAAGGAGCAAGCGCAAGAAACATCGACACTCTTACGAGTGTCGCCAATATTTCCCACCGTCCAAATATCGTGGTCGACGAAGCGCCCTGCTCAAATAGAAGTTTGGCACGGTACGGCAGCCGCATTTTATGAGGCAATACAAAATGTCGTACGATTAGGGCTGGCTCATAAAACGTTCGCTCCGATGGATGAGCGCTCAGAAAGCGCTGCTGCAGATCGTACTCTTCGTGCAGGCCTATCTTATCGCCCTTCATCCCCAGATCTTCGTCAAACCGCAATTGATCAAAAACATCGCGGCGAACGCCCATGTTCCCGCCCGAAGCACGAAATGAATCCTGGAAGCCCCGTTCATACTGCAAGGCAAGAAAATACGCATTACCGTATTCGACCTTGAACCATTCTGGCCTAGTGCCTGGAAGAAATGCTCCCAGATAAGGTCCACCGATAAAGCAGGGACGAAATTGAACAAAATCTGAGATTGCAACTGACAGCCATTCTTGCTCCACGATGCATTCATCGTCGAGAAAGATCAGGTAGTCCCCCTTGGCTTCATCAATTGCCCGATTGCGGGCCGCAGCAAGGCCTTGCTTGCCTTCGAAGCAGTACCTCATCTCAATCGGAGAGACGAAAATTAGTTTCGTGACTAACGATTTGGTGTCATCGCTTGAATTGTTGTCGATGACGATGATTTCGACTTCGTGGTGTGGCCGCGGCACACTTAGCTTCATAAGCGACTGCAAGCAATGGCCAAGAATTGCACTGCGATTGTACGTACAGACGCAGATCGATATCAGCATTTTGGCGTCGCCGATCGCGCGTCATTTGAGACGTATGATATGTTCGCAGCGGCTGCGACCATTATTTTTCCCTACCTGGCCGGTGCAGGAATGACCAGTCGGATCTCGATGCTGGACTGCCACTCTAACTAGCCACTGAAGTCGGGTTTGACGACAAAAGAGCCTTAGCCTTTCTATATACAAATTGCGCAACTGGGAGATTTCTAGCAATCCAAGCCTTCGTTAGCAGGCGACGACCCGGCCAACGTACGGAAAGATGTCCTTTGATAGTCGAAGGTATCTCTGCATCGTGCAGCGAAATCGACGTATTGCAATACTCACTCTTGTAGGCCTCGTTACCGATGCCGAAATCAAATACTTTTACGCCTCGTTCGAAGCACCACTGCAATTGGTTTGTCATACAAATGTAGCCAGGCGAGTAGGCATTCCATTCTTCTAAATCAGCCGAAAAGATGACACCATAATATCTGCTACCAACTAAATATCCCCAGTTGAGGGCGATAACCGTGTCACCGACCATAAGACCATGGAGACACACAGGCCCGGAGGGGTAAAGCAAGTGCTTTGCTGCCGACAAATGCGCGTGGAGATCAACGCGGTCGAATGCATTATACCCGCGCGTACGTAGATAACGTTGTCCTTTCTGTCGGATCAGAACATTGAGGAAACTATCGTAATCCTCCAGGGTGGCACCTTTGAACGATAATTTCCCTAACTTTTGCAGACGATTGGTTTGATAACGAGTGTGGCGGCGACGCGGAAGCTTGTGGGCGATTTCCTCCCATGTTCCGTTCAGCGTTAGCGCGTGACCCGATTCATGGCGTTGTGATCCACTGAGCCAACTTAATGGGTTGGGCAAGTCGCCGACGCGATCAGGCATCTTGACAAATAACGCACTGTCGAACGGTGGTAAAATCTTCCGCAGACCGCTCCATACTGCACGAACGGTTTCTAGGTTCCAATCGGCAACAGGTGGGTACACAACAGGAGCGTTGTAATCGCTTAGGTCTTTCTCCAAAAACTTTAGAATTTTAATGTGCCTGACTACACGGCCAAAATAATGCTGATCGACTTTTAGCGCGAGAAGTAACAACGGCTCGTCATTTCTGCCGACGATCGCGACGAACAGCGGCCTTGTGTTTTCGGCAAGGGTCGCGCATTCTAGTTCAAGTATATCGGCGCACTGAAATGCATAGCACCGTGCCGCCCCGATATGGTCGCTGCGTGGCCAAAAGTTCTTAAAGTCTCCAATATCACTCGTTAACAAAATCCGTGCAGGCGCAGACGCCGGCGGAATGTCTCGAAATTTGTTTGCTCTGGCGGTCAGATCAAGGGTTCGAATCATTTTGAGTAAGTAATAATAAGATTGTTAAGTCGAGGAGGCGTTGATAGGCAGTGGGCCCGATTGCGATACGGACGTAGCCCATTCGGCAGTTTGGCAGTGAACCACTCCCTTCGGGCGATTCAGCCAATGACGAATCTGGCCTTCATTAACGACAGTAAGAAGCGGGTAATCGCAGATTTCATCGCAGGAATATCCGTCAATAATGGGGTCTAAACCGACATCCACAAGATAACGCCCCGGCGCGAGCGGCAATCCGTCCAGTCTGACCTTAACGTTGTGGCACCCGGGCTCAAGGCGCAAAGCATAATTGCTGTCGCTTGCCGCTAGAGCGGTGACACAATCGCCTTGTGACGTTTTTAGCACTATTCCCAGATCAGCCATTGGCAGGCTACTGCGAACCAATAGACGAATTTCGATGGCAAATTTATCTCCAAGCTTTATCGTTTGAGTGTCGCTGTTTCCAATTGAGTCGGTCGCGACGATTCCAACAATCTTTGCTGGCGGATTATCAAATCGGCGCTGCCGGAATAGGTTGAGGTCTTTTGGCTGTTCTGCTGATTCGTCGATTTTGAACGCCTTTGTCAGATATTCGCTTATGACGTTCTCGGTGCCATCAAATGCTGCAACACTGCCCTTTTCCAATAGAATACATCTTTGCGTCAGCGCCTTCACCGCTCCCATATTGTGGCTGACAAAGAGTACCGTCCGGTTTTCGCGCGCAACTTCGCTCATTTTTCCCAGGCATTTTTTCTGAAACTCGGCATCACCCACAGCTAGTACCTCATCCACAATTAGAATTTCCGGCTCTAGATGCGCTGCAACAGCGAACGCGAGCCGGACATACATGCCAGACGAAAACCGCTTAACGGGTGTGTCGAGGAAACGCTCGACCTCGGCGAACGCAACAATCTCGTCGAACTTCTTGCGAATTTCACGTTGAGTCATGCCGAGGATTGCACCGTTGAGAAAGATATTTTCGCGACCGGTCAATTCGGCGTGGAAGCCCGTTCCGACTTCGAGCAGGCTTGCGACACGCCCCCGCAGTAGAACGCGCCCTTTAGTCGGCTCTGTGATTCGGCTAAGAATCTTCAGAAGCGTACTCTTGCCGGCACCATTTCGGCCGATGATCCCAATCGCCTCACCTTGCTTGATCTCAAAATTTACATCCTTCAATGCCCAGAATTCTTCCAACTCGTCGCCCTGAACGATCATTCGTCCGCGGACGAGGTCGGTTGCTTTGCGCACAAAATTGCGAGACTCACGCTGTATGATGTCGCGTAAGGTTACGTATCTTTCCCGCTCGGCGGATTGGTGGCCGACCAAGTAGCTTTTAGAAAGATTATTGACAGAAATAACAGTGTCGGACATGGCCACGCGTCTATTTGGACTCAAATCAGATCTGCGAAGCTTTTTTCCATTTTTCGGAATCGACGAATCCCGAACCATAAACAAAAGATCGCGACCGATACGCTCAACACTAGGCTGGGCAGATAGAGGTGGCTCTGCGCACCCAGGACGCACCACCGGAAACCATCGATGACTCCCACGACGGGATTAAGTGAATAAATGAGACGCCAGTTTTCCGGTATAACGCTCGAACTAAACCCCACCGGCGACACGTACAAGCCAAACTGCACGATAAACGGAATGATATATCGAAAGTCCCGATACTTGACGTTGAGCGCCGTAATCCACAACGCCGGTCCGATACTGGAAATGAAAGCAAGTAGTATGAAGAGCGGCAAAAACAACATCCGCCAGCTGGGCACAAACTGAAACCAAACCATCAGTACAAGGAGGATGCCGAAGCTTATCAAGAAATCGACCAGCGCCACCGCCAAGGTCGCAGTCGGCATGATCAGCCGCGGGAAATAGACCTTGCTGATAAGATTGGCGTTGGTTATGAGGCTATTTGAAGCCTCAGTAAGCCCCGTCGAAAAGAAAGTCCAAGGCAGCAAGCCGGCGAAAACCATCAGAGGGTAAGGGGCGGTGCCGTCGGACGGCAATTTCGCTATACGACCGAATACGATAGTAAAAACCAACATCGTGAGAACTGGCCGTATCACCGCCCACGATGCGCCAATGACTGTCTGCTTGTAGCGAACCGACAAGTCGCGCCATGCAAGCACCTGGAACAGTTCCCGATAGCGCCACAAGTCGAGCCAGTAATGGCGTTCCGCTCGCCCCTTTTCAAGAATGATTATTTGCGGCATTGGGGTACGTCCTTATCTCACTATTGGACCAACCAGCCCAGTTCCCCAAATTCGATTCATATGGGATCTTGTACCCACAAAAATAGCGCTATCTCCGGCTCAAGGCCTAAGGCTGAAAAAGAGTGGCTTCTTGCAACTATCATTGAACTGCCGGACAGCATGCATACATTAAGAAGAGGCATAAACAATCAATCTTTACATGTTAAGGTTTAAATTTTTACTCGCTGGCACGGCCCCGCAGTATTAGACATGGTCGTGGCCTCTATCGGTCCACATTGGACGTCTGGGAGGCGTGGGTTTTCATCGATCGCTGATACCGAAATACCGGCGAAGCAACCGACGGCGGCAAAGCGCACTTCCACGGCGGTAAAATGATTGACGCGGATTAAGGTCCTTTTGTCGCGCCGGCGGCCAATATAATGCTGTGCTGGGATGGACTACGGACAGGGCCGTGGTCAACTCTTTGCCCACAGGTACGGAAGCACATGCGGCAATTCACGAAAATCGATCATCGGAGGCCGCCCGCAATTGCGCATGGCATGCATAAATGGCGCAATCTGCTCCCGATGCTTTGTGCAACTTGCGTGGCGCGCCTTGTCGCGTGCATGCTATCGGCAAGTAATTTCAGCCCAAAGCTTCGGATAGATTTTCCGCAACTTAAAAAGAACTACGGCACCTCTCTGACATCGCCTCGCTCCCTTTTTTGGTATGGTGCTTGTAAGCGATGCCTCGCCAGACTTTGTCGCCTAATGGAGCATAGCTCAAGGGGACCCAGTTGACGGACGATATTGTGGGCGTTGGCGACAACCCATCCCGAGCACGATCTCGAAGAGTCATCGCAACCGCGGGTCGGGCCCCTAAGATATTCGCTTCTCATATAAGGCCGCAAACCGCCGAACGAGCCAATCCTGCGGCAGCATGGCTCATTCTGTTGGGCATTATTGTGCCGGCGTCAACGGTGCAGATCTACTTAGCAGGCGCTAAGCTTACGGCCGGTAGAATCGGCATAGTCTTACTTCTGCTCCCGGCACTTTTTGCATTTTTCCAAAAGGGTCGCCGCACCCTAATGCTATCGGATTTTCTCGCCGTCGCAACTGTGGCCTGGATGCTATTCGCGACAGTCTCCACAAGTCTGTCGGGACTGTCTTCAACTGGTGCCGAGGGGCTGGAGTTTGTCGGAGCGTATTTGGTAGCGCGCACTTTTTTCGTTGGCCCGGCTGCGCTGCAAAGCTTTGTTCGCGGGTTGAAGTTCTTTGTGACGATATGCGTAATACTCGGGGCGGCGGAGACGGTTTCCGGCCAGTTGATCGTACACAACACTTTGGCTGCCCTCCTTCACAGTTCGGCTCCTTTGCTGCCCGCACACCGGTTGGGCCTAACAAGAGCTCTTTCGACGTTCGACCATCCGATATTGTTCGGCGACTTCTGTACGATAGTGGCGGCGATATTTCTATATTCAGAACGCAACGTTGTATGGCGCGTATTTTGGGTCGGAATATGTTTTACCGGATGTTTTTGCTCACTATCCGCGGCACCATTCCTGTCTTTCTTTATTATCGTGTCACTGTACGCCTATGATCAGTTGCTGAGACGCTCGCCCATTCGGTGGACCGCACTCTGGGTAACTGTCATTGTATTCATCACTTTGATTTTTTTGATAACCGATCACCCTATTGGTTGGATCATCTCACACATGACCCTTGATCCTGTGTCTGGATACTATCGATTGTTAATCTGGAACCTTGCTCTGCCAAAAATTTCTCTCGCGCCGTTTACGGGATATTCCTTTGAGTCGCTAAATCAGGACATTTTGGATAATACGATCGACTGCGTGTGGCTCGTTCTCGCGCTGCGCTTCGGCATTCCAATGATCGCGCTATTATTTTTGACGAATGTCGCGGCCTGCCTACCCACGGCAGAGGGGCGAAAGAGCTACGGCAGCACTTATATGCACGAGATGCGCTTGGCCTTCACGATAGTATTGGTGATGTTCATGTTAAATGGACTGACAGTTCATTATTGGAATTATATATGGATATTTTGGGGCTTGTGCGTCGGCGTTCGGGCTTCATTCCGCGAACAATCCATCTAGACGGCCATCAGAATCTATCGAATTTCTGGCCGACTGTATGGCAGAGAGGCGGACCGCTTTGCCGGGCAAGTGCACGTCCGCGGGGCGCGCTTCACCTATCAGATTAACATGAAATGGAAGAATAAAATTTTAAAAAACCCACTTGGTCATTCGGCGATTTGCCATTGAATCTTTCGTTGATTGAAGTGCCCGTCTCTCGATTCTCCAACCATAATATACTGTTTCGTTAGGTAGTGACGCAGAAGTCCGAAGGAAAAACGATCCAGCAATTTTGACTTACGTCCTTGCAACCCTGACAATAGCCCGCTCGTGGCAATCAAATTTGCATCGTTTAGAAGCTTAATAGCCGTGTCCTCCACAAAGAATCTTACATGTGTGCGGTCCAAGATGCCCGCGTTCTGATAATTGAAGCGACGGCGCAATAAAAGAGGAAGCAGGACGCTCAGGTGCGCGACATTAGGCACTGAAACGATAACCCGCCCCCCCTTTTTAAGCAGCTTTCCGATTCTTTGAAGTACGTTGGTTGAATCAGGCAGGTGCTCAAGGACGTCTAGCAAAAGAATAAGGTCAAAGGTCTTTGATTCGGGTAGGCATTCCTCTACACGGCCAATGATTACCAGGTCGACATTCTTCTTTAAATCGTCTTGAAGTTCAGGATTTAGTTCCACTCCCGTCGTTTCGGCTTTCGGATAAATTGTCTTAAGCCATCCGAGTGTACCGCCCGCCCCCGCACCGACTTCGAGTATTTGGGACGCGCTTTTCGGCAAAAGTGGTTGTATTTCACGCCGAATATGATGATAGTACGTCATTGATCCCACATTTGAGGCCTCATTGGCTACATCACTGGTTCTTGTTTTAATTCGCTGTTGTGTGCCCTAAAATGATGAGCAAATGATTGTTCCAAAGATTGCACATTTGGCATCAGTCGAGCAATGCCGATAAAGTCGCGTGCTATGTTTCCTGCTACTCTAAGATTTGGTGATAGACTCCCCGAACGTCCTTTGGCGCGCCAGAACCTACGGCCGGCTCGCTGCGCAATCACGACCCGTGACCGGTCTAAACGCCGATGCGATATGCAGTCGAGGCTGCGCGCACGCCAAATCGGAATACGGCGGACTTTTATATTGGCGAACTGGTTGCGCTCCATCGTCGAAGGATTAAAAGTGCCGAACAGCTAGTATTAGAAAAGCGGTGGTAACCGATGACAGATTTAGGTTTAGAAACGGAGTATCCGTTTCGGATTCTTGCATCAGTAACATTTCATTTCAGACAGTCGCGCCTTCAATATCTTTTCCAAGTTCTTCGAGCACTATCCGAATATCCCGTGGAATTTCTGGACATCATAATTGTGACCAATGTCGATGACCAATCGTCAGTTAACAAAATTCGAGCACTGTGCACGCCGCTTTTCACGCCATTTCCGATTCGCAAAAGATCGAAAAAAAATATTTCAATCGAAAGCCACCCCAAGCTTTCAGACCCATGGTTCCTGCCCTGGAGCCACAAGCATTTAATCGCTGATCGATTCCTAGTTGACGAATCTACTTATACCCATTTTATTCATGTCGAGGATGATATCCTGCTTTCCTTCGACAACTTTTGCTATTTCGTGTACTTTCGAGAGAAGCTTAAGGCGGAAAGATTAATACCTTCGTTTCAACGCATCGAATATAACGATGTTGATAACCGCCTTTATTTGCTGGATCAAATAGGTGTCAGCGACTTCAAATCACGTCGGCGTGTCAATATCGATGGGTACGCTTTCGTTAATCTGGATTATCCACACACCGCGATGTTCATCTTAGATCGGGATCTCGCAATCGAATACGTGAGAACACGATCATTTGAGCGCGACCGGAGTAAAGAAGTAAAGCCCGAGTGGGGACTTTGCGAACGGGCATCGATGGGCTTATGTTTCGAAAGCCCACCGAAAGGCTTTGCCCTTCGATACGTCTCACCGGTTGATCTTGACACGCTGACTACCCCGTATTGGTCTTGGGTGTATCACGTCGCGAATAACTACGCGAAAAATCCGCTGAAGCCTTTCGCTAAGACACGAATAGATCGACTGTTCAGTTCGGACGAGAACGCAGTTGCATGGCGCCCTCCTTCCAAAATGGCTGAAAATTTTGCGCGATTGCGGCGACTTGTGGCAAGGTTTACGAGAGTTAATTGGGCATAGCTTGGAACACCAGACGAAGCGAAAATGTTTGCTCTGTGGGCTCGCGGAAACAGATTTATTGCTGAACCCAAGATCAACTAGCTAAGATGGTTCTTACGATGGTCGAAGAGGCACCACCACGGCTCGCCGGAAAGCGACGGTTCTACTACTTTGCAATAACATGCGATAAAGGCGCAGGATAATTCATAACACGAAAATCGGCGATTATATTATAAAGGGCTTGGCCTGTTCAGGTTAATATGCCTTATTTTTATTCTGCTCGTAAAATATACTATTTTTGGGGCAACACTTCGATCCTAAGTAAAATTGGCAATGATCAGCTAGGAAGCGGCTGCAGGCCGAGTTGTACGGTCCAGATCGAAAGCAGGAAACCGGATGCTCCAAGACAACAAAGCGCTCGCTGACGCCGGCCGCACTGAACTCGTTGGAGCCAAGGAGGAAGGGCTAGCTGAAATCATCGAGCGGGCTATTGGCATTCTGCGTCGACAATATGTGGTCGTTATTTTTGTTGCGTTGCTTGGCGTGGGGGCCGGTTTTATCTACCTGCAAATTGCAGCGCCAATATACACTGCAAAAGCCAGTCTTCTCATTGACTCACACAGCAGGAGCCCATTGGGTTCACAATCAGCAATTTTCAGCGGTGACCCGCTCGAAATCGAAAGCCAAATTGAAATTATTAAATCGGATGCAGTAGCATTAAACGTCATTAGAAAACTTCAACTGATGAGCGACCCTGCGTTCAACCAGCGCACCGGTTTTATTTCGTACTTGTTAGGATATCTGATGGAGATTGGCGGCACAACGAGACCGTCGTCCGAGCCCCGCGCAGCAGACAAAATGATTGGCGCGTTTGAATCCGGTCTCAAAGTCGAACCAGTCAGCGGCAGGGTAATCTCAATCAGTTACAGCTCGTCAAGCCCAAGCAGAGCCGCGGAGATCACAAACGCAATCGCCCAAGCTTATATCACCGACCAATTGGAGGCAAGATATGACGCCAATCGTGTTGCGACCAATTGGTTACAGGAACGCCTAAAGGAACTCCACAACGAGGCGGACACCGCCCAACGTGCCGTGGAAGCATTCAAGAGTCAAAACAACATTGTTACGGCCGGGGGCCGGCCCTTAGATGACCAGCAAGTCGCCGACCTCAACTCGCGACTTGTCGCCAGTCGCGCTCAAACAAGCGACACGCTAGCCCGTCTCAATAGAATTCAGGCCGTCCTTAATCTCGGGCCTGACAATGCGGACATAAACGTAATAGCCGGAGTTATATCCGATAGTAACAGCTCGATAGCAACGGGCTTGCGCCAGCAATATCTTGAAATGGCGAGACGTGAAAGCGATTGGTCGGCTCGCTACGGGAAAGATCACATAGCAGTGGTCAATTTGCGGAACCGTATGCGAGAAATACGTCAGTCAATGTTTGATGAATTGCGGCGATCTGCTGAAGTCGTCAAGAATGATTACGAGGCCGCTAAACAGCGCCAAGAGGAGATTGAGAAGCAATTAGCAAATACTATCGGACAATCCCATGCTTCAAATCAGGCGCAGGTGACGCTCCGCGGACTTGAAAGCACTGCTGATGGCTACAACGGTCTTTATGAAAGTTTTCTCAAAAACTACATGGAAGGGGCGCAACAAGCGTCATTTCCGATCTCTGACGCGCGAGTGATCTCGCCCGCCTCGGCGCAGCAGATCACGAAAAAACCAAAAGCAGGTCTCATTCTGGCGTTAAGTATCGTCGGTGGCATCGGCCTGGGCCTCGGTTTGGGCATGCTGCGTGACATTATGGATCGCGTTGTCCGAACTGGAAAGCAGCTCGAATCTGCGCTGCAAGTGCCGTGCATTGCTTTGGTTCCTTTGTTGAAAAGCGAACAAGCAGGGTATCCGTCGCCTAAGGCAAAACCACGCCGCGACGCAAATGAACAAAAGGAAGCCACCAATGTTCCCGGCATATATTGGACCGTCTGTCACTCGCCGTTGTCGAGCTTCGCGGAGGCCATTCGCTCGATTAAACTAGCGATTGATCTGCATATGGCCACACGATCATGCAAAGTGATCGGATTTACGTCCACGCTTCCAAATGAGGGAAAATCGACTTTGGCTGCTTCTGTTGCGCAACTTGCCGCACAAGCAGGGAGACGCGTTCTCTTGGTCGATTGCGATCTCCGCAACCCCACCTTGTCCCGCATGCTCGCGCCAGGAGCAGCCGCTGGCGTTGTTGATGTGATCTCGGGAAGAAGCTCGGTGACTGACACGATACTGACAGAACCCAGGACTAGTCTGGCAATAATGCCGGCTGGGAAAAAGATACCGCGGTTTCTTACAAGCGAAATTCTCAGCGGTGAACCGATGAGCAAACTGTTTGAAAGCCTGCGCCAATATTATGAGTATATTATCGTCGATCTGCCACCGCTTGTGCCTATCGTTGACGTTCGCGGCTCCACCCATCTCATAGACTCCTTTATATTGACCGTTGAATGGGGACGCACGAGGATCGATCTTGTAGAGCATGCGCTCAGCAGCGCCGTTAAAGTTTACGACGGTCTCATCGGCGCCGTGCTGAACAAAACCGATATGAATTTTATCAAGCGCTACGATAGTAGCGGCGCATACAACTACGATAAGCATTATGCTCGTTACGGGTATACTGAATAATCTGGCCGCGGCGCCTGACCAAATTATTGAAATCGTTTCTCGTCTTCCCTGCACATGTCATCGGTAGAAGCGTTATGCCCACGTGGTCGCCTTGCCGATTGAATAAGTTCGAGCGGCTGTGACCTCCGCGCAATGATACCAAGCGAAGGGTAGACGATACGGAATTTTGTGGTTCGGCGTTAAAGCCGAGGGAAGATTGCTGTAATTCACGGCATTTTCCAGCTATTATGGAAAACTCTCGTTTGAACTCAAAATTACACAATGAACTATAAGGCGCTCGCGCGATTTCTCTATGCAGTTGTCCCCGGCCTGGCAGTCATCAGGTTTGCCGCCAAAGATGTCTTAGCGAACTATTTTGTTAAACCAGAGTTTAGAGGCATTTTGCCTTTGGTTAAGGAAGGTCTGATTATTGACGTCGGAGCTAATCGCGGACAAAGCACTGCGGCGTTCAAAAAATTAACGCCAAAATGCACCATTGTCGCCTTTGAGCCTGAGCCGAAATTGGCCAAGAGGCTAATCTCGCGGTATTGCCAAGATGAAAACGTAACAATTTATGGATGCGCTCTTGGTGAGCGATCCCGGGTTATTACTTTCTTTATTCCCAAATATGGCAGGTGGAATTGTGACGGAATGGCCGCGACGGATCGCGAAACTGCGACGAGTTGGCTTAGAAATCCTGGCAGAATGTTTTGGTACGATGCAGAAAAATTGACGGTCGAAGAACATCTTATTGAGTGCAAAACATTGGATTCCTACAATCTGGCGCCAGTGTTGATCAAGCTGCACGCACAGGGAGCAGAGACCGAAATCCTGAAAGGCGCTCATCGGACGGTGCGTCTGCATCGACCGGCATTGATGTGCGCGTTTCCATCAATGGCCTTAACAAGCCTGCTTGGTGATTGGGGCTATCGACCGTATGTTTACTCTGGTGGACGGTTTGTTCCGGGGATCGCAAAGCACCTTGTCACCTTCACTTGGTTTCTAGCTGACAGCCATGTACGACAAGCGCACATCGCGACGTAGACTTCTGCCGCCAAAAGCCTATTCCATATCCTGCAATCGCAGACCGTTCGCACTATCGGGTTTTTGGCGACGGCGAAGCGGGCATCGCTCTATCCTCATCGCTTATTGACCCGCGCAGGTAGTGAGCCACCCGCCACCTTGTGGGTAGATGCTAGATTAATTCGTCATCCGTGTTCGATCGAGCAATACTGCTCGCGCGGTTCCAGCGGACTCCCTCGTTGTTCCCAAGAATCCGCAACATTCGCCAAGCACGATATGAACGAATTGCGACAAGCACTAGAAAGGCCTTAAATCGTGCTGATGCTCCAGATACTCTTTTGGTGGAAATCACTGTTGTCCAATCGACCGCGGGAGAAATTAGAAGCGCGATTGCGCGCGCAACCCAACGAACTCTCCACGCGGGATGCCCACGAGCCATCCTCAGGTAATGCTGTGTGTGGCGGTCCCATTTGACGAGCAATTCACCAATCGATTTTCGTGCCGGGTGATACACGATCATTTGCGGCACATAACGGAATGTGAAACCGGCAGCACAGGCGCGCCTTCCCCAATCCATATCCTCGGCCACCTGGATGCCTCCAAACCGGCCGACCATTTCAAAGTGTGTTCGGCGCACAACGAGATTGCCTGTACCAGAATAGCCATGACGTCTAATGTACAACTCGAAGCGGTAAGCGAATATCGCCTCGTACGCTTCGATCGCGGTTATCTTGGAGCCGGCTTCGCGGCATATCTGAACATCCCCACCCAAAATAGACCATTTTGGCAATCGCGAAAGAGCGTCCAGCGCGTTGCGAAGCCAGTCAGGATGCGCGCGGCAATCGGCGTCTATAAACGCAAGGACGGCCCCGGTTGAGTTTTCGACCCCGGTGTTGCGTGCCATGCCGGGGCCGGGTTTCGATTCGCGCAGCAAACGAGCGCGCGGATGCCGCGCAATCACCGTGTCGGGCGGCGAGCTAGAGCCGTTGTCGACAACAATGATGTCAAAGAACGAATGGTCAAGTGTTTGGTCACCGAGGCTGCCGAGACATGCCTCAAGGTCTTCAGGTTGATTAAGATGAGGTATGATAACGGAGATCCTCGAAACGCTCATGCTATTCGATCAATTCCTGGGCACAAGGAGTGCCGGCGATATTGAATACTCGACGCATACGGGCCACCCCGACGCCTTTAAGTAGCGCCATATCGCTCTGTTGATGAATCAACGAATACAGACAAACTTATCTTCGAACGGATGTTCGCGCTCTCTTCGCATTTTTGTCGACCAAACGTCAAAGACTAGCGTGAGTATCGAACCAACCTGGTAACGGGCCCTTGTGACCAGTGCGCATACGATAAAGTTTGTGAATGACCTTTTGGGCCAATTCGGGCATTTTCCGAACCAGTGAATAATCGCCGAAATATTTATATTGCCGAAAGACCATTTTATACTGCTCGAGAACTTCATCGTATGTCAACCACGGCAGAGGTACGTCTTCTCCGAACGGTCCCGAGGAGTGCGATTCGAATACGTATTCAAATGGCCGCCCATCAAGGGTCCGCGTCTTAATTTTGGTACCAGGGATCGACTTCTGCTGCACGAGTCTGAATTTCGCATATCCAAGACTTTTGAGAAGATCCAACTCCTCGACGAGTCGATCAAAATCGACCTTTTCCGATTCGAGCGATACGTATTGCGGCCGCTCGTCAAACGCTTTCAGTTTCTCTAGAACGAGCCTGTCAACTCCTTCTATGTCAATCTTTAGAAAAAAAGGAATTCCATACAAACGATATATCTCGACGATGTCGACGCGATCGACCTCAATCCGTTCGCTTGGATACCCGCGCATCTCATTTCGTTGTACCCAATCCGCCTTGATCGTGCCGAAAACAGAATTGCTAGGGCTCGTGTAAAAGACGATTTTTCGGCCCGCCGTATCCGGCGCAATAGCGCCTTCGATAAGACAAAGTCTGCGGAGTTCGAGTGCATCCTGAAAACGTATCTTTGCATTTGCGATTAGCTCAGGGTTGGCTTCAAAGCCAACGACACGGAAGCCTTTTCGCAGATAAAAGTCCGAGTCCTCGCCTCTGTGAAGCCCGACGTCGTATATCAGATTTTCTTTCATGGCCGATTATTCAATATTAACTACTTGAAAGAGAAACGCCTAATGCATTCGCACCTATGCGGCAATTCTCGCTCTAGGGCAAGAATATTGGACGCTTCGCGCCGGTATTTGCGACCTCGCGGTCATTTCAGCGCGCTACAAAATCGGATGTGCGCAGGCATACCGCACGCGACTATGACATCGGCTATTAAGTCAATACGCCAAAGATGCAGCGCGTCTGGCCCGGGGCATCATGAAGAAACTTGTCAATCGACATCACCAGTCGGTGTGTACCACCATCATTGGTTAGCGTGTATACAAAGTCGTAAGATTAGGCATTATTCATTCCTCGCGGTTCAAAGCCGTTCCTCAAATTTGGAGCTGCTATGAAGTTCACACATTGATCCTACACGTCGACGCCGCTTGAGGTGTCGAAGGTACATATAGAATAGAATTGAGGCTTCGAACGCCGCCAAGCCGTACGATTATTGCAACTGACCGGGCGAGGTCTGGACGCTGCAGCCAATTCGGTTCACAATAACACGCTTCACAACACTGAGAGGCACCGCGCCCAGAGTACTTCCTTGAAATCGGAGGCAGAGAGGCCTTGCGGCGCATGACCGAGTCCCCGCATTTCTTTGATATCTGACCGATGGCGAAAAGGCCCACCAAAATTCGGAGTTTCTGCGCTGTTATCATTAACCTACTGTATTTATTTAAATATTCGGTCACCGAGAAAGGCAGCACATCAAAAAATGCAAGTCGCAATCTTTTCCCGCAATTTTATGGATCGCCGCAAAAACTTCTTCTTCTTTTGTCCTTAATTGTTACGCAGTCTGCCACCGGCACTTGGAGGCCGCACTTGCCTAAAGCAATCTCCGATGCAGCGAGAACTGACGGGCCAATTGATGTAGCTTCCGCGCCCGAAGGGCCCGCGCATTCCATTCCTGGCATTTCCATGCCTGCCGCGATTATTGTAACCGCAAATATTGCTATTACCGATGCTACGGCACAAAGTGCAGGCGACGTAATCGATGCGAATGAAACGGTACTTGCTGGCGCAATCGAACCCAGTACAAATGTAAGCTGGACTGACGGCGCAGCTTTGCGCTCTAGAGCGACCTTATTTTCAGATTTCACTCACGCGCTTGCCTCAACGGATATCGATGCAGCAGGCAACTTGAGTTTGTTGTCGCAAGGCACCGATTTGCCGTCTACCGCCACTCTAGCTTCGGTTGCGTTCAATGGTAGCGTACTAAGTGACGGCTCTGCTAGCCGCTTAGTGACCGGTATTACTGCTGTAGACAACGCGACGAGCGTACAGGATGGCGCGACGGCATTCGGGAACGAACCCGCAAGTGCAAGCGACGTTTTGGATTTGGCCAACGCCATTAACAGCTTCGTCGGTACTGATACAGAGATCGCCAGCGCCACCGTGATTCCCTCATCGATTTTGCCCGGCGTGGCGGCGCCGTCTACCGTCGACAATGCACCAGCACTCACAGTCACCGAAGGCGCTACTGTTGAGATCGATGGTACCGGCGCTGAGTCCGTAACCTTCGAAGGAACGACGGGAACGCTTAAGATTGCTGACGCGGCCAATTTCAAAGGTCAGATTTCAGGATTGGCGGGATCGGATGCTCTCGACCTTGCCAATATAAGTTTTGGCGCCAACACGACAGCGACCTTCGCTGGTAGTGCCACTGGGGGCACACTTACGGTCACCGACGGAACCGAGGCGGCACGCATCGCCCTGCTTGGCGATTACTTGCAGTCGGGTTGGACGCTGTCCAGCGACGGGCATGGCGGCACACTTGTAGTTGATCCTACCTCATTCCCAAACGCTACGAACACGGGCGTACCTGCCGGCGTAACTCTCACGCCGTCAGGCGGCCTGACGATTTCCACGGCAGGCGCAGTTGTTAGCGGCCTTGCTATCAGTGGCGTCGTTAATATTACAGCAAATAACGTAACCCTTAAGGACTGCACCATAACGGCTGACGCATGGGCACAAATTGTAGTGTCCGCCGGGTTGACCGGGGTCGTAATTGAAAATTGCGAAATTAGCGGCGGGGGCGTCAATGGTGTCAACAACAGTGGCTCGTTGGGAATTTATATTCAGGGCGGCGACGTCAGTGTTTTGAACTGCAATATCCATGACTCAGCTAATGGCATATCGGTTCTGCTTCAGGGCAATGTTTTAATTCAGGGCAATTACATTCACGATCTTAACGCCACAGGTGCAGACAATCATTACAATGGCATTCAATATAATGGGGGTGGCTCGGGAACCCTAAATATTCAAGGCAATACTATCTATAATCAGAATAATCAAACCGACGCCGTAATGATTGATAATTATTTTGGCGCGGTAAGCAATGTCACGGTAAACAATAATTTGCTTCTGGGCGGTGGATACACCGTTTACGTCGATGGGCATTTCAATAGCAACCCGATCACAAACGTATCGGTAACTAACAACCATTTCGGCTGGGGCTATTACGGGGATACGGATTTTACAGGAAGTCCCACGTTCGCCGGGAATGCCTACGATGGAACCGCGCTGGCGCAGAGTCTAAATCTAAGCGGTTCGGATGTGCTCTCAGTGGTCGAAACGGGGCCGAGCGGCAGCGTCAAAGTCGGCCAAGCCATCACGTACACCGTGACGCTGAACCAGTCGATAGACGTGGCGGGCGGCAGTCCCACTCTGACGCTGAACAATGGCGCCACTGCTACGTTCACCGGGCACATTGGCCCCAATTGGCTATCCCACGTAATGACCTTCAGCTACACTGTAGCAGCTGGTCAAAATACATCTGACCTGGGCGTGGCCTCGATCAATCTCAACGGCTCGACATGGACCCAGCCGAGCGGCTACGCGCTAAACGCCGTTAATCTATCGCTGGCCGGTGTGGCTCAGAGCGGTCCACAGATTGGCACCACGCCGTCAGGCCCTACACCTCCGACCATTCCAATATTCTCACCCGATACCGGGGTGACGGGCGACGGTATCACTAATGCTAGCGTACTCACTCTGAGTGGCACGGCCGTCGCGAACAGCACCGTAAATGTCTATGACGGCGCGACGTTGTTGGGCACGGCCACCGCCAATGGCAGCGGCGCCTGGAACTACACGACCGGGACTTTGGCCGACGGCAGCCACAGCT
>Ga0335083_10000297_pt1 | contig 79399 bp, 83 predicted proteins | sample Lox_Sample_42_FD_206716 | JGI IMG/M metagenome (GOLD analysis project Ga0335083, IMG submission 206716) | Soil microbial communities from Loxahatchee National Wildlife Refuge, Florida, United States - Lox_Sample_4.2 | ecosystem: Environmental > Terrestrial > Soil > Wetlands | place: USA...
ACCGATCCCGCGGCCACCAATACAGCCACCAAGGTGCGCGTGCTGATCGTCCCCGTGAAGATGGTGTTTGGCGCCACGAACGGAAACATGACCTTTGACCCGTTGGCGGTGACGCTGCCGAACGGCAAGAGCTTGATCGATAACGTTCTCGCCTCGCCCCTGTTCTCAAAGGGCAGCAGGTTCAGACAAGGACGGACGTTTGTCGGCTCCGGCCAGTACATCGATGCCTACCAGCGCGCCAATTTCTGGTCGTCGGTCAGCACCAACCGGGGATATCACGTGAATTTTGTCGTCTCGGGGGTGTTGCCGGAGATGACCGTCAACGTCTCTGCCGCGCAGGGCATGGTCGCCACCAATCCCTTCGGCTCCAATCCCGCGGGGCAAATGTACGTCAACGACTTCGACACACAGGTCCTTGCTTATATCAGCGCCACCAGGCGCATCCGTCCGGATACGCTGCCGTTGTTCATCAGCTACGATACTTATCTGACCGAAGTACCGCTCGAAGCATGCTGCATCGGCGGTTATCACTCGGCAGTCGCGAGCGAGCCGAACGGTCAGACCTATGCCTACACGACTTATGAGGACGAGGCCGGCTCGTTCTCGCAGGACGTTTCGGCGATGTCGCACGAGCTCGGCGAGTGGATGGACGATCCCTTCACCGACAACGCCGTGAATTGCCTGGACAACTCGATCATGGAGGTTGGCGATCCCCTGGAGAACAATGCGAATTACGGCGCTTATCCGTATCTCCTGAACGGGTTCACCTATAACCTTCAATCCCTGGTGTTCATCGACTATTTCGGCGCGCCCACCACCGGCCCGGTCAATGGCTGGTACAGCTTCCAGAACGACATGGCGGGCCGCTGCCCGGGTCAGGGCGGCACGCCTGCAAGACAAGCGGCGTTCAGGCTTTCGCATTAAGGCGCGGAGGGGAGCAGGTTATGGTCTGCTCCCCCTTTTCCCCCAACCGACAATTGCACGCGATCCTGACCGGACTGCGTAAGTGGAGGCCGGCCAAATCGGAACGGCAGCCGTGTTTCGGAGTTAGAAGCCCTAGCGGCCAAGGGCGACGAACTCAGGAGAGCGGCATGAAAGTTCCAGCGGCATGTCTCACCGCGATTTTCGCGCTCGGTTTTGCAACGGCCGTCTGGGCCCAGGGTAGCGACGATAGCGCCACAAATTCGACGACGAATTCGAATTCGCCCACCGCCAGTTCGACGAACGGCAGCAATGCGAAGGATCAGCCGGGCATGATGTCTTCGGCGAGGCAACCGAATTCGGCGGACTGCCAAAGACTGCTGCAGCAGGCCTCGAAGATGCCGGTTCCAGGCGACTCCAAGAAGGCGGCGGCGGCGCAGACACAGATCACGCTCGCCAACCAGGCCAGGCAGCAGGGTCATGAAAAGACCTGCATCTCCCACGCAAACCTAGCCATGAAATACCTGAAGGCCGGTTGAGCGGCCGGCTGTGCTAGCATGGTGGACGGGACCAAGACCGATCCGCCATGCCGAAGCGTTATCTTCTTGCCATCGACCAAGGCACGACCTCCACGCGCGCCGTCCTGTTCGACGCCGATGCGAAGCCCTGTGTCGCGCACGCGATCGAGCTGGCGCAAATCTATCCGGCGAACGGCTGGGTCGAACACGATCCCGAAGAGATCTGGAAGGCGGTCGTTGCTTGCTGCCGTGCCGTTCTTCAAGGAATCGATCCAAAGGACATCGCGGGAATCGGCATCACCAATCAGCGCGAAACGACGCTGGTGTGGGAGCGCGAAACCGGAAAGCCGCTCTACAACGCGATCGTGTGGCAGGATCGCCGCACGGCGGAACATTGCGCGGCGCTGAAGGCCAAGGGTCTCGAAGGCCGGGTCACAAAGCGCACAGGGCTCCTGCTCGACCCCTATTTCTCCGCCACAAAGGCTGCCTGGATCCTGGATCATGTTCCAAAGGCACGCACGCGCGCGCAAGCGGGCGAACTCTGCTTCGGAACCGTGGACAGCTGGCTGATCTACAAGCTGACTGCCGGCCGCCTGCATGCCACCGATGTCACCAATGCTTCGCGCACGCTCTTGCTCGATCTCGCGCGGCTGGAATGGGATGACGAGATGCTGTCGCTGTTCGAAGTGCCGCGCGCGATGTTGCCGGACGTGCGCGACAGTTCGGGCCATTTCGGCGAGACCGGCTTGTTTGGCGCGTCGATCCCGATCCTGGGAGACGCCGGCGATCAGCAGGCCGCGACGTTCGGCCAGGCCTGTTTCGCCAAGGGCGACGTCAAATCGACCTACGGCACCGGCTGCTTCGCGCTCGTGAACACCGGAGCGGATTTGCCGTCATCCGCGAACAAGCTGCTCGCCACCTGCGCCTGGCGCATCGGCAAAGAGACGGTCTATGCCATCGAAGGAAGCATCTTCATCGCAGGCGCGGTGGTGCAGTGGCTGCGCGATGGGCTGGGAATCATTCGCGGCGCGGACGACATCGAGGCATTGGTGGCACGCGCCAAGCCGGCCGACGGACTTTACTTCGTGCCGGCGTTTACGGGGTTGGGCGCGCCCTATTGGGACCCGCAAGCGCGCGGGGCGATCCTGGGCCTCACGCGCGACACCGGCGCGGCCGAGATCGCGCGCGCAGCGCTCGATTCGGTTTGTTTCCAGACGAGCGATCTGCTCGCGGCGATGGCCCGCGACATGGGCGAGATGCCGAAGCGGCTCAAAGTCGATGGCGGCATGGTGAAGAACGACTGGTTCTGCCAGCGGCTTGCCGATCTCACCGGCCTCGAGGTCGACAGGCCCAAAGTGACCGAGACAACCGCGCTCGGCGCCGCCTATCTGGCGGGCCGCGCGGCAGGGGTGTTCAAGGATATGCCGGATATCGCCGCGCGCTGGGGTCTCGACCGCAGGTTCGAGCCAAAACTCGCGAACGCGGCACGCGACCGCCTCGCCAAAGGTTGGCAGAAGGCGGTGGCGCGCGTGCGAAGCTGAATGGCGTTAGCTGCCCTGCATGCACTCGGCGATAAAGTCGTGCCTCAACCGCCCGCCGGTCGTTCCCTGCGCCACGGCCTGACGCCAACGGTCATGACAAAGCTGAAGTCGGCTGGTGCGGTTGGTGGCCCGCCCCGAGGGAAGACTCGAGGGCGCCGCGGATTCGGGCTGCGAGCTGGCATGGGGCCCATCCTGCATCATGTCGCCGGACCCGTGCTCGGTATTGGGCGTGCCTTGGTCGGAACCCTGGGCAAACGCGGCCGGGCCGGCCAAAACCAGCGACAGCGCGGCTGCGGCGAAGAACATCTGCTTCATGGAAATCCTCCTTGTGGCGTTCCGGGCGTTAACGACGCAGGACCGCACATGTTCCGGCGCTCCTGCGGGAACGAAACCGCACATGGCGCGTTGCTCATCGCCATGCGCAAATTGTTGATGATTGCGGCCGGACTCGTTGCTTTCGCCGCGCTGTGGAAGGCGGAAGCAGAGGAAGATGGCGCCGCCGTCGCGCTTTCGCCCTTCCTCGCCGCGATCGCGATCGAAGCGGCCGTGCTGCTTCTCAGGCGCCGTCAGACGAACCTTCTGCGCGAAGCTTAGGCGGCCGCCCGCTTCTCCCGCATCGCGCGCCAGACGCGTTCGGGAGTCGCCGGCATGTCGATGTGATCGACGTCGAGCGCGTCCGCGATGGCGCTGATCAGCGCCGGCAGCGCGCCCACCGTGCCCGCTTCGCCGCAGCCTTTGGCGCCCATCTCGTGCGTCTTGCAGGGGATTTCTTCATAGGCGAAGGCGATGTCCGGCATGTCGTCGGCGCGCGGCATCGCATAGTCGGCGAAGCTCGCGGTCATCGCCTGTCCGCTCTCTGGGTCGTAGACCATGTTCTCGCACAGGGCCTGACCGAGCCCCTGCACCACGCCGCCATGGACCTGGCCCGCGACCAGCATCGGATTGATCACGCGGCCGAAATCGTCGAGCACGCAATAGGAGACGATGTCGGTCTTGCCCGTCTCGGGATCGATCTCGACTTCGCAGATGTGGCAGCCGTTGGGAAACGTCGAGGCCTTGCCCTGGAAGGTGGCGTCGCTGTCGAGGCCGTTTTCGAAGCCGGGCACCTTGTCGCGCTTCAGGGTGATCGCCAGTTCGGGCACCGTCATGGCGCGGTCGGTCTGCACGACACGGAATTTGCCCACGCCGTCCGCGACTTCGAAGGCGACCTCGGCGCCGCCGGCTTGCAGCACCTGGCCCGCCGCCTGCTTGCCTTTGCGGATGACCTCGTCGGAGGCGCCGAGCAGCGCGCCGCCGGACATGTTGAGCGAACGCGAGCCGCCGGTGCCGCCGCCGTTCACCCAATCGGTGTCGCCCTGTTTCACCGTGATCGATTCGAACGGCACGCCGAGCTTCTCGGCGACGAGCTGCGCGAAGGCGGTCTCGTGACCCTGGCCGTTCGACTGCGTGCCGACATAAAGCTCGACCGCGCCGTTCTCGGTGAAGACGACGCGCGCAGGCTCCTGGCCGACCGCGAAGGTGATCTCGACATAATAGGCGATCCCCAACCCGCGCAGCTTGCCTTTTGCTTCGGACTGCTTCTTGCGTGCGGCAAAGCCCTTCACGTCGGCGCGCACCAGCGCCATGTCGAGCATGCGCGGATAGTCGCCCGAGTCGAACGAGACGCCGAACCAGTTCTTGTAGGGCAGCTCCGACGGCGCCAGCAGGTTGCGCTTGCGGATTTCGATGCGGTCGATGCCCGTCTTGCGCGCGGCGACGTCCATCAGCCGCTCCATCAGATAGGCTGCTTCAGGACGGCCGGCGCCGCGATAGGCATCGATCGGTCCTGAGTTCGAGAAATAGCCCTTAACCGCGGCGAAGACCGTGGGTACGCGATAGAGTCCGCCGAAGATGCGACCGCCGGCGAGAGTGGCGATGAACGGCGAGAACTGGGAGAGATAGCCGCCCATGTTCGCGGTGCCGGTGATGCGCAGCCCGAGAATCTTGCCGTCCTTGTCGAGCGCCAGTTCGCCCTTGGTGATCATGTCTCGGCCGTGATCGTCGGTGAGGAAGGCCTCGGTGCGATCCGAGCTCCAGCGCACCGTGCGGCCCGTCTTCTTCGCCGCGATCAACACCAGCGGCTGCTCGGGATACATGAACCCCTTCATGCCGAAGCCGCCGCCGACATCCTTGTTGACGACGCGCATCTTCTCGATCGGCACGTTGAGCACGGCCTTGGCAACGCGCTCGCGCAAACCGCCGGAACCCTGGTTGCCGCTATACAGGGTGTAGAAATCCTTCGCCGCGTCGTATTGGCCGATGGCGTTGCGCGTCTCCATCGAGGTCGGCGCCACGCGGTTCTGCACCACCTCGACGCTCGCGACATGCGCAGCCGCGGCGAAGACCTTGTTGCAGGCATCTTCGTCGCCGGCCGCCCAGTCGAAGCATTCGTTGCCAGGCGCGCTCTCCCAGATCTGAGGACCCTTGGGTGCGACGTCGAGCGTGCCGGCGGCGTCCAACGGTTCATAATCGACAACGACCAGTTCGGCGGCATCGACCGCCTGGGCATAGGTCTCCGCGACCACCATCGCCACCGCTTCCCCGGTGAAGGTGACCTTGCCCTTGGCGAGAAGGCATTTGGGCGATTGCTTCACGGGAGAGCCGTCGCGGCTGTGCAGCGGCGCCATGCAGGGCATGGGATTGGCGCCAAAGGCTTCGACGTCCTTCCAAGTCAGCACCGCGATCACCCCCGGGGCGGCTTCGGCGGCACTGGTATCGATGGAAAGGATCTTCGCATGGCCATGCGGCGAGCGCGCGAAGGCGGCATGCGCCTCGTTCGCGAAACGCATGTCGTCCGTGTACTGACCTTGACCGGTGACGAAGCGGATATCCTCGGTGCGCTTGACCGACTGCCCGATGCCGAATTTCATTTGCTTTCCTTTAAAAACTGTCATCGCCCGGCTTGTCCGGGCGACCCATTTTGTTGCGTGGAAAATTGGGTCGCCCGCATAAAGCGGGCGATGACGAAACTGAGGTTAGTTCCTGTAACTTGGGTCGATCCGGTCGAGCTTGCGCAGCAGCGCCGGCCAAGCCAGCGCGCCCATCCAGCCATCGAATGCCATCGAGCCCTGTTCGCCCGTCTTCTCGGCCACGCCCTGGTTGACCTTGTAGGGCTTCATTCCGCCCGCGAGCGCGCGCACCTGCATCGTACACGCACGTTCGAGATAATACATGCGCATGAAGGCGTCGGGGCAGGACTTGCCGAGCGTCAGCGTGCCGTGATTGCGTAGGATCATCGCGTGCTTCGATGCGCCCAGATCGGCGACCAGGCGCTCGCGCTCGTCGAGGTCGAGCGCGATGCCCTCATAGTCGTGATAGGCGATGTCGCCGCAGATGGTCATCGCATGCTGGTCCAGCGGCATGAGCCCCGCTTCCTGCGCCGACACCGCCACGCCATCGTCGGTGTGCAGGTGGATGACGCAATGCGCATCGTCGCGGTTCATGTGCAGCGCGGAATGGATGGTGAAGCCGGCGGGGTTCACCGGATAGGGGCTGTCCTGAACCTTGTTGCCCTCGATGTCGATCTTGACCAGCGATGAGGCGGTGATCTCCTCGAACAGAAGGCCATAGGGGTTGATCAGGAAGTGGTGGTCGGGACCCGGTACGCGCGCCGAGATGTGGGTGAAGATCATGTCGTCCCAGCCATACATCGCCACCAGCCGGTAGGTCGCGGCCAGGTCGACGCGCAGCTTCCACTCCTCCGGCGAAACCTTGCCTTCAAGCGAGACGATGGTGTGCGCGGGGGGCGCCTTTGCTTCCATTTTTTGCATCATGTTCATGGCGGATTCGTCCCTTTGGCGGCCGGCGAAAGATTACGGCCTCGGCGGCCTCAAAGCCAGAGAGCGGCGACAGCCGAAAATGGCGCAATTCGAGATGGTTGCGAGTTCTAGATAGGCTCGGCTTCTTGCCCGAACGGGAGTTTGCGCTTGGCAAAGGCGGTCATCCTCCTCTCAGTCCTGATGGGTGCGGCTGGAATGGTCCGTCCTGCCGCAGCGGCGCATGAGGCCGTGCCCCATGTCGCGATGCAGTCGTACCTCGACTCGGGCAAGTCCGGCAGCGTGCTGCACGCTGGGGACAATCTTGCCAGCGCCATGCGCATCCGCTGCACCGGCAATCCGACCTGCGCGCTTGCCATGATCGTAGCCGATCACGTCTGCAATCAGGTTGGCCTGGGCACCGTGTTCGAGATCAAAGTCGCCGTCGACGATACGCAGGTCGGCGACGGCGAGTGGTTGACCCTGATGGGAACGAGCAATGGCGCGTGCGCGGGAGGGACCTGGTCCGAAATTTTCGTGGTCGGTCCGGGCGACCACACGATCAAGCTGTACACGGTCATCCCGCCTTCGACCTTGTATGCGCAAACCCAGGGACGTTGGCCCGCCGATTACACCGTGAACGTGCCTTAATCGGGCCGTCGTTCCGGATGCTTCAGGATGGGTCACGCCTCAGTGCGTGGGCTCCGGCGTGACCGGTGGTGCCTGCGGGGGCGGCGGCGGCATATAGGCCTTGATCGAGGCAGCAAGGCGCTTTCTCTGTTCGCAACCCCTCGGACACGCGTTCTGCAATGCCGTCAATTCGCTATTCGCGGCAGCAGGGTCGTCCAGGCTCAAATACATCTCGCCCATATATTCCAGGAAGTCGCGCTGATTGAGGTCCTGAACCAGGATGCGCCGGTAATAGGCCGCCGCCAGCCATTGCTCGGCGGAACGCGCGGTCCCGGAGGCCGTTGCCGCCAAGGCACGATGTGCCATCGCCTCATAGGCCAGCACGTCGGTGTCGTCCGGCCACTGGTCCAGCGCCTTGTCCAAATACGGTACGCCTTCGTCATAGCGGCCATGCCGCACCAGATCGGCGCCGACGCGGAAATTGAATTCGGCCCGCGTGCCGTCGGCCGGACTGTAGCCGGTAATGGCGCCGGCGGGATTTGCGATGGTCACAAGGAGCGCGGCGGCGATGGAGAAGGTTCTTTTCATGGCGATACCCTTCCGCAGCGCAATTCGGCGCGGGTTCCTCACTGTAGTGCCGCTGCCGATGCCGGTAAACAGGCGCGATTACCACCCGTCCGTCCGCTTGCCCGCGATCGCCTTGGCCAAGGTATCGCGCTCGGGACAGCCATCGGGGCAGAGCGTCGTCAGCACCTCGAGCTCGTGCTTCGCTTCGTCGGGCTTGTTCATCTGAAGATACAGCTCGCCCAGATATTCGTGCACGCCGCGATGGTTGGGGTCGAGCGCCAGCGCCTGCTGATAGAAGTCGAGCGACTGCGCGAAATCCTTGTCGCGCGCATCGCCTTGTTCGCCGGCGCCGACCATGCGGTGCGCATAACCCAGATCGTTGAGGATATCGGCATTCTTTGGATGCAGTTTGAGCGCCGATTCCAGATGCGGGATCGCAGCCGCAAATTCCTGGCGCTGAACGAGCTGCTGGGCGAGCCCATAATCGTCGCCGGCATCCGGCAGCTGAGGGCGGCCGCCGCCCGTCGCCATAGCCAACGCCGATGCGCTCGCCAACAGCGCCGCAACAATAGCAATGCCGAAGGCTTTCACGCGCATCTTCATTTCCTCCGTGGAACCCCAGGGCCTATATTAACCCGCTATCGCGGTTTGACAGTAGACGGATTGGCGGAAGACAGTGGCGTCATGGACTCGACCACACTGCCAAAGACGCGTGAACAGGAAGCAAGGCCGCCGCGGCGCAGGCCGGAAAGCCTCGCCAAACTGAAAAAGGCGGCCCGCAAGCTGTTCGTGGAGCGCGGCTATCATGCGACGCGGCCACAAGACATCGCCCGCGAAGCCGGCCTCGGCCACGGCACTTTCTATCTGCACTATGACGACAAGCGGGCGTGTTTTCTGGCCTTCGTGGAGGATGCGCGGCTGGAACTGGAGCGCTATGTCGAAGAGCGCGTTTCGGCCACCAGCGACGGAACGCTGGAGCGCACCATCGCGGCCAGCCTGAACGCCGTTTACGACTACTCGGAACGGCACCCCGGCGTGCTTGTCGCGGCCATGACGGACGAGGCGGTGATCGACGCCGAAGGGGTTCAGGCTGTCCCATTGCTCGAACGCTGGGGCCGCGATTGGGCGCAGGAAGTGCGCCGGCACATTGCCGACGGCAGCGCCTATTCCGATTACGATGCCGATATCGTCGGTCAGGCGATCCTGGGCGCGATCCACCAGACGGGACTGGAAGGCCATCGATCAGGACGCCGGCGCCAGGATCTGGTGGACAACCTCACGCGCTTCCTGGTTCGCGCGCTTAAGCGCTGATTGACAACCGCTCTCAACTGACAAATTATCAGTGTCGAAGGCCCCAAGACGCGGGCAGCCGGGAGGACATATGGCCAAGCTCGTCTGGACCCGCGACGAAATCCTTGCCGATCATCCTTACGCCAAGCCGCATATCGAGGCGGGCTATCGCCTGCATGGCGGCTTCGATGCCGCGGGCCGTTACATCTCGCCGCGCACGCTGAACCGCTGGCCTGCCATCCGCGCCTGGGAACAGGCGCTGCGCGACAAAGGCCATGAACCGGTCGATGGATCGAAGGCGCTGCTCGCGCGCGGCTCGTTTCCCAATGTCGCGCAGCAGGGCTTTCTTCTCTCGCACGGTTTCGGACAGACCTTGTGGAATTCCTTGAGCGTCACCGGCGTGATCGAAGCGCGCGGCCGCATGCTCGCGGAAGCCGAAGCGCCGGACTTCCAGTCCGTGATCGAGGACGATCTTTCCGCCACCTGTGTGGGCCATTTGAATAAAGGACTTTTGCGCGCGCATGGGCTGGACGAAGGCGGCGACGGTGCGCTTGGCGGCCACGATGCGATGTGGTTCGCGGTGCGCGACATGCTGTTCGGCGCGCATGCCTATCCGCATGCCGAGGTGCCGCAATCGCTGGCGCGGCCGGAGACCGGGCGGCTGATGCCGCAGATCCCGGGCGAACATGAGCGCTGGGTCTTGCTGTTGATGAACGTGCTGATGATCGAAATCCGCGCGGAAAAATTCTTCAATTTCTGCACCGAAGTGATGCGCGCGCCGCAGAACTTCACCGATCGCCGCGATGTCGCGCTGCATGCCGCCGAGCTTGTCGACCGCATCCGCCAGGACGAGGCGCCGCATGTGGGCTATCTGCGCGTCGCGGTCTCGGAGATGCGCGGCTTCACCTGGCGCGGCGCGAACGGCGAACGCATCAAAGGCGCGGACTTCATCGATCCGGTGTGGCGCGGCATGGTGCATTGGCACGCCGTCGCCAACCTGGATTTCGAGCGCGAGCGCGCCGCGAAGGAATTCGACGCCATGCTGAAGGCGCGGCCCGGCGGCGACGCGCTGATGCGCCAATTTCACGATCTCGCACAGAAGGAAGCAGCCTGATGCAGGATTTTCGCGGCAAGACCGCCTTCATTACCGGCGGCGGCTCGGGCATCGGGCTATCCATGGCGCGCGCCTTCGGCAAGGCGGGCATGAACGTCGTGCTCGCCGACATCGACCAGAAGGCGGCGCAGGCGGCATCGGAACAGCTCGCGTCCGAACAGGTGAAATCGACCCCGGTCGTTTGCGATGTCGCCGATCGCGCGAGCGTGCGCGCGGCGGCGCTGGAAGCGGTCGCGGCCTACGGCAAGGTGCATATCGTCTGCAACAACGCCGGCGTCGCGGCCGGCGGTCCTTTCGGCACGGTGCGCGAGCGCGATTGGGACTGGATCATCGACGTCAATCTGAAGGGCGTCGTCTATGGCGCCGAGACCTTCGTGCCGCTGATCAAGAGCCATGGCGAAGGCGGCCACATCGTCAACACCGCCTCGATGGCGGGGATGATCTCGCCGCCGGGGCTCGAACCCTATTGCGCGACCAAATATGCGGTCGTCGCCATGAGCGAAGGCTGGGCAGGCCAGCTTGCGCCGTTCAACATCGGCGTCTCGGTGCTGTGTCCGGGTTTCGTGCGCACGCGCATCCATGAGAGCGGCCGTGCGCGTCAGGAGAAGTACGGTGGCGTCGCCGATGTCGATCCCGGTGTCGGTTCCACGCGCGAGGAGGCCGCGCAGAACGTGCTCTCCGGCATCGATCCCGACATCGTTGGAAACCGCGTTCTCGAAGCTGTGCGCAACAACGAGCTCTACATCTTCACCCATCCGGCGATGAAGGCCTTCGCCGAGGCGCGATTCCAGATGATCCTCGCGGCGTTCGACGCGGCGGCGCACTCGCCCGCGCTCGCCAGCGTCAAGGACCACAACCCCGTCACCATGCTCACGCCCAAAGAGGCCACGAAATGAAGTTCGGTATTTTCTACGAACATCAGTTGCCGCGGCCCTGGAACGAGGGCGACGAACTCAAGCTGTTCCAGGACGCGCTGGATCAAGTCGAACTCGCCGACAAGCTCGGCATCGATCACGCCTGGGAAGTCGAGCACCATTTCCTCGAGGAGTATTCGCATTCCTCCGCGCCGGAAGTGTTCCTGGCGGCGTGTTCCCAGCGCACCAAGAACATCCGGCTCGGCCACGGCATCGTCTTGATGCCGCCGGGATACAACCACCCCGCGCGCGTGGCCGAGCGCATTGCGACGCTGGATCTCGTTTCCAACGGCCGCGTCGAATTCGGCACCGGCGAGTCCTCGGCGCTGCTGGAGCTCGGCGGCTATCGCGTGCCGGTCGAGAAGAAGCGCGACATGTGGCGCGAGTCGGTCGAACAATGCCTCAACATGATGGTGATGAATCCCTATCCCGGATTCAAAGGCCAGTATTTCGAGATGCCCTGCCGCAATGTGGTGCCGAAGCCGGTGCAGAAGCCGCATCCGCCAGTGTGGGTCGCCTGCTCCAATCGCGAGACGATCAAGCTTGCCGCGCGGCTCGGCATCGGCGCCCTCACTTTCGCCTTCGTCGATACGGCGGAAGCCAAGCACTGGGTTGACGACTACTACCGCATCCTCAAGGAGGAATGCGTACCGATCGGCCATGCGGTAAACGCCAACATCGCGATGGTCACCGGATTTTCGGTGCACAAGGATCACGACGAAGCCTTGCGCCGCGGGCTCGACGGCTTTCGCTTCTTCGGCTACGCGCTCGGCCATCACTACATCTTCGGCGAGCACAAGCCCGGCCGCACCGACATCTGGCGGAACTTCGAGGCCGCGCGCGATCATCTGCCGGCCAATCCCGGCACCGCCGGCATGGGCACGCCGGACGAGATGCGCCGCCACCTGCGCAACTTCGCCGAGGCCGGCGTCGACCAGGTCGCCTTCATTCAGCAGGGCGGCCGCAACGAGCATGAGCACATTTGCGAGGCGCTGAATCTGTTCGGCCGCGACATCATGGGCGAGTTCAAGGAAAGGGAATCCGAGCGGCAGAAGAAGAAGGCCGAGGACCTCGCACCCTTCATCGAGAAAGCTTTTGCGCGCAAGGAGAAGATGCGCGAGTTGAGCGATGAAGAGATTCCCAGCGTCATCGCGCTCGGTCGACAGATCGCTCAGCAACCTGTCGATCCGCAGGCGGAAGAATCCGCGCGCCGTTTTGCCGAAGCGGGCGCCGTTCCCCTTTCGGACCCTCTAGCAAGGCGCACCGGTTGATCTAATGCAACTTTAGACATATTGCTGCCTCCTGTTGGCAGCGCCTTAATTCATCCTTGCCGTGTATCTCCGCGCAAGCGGAGAGGCTGCGTTTGTCGCGGGCCGATGGGTGGGGAAGCCGGTCCGGGGTTGTGATCCTCCTCGCATTCAGACCTTCGAGATCAGGGCGGGATGTCTTCCTTCCCCGAAATGGCGGAGCCGTGCCCGAACGGGCCGCGGACGAGACACACTGCGCCCGGCGCGATGGCGGATGGGCTCTGTGCGCGCAGCGTCGAAATTGCCGCCACGGTCGAGCGAATCGGCACGGCATTGACGGAAGCCGCGATATCCGGCCTCAGCCGGCGCATGCCGCTTCTCTCCGCGAGACGGATCGCAACCACGGTCCAGTCGGCGCAGCTGCTCGCCCTGGCCGGCACGCTGCTTGCGCTGTTCGCGACCGATCCGCTGCAAAGTTTCGACTGCGCGGTGCGCTTGCTTTCCGCGATCTTCCTGTTCGCGGTTCTGGTTCGCGCGCTACTGGCACTGGTCGGTACACGCGATCGCACTGCGGGCAGCGAACGCAGCGCAGACAGTACATTGCCGCTCTACACGATCCTTGTGCCGCTTTACCGGGAAGCGCCCATGGTGCCCGGCCTCATCGCCGCGCTCGAGGCGCTCGACTACCCGAAGGACCTGCTGGACGTGATCCTTGTTGCGGAGGCGGACGACCAGGATACCGTCGCCGCTTGTCATGCATGCGCACGCGTTTTCATCGCCACGCTTGCGATTCCTCCGAGCCGGCCGCGCACCAAGCCCAAAGCCATCAACTTCGCGCTTTCCTTCGCGCGCGGCGATTATCTCGTGGTATTCGATGCCGAGGACCGACCCGAGCCGGACCAGCTGCGCAAGGCGGTGGCGGCGTTCCGCGACTCGCCACCGAACGTCGCGTGCCTTCAAGCGCGTCTGTCCTTCTATAATTCCGGTGACTGCTGGCTGGCCGCGCAGGCGCAGGCCGACTACCGCCTATGGTTCGGCCGCTTGTTGCCCGGGCTGGCGCGACTCGGCGTGCCGGTACCGCTCGGCGGGACGTCCAACCATTTTCGCACGCAGCTGCTGCGCGATGTGGGCGCCTGGGATCCGTTCAACGTCACGGAGGACGCCGATCTCGGCATGCGGCTGGCGCGCGCGGGCTTTCGCGTCGCGATGCTCGACTCCACGACGTTCGAAGAGACACCCGCGACGCTTCGCGGCTGGATGAAGCAGCGCAGTCGCTGGCTCAAGGGCTACATGCAGACCTGGCTGGTGCACAGCCGAAGCTCGCGCCAACTCATTGCGAGCGCCGGCTTGCGTGGATTTCTGGCGTTCCATTTCTTCATCGGCGGCGCCGTCGCCTCTGCCGTCGCGAATCCGATCCTGTGGCTGACGGCGCTGCTGTCCTGCGTTTTTCCCAGCACCTTTGGAGCGACGCGCGACGCAGCAGCGTTTGCGATAGGCGGCGCGCTCGGCGGCAACGTGATCCTTGCGCTTCCGATCGTTGCGACCACGCCGCTTCGAGGGGACGAAGGCTGGGGCGTCGCCCTCAGCGTGCCCATCTATTGGTTGTTGATTTCCGCAGCCGCTTATCGCGGCTTCTTCCAGCTGCTGTTGAGACCGTTCCATTGGGAAAAGACGATGCACGGCGCGGAAGCGTCGCATGCGTAGTCTCGCGGCGCTGCTCATACTGCCCGCGGTGACGGCGCAGGCCGGCGCCGCGGCCTGGACGGAAAAACGCCACCACTGGCAGGTTTTCTCATCGTTCGAATACGGCCGCGCGGATAAGGGGTTCGATGCGCATGGCGCCGCCGACGCACCGATCAAATTCGACAAGGCGTATACCGAGAGCTGGGCGGAATGGGGTTGGAACGACCGTGTTACGCTGATTGTCGCGCCCGAATACAGCATCGCCACGTCTTCGTGGAACGGCGGCGCGCCGGTGCTCGCGACCGACATGGGCGCGGAAGCCGGCGCGCGGTGGCGCATCACCGATGCGTTCGGCGTGCTTTCGCTCCAGTCGACGCTGAAATATGCGGGCCCCTACGATCTTTCGCACGGCCCGATCCAGAAATTCGGTTCGACCGGACGCGGCGCCAGCCGCAGCATCGAAACGCGCCTGCTTTACGGAACCTCGTTCGAGTTCTGGGGCCGCGGCGGCTTCGCCGATATCGAAGGTGCCGAGCGCTTCATTTCCGCGCCGCGCCCCAACGAGACCGATATCGACCTCACCGCGGGGCTCTGGTTCGGCAAGCGCTTCCTGGCGATGGCGCAAAGCTTCAATGTGATCAGCGGCGGTGAAGGCGAGGCGCCCTACACCTATTTCCGTGCCCACAAGCTTGAGATATCTCTTGTTGCCTGCCTCAACGCGCGTTGGAGCGTCCAACTCGGTGCATTCGCCGCCGCGGCCGGCCAGAATTCGGTGACGGAACAGGGGCTGAGCCTGTCGCTGTGGCACCACAATTGACCCGAGGCCGGCGCGCGGTGCCGCCGAACCGCCGGCGCGCTTACCAGGCCGGTCTCGGAGAACCTTGAAAGCCGTGCGCCCTGGCCGCTCCGAGGCGCTGGCCGCCGCCGCCGGGATAGGGGCTGCGCGGCTTGCCGTCCGCGTTGGGAGTCGGCGCAGGCTCGGCGCTCTTGGCTTGCGGCGCGGGCTCGATTCGCCTGTGCACAGCGCTGGAATCCTCGCTGACATCGAGGGCAAGGCCAGCCGCCAGCAGGACCCTGCATTGTTTCTCGCCTGCAGCCTGCACGCCGAGAATCTGGGACCGCTCGATGTAATGCCAACCGTCGTGGCAAGGCAGAGCTACGAACGCCAAACGAACCCCCGCCATCTTGCGTGCATTTCCGGTGCTTCTGGTCTTGGCACCTCCGATTTCTCTAGCGGAAGGTTAGCGGAGGAGTCGAGCAAAAATTTACGATAATCAAATGTTGTATTTGGCGCCTTTTCGGCCTGCCTTGGGCGGTGCGGCGGTTTAGGCCTGTACATGAGAATTAGTCGCGATTAGATTGGAAGCGGAACCTAGGATCGGTACGCCATGAGTCTCAACTTTTCCCGCCTTTCCAAAATCCCGACCCAAGCCCCGCGGGCGGCACTTGCGGCCGCCGTCGCGTTACTCGTCGCCTTGGCGCCGACGGCTCCGGCCGCGGCGGACACGCCGATCCTGCTCAAGATCAAGGACCATCGGTTCACGCCGGCACAGATTCACGTCAAGGCGAACCAGCCCAGCCTGATCGTGATGACCAACGCGGATGGAACGCCCGAGGAATTCGACTCGACGTCGCTGAAAGTGGAGAAGGTCGTGCCCGGCAATTCGAGCGGCAATATCCGCATCCGCCCCCTCGCGCCGGGGCGCTATCCCTTCATGGGCGAATACCATTCCGACACGGCGCAGGGCGTCGTGATCGCGGAGTAATTCCGTGTTGGGCAGCCTCCTCATCGTCTTTCGCGAAGTCATCGAAGCGGGCCTGATCGTCGGCATCGTGCTTGCCGCGACCAAGGGTGTATCGGGACGCGGGCTCTGGGTCGGTCTTGGGGTACTGGGCGGGGTGATCGGCGCCTGCGTTGTCGCGGGTTTCGCCGGAGAGATCGAGCAGTTGTTCGAAGGCTCGGGTCAGGAGCTGTTCAATGCCACGATCCTGTTGCTCGCCGTCGTGATGCTAACCTGGCACAACGTCTGGATGGCCGGGCATGGGCGCGAGATGGCGCGCGCCATGCGCGATGTCGGCAAGGCGGTTGCGAGCGGCGAGCGCGCTTTGACCGCGCTTGCCGTCGTCGTCGGCGTCGCCGTGCTGCGCGAAGGATCGGAAGTCGTGCTGTTCCTCTATGGCATCGCTTCGCAACCGGGAACGACGACCGCCTCGCTGCTCGCCGGCGGGGCGCTGGGCTTGGCCGCCGGCGCGGCCGTATCGGCGCTCATGTATTTCGGGTTGCTCGCGATACCGGCGCACAAGCTGTTCAGGGTCACGTCGGGGCTTATCACCCTGCTCGCTGCCGGCATGGCATCGCAGGCGGTGTTGTTCCTCCAACAAGCCGGGTATGCAGAAATACTGACGCGCACAGTGTGGGACACGTCCTGGCTCCTGCCGCAGGATTCGATCGTCGGCCGGCTGCTGCACACGCTGATCGGCTACAGCGATGCGCCCAATGGCGCGCAGCTTGTCGCCTATGGCGCGACCGTGCTTGCGATCCTAGCCCTGATGCGCTGGGAACATCGCCGCCATCCCCGCACTGCACCCGCCGCGGCTCCGGTGCCGGCCGAGTAGCACGACACGTTCCGTTCCCCTTGCAGCCAGGAGCCCGGCTTTCCATTTTGCGCTCAGACGCAACCCGGAAGGACGCACGCGATGATAGACCTCAGACCCTATGCAAAGCTCGGCGGCGGCGACCACGGCTGGCTCAAGACCAAGCACCATTTCTCCTTCGCGGATTACCAGGATCCGTCGCGCATGAACTGGGGCACCTTGCGCGTGTGGAACGACGACGAGATCGCGCCGAACACGGGCTTTCCGCCGCATCCGCATCAGAACATGGAGATCATCACTTATGTGCGCCAAGGCGCGATCAGTCACCGCGACAGCCTGGGCAACGAAGGCCGCACCAAGGCCGGTGACGTGCAGGTGATGAGCGCGGGCACCGGCATTCGCCACGCCGAATACAATCTCGAGCCCGAGACGACGACCTTGTTCCAGATCTGGATTCTTCCGACCCGGATGGGCGGCGCGCCGTCCTGGGGCACGCGGCCATTTCCGAAAGGCGACCGTTCCGGGCGTTTCGTCACCTTGGCGAGCGGCATGAGCGGCGACGACGACGCGCTGCCGATCCGCACCGATGCGCGCGTTCTAGGCGCGACGCTGAAGAAAGGGGAAGTGGCGGAATACCGGCTCGGCACGACGCGCCACGGCTATCTGGTTCCGGCCGCGGGCGCGGTGGAAGTCGAAGGCGTGCGCATCGGCGCGCGCGACGGCGCGGCGCTGAGCGATACGGACGTGCTCCTGGTCACGGCGCTGGAAGACAGCGAACTCGTGCTCGTGGACGCGGCGTAGTCCATCGCCTCCTTCATGGAAAAAGACGGTCGGAAAAATAATTCTTGCCGTTATATGCAGTGCACAAAAATTCCCGGCGTCATTTTTGTTCTGCCAAGCAATTCAAAGGCTTGAAGACGATTTTCGGCACCGAAAATATTTTCGTCGTACCCCCTTGAACCTGCCCGGTCGATTTCCCATTTCCGTTAAATCCCCACAGGTGCGAGCGGCAGATCAGAGGCGCGAAACACGTTGCGCGTCCGCTGATGGACCGCGTTTGCCTGCGTGACTGCTGCATTGCAACGAAAGGAGAGGATTGTTGAGTATGGCCAATCACTTGACAGCAAATCAGGAGAATTGAACGTCGATTCCGCGCAATCGCCTTAAGATCTTTCCGTTACGCAAGGAGTTCGAGCGCCGATCCTGCGGGTTCGGGCCTTGTCGAACGCCCCGCTATTTCTTCGCCGGCAGCAGCAGGCCCTGTTCGCCGATATGGACGGCGAAGCCGGATTGTCCTTTGACATCGGTCTCGGCGAAACCGCTTTCGTTCAAGCCGCGCTTTGCGCAGTTGTCGCGGCCCTGAACGTCGAACTCGACGTTGGTGGTGCAGAACTTCGCCTTGCCGCTGACGACCGGCAGTCCGGCCGGCGTCTGCGCCAGAATGAAGATCCTGTCGGTGGCGAGCGGCTCGGCGATCGCCTTGGCGCAGCCGCCGGCCGCAATCTTCCACCAGCCGCGGGAGCGCCATTTGCCCTTGTCGTTCTGCCCGAGCGCCACCCAGACCGCCTTGTCGCTGTCGTTGCACACCGCATAGCCATGCGGCGCAGTTGTCTTGAGCGCTTCGGTTTCCAGGGCATCGAACAGATCTTGCGGCGTCGCGTCGGCCTTCATGTTGAGGCGCTTGCGGAACGCGGCCAGCGCGCCATCCGCGGCCTTGTCGGGCTTGGCGTCGATGGCCCCGATCTTGGCGCCGATGTCCTTGAGCAGGCGCTTGAGGCCTGCCTGCTCGGCCTCTTTGAAGGTCGCAAAGGAGGGCTTGTCGTCGAACGTCATCGCCCAGGAGCGCGCGCCATGCGTGTCCACGCCGGCAAAGGGACGGTCGAAGGTGTCGTCGGCGGGACAGCGCATCGCCGCGAACGGAACCTGAAGCGTGAAATCGGCGTCCTTGACGCAAAGATGCTGGGTGCCGCCCCAGTCGTGCATTGTCCCCGCATGCGCGAGCGAGGTGCGCGCATAGACGAAATAGCCATGGGCGCTGAGCCGTTCGTGAATCGCTGTCTGACAGGTTCCGGGAACGATACGGGTCCAGCCCTGGGTAATCGCATCGATGCCCTTGGCATAACCGACCGCGGCATAGAGCACATAGGACGTCCGGTTGCAGAGCTTGAGCTGCGCGCTGGCCCCGGTCGCGAACAGGCAAAGCGCGCCGGCGATGACGGCAGAGAGGGTCTTCATTCGGCCGTGATTAGCGTGCCGGCGCCATGCTCGGTGAAGAGCTCGAGCAGGACGACGTGCGGAATCCGTCCGTCGAGGATGACCGCAGCCTTGACGCCGGATTCCACCGCTTCGATGGCGGTTTCGATCTTGGGGATCATGCCGCCGCGGATCGTGCCGTTGCCGATCAGCGCGCGCGCTTCCTTGACCGAGAGCTTGGGGATGAGCTTGCGTTCCTGATCGAGCACGCCTTCGACATCGGTGAGCAGGATCAGACGCTCGGCCCGCATGGCGCCCGCCAGAGCGCCCGCGACCGTGTCGGCGTTGATGTTGAAGGTCTCGCCCTTGGGGCCGATGCCGATCGGTGCGATCACCGGGATCAGATCGGATGCCATGATGTTGCGCAGCACTTCGGGATTGACCTTGTCCGGTTTGCCCACGAAGCCGAGATCGACCTGGCGATTCTCGAGCGTCGTAGGATCGAACTTCATGCGCTCGAGCTTCTTGGCCAGGATCAGATTGCCGTCCTTGCCCGAGATTCCAACCGCGCGGCCGCCGGCCGCGTTGATGCCGCTGACGATGTGCTTGTTGATCGAGCCGGTGAGAACCATCTCGACCACGTCGATCGCGGCCTCGTCGGTCACGCGCAGGCCGTCGACGAAGGTGGAGGGAATGGACAGCCGCTTCAGCATGTCGCCGATCTGAGGTCCGCCGCCATGCACCACGACCGGTTCGATGCCGGTCTGCTTCATCAGCACGATGTCCTGCGCGAAGTCTTCGGTGACGCCGTCGAGCATGGCGTTGCCGCCGTATTTCACGACCACCGTCTTGCTGTCATAGTGCAGGATGTAGGGCAGCGCCTCGACCAGCACGCGCGCGGTAGAGCGCCAGCGCGCCATGACGCGCAGATTGCGGTCTTGTGAAATGTCGTCCTGAAGCGCCATTGGGGCGTTATAGCCTATCGCTCAGGATGCGGCCAGCGCGGCCAGGTGCGCCTTAAGGGCATCCAAACCCTGCGCTTTGAGCGCCGAGGTTGCGAAGGTCTCGGGGTACGCTGCGGTGTGGCGTCGCGCTTCTTCGTCCGCCATTTGCCTCGCTTGCGTGAGCGCCGCGGGCCTGAGCTGATCGGTCTTGGTGAGCACCAGAACGTAGGAGACGGCGGCGAGGTCGAGCTGCTCCATCGCGTCGCGATCGGCCGGCATGGTGCCGCGTCGCGCGTCGATCAGCAGGACGACGCGCTTCAGGTTCGGCCGTCCTCGCAGATAGGCAAAGATCAGTGTACGCCATTCCTCGGCGAGGCTTTTGGAGGCGCGTGCGTATCCGTAGCCCGGCAGATCGGCCAGCATCAGCTTGCCGCCGAGATCGAAAAAGTTGATCTGCCGCGTGCGGCCCGGGGTGTTGGAGACCCGCGCCAGGCTCTTGCGGCCCGTGAGCGCGTTCAAGAGGCTCGACTTGCCGGCGTTCGAACGCCCCACGAAGGCGATCTCGGGAAGCTTGGGCGGCGGCAAATCGTCCGCCGATGCCGCGCCCCAGACGAAGGTGCACGTCGCCGCGAAAAGCTTGCGGACGTCGTCCTCGATCACTTCTGTGCGTCGCCCTTGCCGGCGAAGAGCTGACGGGCCCAAGCCGGGGGCTTGAGGTTTTCGAGGAGATGCACCTCTGCGCCCTGTCTGCGCATCATTACGTATTGCTGCAGGACCGAGAGCAGATTGTTCCAGGCATAGTAGATCACGAGCCCAGACGGGAAGGTCGCGAACATGAAGGTGAAGATCAGCGGCATGTACGAGAACATCTGCGCCTGGATCGGATCGGCGGGCGCGGGATTGAGTTTGGTCTGCAGCCATTGGGTGAAGCCCATCAGGATCGGCCAAATCCCGATCGACAGGAACATCAGAAACGACGGCAGAACGGCGTGGGGATCGAAGGGCAGGAGCCCGAAGAGATTGATGAGGGATGTGGGATCCGGCGCGGAGAGGTCGTGGATCCAGCCGAAGAACGGCGCGTGGCGCAGCTCGATGGTGACGAAGATCACCTTGTAGAGCGAGAAGAACACCGGGATGATCAGGAGCATCGGCAGGCAGCCAGCGACCGGATTGACCTTTTCGCGGCGATAGAGCTCCATCATCGCCTGCTGCTGTTTCTGGGCGTCGTCCTTGAAGCGCTCCTTGATGCGCTCCATCTCGGGCTGGACCTTCTTCATCTTCGCCATCGATTTGTATTGGGCATTGGCGATGGGAAAGAAGACGAGCTTGACGATCACGGTCAGCGCCAGGATGGCGAGTCCGAAATTGCCGAGCAGGTGGTAGAGCTGATCGAGCAGCCAGAACAGCGGCTGGGTGATGATGATGAACCAGCCCCAATCGATGGCGAGATCGAATCGCTCGATGCCGAGCTTGTGCTCGTAGTCGCGGATGGTGTCGAAGACCTTGGCGCCGGCGAACATGTGATGCGTCACGCTGAGCGTGCCGCCCGCCGCCAGGCCGCGCGGATCGAGCCGGTAGTCCGCCTGGTAGTGCCGCACCGCTCCTGCGCTGGCGCTGTAGACGCCCTCGAAGGGCTGGTTCTGCGGCGGAATCAGCGCCGCCATCCAGTATTTGTCGGTGATGCCGAGCCAGCCGCCGGTCGAGGTGAATTCCTGGGTCGGCTTGTCGTCCTTGAGATCGGTGTAGCTTGGATCTTTCAGGCTTCCGTCGCCCACGCCGACGAAGCCTTCATGCAGCACCCAGTATTTCTGGGTCGGCGGCACGCCGTCGCGCGCCACATAGGCATAAGGCTGGAGCCGGATCGCGGCGCCCGACGTGTTGGTGACGCGGTCGGTGATCGTGAACATGAACTTGTCGTCGACCGCGATCGTGCGGCTGAAGAGCAGTCCATGTCCGTTGTCCCAGGTAAGCGTCACGGGATGCGCTGGCGTCAGCGGTCCCTGGTCCTGCGCCGTCCAATTCGTGGAACCCGTCGGCACGGGCATCTTGGATCCCGGCGCGGTGAAGCCGAACGCAGCGTAGTAGGGATAGGGTCCGGACTCGGGCGAAAGCAGCACGATCTCCGGGGACTTCTTGTCGACCGTCTCATGATAGTTTTTGAGTTTCAGATCATCGAGCCGCGCACCCTTCAGTCTGAACGATCCGTCCACGGACGGCGTCTGGATGGCGATGCGCGCGCCGCCCTGTTTCAGTGCGGAAGCCCGGCTCAGATGTTGTGTGGGCTGAGCCTCGGCTTGTTTTGGAGCGGTCGCGGGCTGAGCCTTCTGTCGATGCAGCTGCGCCTGGCGCTGCTGCTCCTGCTTCATCTGCGGGGCGCCGACGAAATATTCCCAGGCGCCGAAGATGGCGAGCGAGAGCACGATCGCGAGGATCAGGTTGCGGCTGTCGTTCATGTCTTATTCCGGAGGAACGGGATCGAAGCCCTGTGAGCCGCCGAGCCAGGTTATCGGATGGCATCGCGAAAGCCGCTTCAGCGTCAGCGCCGTGCCGTGCACCGGCCCATGCCGGCGCAGCGCCTCCAGCGCGTATTGCGAGCAGGAGGGCTGAAAGCGGCAGACGGAGGGGAGCAGCGGCGACACAAGGTGGCGATACACGAGCACGGGCGCACTGAGCAAGGCGACGGCGAGGCGGCGCAACAACGTCATGCGGACCCCTGCTTGGCTTCCAGTCTCAGATGGGCCGCCGCGACCGCCCCCGCAAGGTCTGCGACAAGCCGCGCATAGGGTTGGCTCAGGGTTCCGGGCCGGGCCACCAGGACATAGTCGAATCCCGGTCGTCCCCGTTCGGGCAGCACTTCAGCGGCCGCTGCCCGCAATCTGCGCTTGGCCCGGTTGCGCATGACCGCGTTGCCGAGCTTGCGGGTGGCGGTGAAGCCTGCCCGAACCCTGGCCTGGTCCGGACCGGGGCAGGCTTCGAGGGTCAAGGAGGGAGTCGCGCGACGGACGCCTTGCTGGGCTTTGAGGAATTCGGCCCGGGTTTTCAGACGCTCGAGCCGCGGCCTCTCAAGCGGAGAGTTTCTTGCGGCCATGGGCGCGGCGGCGCGCCAGCACCTTGCGACCACCCGCCGTCTCCATGCGGGCGCGAAAGCCGTGGCGGCGCTTGCGCACGATTTTGCTCGGCTGATAGGGGCGCTTCATGGCTGGCTCCGGAAGTCCTTGGAAGGAGGCGGGTTCTAAGCGCTGGGTCCTGGAGTGTCAATCTGTGGCCGCCCGCGCTTGGATTTTGGCCACGCGAAATGCTCTAAACGCGCCATGCCGGGCCGCATCCGCGCTTCGCTTAGCCAGGGATATAGGCTTGCCGCCCATTCCTTGTCGGGACGGCTGCTGTTGCTCACGATCTTCTATGTGATGATCGGCGAAGTGCTGATCTTCGTTCCCTCGATGGGGCAGTACTATCGCGAGTTGCTGGGCAACCACACCGACGCCGCCGAGCTTGCCTTCCTTCCCTTCACCTTGCCGGGTGGAAGCGAGCTTCCGGAAAACATGCGCACCGCCATCCTGAAGCGTGCCGGCGCGCAGGCGGTGTTCCTTACGCTTCCCGACCAGCGGCTCTATTTCGACCTGGGGCGGCAGCCGACCCGGGTCGATGTGACCATCGACCTTCAGAAAATGGGCTTCGGCGGCGAGATGGTGGAGGCGCTGTCATGCCTGTTCCATCACGGCGACAGGATCATCCATGTGACCGCACCGACACATATCCAGAGCGCACGTTCCATCGGCATCATCCTGAGCGAAGAGCCGATCCGCGCGGCGCTCAAGGCTTTCGCCTGGCGCGTGCTGGCGACGGGATTGTTCGTCTCGGCGGTGGCGGCCGTGCTGCTGTTTCTTTCCTTGTTCTATGTCTTTGTCCGGCCGATGGAGCGTTTCACCGCTGCGATGATCCGCTTCCGCGACAATCCGGAGGATTCCGCCGCGATCGTTTCGCCGTCCGGCCGGCGCGACGAGATCGGCGCCGCGGAGCGGGAACTCGGCGCCATGCAGCGCGATCTCTATGCGTCGCTGCAACAAAAGACACGGCTCGCCGCACTGGGCACGGCGGTGGCGCGCATTCAGCACGATTTGCGCAACATCCTCTCCAACGCGCAGCTCGCCTCGGACCGCTTGTCGGCGGTGGACGATCCTGTCGTGAAGCGGCTGACGCCAAGGCTGGTGGCCTCGCTCGACCGCGCCGTCGCACTCGCGACGCAGACATTGCGGTATGGGCGCGCCGACGAACGTCCGCCGGCGCGCAAGCGCGTGAAGTTCAAGCCGTTAATCGACGAAGCCGCGGAAGCTGCGCTCGAAGCCTCACCGAATCCCATCCATTTCATCAACGGCGCCGAAGCGGAGCTCGAAATCGATGCCGACCCGGAGCAGCTCTATCGAATCATCCTCAATCTCTTGCGCAACGCAGCCGAGGCGTTGGCAGGTCGCGAGAATTCCCGGATCGAGGTCGTGGCAGAGCGCCATGGCCGTCGCGTGATTTTCTCGATTGCCGACAACGGCCCCGGTATTCCCGACGCCATGCGCATGAAGCTGTTCCAGCCTTTTGCGCGCATGGCCCGCACTGGCGGGACAGGACTGGGCCTGGCGATCGCGCGCGATCTCGCCCGCGCCCATGGCGGCGATATCGCGCTGATGCATACGGGGCCGGACGGAACGCGTTTTCGCATCGACATTCCGGACAGGAAGGACGGACCATGAGCTGGGATCCCAAGGTCTATCTCGACTTCGAGGATGAGCGCACAAGGCCTGCGGCGGAGCTTCTCGCACGCGTCCCGCACAAGGCGCCGGAGCATGTGATCGATCTGGGATGCGGGCCCGGCAATTCCACGGCACTGCTCGCGCGGCGCTGGCCCAAGGCGAAGCTCGAAGGTCTGGATTCCTCCGAAGCGATGCTCGACCAGGCGCGGCGCTCGGCGATCCATGCCACTTGGCATTCCGGCGATATCCCGAGTTGGAAACCCACCAAGCACTATGACGTGATCTATGCCAATGCCGCGCTGCACTGGCTCGACAATCAGGACGATTTGCTCAAGCGGTTGATGTCGTGTCTCGCGCCGCACGGAACGCTCGCCTTCCAGGTGCCGGTGAATTTCAACGAGCCGTCGCATGCCTTGATGCGCGAGGTCGCCGCCGAAGGTCCCTGGGCGGCGAAGCTCAAGAACGTGCGCAACATGGTGCTGGGCCGCGCCGAGCATTATTACGAGCTGCTCGAGGCGCTCAGTGCCTCGCTCGACATCTGGCAGACAAGCTATCTTCAGGTGCTGACCGGGGACGATGCCGTGTATCGTTGGGTCAGCGGAACGGGATTGCGTCCGTTCCTGAACGCGCTCGACGGCGGCGAACGCGAAGCCTTTGTGGACGAGTACAAAAAGCGCCTGGCGCAGGCCTATCCCATCCGCGCATCGGGCAAGACGCTCTTCCCGTTCCAGCGCCTGTTCGTAGTGGCGACGCGGTAGAACGAGCTTTCAAATAGGCGTCACCGCCCGGTTGCTCCGTTTCAGCGCGATCCGGGCGACCCCATTTGCTTCCGGAGAAAATCGGGTCGCCCGCATAAAGCGGGCGATGACGATTTTCAACTAGAAGCACCCAGGTGATATCGGTGGCGAAACGCAACGGGCGGACCCGAAGGCCCGCCCGCCACGATTGCCATTGTCGAACGATCTTACTGTCCGGGGCAGACGTTCGCTTCGTCGTTCTGGAAGCTCAGCCAGCTATTGACCGAGGTCGAACGCGGCGCGCCGAAGTAGCCCAGGAACACCAGCGACTGCAGGTTATATTGGAACCCGTTGTCGGTATAGTGATAGCCGCCGTAGTTCGACTCGCCTTCGAGCGGATCGCCGACTTCGAGGATCGAGTTGTCGTTGCAGTTGACGGCGTTGTTGACGAAGGGATCGTCCTGCCATTCGCCGATTTCGTGGCTGATGGCGGAGACGTCCTGCGAGAACGCGCCGACGCTGTCGACATAGGTCGAATAGGCATAGGTCTGGCCGGAGGGGCTCCCGCCGATGGAGGAATGATACCCGCCGATGCAGCAGCCGCCCTGCGTCAGATAGATGTCATAAGTGATGAACAGCGGCAGCACGCCCGGATTGATCTGCGAGAACCCGGTGATGAAGCTGTGCAATTTCGAATCGAAGGAGTTGATCGTCATCTCGCCGACCTTGCCGGAGCCGAAGGGATTGTTGATCACCTTGCCCTGCGCTCTGGTGACGTTGATCGTCTGCTCGGTGAGCACGGTGGGCGAGCCCAGCAGCGTGTGGTAGCTCGTGTTGGTGCTGACGGACGACCAGAAATTGCCGCGCTGGAACGCGTCGATGTACTGAGTCGTGCCGAGATTGACGCCGCCCTGCGTGAAGTTCACATCGCTGGTGAACAGCGGCGACGACGTCGTGTTCTGCACGATGTTGCGGCCGTTCGACAGGATATGCGCCACCGGGTCGAAGGTCATGTTGCCGTTGGTCGAGCCGTACACCATCTTGATCGGGATGATGTAGACCGGAATCGTCGTCGTGGTATTGCTCGTCGCCGGATTGGCGCCGACCATCACATAGCTGATGTGGTGGCCCAGAAGATCGGTGAAGCTGCCGCTCCATTGTGCAAGGTTCGCCGGCGGCGGAACCTTCGGCGCATGCCAGGTGTTGTTGGGAAGCGTTACGAACATGGGACGGGCATTCTTGGCATCGTTGTCGCCGGCCTGCGCCGCTGCCGTCACGCAAGCGAGCGCGGTGCCAAGCATCGTCATTTTCAACAGTCGCGATTTCATGGGAGTCATCTCCTTTTCCCCGGCGGATGAATCGTCATCCGTGGCGAACGCTACCGCGGCTGCGCGCGTCTTACAATGATGTTAAGTTGTATAGATATCGTTTCAACTTTATATGAGAATCGCTCGCAAACTTCGCGGCGCCGGACGATCGTCAGTGTACCTCAGTCGCCCCGCACCGCGCCATCGCGTCTCGGATCGGCAGCGCCCAGATAGCCGCCGTCTGCACGCTCCACGACGTGCAAACCACTCTTCTCAACTGCAGGTGCTGAAACGACATGTCCCATTCCTTCGAGCTTGGGCACCAGCATTTCGAGCGCAGTGCCCTTTTCGATGAGCGTGTTGCCGTTGAGATTGGCGACGTGCGGCAACGCCACGGAGTCTTTCGGACTGAGCGCCGCGTCCAGCATCGCGATGAGGGACTGGGCGACGTAATCGATGATGAGCGGCCCGCCGGGCGAACCGGTCGCGAGCTTGAAGCGGCCGCTCGCGTCCAGAACGATCGTGGGCGCCATGGCGGAGAGCGGACGCTTGTCCGGCGCGGCGGCATCCGCCACGGGCTTTCCGTCGCGCGAGGGGTCGAGGGAGAAATCGGTCAGCTCGTTGTTGAGCATGAAGCCATCCACCATCATTTCCGCACCCAGAGGCGCCTCGACGGTCGAGGTCATGGAGACCACCTCGCCGCTGTCGTCGACCACCGACATGTGGCTGGTCCCCGGGTGTTCGGGCGAAGTCTGCGGAGAGAAAGACTGGGCGCCTTCTGGCGTCCCCGGCGCAGCCTTGCCCATGTCCTTCGCCGGATCGATCAATGCGGATCGCCCGGCCAGATAGTGTGGATCGAGAAGCCCCTTTACCGGCACGGGCACGAAGGCGGGGTCGCCCAGATATTGTGCGCGGTCGGCGAAAGCCAGACGGCTCGCCTGCGTGAAGAGATGGACGCCTTCGAGAGAAGTAGGCTCAAGCTCGGATGCGGGAAACCGCTCCAGCATTTCCAGCATCTGGATCACCGCGATGCCGCCCGAACTCGGCGGACCCATCGAGCACACTTTATACACGCGGTAGGGTCCGCAGACCGGGGCGCGTTCCACCGCCTTGTAATGCGCGAGATCGGCGGCCTTCATTCCTGCCGGGTTGATTGGTGCGTATTGCACCTTCGCGGCGATGTCGCGTGCGATGTGTCCGCGATAGAACGCGTTCGGGCCGCGATTTGCGATCTCCTCGAGCGTGTGCGCCAGTGCCGGGTTCTTCAGAAGCTCGCCTTCGGCGTAGGGCGTGCCGTCCGGCTTGTGGAAATACGCTTTGATGTCCGGCATTGCCGACATCTGCGGATATTCGCGCAGGGTGGCGGCGAGTTTCTTGCCGACGGGAAAGCCTTTGCGCGCGAGGTGGATTGCGGGCTGGAACAGCGCTTTCCAGGGCAATCTGCCGTATTCCTTGTGCGCCAGGGCGAGCATCGCGAGTTCTCCCGGCACGCCGACCGAAAGCCCGCCGGGTATGACTTCGATCTTGGGCTTCGGCTTGCCGTTCGCGTCCAGGAACATCCCGGGCGTCGCGGAGGCCGGTGCGGTCTCGCGGCCGTCGAAGCTCGTCATGCGCCTGGTTTTCGGATTCCACAGCAGCATGAAGCCGCCGCCGCCGATGCCGGAGGATTCCGGTTCGACCAGGGTCAATACCATCTCGGCAGCGATCGCCGCATCGACCGCGGAGCCGTGGCGGCGCAGCACTTCAAGGCCCGCCTCCGCGGCGAGCGGGCTCGCTGCCGCGATGATGTAACGCCTGGCCAAGGCGTCGGCCTGGGCGGGCTGGGCCGCGGCAAGTGCAGTGACAAGCGCCAATCCTATGAGATGCCTGGGCTCCATCGAAACGTCTCTTCTCGCGCGCCGCTTCGCGGGCTAGCCTGCCACATATGGTGCGGCCGGGCGCAAGAAATCTCATCACCGACGTCGCTGGGCTGAACGTCGGCCACGCCGAGGACAGGCGCGTCGCGACCGGCGTTACCGCACTGATCGCCGACGCGTCGGCAGCGGCGGTCTGCGATATCCGCGGAGGCGCACCGGGCACGCGCGACGTGGCCGCGCTCGACGCGGCAGCGCTGGTCGGACAAGTGGATGCGATCGTGCTCGCGGGAGGTTCTGCGTTCGGTCTGGATGCTTCCGCCGGCGTGACCCAGGTGCTGCGCGCGCAGGGCCGTGGATTCCGCATCGCGCCATCTGCGCCGCCGGTTCCCATCGTCCCCGCAGCAATCCTCTTCGATCTCGCCAATGGCGGCGACAAGAATTGGGGCGGCGAAACGCCTTATCGTTTGCTGGGCGCTGAGGCTGCGCGCGCGGCTTCAGCCGATTTCGCGCTGGGCACCGTGGGCGCCGGCTTCGGCGCGGTGTCGGGGCGCCTGAAAGGCGGCATCGGCAGCGTCTCGGCGGTCACCGCGGAAGGCATCGCGCTCGGCGCGCTTGTGGCGGCGAATGCTGTGGGCTCCGCGGTCATCCCCGGCACGGACGCATTCTGGGCATTTCCGTTCGAGCAGAACGAGGAATTCGGCGGACGCAGGCCGACAGCTGTGGGTCCCGTGCCGCTCGACCTGCCTACGGACATGAAAATTCCGCGTGCCGGAGAAAACACCACCATCGCCATCGTCGCGACCGATGCCGCGCTCGATCGTGCGGAGCTCGCGCGTATTGCGGTGATGGCGGCGGACGGTTTCGCACGTGCGTTAAGGCCCGTGCATACGCCGTTCGACGGCGATCTGGTGTTCGCGCTGTCGACCGCAAAGCAGGCGCTGAAAGGAATGCGCCAGCACGAGGTGCTGCGGCTCGGCAGCATCGCCGCAGATTGCATCGCCCGCGCCATTGCCCGCGGCATCTACGAAGCAACGTCGTTCGGAAGCGTCAAAAGCTATCGCGATACATTTCAGAGAGGATGAACATGGACAAGGTGATCACCCGGCGCATGTTCGCCGCCACGGGACTCGTCACGGGATTCACGCTTGCGGCAGGCCCCCTGAATGCCGCCGCCATCGTGACCGACACGCGCGGCCTGGATGCTGGCGAGGTCAGCGTCGCGGTCTCGGACGGCCGCATTCCGGCCTATCGCGCCCGGCCGGAAGGAAGGAAGCACGCGCCGGTCGTGCTGGTTGTGCAGGAGATTTTCGGCGTGCACGAGCACATCAAGGATCTCTGCCGCAGGTTTGCGAAGCTCGGTTACTACGCCATCGCGCCCTCGCTCTATGCGCGCTTCGGCGATCCGGGCAAATACGATATGTCGCATATCCACGACCTTGTCGCCGATATCGTTTCAAAGGTTCCCGATGAGGAAGTGATGACGGATCTGGATTCGACGGTCGCATTCGCGGCAGGGGAGGGCGCCGATACCACGCGCCTTGCAATAACCGGCTTCTGCTGGGGCGGGCGCGTGGTGTGGCTCTACAGCGCGCACAATCCCAATCTGAAGGCGGGTGCCGCGTGGTATGGCCCGCTCGCGGGAACGCCGAACGCGCTCAGGCCGCACACGGCGATCGAACTTGCGGGCGAGCTGCATGCACCGGTGATCGGCTTCTATGCCGGCCTCGACAAGAACATTACGGGCGTAGACATCGATGCCATGCGCGCCGCTCTTGCAAAGGCGGGAAAGACGAACGCGCGCATCGAAGTTTTCGCCGACGCGCAGCACGGCTTCAATGCCGACTACCGCGACAGTTACAACGAAAAGGACGCCAAACAGGCTTGGGCGGAGATGCTCGCGTGGTTCAGGGCGAGCGGTGTGTGAAGGAAGACGAATCGAGAACAACGAGTAGCGAATGGAATTTCATTCGCTACACGCCATTCGCTTTTTCTTACCGAACGAACACCCGCACTTCGCTGCTCGACGCGTTCGGATCGGTGGAAGACGCGACCGCAAGGCGCGAGGCGGGCACGCCCATCTCGGTGATCGAGCGCATCACTTCCTGCGCATGGCGCTTGGCCGCAGTCTGGGCAAGCTGCACCGCCGTGACCGTCCCGCGCGTCGGCGACACGGCGACGACGGAGAACGCGGCGCCCGGCCGCGTCTGCAGGGCCTGGCTCAGCGCGGCATAGAGGATCTGCTGATAGTCGACATTGGGCCGGTCGAAACGGATCACCACCAGCGGCGTACCGCTATAGGCGATCGGCGACATTGGCGCGGTCTGGGACGCGAGCATCGGCGTGCCGAGATCGGCGCCATAGAGTTCGCCGTTCTTGATCGCGGCGGCGAGCGTGGTGAGGTTCGCCCGCTCGTTCGCGGCGTAGGCGGTCTGGCGCTGCACGTCTTCCGAGACGTTCTTCAGCAAGCGGTCGATCAGGATGATGGTCTGGTTGGTTTCATCCTCGAGCACCGAGAGCTGCCGGTGGTCTTCATCCACTGCGCCCGAGACGTTGAACGTCGCCGTGATCTGATCGAGCACATAATGGGCCGTCGAAGAATCGTTGGCGATGTCGGTTCCCAGCGTATTCAGCGCGTTGATGTTCACCGTGAGCTGATCGAGCGCGGATTGGGCAGTGTTCCATTCCGCCACCAATTCGGGATTGCCGCGCGTAGTTCCGACCTGAAGCCGCGCCGTGATATGCGCCTTGGCTTCGTGATAGGCGGTCGCGTTGGTCGCTGCCTGTCCGTGCAGGCCGGCGAGCCGCTGCGCATTGGCCGAGATGTGGTCCTCGAGGCGCATCACCTGGCCGCGCAGGCTGGCGATGGTGGTGCTGACAGCGGTGCCGGTATTCGAGCCCGGCTCAATCGTGACAGGCGTGATGGTCGCGCCTTCCGGGTAGGAGGAAGTCGACGTTGCGCCTGGGGAGGCGGTTCCCGCCTCGGGCAAGGTCCCGGTTTCGACCGTGGACTGCTCCGACTCCGTCTGTGCCGTCTGCGGTGCGGGCGCAGATTGGGCGGGAGCTGTTGGCGCGGCGGCTTGCTGCCCGTTATCGAGCGTCCCGGGCGCGGAACTGGCCTCGGTGGTCTCTTCGGGACCCCCAAACAGCGCATTGTCGATGTCGGAACAGGCGGAGAGCCCAAGGCACGCCGCAAACGCGAGAACCGCATGGCTGCCCGCGCGCACCGCCCGATATTCCTTCATATCCGCACTCCGCTGCTCTTCGCCCCTTCAGCGCGGGTCCAGCCCCTGCGTGAGGGCCGCAAGACGCGCGCATGGCGGCGCCGTCTGCGTTCCTTGAGTGCAGTCTTAACCACCGCAGGAACCGGGGACAAGGGTCCAGGTCCCTGATATCTGGGAGTTTTTCGTAAAGGTCCGGTGGCCTCGACGACCCGCGCCAAGCCGCTTTCGGCACACATCCGCTCGGGCGCAAAGCCGACAGCAAAAATCTTCGCCGGCCAGTGGCGCGAAAGCTTGCCATGCCGGGCCAGGATCAATAGGTTCACCGCCCTCGCGCACGCACCGGTAGCTCAGCTGGATAGAGCACCAGACTACGAATCTGGGGGTCGTGGGTTCGAATCCTGCCCGGTGCGCCAGACTGTCCTGGGTCCATTCCGGACACATGGGTTACAGATTATTCTGGAGACATAGGTAACACCTTTGGCCCGAAGGGGCTTTGGAGTGGTTCGAGCCTGCAGGTCTCGTCATCGAAGTATCCCAGATCGTAGTGCATGGAGCTGACGAGCCAGATGCGGTCGTCGGATTGTCTGATGCCGACATTTTGGCCGGCGAAGACGGTGCTGAGATTGATTTTGCGCTGTTGTAGCAGATGCGGCCGCAGGTGGTGACGGTGATGGTCTTGTCATGGAGGGGATAGTCGAGTTCCGGCAGGCCTTGGTAGGGTCGGATCGGTGTCCGCTCTCATTCGAATCGGCGATTGCGCCAAAACGGCGCGTCGGCCCATCGGCGCTCGCGCGCATACAGTCTGCCGCGCAGACCGACATAATCGCGAAAGCGCGCGAAGACCCGTTCCTGATAGGCGAGCAACGGCGCCTGTCCGCGCGCAAAGAATTCCGCGATGGCCTCGCCAGCTTCCCAGCCGTCGCTAAGCGCCTTCACGATGCCCTGCGCGGCGATGGGATCACAAGAGCTCGCCGCGTCGCCCACCGCGAGCCAACCTTCGCCTGCCACGCGGCTCAGAATCGCCGAAGGCGCCAATGCGGCATGCAGCGATCTCGGTACGGCGGCTCGGCCCCGTGCCAGCCACGCCGAGACATGGTGCGTTCGCGCCGCGGCGCGCAACCACGTCGCCTCATCGGTGAAGGGGCTGCGCTCCGAAGGCTCGACGGCCAGCGCCACGATCATCGACGCTCGCGGCAACTTGGCGGCATACCACCAACCGCCCTCCTTCGCCTCCAGCAGGGCTTGTGACGGAATCGCCTCTGGCCGTGCGAGATCGAACAGCGCGGCGATCACCGCGATGCAATCGATCTGGTTGCGTGCGACGCCCAACCGGCGCGCGGCGCCGGCCGCGATACCGGTTGCGTCGACCATGAATTCCGCGACCAGCGTGGTCGTGCCGCCCTTGTGGGTGTCGAATGTGAGATCGTACTCTCCGTCCTCGCGCCGCGCTGCATTGCGCAGGCGATGGCCGCGCAAAAATCGGCAACCCGCATCCTCCGCGCTCCGCGCCAGCATTCCGTCGAACGCCGCTCGGTCGATGTGCCAGCCCTTGCCTTCGAGGCCGAGGATGAAATCGTTGTAGACGAGTGCGTCCTGGCCCCAGCTCGCGCAGCTTCCGGCTGCCGGTAGATGATCCTGCGCGGCGAACGCGCCCCAGACGCCGAGCTTGTGCAGCAACGCACCGGCCGTGGGCGGGATCGCTTCGCCGATGCGCCATTCCGGCATGCGCCGTGCCTCCACCACCACGACGGGGGCGATACCATGCGCGCGCAAAGCGATCGCCGCGGCGCAGCCCGCCGTCCCGCCGCCAACGACGACGACGCGGTGCTTTCGGCCGCGGATCGGTTCGCGCGGGCTCAGCCGTTCACCGGCCCCGCACCGGCGGCGCTGCGGGATAGTGCGGCACATCCGCCTGCGGCCAGGGCGGCACGTAGTCGCTGCCGGTGTCGAACCGGCTGGCCACTTCCACGAAGATATTCTTCGGATAAGGCGCTTGGCCGGCGGGCGGCGGCACTTGCGGCCCCTCGATTACGAATCCGACCCTGAACCAGTTGTCGACGAAGTCTGGATATAACTGGAAGCGGCCGGCCTGCGCCGGATAGTCAGTCTCGGTGTCCGGGCCGCGCACGGAATAGACCTGCTGGCCGACGGTCCAGGTCTTCGCCTTGGGATCGTAGTTGCACAGCGAGACCGGATAAACCGCGAAAGGCCGCTCCGCCGGCCAGGACCAGAAGAGTGTGTTGTTGCCGTCGGGATTGGGATCGGGCAGATGCGTGCCACAGGAATTATAGTCGGTAAACCACGGCACCGACATGAACTTGGAAACGTCACCCGGCTCGACGCGATATTTCTGCAGCGGTATATACCCAAAGGTGAGGAACGGCTTGTCCTTTACCGCTTTGCTATAGTCCATCGGTGCCGCATTGATGCGGAATGGACCGCAGTCCTGTATCTGCCAGTCCATAATGTAGAGATTGACATCGCGCACCGGAAAAGACACTTCGATGCCGGGGCTGTAGCGGCCGCCCAGACAATTCTCCAGCGTAATGCGGTCGAGCAATTCGCCCGGGCCGTGTTTCGGCCCCGGGCCTGGCGCGAAGAGCTTGGCATGCCACTGGCTCAGTAGAAAATACTGTGTCTGGCTGACCGACAGGAAACTCTTTTCCGCATCGCCCAGCGACAGCGGCATCATCGGCGCGCCGGTCTTGCTGTCGGCAGCACTGTTGGGATCGCGCAGCAGCGTTTTGAGATTGGGAATCTTCGAGGTGGGGTCGTCCGTTGGCTTGATCGCGCCCACCATGTCGTGGTTGCGGATCGCGGCCTGCGGCAGATTTGTGTTCCAGCGCTGCAGCATCGCACCGTGGAACACCGGCTGGATGTCGTCCGGGAAGGACGGCTTGTAGTCCGCCTGAAATGCGTCGCCAGAATAGAGCGCAGGCACGAGCTTCAGCTGGCGCACCCAGACATCGTAGACGTCGTCCCAAGTTGAGATGATATTGCGTGTCTGCGGCGCATAGCCGGGATCGCCGGTGACGTACCATGCGCCTTGCACGGCGGCAGTGGAATTGTCGTCGAACACCAACACGGCATTTACCGGGCCGTCTCCGGCATCGTCGTACCAGAGCCCGTTCTCGGTCGCATGGTCGAGCGGATCGTCCGGTGTCTTGCCATCCTTGCTCACGGCGGCGATCTTGGCATAGCCGCCGCCGACGATCACGCCGCCTTTTTCGTCGACGCGAATATCGCCGAGCGAGGTGAGCGGCCCCAGCCGTTCAACCAGCTTGTTGAACATCGAGGGGAAGCTCTTGGGATAGTTCGGCACCGGCACGATGGCGCCGGAGGCGGCGGCATAGGTTGCGGGCGTGGCCGCGTCGAAGCTGATCGTGACGCCTGTACCGCCAGACGCCCTGATCGCGCGCGGACCGGGGTCGATGAACAGTTCGCGCAGCCTGACCGGATCATCCTTGTTGGAGCTTCCCCGATAGGGGTCGTTGCGCAATTCCAGCAACGAGGGATTCTCATAGGCCGCGAGTCCACGGAACTGACCGCCCTTGCTGACCGTCGAGTAGTTGTTGAGCTTCTTGTTGGCGAGATGCACCGTCCACACGATGTCTACGATCTTCTTGCCGTTGACCGTGCCGCCCAGCGTCACCAGCGTGCCTTCGCCGCTGGGATAGACGCCCGACGAACCCTTGGGATAGGCATAGATACGGAAGCGCGCCGCTTGGCGCTTCACATTGCCCTGGGCGTCCCGGAAATCATCCGCCGTGATCGGGGTGGCCTCCGTTCCCGGCTTGATCGGCAAGCCCCCCATCAACCCGCCGGGCTCATAGGTGCCGGCCGCGCTCACCGGCGCGATGTAGAAGTCCTCGCTGTCGCCCACGCGCCCAATGCCGATCGCGGGGTGAACCCGGAAGATGAGTTCGGACATGTCGTGCTCCTCCGTCCAGTTCGGATCGACGTCAGCGTTTCGGTCTGGTTTTTGGTCGCGTCTTCGGCGCGGCGTCGAAATAGGCATTGATCAGCACGTGGCTGATGTCGACATTCTTGCCGGGCAGCGACGACATGCTCGTATTGGGCGAGGTCACTTGTACCGTGTTGTGGCAGGCGAAGCAGTTGTCCTGCGCCGACTGCGACTGGGTGAAGGTCTCCACAGTCGCGTTCGACAACTGCGTGGAGCCGGTCAGGATCGGTGTCGGAGAGCACTGCAGCGCACCGGGCTGGAAGGTGCAGTCGGGCTTGAGTCCGTCGGGCCGGTTGAACCAGATCGCTCCGACCTCGAAATAGTTTTTCCAGACACCGGTGAGCGTCTCGTGGACGGAATCGTTCAGAGTCATGATGTTGGCGACATTGCCCGTCGTGCCGCCGCCATAGGGAACGATGCGGCAGACCTGCGTGACAGGGCTCAGAGTCTGCGCTGCCTCGTCCAGCTTGAGTGCGCCCGCGCCGGCCGAATTGACGTTGCAGCTCTTGAATGGAGTTTTGGCCGTGTAGAACGTCCAATCCTTGTCGGACACGGCGTCGTTCGGCGCCATCTGGTTCATCGCCTTGGGCAGGTCGGGCGCGTTCTGCATCTGCTCGAAGGTCGCCCAGATCATCTCTGGATGACCGTTCACCGTCCCGGCGATGTGGAAGCCGACCAACGCAACTTTCTTGGTCACGGTTCCACGCGTAACGACGATCTGGCCGTTCTTCATCGCCAGCAGCGCGATCTTGGCCTGCTTTGTGTAGAAGCTTGAAACGTTCTCTCCGGGTTCCACGACCTTCCATGCCGCCTTGAGAGTCAGTGTGTCGACCGGGAAGCTGATGTTGGGATCGAAGGCGCGCAGCTTGTCCGGATCGAGCAGGCCGTTCTTCCTCACGAAGGCGCCAAAGGTCTTGTCGGAATGGATCGAGTAGTAGATCGGATGGCCTTGGAGGTCGACCATGATTCCGTCAGGACCTGCCTGCTGCACCAGATCGAGCTTGGTCGCCTTGGCCGCGCGGCCGATCAGCGGGTTGAGCACGCCGGCGGGCGTCTCGATGCCGTTCGCGGTCATAGTCTCGAACCGCGGCCTGCCCTTTACGTCCTGAGTGAGCCAGAGAAATGCATTCCACGACCATTTATGGAAGTCACAATTGTTCGGCGAAGACGGGAAACCTTTCGAATCGGGCGGCGGCGTCCTGGCATGCGGAAACCACTTTGCGTCGGCAAGGCAAGGCGCATCACTCCGCGCCGCGGCAGGACCCGCAGCCAACATCAAAAGAACGGCCGCAGCCGCGCAAGACGGAAACCTTGCTCCCATGTGCACCCCCCTTGCGGTCGCCGGGTAATACGCACATCGGCGCGGAACGCTGTTTCAGTCGCGGGCCGGAAACTAGGTTATCGGCAAAGAAAAGTCAAATATTGGGGACAAGGATTACAGTATTCGATAACTTCATGAAACCGTCTTGATTCGGGCGGGCGCATTTTTTTCCAAAGATTGCACAATCTCGATCCCCGTTTGGGCTTGCCCGCTCAAGCCCGACGCCAATGCGCAAGCCTTCGTCATCTCGGTCGCTCAAACCGGACGGCGCGAGCACCGGTGAGTGCCTGAATGCGAGATTCAGAAGGCCTTGCCGAAGCTTGGCGGCGCACTTGTTCATTGTCCTCATTGTCGTTCGCGGCACGCCCGGGCTTGCAATGGAGTCGGATGGGAACTAAGGTTGAATGTCAATGAAGGCAATCGGAGGTTGCTCATGAGCACGTCAGAGGGTCCGTCGGACAGGGAATTGCAAGAGATCAAGGCGCGCCTGAAGGCCGGAAAAATGGAGCAGAAGGACTTGAAGGTGCTGCAGTCTCTGGTCGAGAGAACGGAGCACGCGGCCAAGCAACTGCGTGCCGCTTTGGCCGAATAGTCGGACGGCGAAGGGGGCGCGGTGAGCAAAGCGGTCGCATCGGCGCGCCACGACGATTCCCTCAATCGATCAGTCTTGTTTCTGGCAAGAACCGCAGTCGGCGAAAAAAAGCTGCTGCTGGACCGTTTTGAATTCGACCGCGAAGAAATCAGCCGGCATCCCGACTTCGTTGAACGGTTGGCCGAAAGCCTGACGATCCGATGGTGGCTGACCGCGGACGAATTTGAGACATTGATTTCAGAGCAATACGCGGCGGCAAGCGAATACATCTACAGCCACCCCATTTGGGAAGCGATACGCAAGGGCTCCGTTACGGCGGTGCGATCTTATCTTCTTGAGACGCGGCATTACCTTGCGGCGGCGGCAAGCCGCATGTCACCGAGCGTCCAAGGCGGATTCAGGTCGGCGCCCGTGGCGCTTCTTCTATCCCAGCATCTTGTCGAAGAATGGGATCATGCCAAATTCTTTTCCGCCGCCCTGGAAGAAATGGGATGTCTGGCGCCGCTGACGAATGCTGCGCGGCCGCTGCCGGCCACGTTGGAGTGGATTCACGTCACACGCGCGATTGCTGCAAGCAGCGGCCTGAGCGCCGCAGCTTGTTCGGGCCTGCTCGAATACTCCTCGACGGAAACAGCCGCGGTCAGGGCGTGGCATGCGATGCTCTCGGACACCGGCCTCCTGCCCAGGAAGGCGTCCGAGTCCATACGTGAGCACGTGGAAACCGACATCGGTTTCGGACATAGTCAGAATTGGAAAAAGGCGCTGCGCGCACACGGTCCGATTTCGCCCAATGGCGCAGCCGCCGTTCTAAACGACGTCGCCACCATTGCCGAAGCGATTTACCGTTGGCTTACCTCGCTGACCGGAGGCTTCTCCGCCGCGATAGTTTCGGCGATCCAGCTTGCTTCCGAATCGCGGGGAAAGTCCGCAATGTTGGGCAATCCCGACACCTGCCATGTCGCGGCGTTTCACGGAACTCCAGCCTGGCCGAGCGAATTCATGAAGGCCGCCGACACGGGCGATCTGGCGGGAGGGGCCGCTCGGGTGATCTGCGCCGGGATATTTGCCATGGGACATCAGTACGCCCTTGTCGCCCCATCGGCTCTCGAGGCGACAATCCGTGATTTTTCCCGACACCTGGCTCCATCGCGCGACGTAGATCTGAAGGTCGCGTCCGACATTTTGAGTCACATGGATGACTGGATACGGTCGGTCGATGGGCATGAACTGTGGCAAACGATGGCCGAGAGTCCGAGCGACGAATTGGCGATCGGATATGCTCTCGAAAGCTATCATTACCTGGCGTCGGCGCCCAGGCACCTAAGCTCCGCTATTTCGTCTTGCCCGCACTCCGGAATCCGCCGTCTGCTCATCGCCCATCTCGAGAAGGCACTCTCGCGGCGCGATGTTCTTGGTGTCGGACTGAGATCTGCAGGCGTCGGCAATTTCGCGGAACTGCGGCCGTTGAGTTCGACGCAGGCATTCGTTGGGTTCCTCGAGCTCATGGCTCGCGAGGATTGGCGCGCATACCTGTTGGCGTCCACCTTTCTGCAAAGAAGCCTGTCCGCCCGCGGATCGCTCAACAGACGCGACCTCTTCTACGCCAAGGTCGGAGAAATGAACCATGTCGCCAGGCGACTTTTGTCTGCCGCGGCGGCGCACGAGATTGACTGCGATATCCATACCGACGACGAAGCCGCGCCACACCGGCTGGCGCTATTGCTCGAAGCATCCTCTGTCGCCGAGGATTCGTTCCATTTGGCCGCAGTCGCGCCGGCGCTCGCCTGGAGTTTTCTGAATGGTATCGTGCAGCATTATGGCGTTGATGCCGCGCCGCATGCCCAGCGTACTGGCTGGTCGTCCGGCGGGACCTGCTGAGCGGAATTCGGCTGGGGGTGGTGGCGACAACAGGTCGAAGTCATCGCTGTTCGCACTCAAACGGTCCGATGCCGGGACCTTGTGCGCTTCAGACGCGACCTCGATGCAGGGGCCGGTACCGTTTGGAAGGATTTCGCCGACCGGAAGCTGAACGAACTGCGAGTCGGTATGAGCGAGAGCGCGCGCAACAGGAACTGGAATTCGTCCGCGAGGTCGTGGCGCCCCTTGCGGATCTGGCCCGCCAGTCCCCACGCCTCGGCCATGATCGTCTCGTATGAACGGCGTCTCACGGCTTCCTCGACGACCGCGCGGATCGCGGCACGCGGCCTGCGTCGCGACGCGGCGGGCGCCACAAGCCACGCTGAAACGATTTCCCATCCCGGGTTGGCCTCCGCGCTCATCAGGTTCTCCAGCGAAAAGTCCAACTTCTCGGTCCGCGCGCCCGCGAGCAGGAAACTCCGGACGACGACCGCCGCCAGCTCGTCCGGATCCACCCGCCCTTCGCTTTGCCGGCTGAGTTCGACAAGGCGCGGATCCTTTGCGACGGTGTCGAGCAGGTCGTCGATCAATATGCCGCTGCCGGTGCTCGACGCCATCTTCTTGCCGTTCAGCGTCACCATGCCGTAGAAGGTCGGAAGATAGGTTTCCGAAATGTCGATGCCCAGACCGCCGAGAAACTGTGCGTAGAGCCGCATCGAATCTTTCCATTCGCTTCCGGCAAATATGATTGAACGAAAAGAGCCGCCTGCCGTTGCGGCGACTCGGCAGTTGAAGCTGAGCAGCCTGGCGCTTTCCTCGAAAAGACCCCCACGATTGACCAGGCGCAAGCGCCCATCCTTTCCATCGTACCAGATGCGCTCGCGGGAGCCGGTCGACGTCACCAGGCTCTTGTCTTCGCAACGCGCGAGGAAATCGGCGAGACCTGGATCTTCCTCCGATTCATAATCGCAATAATCGAAGTGAACACCCATGCGCCTGAGCGTAGCCTGTTGCTCTGTAAGGGCGAGCTCGCGAACATGATCGCGCAATGCCATCGCCTGAGGCTCGCCGCGAAGGAGAGCCCGCATCATGGCGTCGGCGTCCGGGTCGTCGGCGTCGTATTGTGTCGAGGCTGCCGCCGCAGCGATGCGCGGTTTGCAGTCGGGTTCGCGCAGGCGGCGAACCTCGCGATATCGCTTGTAGCAGGAACCGACCAGCCGGGCGGAATCGATCCCGGGACGGAAGACCGCGCCCTTTGCCTCCGCGCCGGCGACAGCGACCATCGCCTGAGTCATGAACTGACCTGTGTCTTCCAGAATACAGTGCTTGACTGCGTGAACGCCGAGGGCGCGAAGCGCTTCGGCCGTGGCGTCGCCCAGCACGATGTTGCGCAAATGACCTATGTGGAGCGGCTTGTTGGTCGTGCAATTGAGATACCGCACGACGTGACCGCGGTCCGGCTCGAGCGGCATGGGCAGCAGATCGTCGATTGCGGGAAACGGCGCTTTGCGCCGACGCGCGGACTGAAGCGCCGCGCTGCGACCTGCGTTGCCGGCTTCGTTTCGGCGGGTCATGGTCGCATCCTCACGAAGATTCCGCTGGAAACTCGACGCGTTCGATATAGAGCGCCAGATCGGTGACGATCAGGTTGATCCTTCCGCGTGCGAGATCGGGTTCGAGCTTTACGTTATATTTGCTGATGTAGAGGCCGGACGTTCCGAGCTCGCTGTCGAGCCGCCGCGACAGCATGCACACGTGATAGTGAAATTCGTCCTGAACGCGCGTCGGATATTCGTTCCAGAAGAAGGCGTTCATCTCGGACGCGAAGCTGCAAAGCCCGGAGTCGGTCATCTCTGCCTTCTTGTATGCCTCGAACTTTTCGGGGCGCCACAAGAGCTTCTCAAGGTTCGTGGCCTCGACGAACCTCGAATAAGTGAGCGGCTTTCCCGACGCGGACAAGCCGACCCAGCTCACCGGCACGGCGCGTTCGGCCACCAGCTCGGTCGCCGCGCCCTTGAAGGTGATGGACGTCTTGTATGGCTTGCGTGCCAGAACGTCGCGCGCGCGGTTTTGGAAGCGCGCATAGCGTTGGACCTCGCCGATGGACAGATGCTGATACTCCTTGGCGACCCATTCTCCCAAGCGATAGACGTTGCTGTCTATTCCTTTGGATAGCGACGGAAACGCGCCCAACTCGCGCTCTTCTTGCCAAGGAAAACGGTCTTCGATCATGGGTGCTTTCCCGTATTGGTATGTCTTGAAATCATTTCGACGAAGCGTTTCACTTCGGCGACGGGCGTGTCGAACGCAGTCACCAATCGGAAAGTGTTCGTCGACCTGCCTCCCCAGCGATGACATTCGACGCGTTCGCCAACAAGGCCGGCGATCACGGTATCGGGCATTTGCACGAAGACTTGGTTGGTCGCGAGCGGCGCTGCGAGCTTGATGCCGGGCAGCCGTGACAAGGCTTCGCCGAGGTCGCGCGCGCGCTCGTTGGCCCAAGCGGCGTTGCGAAGCCACAAGCCGTCGGACAGATAAGCGATCAGCTGCGCCGAAATGAACCGCATCTTGGACAGGGTGTGACCGCCGCGCCTGGATCGGTCGGCGAAACCTGCGGCCCACCTGTCGCCGAAGAACACGACGGCTTCTGCCGCCAGTGCTCCGTTTTTGGTCGCGCCGAGCGAAAGAACGTCGACGCCGGCCTTCCATGTGGCATCGGCGGGAGAACAGCCAAGACTCGCCAGCGCGTTGGCCAGGCGCGCTCCGTCCAGATGCACCGCCATCCCGTTCGCCCGGGCCAGATCGGACAACGCGGCGATTTCATCCGGCGTGTAGACGCAGCCCCATTCGGTCGCTTGCGCGATGCTCAAAGTCGCGACACGAAGCGAGCCTGCCGAGCGGCGCGTATCGAGTGCCCTCTCGATGCCGTCCGGCGAAAGCTTTCCGCCGTCTGACGGCAATCCCTGAAGGCGGATGTCGCCGTAGAACTCTGCTGCGCCCGCTTCGTCGCGGAGAATGTGTGATTGGTCGTGACACAGAACGGTGCTGTGCGGCGGGGAAATCGATGACAGGGCCAGCGCATTGGCGGCGGTGCCGGTTATCACCGCAAACACGCGAACGCTGGTTTCGAAAACCTCGCCGAACACCGCGTCGAGACGGTGGGTGAGCGGATCGGCGCCATAGGCCGGCGCTCCGTGAGCGCCTTCCAGGGCCAATGCCGCCATGATCTGCGGACAGACACCTGATGTATTGTCGCTTCGAAAATTCGACACGGGCGGGCAAGCCGCGGCGATGCGTTCGTCCGGTCGCTTCTGCGGGGGCGGCTCTGCGATGTCTTCGACGGCGACCGTCATCGCGTTTCGACAGTCGAGATTGCGCGCCGCTCGAAATCCTCGCCATAGCGGCGCGCTTCCCACGGATTGATGCTGACGATCCAGACGTCGCGATATCCCAAATCGCCGTCCGCCAGGAGGATATCGGTGGCGTGATGCCACATCCGTTCGTCTTCGATGAGCAGACCTTGTCCTTCGAGAAGCGTGATGGAGTAAAACGGTTCACCGCCACCGAGCGGAATCAATTGCGATCTGCCGCCGTCGATGTTGCGGCGTCGGAAGACGGCCGTCAGCACCAGCGCGTGACCATCGCGATGTGGACCTTCGGGTACGACAACGCCCGGTCGCTGCGAGTCGACCTCGACCCGTATCTGGTGCAGGTTCAACGCATAATCTCGCGCTCTGCTCAGGCCCACCTGCTCGAACACCGAGGCCATCTGCGGCGTGGGATCGAAGCGAACCGGCTCGAACACGCGCGGCATGCCGCCGGTCATTTCGTTGTAGGTCTTGGGCTGAAGGAACGGCCGTTGCGGCATTTGCTCTCCTCGCCATGCGCCGTCCGCGTGCCGCATCCGGAAAGTCGAATATCTGCGGCGCCGATTCTTGCCCGGAGTATAGGGATCAAGCGGCAGGTGATCGAATTCGTCCAGCGCGGCATCTCCGAGCTCCGGCACGTCCAGCACCCAAAAGCCGCGTTCGTCGCGGATCATCGGGGATCCTCCTGCTCGGTATCCGTTCCGTCAGCCGTGCCCTGTTCCGAGGCCGGATTTTGATGGGATGGCTGCGCCGCGGAGCTCAGCGGACACCGGCCGGTCACGGGCCGCCCATCGTCCGGCAGGAAGTATTGCTTCCATTCGCGATTGTGCCGCTCTCCGTAAACGCCGAGGTCGCGGTGGGGCGCGATACCGTCCCAGAGACGCAGGCGCTGCCGAATTTGGGCACGGGCCCGAGCGCCGCCGCCGGCTGTTTCGGTCAGAAGATCGAAGACTTCGCGAGGCTGAAACAGCATGATCATGCAGTCGCCCAGGTTCCGGCTCCGGCGCGCGCGGTAGGTTGGACTTATGCCGACGACGAACATTTGCGTGTTCCGGAAGGTGAATTCCCAGGCTGGATGATCCGGATCCACCGCCTGGGCGGGGCGTCCAGCGTCGAGGTTCTGGGGGTCGCTGTCTTGCAGATCTTTCAGGACGGCCCAAAACCGGTCGCGCACATTTTCATGGGTCAGGAGTGTGGCGGGCTCGAAGAAGACCGCGAATTGGGCAATGGGATTGACGCGGCAATGATCGAGAAAGTATGCGAGCGCTTCAGAGACATGGCGCATGCCGCGCCCGTCCACATAGCTGCAATAGACCATGTTGGCATTCAATGCGCGCGTGCCGAAAAAGCAGGGATAGTGCGGGTGCAGGACATTTTCGGCGAATGCCCGCAATGCCCGTGAGAGCCACGCGGGGATCTCCCTGCCCTTTTGGCCGGGCGCGAAAATCATCTTCTCCGACAATCGTTTCAGGACATCTTCGTGCATTGGAGCGTTCCCCGATTCTGTCGGTCTAGGCCGTTCAGACTTGAGCGGACCATGAAGGTATTTGCCGTTTCCACTCATCGGGAATAATCGGCTGGTGATAGACGCATTGTTCCGAAAGAACCGTCGAACCGTGAAGACGGTGCTTTGGCACCAGGATCATGTCGCCGGGTCCCATGTCGTGGAACCCGGAAGCGTTCCCCCAGAAGCGCATCCTGCCGCTCTCGATGACCACGAGGCGGTGATCATCGTGCACATGGGTGGTCGAGCACATTTCTCGCGGCTCGATGAACGTTTCGCGGTCGATCTGCCGAACCTCGCGGTCCAACAGTGCGCTGATCTCCGCGGCGGCGCGCTTCGACCAGCCGAGATTCGAAATCCAGGTCAGCTGCTCGGACAATTCGCGATGGGCCATATCCAACAACCTGCCCATCTGGCCCGCGCCTCGTGCGGCCCCGGTCGGACCGTCATCGCCTATGCGATCTTTCAACAGAGAAGCGAGGGCGGAATCTGTCGCTTTCAAATCGTGGTGGAAGCGTTCGGCCAGCGCGGGACCGGTTTCGGCGAACACCGCGCGCAAGGCAAGCCGATCGGCTTCGTAGCTCAGCCGGGCACCGGCATATTCGCCGATGGTCAAAGGCGACCGCGCGTATCTGTGCAGCAGATTGACGGCGGCCAGCGAGCCGGGCAGATAGAATTGCCAGTAGGGGTGGCGTCCGGCACGCATTTCCAGGCTGTCGAAGAGCCCGTCGAGGACAATTGCCGTCTCCTTCGGTCGCGAACCCGCAATGACATGAGCGATCTCATCCGGCAGGCGATGTGCTCCCACGCTGGATGCGAGCGGCACATGCTGGATCATGATGAAGGTCAAGCCCTCCCTGTCATATCCCGACTGTTCCAGGCGTCGTTTTTGGTCGCGCCAGTACGCGAATGAAAGATCGAAGGCGTGCGCGGGATCGATTGAGATGGGGTCTTCGGGGCGGTCGCCGTCCAGAAAGCCAAACACGTGAGTTTCCAGCTGGCGGCATACCGCTTCGATGCACGAGTCGTTCTGCACCCTATAGAACGAACGCCACGACGCGATACTGGCCGCGTCGCGGCGCTGCGGCAGTCGCGCCTCGCCGCGTTCGTTCAAGCTGAGCAGCGTGCGATGGGACATCAGCGACGACAGCCCGGCGAATTCTTCGGCGCGGATGGGCCGGTCGAACTTCAGGAATTCGAGGTCCTCCGGTCGAACGGGCCGCCGAAAGAAGTCATCTCCCAGAATGAGCTCGTCGACCGTCGCGCTCCGGAAATGGCTGGACTTGCAGAACGAAGAGAGAGTTGTCCAGAGGCCCGATTTGCGGTCCATAATTCCTTCCTTCGTGGAGGAGAACTACAAGCCTCTCTGGCCTCCAATACTTCCATTTTAGATAGCATCTCATCAAGTTACAAGAGATTCCGCGGAGCGCAGCCGAATTGTTCTCCCCAGGCGTTCCGGCTCTTCGCAAGACCGCCTGCAACGGTCTCGTCGAACGAACAGCACTGCGACCACGCGGTCGGCGCTGTCGCGGTCGCTTGGCATGCCGGAATTCCAACTCTCTGCTGGCCTCGGAGGCCGGAGTGCATTTCCAGCAGATCGTCTCCCGTGCCATTCGGTCCCGGCCCATTCAGGACAGATGTGTGACGGGGGCGAACCTCGGGCATGGGTAAAAACCTCGGACCGAGTGTTATCGAGGCTTGCATTTCGCGGTGATGCCAAGTTCCCGTCAGCACCGCAATTCAAGCGGACCGTCTCGAACAAAATCCGTTCACAATCAGTAGCGCGCCAACGTCTGTGGGCTGTGCACCGCATCGCCGTCCAGGAGATGGGTGGTTGTCAAACGTGAAGGAGGCATAGCATGGCAATTCCAACCGCCGTGAACGGTCAGATCACGGACTCGGTCACGCAAGCGAACGTCAAGGTCGTCGGCGACGCACCCGCGATGGCGATGGGCGCGATCTATCAGTCGTTGGCCCATTCTACGGGCATTCTCTACGAAAACGCCACCAGTTCGCAGCAGCAGCTGGCCATCGCTGGCCAGGCCGCAACCAATCAGGGCGTCATCCAGATCTACAGCGTCGATACCATGGCCGGCGCGGTCTCAGCGGCCAAATTGGCGCAGAGCGACGTGCCCGACAACATGCTTTCGTTGCTCGCAGCGCTGCGTGGCAGCACGGCGCCGTTCCCCACCTGAACCGTTCCCCGAAGCCGGCCCGCACATGCGTGCCGAACCTGCGGGCGCCTCAACCGGGCGCCCGCTTTTTTTGCAGGCACGGCACAATTTCGCAAATAAGCGGCATCAACCGCTCACAAGCACCAGTGCAGTTTCGTCATAATCGCGACGGCACGACCAAGCGATTGAACGCCGCCCAACCCTTAAGGAGATACGCGAATGGCACTTCCCACACCCGTGAACGGCCAGATCACCGACGCCGTCACGCAGTCTAACGTTAAGGTCCTGGGCGACGCGCCGGCCATGGCAATGGGCGCGATCTATCAGTCCCTCGCCCATTCCACCGGCATTCTCTACGAAAACGCCACGAGTTCTCAGCAGCAGCTGGCGATTGCCGGCCAGGCGGCCACCAATCAAGGCGTCATCCAAATCTACAGCGTCGACACCATGGCCGGCGCCGTCGCTGCATCGAAGATCGGACAGAGCGACGTGCCCGACAACATGCTTTCAATCTTGAGCGCACTGCGTGGTGCAACGGCGCCGTTTCCGACGTGAGCCAAGCGTTCTCCGCCGGCCTGGGCGCGCGGATCGCGCAAATCCGCTCCGGAGCCGGCGGAGTCACCGTTGGGGGGTTCACAAGCCCATCGCGCGATTGAAAGCGCGGGAGAGATTCGATGCCGACCAAAGGCCTAGGCAAGAAGTCCGGCAAGACAGATCGGCCCGAAGCTAAGCGGGCGGAACAGGCGCGCGAGGATGCGTCCCATGCCCGAAAGGACGACGCACAGGCCCGCGGTGACGAAGCGAATGCCAGGAAGGGCGAGACCCGCGCCGAATCCGACGAAGCGCAGTGGAATGCCGACAGGAAGGCGAAGCCCGAATACACCGAAGGGATTGCGCAAAGTATTTTCCGTCTCTCCGAGCTGCTGGGCAAAGACCCCGACGGAGTGTCGCGGCTCACGACTGATGCGGTGACGCAGGCCCTGCTACTGGTGCTCGGATCGGCGCCTTCGGTTGCAACCGTGGACAATCTACTGGCGGTCCAGGCCGCCAATGGGATGATGTATTTCAACGCGGTCGCCAATCAGCAGAAGACAAACATGCTGGGCATGGCGATGACCGCGAAATGCGTGCGCCATATGCTCGATCCGAATCCCGAAGAGGTGATCGTCGAGACCACCAGCACTGAAAATACTTGAGGCTGTCCGCCATGCCCCACGAACACAAGAAAAACGGCAAGCCGCATCCCGAAGAGAAGGGCGAAGAATTCGAAATTCCGTTCGCCGATACGCTTCTTCGCACGCTTTCTGTGACCGATGCCGCGGCTGACGCGACTCTGTTGGTGCTGACCACGGCCGCGCTGTTGCCGGCGATTCAGGTCATGATGGCTTCCGCGAAGAACGCCGGCGACGTAGCCGCCCGATCGATCGCGAATATGAGCAACAGTGAAACGACCGCCATGGCGACGCTGTCCCGGTCGGTCAATGAAATTCTCGGTCCTCCGGCTTGCAAGGGAAAGGATGCGAAGCCCGACAAGCTCGGCGGCGCGCCTTCTGCACCGAAAAGCGGGGATCAAATCGTGATCAATGAAAGCATCTATCCCGAAGCATTCTATGGAAGACCGGTGGTGACATGAGCGGCTCCTCCCCAATCGTCGGGTCGCTGCCCACCCCGGTGGACGCCCAGGTCACCGACGCCATCACCCAGACCAACGTCAAGCTGGTGGGCGAGGGTCCGGCGGAATCGCTTTCCGTCGAGACCCAGGCGATGGCGCAGGCAATGGCTCTGGCCATGCAGAATGCGACCCTGACTCAGGGTGGGATGCAACAGATCGCCAATTCGGCCACGGCTGCGATGATCACGCTGATCACGCAGGCCATGTAGGCGGCAGGGATGTTTCACAACCGGCGACGGCAGGCGTCATTTGCTCGGTGGTCGAGCCCGTCCAAGCCGGCGCGCAGTATGCAGGAAGTCGATCATGGCGTATCCCACGCCTGTCAACAGTCAGATCACCGATGCGGTGACCCAGCAGAACGTCGCCGTGCTTGCGGCGGCGCCTGCGATCGCCATGGGCGCGATCTATCAGAGCTCGGCGCATTCCATCGGCATCCTGTTTCAGAACACCACCGCGGCGCAGCGCCAGGCCTCGATCTGCGCGCAGGCGGCGACCAATCAGGGCGTCATGCAGATCTACTCGGTGAATACGATCGCCGCCGCCATGGCGGCGCGCAAAGTGACGCAGGCCAACACGACGAACAATCTCATCGCGGCGCTCGCGGTGCTGCGATCGCTGCGATTGATATGACGGAGATGTGAGGAGACGCGACAATGGCCGACAACACGCCCGTCAACGGACAGATCACCGACGCCGTCACGCAGACCAACGTTAAGGTCCTGGGCGAGGCGCCGGCGCAGTCCATGGCGCTGGTCTACCAGACCATGGCGCATTCGATTTCCCTGGCGATGGAGAACGCCCAGCAGGCGCAAGGAGGCCTACAGCAGATCGGCAACGCGGTGACCTCGAGCGCGGTCACCATGATCATGAACGCCGTGAAGTGAGCTAGAGGCAACATGCCATGAGCAGCTCTGGAACAGAGCCGAGCCCGCCACCGGAGTCTCCCGCGCAGGTCGGCACGCCCGACAGCACCGTGAACGAGCAGATCATCGACGCGGTGCAGGCGTCGACGCAATACGCTTTCGGCTTGAACAACACACTTACCAATCCCGCCGTCACCGGCAGCCGCCTGTCGGCCGGCGTTGCGATCGCCTACGACAAGGTGGCGCAGGCGACGTCGCTCGCCATCCAGGACGCGACCGACTATCAGCGCAACGTATTGGCGATCTCCGGCGCCACCCAAGGCAAGGCGATGGCGATGATGCTGGCCGGAGTGAACGAGAAGGGGGCGGTCGCCGCCTTCGGCATGGCGTTGATCGCATCCATCGTGGCCCCGTTTGTTGCCGGCGAAATCGGCCAAATCCAGATCAAGACGATCACCGACTACCCGCAGGGTTAGAGCGAGATCTGGCGCCGGATCAGCGCGCGCGCGATTTGCCGACGCTTGCGCACCACTTCCTTGGAGACATTTAGACTGCCGGCAATCTCGGCGTCGGACAATTCGTCGAGATAGAGAAACAGGGGTTCGGCCAAAAACGCCGGAAGGGCGCGCAACGCGCGCTCCAAATCGCCGATCTGTTGGGCCGCGGCCAGCAATTCTTCCGGCGAGCGGTCTGGCTGAATCGCGACCGCCGGCGCAGCACGGGCGTCGGCGTCGGCGATCTCCTTGGCCAGGCGGCTCTGGCGCCGATTGCTGCGGTGGCGATCCATGCAGGCGTTGTGGACGAGCCGCAACAGCCAGCCATGATGATTGCGGATGGCCGTGCTCGAGAAAGTCTGCGCCGCTTTGATCATCGCCTCGCTGAGCGCGTCCTCGGCGTCGGCGAGATTTCCGCCGGAATAGCGCAATGCACGAACGCGCAGATGATCGCGATGGTCGAGCCACACCTGCCAGAACTCGGCCGCGTCCGCATCGCGATCGCGCTGAGCCTGCTTGTGCGTTCGTGGTGGCAGGTCGGCTATGTGATCCGGCTGCGGCTGCTCCAGGACACGCTCGAGAAGCGCGAACGGAACGGAACGGCCGCCTTCCAAGGCGCGCGCCAAAGCATTCGCCGGAGAGCTCCGCTTCACCCACCGACGGGTTCTCTTGACGGTCTTAAGAACGAGCTGTGGCGCATCGGCCTTGCTGGGCGGCGCGTCAATCCGCGACTGAGCCGACTCCACTTCGACACGGGCCTCAGCATTGCTCTGCGGCGCGGAATTGTCGTGCTCGCCGCCGGGCAGCGGCACGGAATTGGTGACGGGGCGCAGTTGAACTACTTTCACATCCGTCGCGGACAAAGGCGTCCCTACGACAGACGAGACGCGCAAAGCGTCGCCACATCTGACGATCACCAACCCAGGTGATTGCGCGTAAAGCCCTAAGTCCACCCCTTCTTGCGCCCAGACCCAGAGATCATGGAAGAGACCGCCGTCGAACCCGAGCGATTTGCTGAGTAGACGCGCGGAACATGATTACTGTGAACGAACAGGTTGCCAAACCCTGTCTAGTCCCCTCCTGCATGCGACTGTATTTAATTGGATTTGGATGTCCAAATATAGCGACAAATCAGCCGAGATACGAAGCGGCGAATATTGTATGGGTCGATCGTTCGCTGGATTGAATACCGTCTCCATTGGCGCCGGCCGTTGCGGGCCGGTCGGCGAAGCCCCTTCAACCGCGACCGGGCTCCGTTACGTTACCGACGTTTGCCGAATTCGGTGCGGCATCGCCCAGCCGGGCCACGAGCTGCGCGCGCACCTCATCGGCCACCATCGCCTTGAGCGTAAGAGCAATCTCGACAGCCGCGGTTTGCCGCCGTAGAGGCGCCCCGGTCAAGCCTTGCATCGCTGCACCTCGGCCGGCGCTTTGTGCGGATTGGCGGGCCCGCACCGAACGAACGGGCGCGATCGCCGCTTCGCGCTGATCGGCGACCGCCTTTAATATCGCCGCGCGCTGGGAGTCGAACGCGCCCAGCACTTGATCGCGCTGCGTCGACACGGCTTCGTAGAGATGACCTGCCGGCGACTTCTGTTGAGAGGGAGACTGCGGCGATACGGGTTCGGTCGGTTTCGACTCCGTGGGGGTCTCGGACGATGTTCTGCCTTGCATCGCTAGAAACCCGGAGCGGATTTGTCCGGCGGCGCGGCCGTGCCATCGTCGCCTTTAGTTGCGCGGGGCAAATGATCTTGCAGAATGTCCCCGACGCGCTGACCGAAAAGTCTGATCATCTCGGAGGTCAACTGGGCCATTTGCATCGAGGTCTCGGTGGTGGAGGCACCTTTATCCGCCAGCAGATCGGCAACGTCAGTCGACATGCCTTCGATGACGCGGCTGAGATGTATAGCTAGCGCCTTACTGGCATCGCCGACGAACGTATTTTGGAGATAGTCCTGCAGCGGTGGCCGCGGTGGGTCGTTTTTTTCGCCATTGCTCATCAGCCGTTCCCTTCCGCGATGCCGCATGGTTCCGCCTCGGCCAGGCTCATTTCTTGCCGGCCCTCGCCGCTGCCGGATCGATTTGCGGCCAGAGGGCTGCACGTATTTCCTGATCGCTCTGCACAGCGGCGGTCTTGACCTCGGTTGCGATCGTCGCCTCGTTCGATCCTGCCGGCGCCATCCGTAGAATTGCGTCGCACATGGCGATCGTCACGTCGACGGAGACCAAAAGATCTCGTAGATTTGGCACCGGGCGCGAATCCTGGCGCAAAACCTCGCGCTCGAGCTCCCGAGCCTCGCGCTCTTCGGCATAGGCCTCGCGCTCGACGTTCCATGCGTCGCTGCGGCGCAGGAGGTCATTAGCGTACCATTCCGCGACATCACGGAATTCGATTTCGCCGGCCATCGCTCTGTTCTCCTTTCAAGAGTTCCGATCGTGCGGCCCGAAGGCAGCCGCAATCGCAGTTCCAAGCCCGGGATCGCCGATCCGAGCAAGTATAGACGGTTAAATCCGCAAACCGTGAACAATATAGTGCAAGCAAAGATCGTTCACAAACAAGAGCCAGCCGCGTCTTTGCGACGAGACCGGCGGAAGCGATCCCATGTGCGTCTATTTGGAACTTCTCGAGCGCGCAGCGCGCGCCTATGACGACGCCAGCAACGGGTTTCACAGCGCTGAATCCTACAAGAAGATCCGTGAGGCCGTCGCGGGCTTCGGGACGCCCTTCGAGCGGCTGTGCCGGATCATCGACGACGAGCGCGCCGGCCGATACTCGAGCCGAGAAGCCTATAGTATCGCGGCGAAGAACGAACTGCGCGTTGCCGACGCCCAGTTCGACGTGCTGCGGGCCGCCGTAACGAGCGCGGAACGCGACGATGCTGCAAAGGCGAGCCGAGGCCCGACCAACGCCAAGAACGCACAAACGCAACGTACGGCCGATCTGGACCTGGCGGCACAGACGAAAAGGATCATCGATCAGGCGCGCAGCGACGCCGAGCAGGCCCATAGTGCATCTTGGCCGGGGCATAGGCACCCATTTCCCCGCATGACGCAGGCAGACCTGGAGGCGCTCACCATCTCATTGCAGGCCCGCGCGGCACCCAAGGAAGATCGCATTGTGGCGGAGCAATTGGCCCAGATCGGCGGCCAAAGCGCGCCGGATCGGCGGTCTATGCGTGGAAAGGTGACAGCATGATTTCGTCGCGCGAATCTTTCGATGCTTTCGTCAGCGCGGCTTGGAGCTATTTCAGCCTTCCGCGCGTGGATGAACTGTCGGGCCCGCACAATCTGAACGATCTCTACGAATACGCCTCCGGCTACAATCCCCAGAACATCTTTCCCAAGGACAGGCTGTCCGGCGCGGAACTCTACGGCGCTATGGCCACATTCGTTCAGGCGACCATTCCAAAACGGATCGTGCTGCAGCTCGGCGAGGATTGGCCGGATCTGACCGCGGAAGCGCAGGCGCTGGTGACGTACTACAACGCCAAGGCCGCCCAACAGGGTCCGGGCCTAAATCCCCGCGCCGAAGCGTTGATCACGCGCTACCTTCATGTCTATCCGGCCAGCCCGGCCAATGCCAGTTGGCGCATTGGATTGAACGTGACTCCGGCCGACATGGGCGCCGCGATGGCAGCCCTCGTGCCGCTTCTCGACGAATACGACAGTATCGACCACATGAAATTCCTTGCGCCAGGCAATGCGTCCAAGGCGGATTCGGTCATCATCTATGCCGACCGCCAAGCCCTCGGCTTCGACGCGTTGAAGCAAGCTGTGGTGGAGGCGGTTCGTCCCCTGAGGCTGCAGCCGCGAGTCGGCGCGATATGGGAGGAAATCCATCCCGGCGTCGGCGAGGCCGCCGAACCGCCGCACGAAGCGGTCGGCCTAAGTTTCACCACCTACCGCTGCATTGTTCTGTATCTCGCCTATTGGAGCTATGCGCAGTCCGGACCTGTGCGGCGTTTCGATCAATTCCGCCACTATCTAGGCGAGGTCATGGAGATTTTCGGGCTCGACCCGGCGGTGCCCTTCGCGCAAGGGCCGCTGCTCTCTGGCCGTGCGGACTTTCCACTTTGGTGGAGCGCATTCGAGGGATTGCAGCGCGTATGGCAGTAACAAACCGGCGGCGACACATGGCGACGACCATGCTTGCGATACCTGCTCTCGCCCTCAGTTCCTCCCGAACAGCACCTTCAGTTCCGCCTTCGCCCGTTCCAGCTTGCGTTTGCGGGCCTCTGGCAAACTCTTTCCGGCGCGATTGATGTAGAACACCAACATGGAGAGTGCAGAACGATAGGGATCGGACTTGCGCGTGCGACTGCGCTCCGCAGAGCGTTTGAGCGAAGCGGCGATTTTCTTTGGGTTGCGCCAGGTGAAGACGCCGTGCTCGAGCGCCAGTGCATGGCTCTCGCGGGTCACGCGGGAGGACCAGCAGCGCTTCGTGCCGTGCTGGCTTTTGTATGCTGACTTGCGTCCGGTTCGGGCAACCATGGATCATTTCCTGATAGCCGGAACCCATTGGGTGCGCATCGGTTGCGTGGTGCCGGCTACAGGACTCGAACCTGTGACCCCCTGATTACAAATCAGGTGCTCTACCAGCTGAGCTAAGCCGGCTCCCCGCCTCCATAGCGAAAAAAGCCTCCACGGTGCAAATGGGTCTCGGCTTTCCGGCGGACCGCACGCGGGATTCTGCGCGAATGGAGGGCCGAACTGTGCTAAAAACGCCGCACGCGCCCCGGCGTGGCAACAGAGTTTCGAGGATTTTAAGATGCGCCCAAGTCTCAGGAACGCAATCTTTGCCGTCGTGGCACTGAATCTTTTTTTGCTCACATCGGCAACCGCGCAAAGTGTCACCACCTATCACAATTCCAACCAGCGCAGCGGATCCTACGTCATACCCGCATTGACCAAAGCAGCTGCCTCCGGAATTCAGCCCGACACCGGTTTCCACGCCACCGTTTCGGGCCATGTCTATGCCCAGCCCCTGTTCTGGAAACCGCCCGGCTCGAATAAGGGTCTCGTCATCGTCGCCACCGAATCGAACAATGTCTATGCACTCGATGAGGACAGCGGAGCGGTCGTCTGGCAGCGATCCCTCGGAAATCCGATGCCGCTTTCGCAGTTGCCTTGCGGCAACATCGATCCCATGGGGATCACAGGCACGCCCGTCATCGATCCGGCAAAGGGCCTGCTCTATCTCGACGCCATGACCAAGACGCAGAACGGTGCGCGGCACTTGATTCACGCCCTTTCGCTTTCCGACGGATCGAGCCCGAAGCACTGGCCGATCGACGTGCAGCAGGCGCTTGCCGGTCAAGGCGTGAGTTTCGACTCTTCCGTTCAAGGCGAACGCGGCGCGCTGCTCTACTATGGTCATAATCTCTATGCCGTCTACGGCGGCCATTTCGGCGATTGCGGCTCCTATCGCGGGACGGTGATTCAGATCGCGACCAAGACCGCGACGCTCGCCGCCGAATGGCAGACTCGTGCGACGGGCGGAGGCATATGGGCGCAGGGAGGCCTTGCGGGTGACGGTCGGGATCTCTTCATCACGACGGGCAACACCTTCGGCGCAAGCCAATGGAGCGACGGCGAAGCGATCATTCGTCTCAAACCCGGACTGGCGCACTCCACCAGCTCAACGGACTACTTCGCTCCGGCGAACTGGCAGTCGCTCGACAACAGTGACGAAGATCTGGGCGGCACCGAAGCGATTCCCATCGACGTGCTCGTTCCGGGGACCTCGAGGAGGGTGATTGCGTTCGGCAAGGACGGCAATGCGTATCTCGCTAACCGCAGGAACCTCGGGGGCGTCGGAGGCCAGATTCAAGCGCTGCCGGTCTCCACCCACGGTATCCGCACCGCGCCCGCGGTGTTGGAGATGCCATCCGCGACGCTCGTTGCCTTCACCAGTGGCGGTGGCGGTGCCTGCAACGGCGGCAACATCACGATGCTTTCGGTCGCGCCAAAGGGGCATAAGCCGATGTCGGTGGCATGGTGTGCAGCGCTGAATGGCGCAGGCGCTCCGATCATCACCACCACCGACGGCAGTGCCGATGCGCTCGTGTGGGCGATCGGCGCGGAAGGCGACAACGAACTGCATGCCTTCGACGCGAAGACGGGACAGGTGGTGTTTTCAGGGACGGGCACCGCGATGACGGGCTTGCACCACTTCGAAACCATTCTGGCTACGCAACAGCGGCTCTATGTCGGTGCCGACGGGACGGTCTACGCCTTTCGCTTTTGAATCAGGAGGCTCTCTGAAGTCGCGCCGACAAGCGCGCGGCGGGCAAAATCACCGTCGCCCGCGTTCCCGCGCCGACTCTGCTTTCGAGGGTAATCGTGCCGCCGTGGGCTTCTGTGAGACCTTTGGCTATGGGAAGGCCAAGCCCGGTGCCTTTGTCGTTCGTCGCAATGTCATGGCGTCCCTGTCCGAAGGACTGAAACACGCGATCCAGATCCTCCGGCGCGATGCCGGTGCCGCTGTCCGCTACCCCGAAGCGGACGGTTTCGTCGCCCGTCTCGGCAAATACCGTGATCGTGCCCCCCGCCTGGGTGAACTTGATGGCGTTGGAAAGCAGGTTGAGGACGATCTGCTTCAATGCGCGCTCGTCGGCCCAAAGCAACAGCGATGCATCGGTCTCGAGTTTCAATTGCAGCTGCGCGCGTACGGCGCGCTCGCGCACCAGCCCCACGTTTTCTTGCAGTAACCGTGCGAGGTCGATCTCGCTTTCACGCAATTCGAATTTCCCGGCCTCGATTTTCGCGAGATCGAGCACGTCATTGATGAGTGCCAGAAGGTGCTTGCCCGAAGTATGGATCAGGTCGGCATATTCGTAGTGCTTTTCGGGGTCCGCGGCGTGCGCCACGATCATCTCGGAGAAGCCAAGAATTGCGTTTAGGGGCGTTCGCAGTTCGTGGCTCATATTGGCAAGGAATTGAGATTTCGCGCGGCTTGCGGCTTCCGCGCGCTCGCGCGCGAGATCGGACTGGGTCTTGGCATGGGCAAGGGCGAGGATCAGATCGCTCTTGTCGTTGCGCAACAGGAGCATGTCGCGCGCCGTACGGTGAATCTGAAGCGCCATATAAGCAAGATAGCCGACGTAAACCGCCGCCAAGGCGGCGATGCCGTTGAAGATGAGTCCCCCGGCCAGCAAAGGAACGGCAATCAAGACGGTGCCGTAGACGGCGAAGACCGAAACCGCGAGAGGTTTGCTCGATCCCACCAGCGCACTGTTGCCGGCAATGGTGCAAGCGAGCAGCAGAACGATGACGATGTTATCGAAGTCATTGCGCGGCACCCAGAGGAACGTCGCCATGGACGCCCAGCTCGCGGCGAAAAGCAGATATGCGAGAGTTGTACGCTTCACCCAGAGTGCCGCCTCGCCGGGGCCGGGTTCGCGTCTACGGAAGCGTTCGGTGACAATGCCCAGAGGGACCACGCCGAGCGTCAGAAGGACGAACCAACCGATCAGACGTCCTGTGGCCGCCCAGGGATGGAACATCACGCAGACGATTGCCGCAAATAACGGCATCAAGAAATGATTTGGCCCGAGATTCTTGAGCGCCAGCGCCAGCTGGTCGAGCTCGAGCTTGGCGGCACGCTCCCGATCGATCGCGTCGGTCATGCGCCAGCTTTCCTTTCCCCCTTGTCGAGGTCCAAGTGTTGCTTGTACAAGGTTAAGAGGGCTTTACGCGGGTCGTTAGGCGTTCTTTAACTACGCGCGGCTGAAAGGAACCAGCATCGGAACGCGCTTCGCATATGCGTCATAGGCTGCGCTTCCGAGTTCGGCGCGAAGAAAACGTTCTTCGACCTTGGCCTTCATCAAGTAGCCTGCAATCAGCAGCAAGGCGCCGAGCGCCGAGCGCGCAAGTCCTGTTTCCGCCGCCGTCGCAATCGCCGCGAGTAGCAACCCGGTGTAGATCGGGTGGCGAACGATCGCATAAGGACCGCTGTCCACGACCCGGTGGTCTTCCTTGCGCGTAATGCGCGCTGACCAGAGTTTGCCAAGATGCACCCTCGCCCACCAGGCGAAAGAGACTCCGAGGAGGGCGAGGCCAACAAACACCCATCCCAGCGGCGCCGGCGATGCGGCCCAGAGCCGATAGCCGAACCAGCCGTCCAGCTCTGCCACAGTGAAACTGCCGCCGGTCCAGCGAAGAGGAGTTATCAGAAGCAACGCGAAGCCGACGAGCGTTATGAGACGATAGGGCAGTTCGCGCCATAAGGCCGGTGTTTTTACAGTCCGATTTGCCCACACCGAGGCGCCAACCCAGCTCAAGAGCCAGATATACCAGACAGCATAGATTGCCATCGCGGGCCCAATGGCCATGCCAAATCCTCCCTTGCCGGACTCCGAGCTATGCCTTCGCCGCGCGATTGCAAGGGTTTCTATGGACTCGCTTGGTCGCGGGAGAAATCGAGCGGGGTGGCCTGTTTGACCGAGGGAAGGGTTCGAATTTGCGCCAACACCGCTTGGGGAACTGTGCCATCCAGCTGGATCAGAGCGATCGCGTCTCCGCCCGGCCCGGCCCTGCCGAGATTGAAATTGGCGATGTTAATGTGCGCGTCACCGAGCACCGTGCCAAGTCTGCCGATCATGCCGGGTTTGTCTTCGTTGACGACGTAGAGCATGTGGGGCGCGAATTCCGCTTCCATGTTGATGTCGCGAATCTGGATGAGTCGGGGACGGCCATCCGAGAAGACCGTGCCGGCCACGCGGCGGGTAGAACCGTCGGCCAATGCGACGCTCAATTTGATATAGGCTTCGTAGATACCCGCACGGTCGCGCTTGATCTCGCTGATCTGGATTCCGCGCTGCTGCGCGATGGTTCGTGCACTCACCATGTTGACATCGGCGAGCACCGGCTTGAGCAGGCCAGAAAGAGCGGCTTGCGTCATGGCTGCAGTGTTGAGATTCGCCGAAGTACATTCAAACGTGATTTCCGCTTGGACAATGGCGGTATCGACAAGCTGACCCAGGAACAGCCCGAGCCGTTCGGCGAGCGCAATCCAAGGCCGCATGCGCTGGGCTTCTTCCGCGGCAATCGAAGGCATGTTGAGCGCATTCACCACAGCACCGCTGAGCAGGAAGTCGGAAATCTGTTCGGCGATCTGCAATGCCACCTTATCTTGAGCCTCGACCGTGGAGGCGCCCAGATGCGGTGTCGCGATCAGGTGCTCGCTTCCGAACAATATGTTGGAGGTCGCCGGCTCGACCTCGAAAACATCCAGCGCTGCGCCGGCGATGTGACCGGAATCGAGCGCGGCTTTCAGCGCGTTCTCGTCGATTAAGCCGCCGCGGGCGCAATTGATCAGCCGCGCACCCTTCTTCATGCGGGCAATCGACTCCGACGAGATGATATTGCGGGTTTCCGCCGTGAGCGGCGTGTGCAAGGTCACGAAATCGGCGCGCGAGAGCAGTTCGTCGAGCGTCACCTTCTCCACACCCAGCGCTTCGGCGCGCTCCAGTGAAAGATAGGGATCGTAGGCGAGCACGCGCATCTTGAGCCCCTTTGCGCGGTCGGCCACGATGGTTCCGATGTTGCCCGCGCCGATGAGGCCCAAATTCTTTCCCGCAAGCTCAACGCCGAGGAAGCGGTTTTTCTCCCATTTGCCGCCTTGCGTCGATGCATTTGCCGCCGGGATTTGACGGGCCAGTGCCATCATCATCGCAATCGCATGTTCGGCGGTGGTGACCGAATTTCCGAATGGCGTGTTCATCACCACTATGCCGGCCGCGGTTGCGGCGGCAACGTCCACATTGTCCACGCCGATCCCCGCGCGGCCGATGACTTTGAGTCTTTTTGCTTGGGCGATTATCTCGGCCGTGATCTTGGTCGAAGAGCGCAGCGCGATGCCGTCATACTGGCCGACGAGGTCGAGCAATGCGGCCCTCGAAAGCCCTGTGCGAACATCGGCTCCGACGCCACGCTCGGCGAAAACGGCAACCGCGGCCGGTGAAAGCGGGTCCGCGATCAAAACTCTGGGGCGCGCCGTCATAACGAGAGCTTGTAGGTTGTCGGATCGAGCATGCGTTCAACCTCTTCCGGCAGAATCTCCTTGCCCACCTCCGAGCCCAAATTGAAGAGCAAGGTGGCCCCGCGCGTCATCTCCATCAGCGCCTTGCCCGGAAGCGCGACATAGCCGGCGTTGCGGGTGAGATAGGCGTTGAGGCGGACCAGCGAGGTGAACACCGGAACATAAGTGCGGCCGTCTCGCTTGATCGATGCAACTCTGAACCGCTCACCGGGCTTCAGGAGCGAGCCGGCCGGCGCTACTTCGCGGCCGTCGATCTCGCCGATCGCGTAGATGTCGCATGCAAGAAGCTGTCGCTCGAACTCGCGCCGCTTCATCGCGCTCTTATTGGCTTGAAGCAGCGCCTCTTCCAGCGCATTTTCCGGGATGAAAGTCACGGCCGAGTCGCCTGCCAGGCCCAGTCGAGCCACGGCGTAAGCGCTTCGATATCGCCGCATTCCACGGTCGCGCCACACCAGATGCGCAAGCCTGGCGGCGCATTTGCATGACCGGCAACATCGAAGGCAACACCCTCGGCTTCGAGCAGCGCCGCGAGCCTCTTCACTGCCGTGCGACGCTCGGGTTCGCCGAGTTGCGTGAAGGCCGGATCGGTGATCTTCAGGCATACGCTGGTCGGCGAACGGAACGACGCTTGTTCTGCGAGGAAGTCGATCCAACCGGCGTCTTTTACCCATGCACAGAGAGCCGCAAAGTTTGCGGCCACCCGCGCCTGAAGCGCCGGCAATCCGCCGATGCCCTCGGCCCAGCTAAGCGTGTCGAGATAGTCTTCGACGGCCAGCATCGACGGCGTGTTCAAGGTTTCGCCAACGAACACGCCTTCATTCAGTTTTCCCTCTTTGACCAGACGGAAGATCTTGGGCAACGGCCGTTGTGGCGTGCAACTCAGAAGCCGATCCACCGCATGTGGGGAAAGCACGAGCATGCCATGCGCAGCCTCGCCGCCGAGTGCCTTCTGCCACGAGAAGGCGGTGGCATCGAGCTTGTCCCAGGCGAGATCCATCGCGAAAGCCGCACTGGTGGCGTCGCAGATCGTGACGCCCTCCCGGCCCCTGGCGATCCAGTCGGCATTCGGCACGCGGACGCCGCTCGTCGTGCCGTTCCAGGTGAACACGATATCGTGCGCAGGATCGGCTACGCCGAGCTCGGGCAATTGGCCGTATTCGGCCTTGATTACGCGTGCGCCGTCGATCTTGAGCTGCTTGACGGCATCCGTCACCCAATCCGCCCCGAAACTGTCCCAGGCAAAGCAGTCGACGGGCCTGGGTCCCAGCAAATTCCACATGGCAAGCTCGACCGCGCCGGTATCCGAAGCAGGTACGATCGCCACACGATAGCCGTCAGGCACCCGCAAAAGTCGGGCCGTGCGGTCGATGGCGTCCTTGAGCTTGGCCTTGCCCGGACCCGAGCGGTGGGAACGCCCGAGCAGGGCCCCGTCGAGGGCTTCGGGTGTCCAGCCCGGCCTTTTGGCGCAGGGTCCGGACGAAAAAAAAGGCCGCGCGGGTCGCACGGCCGGATGCTTTCCGGTCATCGGACATTCCTTCCAGAATGTGCGCGCCGCGTTGGGGCGGCGTGGCCCGTTGCCTGTGTAAGTCGGAACCAGCCTTGCGTCAAATCAAGGAACCGGGAACGCAAAGGGATTTCCATCCGTTTGAGGCAAGAAAGGATATTCGTTCATGCCGATGACCAGCAATATCGTGAAAGACGAGACTCCGGAGCTCGGCATCGCGGCCGACAAGGTGCGATTCGTCATCGTCAAGGCACGGCAGTTCGCCGCCAAGGAGGCCGATGCCGATCCCGATGACGGCTCCAATGCGATGGATGATGGCGTCAGCGATGTCCTCGAAGACAAGCCCGAGGAAGACGCGGTGCGTCAGGAGCTCACTTCCTTCATCAACGGGCTGGACGAGGAGGAGCAGATCAACCTTGTGGCGCTTGCCTGGCTCGGCCGTGGCACGTTCGACGTCGAGGAGTGGGATGAGGCTGTCGACACGGCCCGCAACGAGCACAACGACCGCACGGCGCAGTACCTGCTCGGCCTGCCGCTTTTGGGCGATTATCTGGCGGACGGTCTCGAAGCGTTCGGGGAGACCTTCGACGACGAAACCGAAGAGGAATTGGACGACGAGCCGGTGTCGGAAGAGGACAACACCTAGAAGCTCGTCAATCTACACCGTTATTTCGCCGGTCATGTAGAGCGCGCAAGGACCGGACAAGATCACGCGGTCGCCGTCATCAGTGCAGGCAAGGTCGCCGCCACGCGGACTCACCTGTCTCGCCTTCAAGGCGCGTTTGCCGAGCCGATGTGCCCAAAATGGTGTCAACGCACAATGGGCAGAGCCGGTGACAGGATCTTCCGGGACGCCCTTATCCGGCGCGAAAAAACGCGAGACGAAATCAAATCCGTCGTCTCCAGGCGCCGTTGCGATCAATCCCCATTGACCGATCGGCCGCAGGATCTGCGCGATGGCACCGGGTCCTTTGAGGGTGCGTACGATCCGGGGCGATTGCCATACTGCCATCAGATAGCGGCCTCGGAGCAGATCGTCCGGCGGTACGGTCTCAAGCGCCGCTCCGATACGTGTGCGAAGCGCTAAATCGTCAGCAAGGCGCTCATAAACATCCGAAGGTAAGGACATGATGTGATGACCGTCACGTCCCCGTTCGACGGTAAGCGTCCCAGATCGGGTTTCGAACGCCACCGATTCCAGCTCCGGTTCGAGGAACGAGAATATCGTCCAGGCGCTGGCAAGCGTGGCGTGGCCGCAGAGATCGACTTCCGACTCCGGCGTGAACCACCGCAGGTCATAGCGGCCGGCGCCGCGTCGGACGAAGAAGGCGGTTTCGGCGAGATTGTTCTCATTGGCGATGCCTTGCATAAGCCGGGCATCGGGCCATTTGTCGAGCGGTACGATGGCGGCTGGGTTGCCTTCCAACGGGCGCGATGCGAATGCGTCGACCTGATACAGCTTGAATTTCATGCCGGCATGCTAGCGCCAGTGCTTCAATTTCGCACTGGCGCTTTCGGCATGGCAGCGGCGCTGCCGCGGTATGATGCGGGTAGCGGCACCTATTGCGGCGTCTGCGGCGAGGGCTGTTCGCTCTGCGGCGGCGTGGAGTTGTCGGAGGTATCGTTCGCCGGAGGCGGATTCGTCTGCGGGGGGGCGGGAGCCGCATTCGGCGTCGCAGTGGGGGCCGGATTGGATGGAGTCTGGGTGATATCCGGAGGTGTCGGCGCAGGCACCTGAGCCGGTTCCGTATTTTCCGGCAAGGGCGCCACCCGCTCTTCATCCTTGTTGCTGGCCACATGCGTGCGATGGGCTGTGGATGCCAAGCCGGTTGCAGACTTCTTTTTCGGCGTTGACTTGGCCTTGGTCTCAGTTGCGGCCGTGGATGCCGGCTTCGACGGCGACGTTGTCGTGTCCGATGGCGGGGAAGCCGCGGCCGGCGTGTTCATCGCCTGCGTGGCCGGGGGCGGCGGCGTGATGGCGCGCGGCAGCCTTTCATTGGCGGCGGTCTGCTGCTGCGGCGCGGTATGGACGTTGACTTCATAGGCATAGGCGCCGATCGCCGCGGCGCCCGCCAGCACAATTGCGGCCGCGATGATCTTGCTCCGGTTGCTCGTCCGCTCCGTGCGGGGGGCGGAATATCCTCTCAGGTCGCTCATCCTGCGTCTCTCTCAATTGGTGCCAAGAGAAAACGCGTCCCCTCGGGCGAGGGTTGCAATGGCGTAATCCGGGCGCAATTAAGGCGGGGCCGGACCCACGGGTCCGAGCCGCGATTTCACCACCAGCCGCGCCATTTGAACCATAGCATGGGGACGATGGTGCTGAGCGCAATCACGCCCAGCCCGTACCAATAACCGAAGCTCCACGACAACTCGGGCATGTAGTGGAAATTCATCCCGTACATGCTGGCAATCAGCGTCGGCGGAATTCCCACCACCGAGACGATGGTCAACACCTTGAAGATGTCATTCTGCTCGGTGTTGATGAAGCCGAGATTGGCGTCGAGCAGGAACTGTGCTTTGTCAGAAAGATGCGTTTCATGCTCGGCTAGCGAATGCAGGTCGCGCCGCGCGATGTTCAAACGCGCAAGGAAATCGTCCGGCTTCCACGCCTGGCAAACCTCGGTCGTATAGGCAAGGATGCGTTGCAGGCCGAGCAGTCCTTCGCGCAGATGCGAAAGCTGTTCGCCCGCGAATCCGATCGCAGCGAGCATGCGCTTGAGCATTGCCGTCGTCTGCTTGATGTTGCGGGGCGGCGATTCCAGGCGGCGAAACAGCGCGCCGGAAATTTGCGCGAGATCGGCCGCGATTTTCTCCAGCTGGTCTGCGGCGTGATCGACCATGGCCTCTATCACCATGGCAAAGGCGCCCGGCGGCGAAGTGGGCGTCTTTTCCAGCTTGGCGGCTACAGCCGACAGAGAGTCGAGAGTCACGAAATGGATCGTCACCAGCACCTTTTCCGACAGGACGAAGCCGACCGGCGAAGGCACCAGGGCACCGTCCTGATCCAGCGTTGCTACCGGCATATTGAGATGCAGGGTGTCGCCATCTTGCGAGAGGCGGCTCGATGTTTCGATTTCGTCAAGTTCGCGCCGCGCAGGAACGCGGATGTTGTGAGTGCGCGCGATCGCTGTCCGCTCCTCGTCCGTGGGGTCGTACAAATCGATCCAGACTCCACCATCGAGCCGCTTTTCGCTCTGCATTTCCGGCGCCGCGATTCGCTACAGCCCGACTATGCCCGAAGTTTGTCCTTTGCGGGATGCCGAAGCCTCATTTCTCAAGCATGGGCCTGCCCTCATGCGCCACCAGGAGGTCATGCATATCGTTGGTGTGCTCCTCTTCTTTGGCGAGGATGTGTTCGAGCATGAGACGGGTGCTGGGGTCGTTGTCGCCGAAATAGCGAATCAGCTCGCGGTAGTGATCGACCGCAATCCGTTCGGCAATGAGATTTTCGCGAATCATGTCGACGAGGTTGTTTCCTTCTACGTATTGCGAGGCGGAACGACTGGCGAGTCCCTCCGGATTGAAGTTGGGCCTGCCTCCGAGCTGATTGATCCGTTCGGCGACTTCGAGCGCGTGCTCGCGTTCGTCGCGGGCATGCTCCGCGAACTCTTCCTTCACGCTGTCGCTGGAAATGCCGGTCGCCGAGATTGCATGCATGGAATAGCGCAGCCAGCATACCAGCTCGGTGGCCAGCACCGATTGCAGGATTTCGACGGTTTTTCTGGCGTCGCCGACATAGGTTCCCGTGACGTTTCCACGCGCGATCTCCTGGCGGGCGCGGGACCGCAGGGTCTTCACGTCTGTGAGAAAGGGTTCCTTGGGCGCTGCGCTCATGTTCAGTCCTCCCAGCGGTTCAAACAGCGGTAACGCGCGAAAAACCGCTTTGGCGCCTAAGTCCAGAATCGCGTTACTTCTGCACCAGGAGCGGCGCATGAGACAGGCGACCCACATTTTCGTGATCCAGACCCAGGGGCAAGGGCTCGTCGAATTCACCGCTGAGGTCGCAGCATGGCTCGCGGCGGAAAAGCTCGAAACCGGCCTCTTGACACTGTTCTGCCGCCATACCTCGGCGTCGCTGCTCATCCAGGAAAACGCCGATCCGGGCGTGCAGCGCGACATCGAAGCTTACTTTTCGCGCCTCGCGCCGGAGGCGCCCGGCCTATACATCCATGATGCCGAGGGCCCGGACGATATGCCGAGCCACCTGCGCGCGGCGCTCACGGCAGCCCAGCTATCGGTCCCAATCCTCTCCGGGAAAATGGCGCTCGGCACCTGGCAAGGGCTTTATCTCTTCGAACACCGCCGCGCGCCACACCAGCGCGAGATCGTGGCGCACCTCATTGGAGCGTGAGTTTTGGCGCGGCCGCACGGCTCAGTCGGCCGAAAGCCGATGCCCGGTTCCGGCCCTTATGGGATCAGCGAAGTCAGGTTCGCGAACAAGATTGCGACAAAAAGGAACAAGAACGAGGCCAGAATTCCGAGGATTTTCGATCCGATCGGTTCTGGGTCGGTCACTGCGGAGCCCGCGTCGATATTGTCCATGTGGAGTCGACGCAAGTTCGTCTTGGACGGTCGCATTTGGAGACACTCCTCTTGACGCCCAGTGCACTCGCCTCGCCTGTAGCGCCGTTGAAGTCTGCGCACGGAGATATTGCGAGGATATGTTCCGATCGTCGCCGCGCGCAACAGAGCGCCGTCAACCGGGAATACGAGCCGAGCGAAGTTCGTTTTCATGATGCATATGAACTATGCCTGGGCCCATAAGAATTCTATGTGGGTTTTGTTCGATGAGATTAAGCGACTTTATTGCAGGAATTCGGGCTTTTCTCGTTCCAGGCCGCTGATTGATTCCACATGGAATTTTAATGCGGGACGGTTTTAGAACCGCCTCCGTCGCAAGCGCTCAAACATGCGCATGCGGCTGTAGCCATGGCGACGATACTCGACTTCCACAGAATCTCCGGCCCCGCAGTTTCGGCGCTGAATTGCGATGCGCAGCTTGCGCCTGCGGATCGTAAGCGCCCACCGCTGGACGAGGAGCGCGACGACTATTGGCCGGAAGTCTCCAGCGGGCTTTGGGTCGCGGACGGCAATTGCGACCCGCGCCCGGAGAATGCCCCGGGACGCGTCTTGAGCGAGATCGGGTTGATTCTCGGGGTTGCCGCGCTGCTCGTGATTTTGACCACGGTGTTGCTCGGCGGTCCGGTCTGAGCGGCATGGGCGGAATTTGATCCGGATCAGGGTTCTGGCAGGCGGCGCGGCGCATCATGCGGCCGGTGCGACTGCGAGAAGGTAGCATTCGCAAAAGGGGCAGACGATGAACGACATGCGGCGGTCAAATGGCAATGGCAGGACGATGAAGCGCCGCGCATGGCTTGGCGGTTGCGCGGTTCTGGCGATCTTTGCAATGTCGGATGTCGCACGCGCGGATGCGCTGCCCACACCGTCGATGGGCGCGTCGCTTGCGGCCAATGCCAATCCCATCAGCGTCGATCTCGACTGGGCCGGCAAATGGTCCGTCGGCGGCGCGGTGACGGGGCTCGCTTTCTACCAGGACAACCCGAATTTCGGCGTGCATTCGCAGCTCGATCTCGATAACGGCCAAGCCTGGATCGAGAAGACGGACGGCTGGTGGCAGTTCTATGTCCAGGCGGGCGCCTATTCGCTGCCTTCGCTCGGCGGCGGCTATATCAAATCGTCGATCGCGCCGGCGCTGCTCTATGGCGACGTGCCGGTGGCATTCGTGAAGATCGTGCCGACGGACAATTTCTCGATTCAGGCAGGCAAGCTGCCGACGCTCTACGGCGCGGAGTCAACGTTCACCTTCCAGAACATGAACATCCAGCGCGGGTTGTTGTGGAACCAGGAGCCCTCGATCAGCGAAGGCGTGCAGGCGAACTGGTCGAGCGGACCGTTCTCGCTCTCGGTATCGGCGAATGACGGATATTATTCCAAGCAGCTGAATTGGATCGACGGCACGGCGAGCTATGCCTTCAACGGCGGCGCGGACACGGTCTCGCTGACCGCGGGCGGCAATGTCGGCCATAATCCGACGAACCTTCCTTTCGCCACGCCGGTGATCAACGACGGCAGCATGTTCGTGGCGATCTACAGCCACACCTCCGGCCCATGGACGATCACGCCGTATTTTCAATATGCGAACGCGCCGGCGGATCCCGCGCATGGCACGTTCAAGGGCGCGAGTTCGGCCGGCGGCGCCGTGCTGGTGAACTATGCGTTCGACGATCACTGGAAGCTCGCCGGCCGCGCCGAATATGTCAGCTCCAGCGGCAGCGCCGCGGCGGGCTCGGTCAACATGCTGATCGCAGGTCCGGGCAGCAAGGCATGGTCGTTTACGCTGACCCCAACCTACCAGTACAAGATCTTCTTCGCGCGACTCGAAGGTTCCTATGTCGGCGCCAGCGACGTGACGCCCGGTTTCGGCTATGGGCCTTCCGCCACGGATACGACTCAGGCCAGCGTGTTCTTCGAGACCGGCGTGCTGTTCTAGGAGAAATGCAATGTTCGACGCCGCCATGATCGCAATCGCCGTCGTCTTCTTCGGCGCTGCCATCGCCTACACCTACGCCTGCGACAGGCTTTGAGGAGGCCATCATGCTGATCGACTACGCGCTCGGCGCGATCGTGACGTTGGGGCTGCTCGTCTACCTGGTTTACGCGCTACTGCGCCCCGAGCGCTTCTAAAGGACGCTGCCATGACAGCCAACGGTTGGATTCAGATCGTCATCTTCGCGCTCACCATTGTCGTCTGCGTGAAGCCGCTCGGCCTCTATATGGCCAAGGTGTTCGCGGGCGAGCGCACGTTTCTCTCGCCGGCGCTGCGCCCGGTCGAGCGCGTCATCTATGCGCTCTGCGGCGTGCGCGAGAGCGAAGAGCAGCGCTGGACGGGCTACACTGTCGCGGTGCTGCTCTTCAGCCTGCTCAGCTTCCTCGCGGTCTACGCGTTGCAGCGGCTGCAGGCGATGCTGCCGTACAATCCGCATGCCATGGGCGCGGTCACGGCGGATTCCTCGTTCAACACCGCGGTCAGCTTCGCCACCAACACCAACTGGCAGGGCTATGGCGGCGAGACGACGATGAGCTATCTCACCCAGATGGCCGGGCTGACGGTGCAGAACTTCGTGTCTGCGGCTGCGGGCATTGTTCTGGCCATCGCGTTCATCCGCGCCTTCGCGCGGCGCTCCGCGAACACGGTCGGCAATTTCTGGGTCGATCTCACGCGCTGCACGCTCTACGTCCTGCTGCCGCTGTCGATCGTCGTCGCGCTGGTGATGATCTGGCAGGGCCTGCCGCAGAATCTCGGCGACTACACGACGGCAACGACTCTCGAAGGCGTCAAGCAGACCATTGCGCAGGGGCCCGTCGCCTCGCAGCTCGCCATCAAGCAGCTCGGCACCAATGGCGGCGGTTTCTTCAACGCCAACTCCGCGCATCCCTTCGAGAACCCGAACGCCATCACCAATCTGCTCGAGATGTGGGCGATCCTGGTGATCAGCGCAGCGCTCACCTACACCTTCGGCAAGATGGTCGGCAACACGCGCCAGGGCTGGGCGGTCTTCGCCGTCATGGGCGTGTTCTGGATCGGCACACAGACGCTTTGCTACTGGGCCGAAACCCAGCCGAGCCCTGCGCTCGCCGCGATGCATATCGACCAGAGCACCGGACCGCTGCAAACCGGCGGCAACATGGAAGGCAAGGAGGTCCGCTTCGGCATCGCCAATTCGACGATCTGGGCAAACGCGACGACGGAAGCCTCCAACGGCTCGGTCAACTCGATGCATGACAGCTACACGCCGCTGGGCGGGCTGGTGCCGATCGTCAATATCCAGTTGGGCGAGATCATCTTCGGCGGCGTCGGCTCCGGACTTTACGGCATGCTGCTCTTCGTCATCGTCGGCATGTTCGTGGCCGGTCTGATGGTCGGGCGCACGCCGGAATATCTCGGCAAGAAGCTCGAAGCCAAGGACGTCAAGATGGCGATGCTGGCCATTCTTGCGTCGCCGCTCTCGATCCTGGGCTTCACCGCGCTCGCCAGTGTGCTGCCCACGGGATTGTCGTCGCTGAACAATGCGGGACCGCATGGCTTCAGCGAAATCCTCTATGCCTACACCTCCGGCACCGGCAACAACGGCAGCGCCTTTGCCGGCCTCAACGCCAACACGCCCTTCTACAACGTGACCATCGGGCTTGCGATGCTGATCGGCCGGTTCCTGTGGATCGTACCGATGATGGCGGTGGCGGGATCGCTGGCCGCCAAGAAGATCGTGCCCGTCTCTGCCGGCACCTTCCCGACCACGGGCCCGCTTTTCGTCGGACTGATCGTGGGCGTGATCGTGATCGTGGGCGGCCTGACCTATTTCCCGGTTCTTTCGCTGGGTCCCATCGTCGAGCACTTCGCGATGCACGCCGGCAATCTCTACTGAGGTCGAAATCTATGGATACGACGATCCAGAAACCTCTCGGTCTCGAGCATGAGCGCAAGCGCATGCCGGTCGCGACCATGACCGACCCGCGCATCCTGATCCCGGCCATCGGCGCGTCGTTCAGGAAGCTCAATCCGCGCCACATGATCGCCAATCCGGTGATGTTCTGCGTGGAGATCGTGGCCGCACTGACGACGGTGCTGTTCTTCCGCGACCTCTTCACCGGCGGAAAGGATCTGGGCTTCGCCTTCCAGATCAATCTCTGGCTCTGGTTCACGGTGGTGTTTGCGAACTTCGCCGAGGCCGTCGCGGAGGGCCGCGGCAAGGCCCAGGCCGACTCGCTACGCCGGACCAAGACCGACACCATGGCGAAGCTGCTTCAGGGAACGTCGACGCAGAGCGTGGCGGCGACTTCGCTCAAGCCCGGCGACGTCGTGCTGGTCGAGGCCGGCGACATCATCCCCAGCGACGGCGACGTGATCGAAGGCGTGGCCAGCGTCAACGAAGCGGCGATCACGGGCGAGTCCGCTCCGGTGATCCGCGAATCCGGCGGCGACCGCTCGGCGGTGACCGGCGGCACGACCGTGATCTCGGACTGGATCAAGGTGCGCATCACCGCAGCTTCCGGCCACACCTTCCTCGACCGCATGATCGCGCTGGTCGAAGGCGCCGAACGCCAGAAGACGCCGAACGAGATCGCGCTCAACATCCTGCTCGCAGGCATGACGCTGATCTTCGTCTTCGCGGTGGCGACGATTCCGAGCTTCGCGGCCTATGCCGGCGGACGCATCAGCGTGCTGGTGCTGGTGGCGCTGTTCGTCACTTTGATCCCCACCACCATCGGTGCGCTCTTGAGTGCGATCGGCATTGCAGGCATGGACCGCCTCGTGCGTTTCAATGTTCTGGCGATGTCCGGTCGCGCGGTGGAAGCCGCGGGCGACGTCGACACCTTGCTGCTCGACAAGACCGGCACCATCACGCTCGGCAACCGCCAGGCCACCGAGTTCCTGCCGCTCCTCAAGGTCGAGGCTCAGGAACTTGCCGACGCGGCGCAGCTCTCCTCGCTGTCCGACGAGACTCCGGAAGGCCGCTCCATCGTCGTGCTGGCCAAAGAGAAGTATGGCCTGCGCGGCCGCGAACTGGCCCAGACACACGCGCATTTCATCCCGTTCTCGGCGCAGACGCGCATCAGCGGTGTCGATATGGAAGGCGTCTCGATCCGCAAGGGCGCGGTGGACGCGGTGCTGGCCTGGGCGCGCGCGCCGCTCGCCGATGCGCAGGCGCTGACTCTAATCGCCGACGGTATCGCCAAGTCGGGCGGCACGCCGCTCGCGGTGGCCAAGGAAGGCAAGCTGCTCGGCGTCATCCACCTCAAGGACATCGTCAAGGGCGGCATCCGCGAGCGTTTCGCGGCGCTGCGCAAGATGGGCATCCGCACGGTGATGATCACCGGCGACAATCCGCTCACCGCCGCCGCGATCGCCGCGGAGTCCGGCGTCGACGATTTCCTCGCCCAGGCGACGCCCGAGACCAAGCTTAAGCTCATCCGCGAAGAGCAGGCCAAGGGCAAGCTCGTTGCGATGTGCGGCGACGGCACCAACGATGCGCCGGCGCTCGCACAAGCCGACGTCGGCGTGGCGATGAACACCGGCACCATGGCCGCGCGCGAAGCCGGCAACATGGTCGATCTCGACAGCGATCCCACCAAGCTCATCGAGATCGTGGAGATCGGCAAGCAGCTCTTGATGACCCGCGGCGCGCTGACCACCTTCTCCATCGCCAACGACGTGGCCAAGTATTTCGCCATCATCCCGGCGATGTTCGTGGCGCTTTATCCGCAATTGATGGCGCTGAACGTGATGGGGCTCAGGTCGCCGCAGAGCGCGATCCTCTCGGCCATCATCTTCAACGCGCTGATCATCGTGGCACTGATTCCGCTGGCGCTGCGCGGCGTGACCTACAAGCCGGTCGGCGCCGCCTCGATCCTGCGCCGCAATCTTTTGATCTATGGCCTGGGCGGGATCGCCGTGCCTTTCGCCGGCATCAAGCTGATCGACATGTTCGTCAACGCCGTCGGGCTTGCGTGAGGAAACCATGCTGAAACATCTGCGCCCCGCCATCATGATGCTCGTGGTGATGACCGCCATCACCGGACTGCTCTATCCCTTGGCCATGACCGGCGTGGCCCAGGCGCTGTTCCCCCACCAAGCGAACGGCAGCCTGATCGAGCGCAACGGCAAGGTGATCGGCTCCGAACTGATCGGCCAGAACTTCGCGAGCGCGAAGTATTTCCATGGCCGTCCCTCCGCTGCCGGCAACGGCTACGATGCCGGCTCCTCGTCGGGTTCGAATCTCGGGCAGACCAGCAAAAAGCTGATCGACCGCGTGAAGACCGATACCGCAGCGCTGCAGAAGGAGAACCCCGGCCAGCCGGTTCCGGTCGACCTGGTGACGGCATCGGGCAGCGGCCTCGATCCCGACATCACGCCCGCCGGGGCCTATTTTCAGATCCCGCGAGTGGCCAAGGCGCGCGGAATGTCGCAAGACAGCGTGAAGGCCCTGGTCGATTCGCACATCGAAGGCCGGGTTGCCGGAGTCATCGGCGAGGCGCATGTCAACGTGCTCAAGCTCAACCTCGCCCTGGACGACATGCAACAAGCGCGGCGGTGAGCTATGCTTGAGGCATGGCGATAACCACCGACGCGCGGCCTTCGCCGGAAGCGCTGCTCGCGCAGACCGGGAAAGAGGGACGCGGCAAGCTCAAGATTTTCCTCGGCGCCGCACCCGGCGTAGGCAAGACCTATGAGATGCTGTCTCAGGCCCGCCAGCGCCGCCTGGAGGGCATCGATACCGTGATCGGCGTGGTCGAAACCCATGGCCGCATCGAGACCGAGACGCTGACCAAGGGGTTCGAGGTCGTCCCCAAGAAGCGCTCACTCTACAAGGGCCGGGTGATGGCGGAGATGGACCTCGACGCCATCCTGGTGCGCCATCCCAAGCTCGTGCTGATCGATGAGCTCGCGCACACCAATGCCGAAGGCAGCCGTCACCCCAAGCGCTATCAGGATGTCGAGGAGATCCTCGCCGCCGGCATCGACGTCTACACCACCGTCAATATCCAGCACATCGACAGCCTGAATGACGTGATCGCGCAGATCACGCGCGTCCGCGTGCGCGAAACGGTGCCCGACGAGATCCTCGACAAAGCCGACGAGATCGAGCTGGTCGATACCACGGCCGACGACCTGCTCCAGCGGCTGCGCGAGGGCAAGGTCTATGTCAAAGAACAGGCCGAACGCGCGCTCAAGCATTTCTTTTCGCCGGCGAACCTGACCGCCCTGCGCGAGCTTGCGCTGCGCAGGACAGCACAGCGCGTCGACCGCGAGATGACGGATTATCTCCAGGCCCACGCCATCGCCGGTCCGTGGCCCGCGGGCGAGCGCATTCTGGTCTGCATCAACGAGCATCCATCATGCGCAGAGCTGGTGCGTCGCGGGCGGCGTCTGGCCGACAGCCTGCAGGCTACCTGGACCGCGATCTATATCGAAGGCCCGCGCCACCTGAATTTGAGCGAAGTCGAGAAGGACCGCATCGCCGACACCATGCGGCTTGCCAAGCGGCTGGGCGCCGAGGTCGTGACCGTTCCCGGCCGCGATATCGCGCAGGCGGTACTCGACTATGCACGGCGCAACAACGTCACGCAGATCCTGATCGGCAAGTCGGAGCGCTCGCGCTGGTTCGAGATCCTGCACGGTTCGGTCGTGCGCGAGCTGATGCGTGACAGCGGCGCGATCAGCATCACCGCCGTGCGCGCCGAAGGCGAAGCGATCAAACCCAAGTCCGTCGGCACCCAAGCGCGCGCCGACGGCCAGGCGTGGCAGGGCTATGCCTGGAGCATGCTCGCGGTTGCGGCGACCGGCAGCGTGGGATGGGTATTCAACGAGCTCACCGCCCACGCCGTCGGCAGCGTTGCGATGTTCTTCCTTGTCCCCGTGCTGTTGAGCGCCATCACTTTCGGCCTCAGGCCCGCGCTCGCCACCGCCTTCGTGAGCGTGATGGCGTACAATTTCTTCTTCCTGCCGCCACTCTACACTTTCACCATCGCCGATCCGAACAATTGGGTTTCGTTCTCGGTTCTCCTGATCGTGGCGGTGACCGCGGCGAATCTGGCGTCGCGCGTGCGTGCGCAGGCTGATCTCGCCGCGCAACGCGCCGCCGTGGCGGGAGAGCTTTACCGCTTCGCCGGCAAATTGGCCGCAACAGCCGGCGTCGACGACATTCTCTGGGCCGTTGCATTTCAGATCGCCTCAATGCTGCGCGTCAGCGTCGTGATCCTGCTGCCCGATCCAAGCGGGCGGCTAGAAATCCGCAGCGGTTACCCGCCCGAGGATGAACTCGATTCACAGGATCTTGCCGCCGCGGCCTGGTGCTGGGAAAAGGGGGTCGCGACAGGCAGGAATGCCGAGACCATCCCCGGCGCGCGCCGGCTGTTCCTGCCGATGCGTACCGGACACGGGTTGGTGGGCGTGATCGGGTTCATGGCGGCGGACAAATCGGTACTGTTCTCTCCGGAAGAGCGCCGCCTGCTCGACGCGCTGCTCGACCAGACGGCGCTCGCCGTCGAGCGCTCCGAACTCGCACGTCGCGTCGATGAGGCACAGGTGCGCGCGGAAGCCGACAAGCTGCGCGTGGCGATCCTGAGTTCCCTCTCGCACGACCTTCGCACGCCACTTGCCTCGATTCTCGGTGCGTCGACCTCGCTGCTCTCGGGCAAGACGCTCTACGATGCGAAGGAAACCGAGGAGCTGCTGGGCACGATCCGCGACGAAGCCGAACGGCTCGACCGCTTCGTGGGCAACCTGCTGGACATGTCGCGGCTGGAAGCGGGCGCGCTCGGCGCGAAGCCCGAACCTGTCCATATTCGCGACATGGTCGACGCAGCGCTGAATCGGATTGGGCGCAGGCTTTCGGCGCACAAGCTCGCGGTCGAGGTGCCGGACGATTTACCTCTCGTCTCGGCCGATCCTCTGCTGCTGGAGCAGGCTTTGGTGAACGTGCTGGACAATGCCGGAAAATATGCGCCTCAAGGCAGCACGATCGTGATCGCGGCAAAGGCGCAGGGATCGACCATCGTTCTTCGCGTCGAAGACGAGGGTACCGGGATTGCCGAAGAAGAGATGGCGCACATCTTCGATAAGTTCTATCGCGCCAAATCCGCGGACCGGCGGATCGCAGGTACCGGTCTCGGTCTTGCGGTTGCCCGCGGCTTCGTGGAGGTGTTCGGCGGAAAGCTGGAAGCCGCGAATCGCGGTAGCGCCAAGGGTGCTATTCTGACAATGACATTGCCGCTGGCGGCGCCAAGCCATGCCGTCTAAGCCCAGGATCCTCGTCATCGACGACGAACCTCAAATTCGGCGGCTGCTGCGCACCGGTTTGCCGCCGCATGGCTACGAAGTCATCGAAGCGTCGACAGCTGCTGAAGCATTGCGAGTGCTGCCGCGCGAGAAGCCGGATGCTCTCGTTCTCGATCTGGGTCTGCCCGACCAGGACGGTTTCGCAATCATCGGCAGAGTTCGCGCAACCGCGCTCACACCAATTCTCGTTCTCTCCGCCCGCAGTGACGTAGAGGGAAAGGTGCGAGCCCTGGAATTGGGCGCCGACGACTATGTCACCAAGCCTTTCGACATGGCGGAATTGCTTGCGCGGTTAAGGGCTGCACTTCGCCACGCCTTGCAGAGCGCAGGTGAAACCCCCGTCTTCAAAAGCGGGCCCCTAACGGTCGATTTGGTGAATCGCCGGGTGCATTTGGCGGGGGCAGATGTGCATTTGTCGCCCAAAGAATACAGTTTGCTGCGGCTTCTCGTGGCGAATGCCGGCAAAGTGCTGACGCATCAGCAGCTCCTGCGCGAGGTGTGGGGTCCTGCCCATCTCGAAGATGTCCAATACCTGCGCGTCCTGATGCGCCAACTTCGCCAGAAGCTGGAGGAAGGCGCTTCAGCCGAGTTGCTGGTGACGGAGCCCGGCGTGGGGTACCGCTTGCTCGTGCTGCCCTAGCGCGTCTCGAAAAACTCACGGATTCAAATTCCACCAGTCCAGCCAGGTTGGTTGGTTCTGCGTGCCGATGGAGCGCAGATAGGCGCCGAGATTCTTGACGTCGCTACCCGTCACGCAGCCCTTGAACGACGGCATGCCGCCTTCCTTCGCATCGCCCTGGAGCACGGCTTCCTGGATGTCGCCCTGCTCGGCGCCCGCGATGTTCGGCCCCATCGCGCCGCCGGCCGAGTCGCCATGGCAGCCCGCGCAGTTGAATTCGAGATATGCACGGCGGCCTTCGCCGACGGCGTCCAGGTGCCCGCGGACGGCCGTCGGGCATTTCATGGCTTGTGCCTCAAGCGACACGATCATCACGGCAGCGAGCGCGGCGATCAAAAACGATTTCTGGCGCATGATTGCTGTTCTCCGGTCAATTTGTGGGCGTCGAAAACCGCGCACCGGGGGCCACCGGTGACGATTCCACGATCGGAATGTTGAAATCTCTCAGAATGGCAGTGATCTTCGCTCTGTTCCTGTCGAACGCCGCCTGCAGCGCGCCCTTTAGCGCGGTGTCGTTGCTGCGCACCGCTGCGGACATGGGGAAGCTGAACATCAGACCGGGCGTGGCAGGATCATTCGTCAGCGCTTCGATCTTAAGTGCGTTGCCATACGGCTTGGCGAAATACCCGGCGAACGGACCCCATACCAGCGCGACATCGATCGCGTTGTGTGCCACGGCATCGATGATCTTCTCCTGGGGCGCATCCTCGGTGCTGTCCCAGGGCGAGAAACCGGTGATGTTGTTGGTGATGCCGCGGCGCGACAGCGACATCGCCGGCGGTGGGTTCACGTCGCCGCCCGTGATGAGCTGCAAGCCGATGCGTGCCGATTTCAGCCAGGCATCGTCGAAGCCGGAAAAATGCCTGCTGTCCGCGGTGCGCGTCACGGCGACGTAGGTCGAGGTGAACCAGGGCCGCGTCGTCGCGATCGCCGGGAGCGATTGGGGCAACGATGCGGGAACGCTGATCACCACGTCGCACGCACCGGCGAGAAGCGTGCGATTGAAGAAATTGCGCCTCTGCGGTGCCCAGGCGTAGCGCAGCGAACGGTGCAGGTCAGTGGCCAGCAAGTCTGCGACTCGGTTTTCAAACCCATCCAACTTGATGCTGGAGTAGGGAAGGTTGCCCGGATCGGCGCAGACGCGGAGCGTGGCGTTTGCCGGTTCGGCCCGAACGGCCGGGCCTGCGGCAATCGCGAGCGTCGCGGATATCCCGGTGGCGGCCAAGAAGCGCCTTGCGAGTTGAGCGCACATGCTCTGAGTGCTCCCGCTATGGCAGCTTGTACACATGCACGACACCGCTGCTGGCACCTGAAGGTGGTGCTTTGCGGCCCTGCAAGAGCCTGCTCGCTGCCAGAGAGTAAGGCGAGTCATTCGGTGGCGTCTCAGCCGCCGCATCTCCTCCCCAGATCGACTTGTTCGGGCAAGCGCCGCCGGCGAGGCCGCCAGCCAGATAGCCAAGGCCGGTCATGATCGCCACGCGCTGATGACCGTCCGGCCCGGTATAGGTCATCGGGTTGGAGGTGACGCCGCACTCCAGCGACGTATCGAACAGCAACTGCCCGGTCGTCGCATTCACGGCTTTGAAGTGCCGGTCGAGCGTTCCATAGAAGACGAGGTTGCCGGCCGTGGCCAAGACGCCGCCATAGAGCGCCAGCGGCTCCGGATCGCTCCATGCGACTTTACCTTGCGACGGATCCCACGCGACCAGCGCGCCCATGTTGGCACCGCCCGGATAGAGGCCGATCGCGTTGCCGACGAAGGGCGTGCCGGCGAGATAAAGTGCCAGCATGGGGTAGAGGTTCTGGCAGAAATTGATCGCCGGAATGTAGAACAGATGCGTCGAGAGCGAATACGCTGCCGGTTCCCAGTCTTTGCCGCCGAGTGCCGAGGGACAATCGCCATTGGTTTCGACGCCCTGGTGTGTTTGTTCAGCTTGAACGAGTTGCGGGAGGCCGCTGTGCAGATCGACGCCCGTGGCCCAGCTTACGCCGCTGGGCGCAAAGGGATTGGCACTGAGCACCCTGCCCGTTTTGCGGTCCAGCATGTACGCGTAGCCGTTCTTGTTGAAGTGCATGATGACGTGCGCGGTTTTGCCCTTGAAGGGAACGTCGGCGACGATGCTCTCGTTGATCGCGTCATAGTCCCAATTGTCATGCGGAGTGAGCTGATAGGCCCACACGGCTTCGCCCGTCTGCGGGTCGCGGGCAATAATGGCGCTTGACCATTTGTTGTCGCCCGGCCGCATATCCGGGTTCCACACGCCCGGCTGCGCCGTCCCGTAGAACAGCAGCTTCGTCTTTGGATCGTAGGTCAGCCAGCCCCACACCGTGGAGCCGCCCTGTTGCCACATGTTGGTGGGCCAGGTGGATTTGCCGAGATCCTTGCCCTGGTCCTTTGCGTAGTAGGGATGGAATTTCGGGCCGATCAGTACATCGGTGTCGGGGCCGGTGTTGTAAGCCTTCCAGACCGGTCTGCCGGTGGTGAGGTTGAGCGCCTGGATCCAGCCGCGAACGCCCAATTCTGCGCCGGAGTCGCCGACGATGACGTTGTTGCCGACGATAATCGGCGCGCCGGTCAGCACTTCGCCGACCGTCGGCGAGGCGACCAGGGTCTTCCACAACTGCGTCCCCTTGACGGCGTCCACCGCGACGACGTGGCCGTCCAGCATCGCGTAAACCACGACACCATTGGCATAGGAGGCGCCGCGATTGACCACGTCGCAGCACGCAACGCCGCGCGCGTCGCCATTGGAGTGAGGATCGAAGACCCAAAGCTGAGTCCCCGGCTTGGTCAGATCCATGGCGATGAGTTTGTTCGGCCATGGCGTGACGACATACATGATGTTGTTCACGACCAGCGGATTGCCTTCGTGACTGGCAATCGCATTGGTGGGGAAATTGAACTCCTCGACCAACCCACCGACGTTGGAGGTAGTGATTTCGTTCAAAGAACTGTAGCGAGTGCCTTGCAGATCTCCGGCCGGCGTCGTCCAGGTTGCGCCCGCCTGTGCGAAGGTTGCGCTCGGCGCGGCAATCAGGACCAGTTGCATCGTCAATGCGCTCAGCGAAGCGCGGGAAAACGGGGAGATACGGCCGGTTTTCATGCGTTTGTTCCCTTTTACAAATCACCTGTCGCAATGGTTCGACGCTGCTTTGCTGATTGCGGGCCCTCTCATAACGGCCATCTCAACTTCGCCAAGCGCAATTCTTCGGGCGTCGCTGGGCTCAGCTTTTCGGCGCTGTGTGCCAAAAGCAATGGTCACCCTGTTGATCACTCGCCGCCCCGTCAAAGTGGCAAGCGGCCTCTGATCGCATCCGTGAACGTCCGGCCCAAATCCGGCCGGTGCGTGCTCGTTGGCGATCACCGTACACAGAGCAAAAGAACAGGAACCTGGCTGTCAAGCGAAAAGCGTTTCTTGACGTTGCTGCAAATTGGAAACTCAATCGATTTCAGCCCGCGCACGAATTGCGCAGTGCCGCAATGGCTATCGCGGCCGGTGAGAACGTCTATCAACTCATGTCGATGTTCTGCTGGATGGCCGCGCGGCCGGCTATCCACTTCACCAAAGACGTCAATGGAGGAAGCTCGCCGCCTCCCTAGTTGTGAGCTTTCAATAGGTTGTCCATCCGGTTCCGGCCGGGGAAGATGAGGTTGCGAGACTTCACTTTCCTGAGGAGAGGAACCGGATGAAC
>Ga0335083_10000298_pt1 | contig 79322 bp, 83 predicted proteins | sample Lox_Sample_42_FD_206716 | JGI IMG/M metagenome (GOLD analysis project Ga0335083, IMG submission 206716) | Soil microbial communities from Loxahatchee National Wildlife Refuge, Florida, United States - Lox_Sample_4.2 | ecosystem: Environmental > Terrestrial > Soil > Wetlands | place: USA...
GGCCGCCGCGGGCGCGGAGCCCGGCGACGACGAGCGCTCGCGCATCGTCGGCCTGCTCGGACCCGCCCCGGTCGCCATCGACGACCTGGTGCGGCTCTCGGGCTCATCGCCGGCCATCGTGCGCACCGTGCTTCTGGAACTCGACATCGCGGGGCGGCTCGAGCGTCACGGCGGCGCGCTGGTTTCGCTGCTATAAATCAGCGCGATTCGAAAGGCGTTTCATGATCGGTCGTTCACTCCTCGCCGTTGCGCTCGTTCTCGGCTTGCTCACAGCGTCAGCACGCGCCGAAGAGAGTTTTGCCGCCTTCGTCAATCAACTCTGGCCCGACGCGCAAGCCAAGGGCGTCACCCGCGCCACTTTCGATCTGGCCATGCGCGGCGTCACCCCCGATGCGCGCGTCATCGCCGCCACGCAGCACCAGCCGGAATACGGCAAGCCGGTCGGCGACTATATCCGCGCCGCCGTCTCGCCGGGCCGCATCGCGCGCGGTGAGGCCAAGGCGAAAGAATGGACGAAACTGTTCGACGCGGTGGAGAAAAAATTTGGCGTCGAACGCTGGGTGCTGATCGCGCTGTGGGGCATGGAAACCGACTACGGCGCCGAAAAAGACCGTTGGGACGTTTTCCGTTCGCTCGCCACGCTCGCTTACGTGAAATACCGCGATCCCTATTTCCGCAACGAGCTGATCGTGGCGATGGAGATCATGCAGAGCCAGAAATTTCCGCGCACCAAGATGGTCAGCTCCTGGGCGGGCGCCATGGGGCAGACGCAGTTCATGCCGACCAACGTCGTCGATTACGCCATCGATTTTTCCGGCGACGGCAAAAGCGACATCTGGGGCAATGTGCCCGACGTCATCGCCTCGACCGCCAATTATCTCGCCAAGGAACACTGGCAGCGCGGCCTGCCCTGGGGCTTCGAAGTAGTGATCCCGGCCGGCTTCGATTATATGAAGAGCCGCGCGAGCTTCGAGGAATGGAAGCGGCTTGGCGTGCGCCGCGCCGGCGGCAAATCGTTCCCGTCCGGCGACGGCATTCTGTTTTTTCCGGCCGGCGCCAAGGGGCCCGGCTTTATCGTCACGGAAAATTACGACGTGCTCAAGGAGTACAACAACTCCGACGCTTACGCGATCGCCGTCGGCCACCTCGCCGACCGCATGAAGGGCGGCTTGCCATTCAAGACTGCGTGGCCTGCCGACGATCATCCGCTGTCGCGCGACGCGCGCATCGCGCTACAGAAGAAGCTCGCCGCGCTCGGCTATAAGGTCAACGACTTCGAAGGCCACGTCGATTTCGACTTGCGCGACACCATTCGCGCCGAGCAGAAAAAATTCGGCATGGTGCCCGACGGCAATCCGACGCCGGCACTGCTCGAAAAGCTCGGCCTCGATATGAGGTGATCAACTTTCGTTGCCGCGCCTGTGGCGGCTTTCGTTCTCCGCTTCCAGCCGCGCCATGTCGAGAATGTAGCCGAGTGCGTCGAAGCCATGCTGTCGCGCCAAAGTGGCGAGATCGGCCGACAATTCCGCCACATAGTTGGCGACCGCGGCGCGATCCTCGCCTTCGGCGGGTCGAGAAACAGTTTGGTTAGGCATTGCCGGTTAGATACATGCTGACGCCAAAGGATGTAACCTTTTACTAGAAATAATGGAGAAAAACATCTTTAGGTTGCATGACCGCCTGTCTCTTTCACGCCCGATTTGGCTGGTTTGTGCGTCGCAAACCATGGGCAGATTTGACAGAGAGGACCGCCTTCCCCATGTTCCGGCCGAGCAAGGTGGCCGATTCCGCCGTGGATCAGCGTGCGTTTAACGGCTAACCAATTGGAATCTCAATGAAAGTTGTCGTTGTCGAGTCGCCTTCCAAAGCGAAGACGATCAACAAATATCTTGGCCCCGGGTATGAGGTCTTGGCCTCGTTCGGCCATATCCGCGACCTGCCGCCCAAGGATGGCTCGGTCGACCCCGACAACAACTTCAAGATGATCTGGGAGGTCGACCCGCAGTCGCAGAAGCGGGTCAACGACATCGCCCGCGCGCTGAAGGGCGCCGACACGCTGATCCTCGCCACCGACCCCGACCGCGAGGGCGAAGCCATCTCCTGGCACGTGCTCGAGGCGCTCAACGAGAAGAAGGCGCTCAAGAAGGATCAGGCGATCGAGCGCGTGGTCTTCAACGCCATCACCAAGCAATCGGTGACCGAGGCGATGAAGCATCCGCGTCAGATCGATCATGCGCTGGTCGACGCCTATCTCGCCCGCCGTGCGCTCGACTATCTCGTCGGCTTTACGCTATCGCCGGTGCTCTGGCGCAAGCTGCCGGGGGCGCGCTCGGCCGGCCGCGTGCAGTCGGTGGCGCTGCGGCTCATCTGCGACCGCGAACTGGAAATCGAGAAATTCGTCGCCAAGGAATATTGGTCGATCGCGGCCAAGCTCGCGACGCCGCGCAACGAAGTGTTCGAGGCGCGCCTCACCGGTGCCGACGGGCAGAAGCTCGCCCGCCTCGATATCGGCTCCGGCGCCGAGGCCGAAGCCTTCACCCGCGATCTCGAAAACGCGGCCTTCAAGGTCGCCAGCGTCGAGGCCAAGCCCGCGCGACGCAATCCGCCGCCGCCGTTCACGACCTCGACCATGCAGCAGGAGGCTAGCCGCAAACTCGGCTTCTCTCCCGCGCACACCATGCGTCTCGCGCAGCGCCTCTACGAAGGCATCGAAATCGACGGCGAGACCACCGGCCTCATCACCTATATGCGCACCGACGGCATCGATATCGCGCCGGAAGCAATCGCCGGCCTTCGCGGCATGATCGGCAAGAACTACGGCGCCAACTATCTGCCGGAGTCACCGCGCACCTACCAGAACAAGTCGAAGAACGCGCAGGAAGCGCACGAAGCGGTGCGCCCGACCGACTCCAACCGCTCGCCGGCCGATGTCGCCAAATCCGTCGACCGCGACCAAGCTCGTCTCTACGAGCTCATCTGGAACCGCGCGGTGGCGAGCCAAATGCAATCGGCCGAGCTCGAGCGCACCACCGTCGACATCACCGCGCAGGCGGGTGGGCGCACGCTCGAGTTGCGCGCGACCGGTCAGGTCGTCAAGTTCGACGGTTTCCTCACGCTCTATCAGGAAGGCCACGACGAAGGCGACGACGACGAGGAATCCCGCCGCCTGCCCGCCATGAGCGCAGGCGAGCCGCTTGAGAAGCAGGCGATCAATTCCTCGCAGCATTTCACCGAGCCGCCGCCGCGCTTTTCCGAAGCGGCGCTGGTCAAGCGCATGGAAGAGCTCGGCATCGGGCGGCCTTCCACTTACGCTTCCATCCTGCAGGTGCTGCAGGACCGCGGCTATGTGCGCAATGACAAGAAACGCCTGATCCCCGAGGACAAGGGCCGCGTCGTCGTCGCCTTTCTCGAGAGCTTTTTCAAGCGCTACGTCGAATACGACTTCACCGCCTCGCTGGAAGAGCAGCTCGACCGCGTCTCCAACAACGAGATCGACTGGCAGAAGGTGCTGCAGGATTTCTGGGTCGAGTTCATCGGCGCCGTCGCCGACATCAAGGAAGTGCGCAACCGCGTCGTGCTCGACGCGCTCAACGACCTGCTCGAGCCGCACATCTTTCCCGAGCGCACCGACGGCAAGCCGCGCCGCCAATGCCCGCAATGCGCAACCGGCGAACTGTCGCTCAAGACCGGGCGCTTCGGCGCCTTCATCGGCTGCTCGAACTATCCGGAATGCAACTTCACCCGGCAGTTGACGCCGAGCCCGCACGGCATGAACGGCACCAAGGTGCTTGGCGAAGACCCGGCGACGGGGCTTGAAGTCACGCTCCGTTCTGGCCGTTTTGGCCCTTATCTGCAGCTCGGCGAGCAGAAGAAGGTCGAGAAGGGCTCGAAGGAAAAACCGGAAAAACCAAAACGCGCCGGCATCCCCAAGGGCGTTACGCCGGACGATGTCGATCTGGAAAAGGCGCTCGGCCTTCTGTCGTTGCCGCGCGAAGTCGGCTTGTCGCCGGAAGACGGCGAGCCGATCCTTGCCGGCATCGGCCGCTTCGGCCCTTACGTGAAGCACGGCAAGACCTATGCGAGCCTGGAAGACGGCGACGACGTGCTCGCAATCGGCTTGAACCGCGCCGTCACCCTGATCGCCGAGAAGAAGGCCAACCCAAAGAAAGGCCGCCGCTTCGGCGCCGATCCGGGCAAGGTGCTGGGCGAGCATCCCGACAAGGGCGGACCCGTCGTCGTCAAGAACGGCCGTTATGGGCCTTACGTCAGCCACGCCGGTATCAACGCCACGCTGACCGGCGACCTCACCCCCGACACGGTCACGCTCGAACAGGCGGTGAGCCTGCTCGATGCCCGTGCCGCTGCGCTCGGCATGACGCCGCGCCGGGCGGCGGGGCGCAAGGCTGCTTCAGGCAAAGCGGCGAACGCGGAGTCCTCGGCGCGCGCCAAGAAGCCCCCGGCCGGCAAGGCCAAGAAGGCCGTCGCCGCCAAGGCCAAGCCCGCACGCCGCAGCAAGGCCGCCGATTAATTGAAGCTGCCGCAAGCACGGCCTACTCCCTCTCCCCGCTGGGGAGAGGGCTGGGGTGAGGGGGTTCGTGAGTCCATGGTTTGTAACCCCTTCACCCGAACGCGCGTGCCGCGCGTCGACCTCTCCCTATGGGAGAGGTGAAGAAAGAAACTCTGGCTGGCGAAGGCCGCAGCCAATCCCTACATTTCTGACGCGCGCCGGATTTGCCGGCGCCAGGACTTATTTTTTTGAACAAGCAATCCAGAACTCCCTCCCTCCCCTCCAAAGCCGAACTGCTCGCGTTCATCAAAGAACGCCCGGGCAAGGTCGGCACCCGTGAAATCGCCCGCGCCTTCAACCTGAAGAACGCATTGCGCGCCGACTTGAAGCGCCTGTTGCGCGAGCTTGCCGACGAAGGCGCGGTGGAAAAGCGCCGCAAGAAGCTGCATCACCCCGGCGCGTTGCCTTCCACGGTGCTCGCCGACGTCACCGCGCGCGACGCCGATGGCGACCTGATCGCTACGCCCGACGAATGGGACGAAGAGGCACACGGGCAAGCGCCGAAGATCCGCATCCCCATTCCGCGCAAAGCGCGACCGCACGAAGCCGCCGGCCTCGGCGACCGCGTGCTGTTGCGCATCGAGGAAACCGAAGAAGACGGCGGCATCCGCCACCGCGGCCGCGTCATCAAGATCATCGATCATCCGAAGGCACGCGTGCTCGGCATCTTCCACAAGCTGCCGCACGGCGGCGGCCGGCTCGAGCCGGTCGACAAGAAAATGCTCGGCAAGCAGCTCGCCATTCCCGTCGGCGCCACGCGCGACGCCGAAAGCGGCGATTTAATCGCCGTCGAAGTCGGCCGCGCCCCACGCTTGGGCCTGCCCACCGCGCGCGTCATCGAGCGGCTCGGCTCGCTCAAGAGCGAGCGCGCGGTGAGCATGATCGCCATTCACGCGCACTCGATCCCGCAGGTGTTCCGCGCCGATACGTTGCGCGAAGCCGAGGCTGCGCGTCCGGCAACGCTCTCGGGCCGCGAGGATTGGCGCGACGTGCCTTTTGTCACCATCGATCCGCCCGACGCCAAGGATCACGACGACGCCGTTCACGCCGCGCCCGACGAAAGCGCCGGCAACAAAGGCGGCTTTGTCATTTCGGTCGCCATTGCCGACGTCGCCCATTACGTGACGCCGGGCTCGGCGCTCGATCGCGAGGCTTTGGTGCGCGGCAACTCGGTCTATTTCCCCGATCGCGTGGTGCCGATGCTGCCGGAGCGCATTTCCAACGATCTGTGCTCGCTGCGCGCACGCGAAGACCGCGCCGCGCTCGCCGTGCGCATGGTGATCGGCGCCGACGGCCGCAAGCGCTCGCACAGCTTCCACCGCATCATGATGCGCTCGGCGGCCAAGCTCTCCTACCAGCAGACGCAGCTTGCGATTTCCGGGCGCGGCGACGACGACACCGATCCCCTGGTCGAGCCGATCCTGAAGCCGCTTTATGCCGCCTATGAGGCGCTAAAACGCGCGCGCGCCGAGCGCTCGCCGCTCGATCTCGACCTGCCGGAGCGCAAGATCCTTTTGAAGCACGACGGCACCGTCGACCGCGTCGTAACGCCGGAGCGGCTCGAGGCGCACCGGCTGATCGAGGAGTTCATGATCCTCGCCAACGTCGCCGCCGCAGAGACCTTGGAGCGCCAACGCGCGCCGCTCATCTACCGCGTGCACGACGAGCCGACGATCGAGAAGCTCACCGCGCTGCGCGAATTCCTCGCCACGCTCAACATCCCGCTGGCCAAAGGCGGCGTGGTGCGCGCGTCGAATTTCAACGCCATCCTTGACCGCGTCAAAGGCCGCGACACCGAGCAGCTCGTCAACGAGGTGGTGCTGCGCACCCAGGCGCAGGCCGAATATGCCGCGGAAAATTACGGCCACTTCGGCCTCAACCTGCGCCGCTACGCGCACTTCACCTCGCCGATCCGCCGCTACGCCGACCTGATCGTGCATCGCGGGCTGATCCGCGCGCTCAAGCTCGGCGACGACGGCCTGCCCGCCCACACCGACAACAAGCAGCTCGCCGAAATCGCCGCGGAGATTTCCGCCACCGAGCGCCGCGCCATGCTCGCCGAACGCGAGACGAGCGACCGGTTGATCGCGCATTTCCTCGCCGACCGCATCGGCGCCACCTTCGACGGCCGCATCTCCGGCGTCACTCGCGCCGGCCTGTTCGTCAAACTCAACGAGACCGGCGCCGACGGCTTTGTGCCGGCGCGCACCATCGGCGAGGAATATTTTCGCTTCGACGAGCCCGCGCGCGCCATGGTCGGCTCGCGCACGGGCGAAACCTATAGGCTCGGCGATCCGGTCACCGTCAAGCTTGTCGAGGCGGCGCCGGTTGCCGGCGCGCTGCGCTTCGCGCTTCTCTCCTCAGGCCGCATGGACATCAAGCGGCGGCCCATGCATCGTCGCGACGAACACGAGCGGCGCGGGCAATACCGGCCGCGCGGCAAAAAGCGGAAGGCGCGATGAGCGACGACCTCGGCCAGCGCATGACCGAACGCATGACGGCGTCGGAACGCGACCAGTCCTTCCCCGACAGCGAGCCGCGCGATGCGGCAACGTTGATGCTCATCGACCGCGCCGACAAGGCCAGCCCCAAAGTGCTGCTCGGCCGCCGCCACGCCGGGCACAAATTCATGCCCGGCAAGTTCGTCTTCCCCGGCGGCCGCATTGAGCCCGCCGACCACCTGATGCCGGCGGCGAGCGAACTCGATCCCGCCATGGAGAAGAAGCTGTTGACCCGCGTCGCCAAGGCGAACGCCGGCTATGCCCGCGCTTTCCCCCTCGCCGCCATCCGCGAGACCTGCGAGGAGACCGGCCTCATGCTCGGCGTGAAGCGCGAGCCGGCGCCTAACGTCCCCGGCGAAATGTGGGTCGATTTTGCCCGCGCTTCGATCTTCCCCGATCTCGCACACGTGCATTTCATCGCCCGCGCCATCACCCCGCCGCGCCGGCCCAAGCGCTTCGACACGCGCTTCTTCACCGCCGACGCAAGCCAGATCGCCCACCGTATCGACGGCATCGTCGGGCCGAATTCGGAACTGGTGGAGCTGGTCTGGGCGCCGATTGCGCAGGCCGCCAAATTCGACATGCCGACCATCACCAGCGTCATCCTGGAAGAACTGGCGGCACGCGTCGCCGCCGGCATGGCGCACGATCTGCCGGTGCCATTCTATTTCATGCAGGAGCAGAAGTTTTTCCGCGAGCTCTTGTAAACCGGCAAATCCGCGTTCCTTGACATTTGCCGCTTCGCCGCTACGTTCCCGGCCAACAGAGTAAGAGGTTCCCATGGCCAAAGCCGTCAGTCTCAAGATCAAGCTCGTGTCCAGCGCCGACACCGGCCACTATTACGTGACCAAGAAAAATTCGCGCACGCAGACCGAGAAGCTGGTGAAGAAGAAATACGATCCGATCGCCAAGAAGCACGTCGAATATCGCGAGTCGAAGATCAAGTAATCTCCGCCGTCTTTCGGTGTCTCAATCGTTCTCCGTCATGCCCGGCCTTGTGCCGGGCATCCACGCCTTTGGGACCGTACAGCAAGGCGTGGATGGCCGGGACAAGCCCGGCCATGACAGTTTTCGTTTGTTCGGAAAAACGGTGGCCGGCCGAAAGCGGCGACACGAGGAGGCCACTCGCACCGCTCCCAGGCCGGCCGAACCCCGCGAGACCCAGGAGATGCGGCGGACCTGGGCAAGCTCCGCAGGGCATTGAAATGCATGCGCGGTTCGAGCGTCCCCTTAAAGAGACTCAAGACAGCGCCGCAACAAAGTTAGTCCAAGCCGTCCATGGCGCCAAACGGCTTCTTAATGCGCTGGAATCCCAGAACTATTTTCGCGACCCGGTCCGGCGAAAAAGGCGCGAATCGCCAACTCACGCCGCCGCGGGCACCACGCGGTTGCGGCCGTCGCGCTTTGCCCGGTAGAGCGCCTCATCGGCGCGCTTCAAGATCGTGGCGGCATTGTCGGCCGGCCCGTTGAGCGCGGCGATGCCGATCGAGATCGTCACCGGCAAGCTGCCCTTGCCCTGCTGGATGATGAAGGGCTCGGTGGCGATGCGCCGGCGCAAGCGCTCGGCCACCATGGTCGCCACCGCCATGTCGGTTTCCGGCATCACCAGCACGAACTCCTCGCCGCCATAGCGGCAGGCGAGATCGATGTTGCGGATCGACTTGCGGATGCGCAGCGAAAATTCGCGCAGCACATCGTCGCCGGCATCGTGGCCGTGGCCGTCGTTGATCGCCTTGAAGTAGTCGATGTCGAGCACCATCACCGCGATCGGCTTGCCGCGCGAGGCCGCCTGCTCCACCAGGGTCGCCAGATGCGTCTCCATGTAGCGGCGGTTGAACAAGCCGGTGAGGCCGTCGGTAATCGCCATCTCGATCGACAACTGCACGTTGTCGCGCAAACGCTCGGTGTAGCGCTTCTTCTTGATCTGCGTGCGCACGCGCGCCAGCATCTCGTTCTTGTCGATCGGGCGGATGAGATAATCGTTGACGCCGATCTCGAGCCCGCGCACCAGGCGCTGGTTGTTGTCGGCCTCGGAGACGGCGAGGATCGGCACGTTGCGCGTGCGCTCGAGCGAGCGGATCTGGCTGCACAGCCGCAGCCCGTCGAAATCCTTGAGACCGAGCGACACGATGACCAGGTCGTAATTGCCTTCGGCGGCGCGGAACAGGCCTTCGTTGGGATTGCTTTCGACGTCGACCGTGTGCTCGTGCATCAGGGTCTCGACGATGCGCTCGTAGGAATTCGGCCGGTCGTCGACGATCAGGACGCGGCCGTTGCGGCCGGTCTCGTTCACCGCGTCGCGTTCCGGATTGTTGATGCCGATTTCCTTCGAGGTCAGCGCGCGCATGCGCAATTCGTCGGTGACCATCTTCAGCCGCGCCAGCGAGCGCACGCGCGAGACAAGGGCGACGTCGGTCACCGGCTTGGTGAGGAAATCGTCGGCGCCCGCCTCCAGCCCCTTCACGCGGTCGGAAGGCTGGTCGAGCGCGGTGACCATAATGACAGGGATGTGGTGCGTTACCGGGTTGGACTTGAGCTTGCGGCAAACCTCGAAGCCGTCCATGTCGGGCATCATCACGTCGAGCAGCACGATGTCGCATTCGGCGCGCTCGCACAAAGCCAGCGCCTCGGGGCCGCTATGCGCCGTGGTGACGTCGAAATATTCCGCCGACAGCCGCGCTTCCAGCAGCTTCACGTTGGCGGGCACATCGTCGACGACAAGGACGCGGGCACTCATGATTTACGGGCTTCCCAAAAAGTGGCGGATCGTTTCCATGAACTTGCCCACCGAAATCGGCTTCGACAGGTAGGCTTCACAGCCGCCCTCGCGGATGCGCTCCTCGTCGCCTTTCATGGCGAAGGCGGTGACCGCGACGACCGGGATCGCCTTGAGCTCGGCATCGTCTTTGAGCCATTTCGTCACTTCCAGGCCGGACACTTCGGGCAGTTGGATGTCCATGAGGATGAGATCGGGTCGGTGCTTGCGCGCAAGGTCGAACGCCTCGATGCCGTTGCGCGTGCCGACCGTCTGGTAACCATGCGCTTCCAGCAGGTCGTGGAAGAGCTTCATGTTGAGCTCGTTGTCCTCCACAATCAGGACGGTCTTCGGCATTTTCCCCGCCCTTGTTCCCCAACGTCCTGCGCGCGGCGCGATTTTGCGAGGACATTTGCATCGGCGGGCTTGGCCCGGCGAGGCAATAGCGGCACGGTAGTGCCGATATGTTACGGAAAGGCAAACTTGAGCGATGAAAAGGCCTTCGCCGATGGCGCGAGAGGCCGCGGAAGCCTTGGCGATTCAAGCGCTTACCTTCATCGCCGCGGACGGCGAGCGGCTCGGCCGCTTCCTCGCCGCAACGGGAATCGGCCCCGCCGAACTTCGCGCCGTCGCGCGCGAGCCCGGCTTTCTCGCCGGCGTGCTCGAGCACGTGACCGGCGATGAGGCACTGCTCACGGCTTTTGCCGCCGAGGCGGGCTTCGATCCGTCCGACCCGGTCAAGGCGCTCGCCGTGCTCGGCGGCACGCCATGGGAGCGCGACGTGCCATGACCTTCTGCCGCGATTGCCTCGGCGATGTTCCGGAACGGGCCGCGCGTTGCCGGACTTGCGGCTCGCCGCGGCTCGTGCGCCACGGCCAGGCCGGTTGGCTGACCATCGCGCACATCGACTGCGACGCCTTCTACGCCACAATCGAGAAGCGCGACGACCCCTCGCTCGCCGACAAGCCGGTCATCGTCGGCGGGGAAAAGCGCGGCGTGGTCGCCGCTGCCTGCTACATCGCCCGCACCTACGGCATCCGCTCGGCCATGCCGATGTTCGAAGCCAAAAGCCGCTGTCCGCACGCCGTGGTGGTGAAGCCGAACATGGCGAAATACGTCGCCATCGGCCGCGAGGTGCGCAAGCGCATGTTCGAGCTGACGCCGTTGGTCGAGCCTTTGTCGATCGACGAGGCCTTCCTCGACATGACCGGCACCGAGCGCCTGCACGGCATGAGCGCGGCAAAAGCGCTCGCGCGCTTTGCTCGCGACGTCGAGCGCGACATCGGCGTCACCGTGAGCATCGGGCTTTCGGCCAACAAGTTCCTCGCCAAGATCGCTTCCGACATGGACAAGCCGCGTGGCTTCGCCGTGCTCGGCGCCGAGGAAGCCGCCGCGTTTCTGGCGCCGAAGCCGGTCGGTTTCATCTACGGCGTCGGCGCGGTGAGCGCGGCCAAGCTCGCCAAGGACGGCTACCGCTTGATCGCCGACCTGCAGCGCGCCGAGGAGCGCGAGCTCATTGGGCGTTACGGCGAGGAAGGCGCGCGGTTGTGGCGCCTTGCCCGCGGCATCGACGAGCGCGAGGTTTCCGCCGAGCGCGAGACCAAGAGCATTTCCGCGGAGACGACCTTCAACGAAGACATCGGCGAATTCCGCCCGCTCGAACAAATTTTGTGGGAGCTCACCGAGCGCGTCTCGGCGCGGCTCAAGGCCAACGCGCTCGCCGGCTCGACAGTGACGCTCAAGCTGAAAAGCGCAGACTTCAAGATCCGCACCCGCGCCCGCTCGCTGCCGGCACCGACGCAGCTTGCCGCGCGTATTTTCGCCGCCGGCCGCGATCTCCTCGAAAACGAAATAGGCACGACGCGCTTCCGCCTCATCGGCATCGGCGTCAGCCATCTCGAGGACGCGACGGGCGACGATCTCGCCGATTTGCTCGACGCCCGCGCGGCAAAAGCCGAGCACGCCGTCGACCGCCTGCGCGCCAAATTCGGCCGCGACGCGGTGGTCAAGGGCCTGGCGCTGGAGGAGGACTAAGCTGACGCGCGGCGTCGAAAGCGCCGTCCCGTCATCCTGAGGAGCGAGCGAAGCGAGCCTCGAAGGATGACGGAGCAGTTGCCTCTTGACAATATTCCTATAGTAATATAATCCTACTACCGTCCTGCTCAAATCCGAGGGCGTCATCATGAGGCGTCTTGATGATGGAGCAGCGGGATGATGAAGGGGCCGGAGATGCAGCCCCCGACCATCCCGGGCCTTGCGGCGCAAGCCGGAGGCTGATGCGGCGCCCGCGCGCGTGGTTCGCAGCCGCGCACTCGGGGGGCCCCGGCACGTCGCTCGGGCGGCAATAGGACCGCTCCGCGAGGAGCTTCGCTGGACTGGGACTGGCCAATTGCCTCGTCCCAGGAAACGCGGCGCCGGGGACTTAAAATCGCCGCCAGTGGAGCGCCGAGAGGCGCCCGCGCCGCCGTCAAAAGTGGCGCGGCTTTACGAATACGGACGCGCCAATCGGCGCTCCGCTCCCTCGGGCTTGTCCCGAGGGAAGAAGAAAGGCCTCGCTTCGGCGGGGAATGGACGACGGCGTACCCCGCGCCGCAAAGAACAGGGGCGATCACGCACGCCTGCTATATCCCTCCCCTTGCAGGGGAGGGTGGACGCGAGCGCAGCGAGCGTCCGGGTGGGGTCGAACCTTGCCGCGAGTTATGCCCCACCCGTCTCGCACCTCGCTTCGCTCGGTGCTCGCCACTCTCCCCGTTCCGGGGAGGGATTAGGCTCATTGGCAGGGCTTTTCCTTCTTCAGCTCCAACGAAGTCATGTCGCCGGAGATGGTGAAGTCGGCATAGGCAAGCTTGAGCGCGCGGGAGATGCCGTTCTCGTAGAGCTCGAAGGAAATCGTGTAGACCGGCGTCTGCTCGCCGCTTTCCTGCTGCTTTTCGTTTTCCCGTTCGAAATAGCTGATGCTCACCGGCCAGCGCGTGAGCTTGGCGAGCGCCGGCACTTTGGCGGTCGCGTCGTCGGGCGGCTTGGCGCCGGGCGGGATCGCCTTGCCGATCACGGTGAGCGTATTGAACACCTTGTCGCCGGTTTCCGAGCCGTCATAGACCGGAAAGTCGAGCACGCTCTTGCCTTCGCGCGCGGCGACGATGATCCGCCGCATGTGCTCGGTCGGAAAGACGGAGCCGACCGGGATGGTGAAATTCTTGCCCTTCGGCTTGGTCAGGTCGACCTTGACCGCGGTCGTTTCCCGCTCGGCGTGGCCGTCGACTTGGTCGGCATGCTTTTCGTCGAGCAGATTTTCCGAGTTGAAGCGGAATTTTTTCGCCGCGCCGTCTTCCCAGGTGGTCGAGCGCAAGTCGCTGATCGCGCGCTTGCCTTCGCCGGAATCGAGCTCGGAAACCTGGCGGAATTGCAGCTCGTAGCCGTCGCAGGAATTGCCGGAAAAATCGTAAAGGATGCGCCCGCGCACCGCCTCTATGCCGCGGCTGCCGTTCGATTTGGCGAGTTTGAGATCGTAAACCGCCCGATGCGGGGCCAAAACGACGGCGTCCGCCTGACGCGCAGCAGCCGCCGGATCGTGCAACGCCGCCGTGGCAAGGCCGATCGCCACCGCGCCGAGAAGGAGGCCTTTGATGGGCTTACGCGTTCTCATGAATCGCATGGCTCCGATTAAACGGCCCCGCAGCAGAAACGGCAAGATAGAGGCAAGATAGAGGCCACCGGAGCTTGCGCCTAAGCCAATGATCGGCCAAACGAAGCTACAACGACAGGAGATCGTCATGGCCGCCATGGTGGAAAAAAAGCTTGCTGCGCTCGGTATCTCATTGCCGACGCCCCGCGCTCCCATCGCCAATTACGTGCCCTTCGTGCGCAGCGGCAACATGCTCATGGTCTCGGGCCAGATCTGTTTCGATGCCGAGGGCAAGCTCGTTGCCAAAGGCCGCCTTGGCGATGGCGTCTCGATCGAGGACGGGCAAAAGGCGGCGCGCGCCTGCGCCGTCAACCTGCTGGCGCAGCTCAAAGCTGCGCTCGGCGACCTCGACAAGGTGGTGCGCGTGGTGCGCCTCGGCGGTTTCATCAATTCGGCGCCCGGCTTTGCCGACGGCCCCAAGGTGATGAACGGCGCGTCCGATTTGATGGTGGAAGCCTTCGGCGACAAAGGCCGCCATGCGCGCTCGACCGTCGGCGTCGCCGCCTTGCCCGCGGACGCCGCGGTCGAGGTCGAAGGCCAGTTCGAGGTGGCCTAGCGCATGATCCCGAAAAGTGCGAACCGGTTTTCGGAAAAGATCATGCGCAAGCAAAATGTTAGGAAGGTATAGTGATTCAACCTAAACGGATCGTGCTCTAAAGCGCAAAATGCCGGGCCCTTCCTGGCTCACCGCACGCCCGATCGCGCATCGCGGCCTCCACGACGCGGCAAACGGCGTCATCGAAAACACCGCGAGCGCGTTCACCGCGGCGATCGCCGGCGGCTACGGCATCGAAACCGACCTGCAGGTGAGCCGCGACGGCGAGGCCATGGTCTATCACGACGATGCGCTCGGCCGCCTCGCCGCGGGCAGCGGCCGCCTCGCCGAAATCAGCGCCGCCGAGATCCAGCAGGCGCGGTTTCATGCCACCGGCGACCGTATTTTGACGCTGGGCGAACTATGTGCCCTGGTCGCGGGAGGCACGCCCTTGTTGCTCGAGCTCAAGAGCCGCTTCGACGGCGATGTGCGTCTCGCCGAGCGCGTCGCCGCGGTGCTCGCTGCCTACCCGGGCCCGGCGGCCGCGATGTCGTTCGATCCGGCCGTGGTCGAGGCGCTGCGGCACAAGGCCCCCGCCCTCACCCGTGGCATCGTCGCCGTGCGTCATTACTCGCATCACGACTGGGACCGGCTTTCCACATCGCAGAAACGGCAGATGGGCCTGCTGCTGCATGCGGGACGCACGCGGCCGCATTTCGTTGCCTATGGCATTCGAGACTTGCCGGCCACGCCGCCGCTGATCGCGCGCTATCTTTTCGGCCTGCCGCTCTTGGCCTGGACCGTGCGTACCGATGAAGAGCGCGCCCGCGCCGACCGCTGGGCCGACCAGATGATCTTCGAAGGCTTCAGGCCGGTCGTTTGAAACTCGGGTTCGAATGCCGACGAAGGTCGATACTGACGGGCCAATTTCCGGCATAAAATCGGTTAGAATTGCCCGCCAATGACCGACATCGAACTGCGCATCCGCATTGTCCCGTCAATCGCCGAGGTGGCCCCCGCCGAATGGGACGCCTGCGCCGGTGAACTGCCGGCGTCTGTTAAAGTGATACCTGAGGAAAACTTGTCCCCATCAGGGGACAATTTCTCCGCCGACTTATCCACACGAGGATATCCATATAACCCATTCGTTACACATGCTTTTCTTTCATCAATCGAAGCATCGTCTTCGGTTGGCGGCGGCAGCGGCTGGCAGCCGCGCCACCTGCTTGCCGAGGGCGCGGATGGCCGTCTGCTGGCGGCGGCCCCCTGCTACGTGAAGAGCCATTCGCGCGGTGAATACGTCTTCGATTACGGCTGGGCAGAGGCTTTCGAGCGGGCGGGCGGCGACTATTACCCCAAGCTGCAGGTGGCGGTGCCGTTCACGCCGGTGACCGGGCCGCGGCTCTTGGTGCGACCCTCCCCGCTCGAAGATGCCGTGCGCGGCGCGCTCGCCGACGCGCTCGCCGAAGTGACCGAGGAAAGCGGCCTTTCCTCGGCGCACGTCACCTTCCTCACCGAATCCGAATGGCGTGGGCTCGGTGACCGCGGCTGGCTGCAGCGCACCGACCGGCAGTTTCACTGGAGCAATGCCGGCTATGCGAGTTTCGACGACTTTCTTGGCCGCCTGTCCTCGCGCAAGCGCAAGACCATCCGCCGCGAGCGCAAGGATGCCCTCGCCGCCGGCATCGAGGTCGCCTGGCTCACCGGCTCGGATCTCACCGAAGAAGTGTGGGACGCCTTCTTCGCCTTCTACATGGAAACCGGTTCGCGCAAGTGGGGCCGGCCCTATTTGACGCGGCAGTTCTTCTCCATTGTCGGCGCGGCAATGCGCGACCGCATCCTGCTGGTGATGGCGCGGCGCAACCGGCGCTGGATTGCCGGCGCCATCAATTTTATCGGCGGCGCCGCGCTTTATGGCCGCAACTGGGGCGCAATCGAGCACCACCCATTCCTGCATTTCGAGCTGTGCTACTACCAGGCCATCGATTACGCCATTCAGCACCGCCTCGCCCGGGTCGAGGCCGGCGCGCAGGGCGAGCACAAATTGATGCGCGGCTACCTGCCGGCGACGACCTATTCGGCGCATTTCATCGCCAACGCCGGCTTGCAGCGGGCGGTGGCGGAGTATCTCGCCCGCGAACGTGCTTACGTCGCGGCCGCAAACGAGGAACTGGCGGCGGCGGCGCCGTTCCGCAAAGATCTGGTCGAGCAGGACTGAGTGTATATTTTTGTCATCGCCGGGCTTGTCCCGGCCATCCACGCCTTACTTGATCCAAGGCATAGATGCCCGGCATAAAGTCGGGCATGACGGGACGGAGACTCTCATGCCGGCTTACGATCCGAACAACATCTTCGCCAAGATCCTGCGCGGCGAATTGCCGAGCTATAAAGTGTACGAAGACGAGAAGGCCTTCGCCTTCCTCGACATCATGCCGCGGGCGCCGGGCCACACGCTGATTTTGCCGAAGGCCGCGGCACGCAACATCCTCGACGTCAGCCCCGACGATCTCGCGCACGTCACCAAGGTGGCGCAGAAGATCGCCAAGGCGGCGATGACGGTATTTTCCGCCGATGGCATTACCGTCCAGCAATTCAACGAAGGCGCCGGCGGGCAGGTCGTGTTCCACCTGCACATGCACGTGATCCCACGCAAATCGGGCGTGCCGATGAAGCCGCCCGCGAGCGAAAAGGAAAAGCCCGAGGTGCTTGCCGAGCAGGCCAAGAAGCTGGCGGCGGCCCTCGCCGCCTAAGCGGGGAGGAAGAATCCACCGGCGAGCGGCGTTGCTTCGCCGGCGAACTTATGGGTAAGGGCCGCCTTTGCGGGGATCTTCTTCGTCCACCGACCGATCAAGCGGCGGAGATCGCCTTCTTGCGCCGGCCGCGCCAGACGACGAGGCCGATCATGCCCACGCCGCCGCTCAAGAGCGGCAGCGCCGCGGGCACAGGTGTCTGTAAGGTCGACGTGCTGCTGCGCGAGAGAGTGATCTTTGTCGACAAATCCGCATATTCGGTGTTGTCGGGCTGGCTCCAGATCCAAGATGCATTCGTGGATATGCCGCCGATCACACCGTTGACGTTGGTCCAGATATTGTTGCCGCCGTTCGTTCCGAAATCCTGCACCGGGTTTGTCGGCAGCGTCCAGCTCGTGTTGTCGCCGACGTTAATTCCCCGCCATTGACCGGGGCTCGAGTTGGTGAGGAGCGAGGTCGTGCCGTTGGCGGCAAAGACAAAGCCGTCGCTGCCGCTGATGCTCAGCTGTCCAAGAAAGGCGTCGGGATTGCAACAAGAACCGTTCGCCGTTCCGTCAGAGCCCCACAAGCCGTTGGCCAGGACATAATTCGTGCCGATCACATGAAGGTAATAGGTGGACGAAGTCGCGTCGAGATTGGCGGAAAGCGGAAAGCTCTGCCGCCATTGCTCCGACTGACCGAAGACGTTCGAGTAGATAAGCGTCCCCTTTTGGCTGTCGTCGGTCGACAGATAGATGCTGAACGCGTTATCCGCGGTGACGTTCAAATTCAATGTGTCGGCCTGCGCCGACAGTGGCGCGGCAAGGCCGATCGCGGCCGCGGCTAGAATTCCAGCGATCTTCATCTTGGTCTCCTGGTCGGTTGCCGAACGGCGAGTGAAAAAGAAGCGAGCGCGGCGGACGAGAAGACCTGGGGGATTGCGGCCGCCGTGCTCGCGAAAGCGACTTGGTTCCGCGACACCATCGCGGACACTCCACCGGTTTAGCCACGACGTTTTTATAGCCAGCCGTTGCGCAGCCGTCTGTCAGGGGTTGCCCGACGCGCGTGTTCCAATTCGGGAAAACCAAAAGTCCGGCCCCCCGTCGTCGGGGAATTCCTGACAACTTAAAGGAGCGCCAAGTTAAATCTGCTAGATTGCGCGTATCGGGATATGAAGTTGCCTCGGGCCGACGCAGGAAGCGATCCTTGAATATCAATAAGCGTCTCAGAGCGCTCAGCAGGAAAGGCTTTTCTGTTCGCTTCCTTTTGAGCGGGGTCGTCGCGGCCATCCTCATTCCCGCTCTTCTATTTGGCGGGTGGCTGACCCTGCACTCGGCGGATGCGGAGCGCACCTTGCTTGAGCGTAACTCCGGAGACAAAGCGGCGCAGGTCGTCACCGATATCGATGACGATATTGCTGCGGCGAAAGCGACGCTGATCGCGCTCGCCAATTCGCATTTCCTTCAGGTGAATGACTTTCAAAGCTTCCATCGGCAATGCGCCGAAGTTGCCAAACAGCTCGGCGGCCAGATCGTCCTGCGCGACACTGCCGACGGGCATCAGATCATCAATTCGGTCATCGCTTGGGGCCGGCCGCTGCCGGAGAACAATGCGCAACAGGCGTTGGAAGCCATGAACGAGGCGATCCGCACGGGCGCTCCCTCCATTTCCAATGTCTTCTTCGGTCCCAGCCTGAAGAAGTTCATCGTCAATGTCGGCATCCCGATCGAATCGACGCGCTATTTTCTTGCCGTCGGCATTCCGGTCCACGCTTTTGCCGATTCCTTGCAAGGCGCGGCGTTGCCGGCCAACTGGATCATTTCGCTGGTCGATTCCAACGATACGATCATTGCGCGTTCGGACCGCAATGAGCTGACCGGCAGCAAATTGAACAATTCCGAGCTGGCGACACGCGTGCTGCAGGACGGCTTTGCCATCGGCAACAACCGCGACGGCATAGCCTACCGCTGGGTCGCGCGGCGATCCGATTTGACCGGTTGGCTGGTCTACGTCGGGATCCCCGTGAGCGAGCTCGAGGCGCCGGCGCGACGAGCGCTCATAACCTACAGCGCGGCGAGCAGCTTACTTTTTATCTTGGCTATGGCCCTGTCGTTTTTTTTCGGCGAGCGGGTTTCGCGGTCATTCGGCGAAATGGGCATCGATCGCACGCCGACGCGGGAAGAGTTTCACATCCTTTTCGAGTCAGCGCCGAACGGCGTGCTGGTCGCCGATAACGACGGCCTGATCGTGCTCGCCAATGAGAGACTCGAGAGGCAATTCGGTTATGCCCGCGGAGAGCTGATCGGGCGCGGCGTCGAGCTGCTCGTTCCTGAGCGGTTTCGTGGCGGACACTTGTCGCTCGACCGAACCTTCGGCGGCTCTTCCGAATTCAGGCCGATGGGGCGGGAGCGCGAGCTGCTCGGCCGCCGCAAGGACGGCAGCGAATTCCGCATCGAGATCGGCCTTAATCCCATCACCACGACCCATGGAAATTTCGTCATGGCGACGATCGTCGACGTCACCGAGCGTATCCTCGCCGAGAACAGGCTTTTTGCCGCCCAGGCCGAGCGCGACGACCTTCGCCGCAATTTCATGCGGGCGCAGGAAGGAGAGCGGTTGCGCTTGGCGCGCGAGCTGCACGATCAGACCGGCCAAGCGCTGACCGGCGCCATGCTCGAATTGAAGGACCTCGAGTTGCGCTTGAAGGGCGAAGAACGCAATCGCGCGCGGGCTTTGCGCAAGAGCATGGAGCAGATGGGCAAGACGCTCCATCGCGTCGCTTGGGAGCTGCGCCCAGCCTCGATCGATGAGCTGGGCTTGACCAGCGCGTTGGCAAACTACGTATCCGAATGGGGCAGGCAATATGCGATTGAAGCCGACTTCCTTTGCCGCGACCTCCTGCTCGACTCGATCGCGGACGAGAAACGGACTGCGATCTATCGCATCGTGCAGGAAGCCTTGACCAACGTGGCCAAGCACGCCCATGGCGCGACGACCGTCAGCGTCGTCGTCGACCGGTCCAATTCGACGCTGCAGTTGACCGTCGAGGACAATGGAAGTGGCATGGACGCCAACGCTTCCGGCAAGCGCCCTGATGGCGGTCTCGGCCTGGCCGGCCTGCGTGAACGGCTCACGCTGATCGGTGGGCAACTCGAAATCGAGTCCTCGCCGGACGCCGGCACCACCATTTTTGCCCGGGTCCCCGTCGGCGAGCAGAGATTAATTGCGTGAAGCAAAAAGTCCGCATCACGCTGTGCGACGACCACCCCGTGGTTCTCGCCGGCTTGCGCAATCTGATCGAAAACGAACGCGACCTCGAACTGGTCGGCACGGCCTCGGACGGCGCCGGCGCGCTCAAGCTCATCATCGATACCAAGCCCGACATCGCCGTCGTCGACATATCGATGCCCGGCATGAACGGCATCGCCCTCGCCCGCCGTCTCGCGCAGGAGGCGCCCAACGTCAAAGTCATGGTGCTGACGCTGCACGAGGATAAGGCATTTCTCAAGCAAGCGCTCGACGCCGGCGTCCGCGCCTATCTGGTCAAGCGGTCTGCGGCGGAAAATTTGATTGAGGCCACGCATAGCGTGATCGCCGGCGGGCTCTATGTCGATCCGGCGATGGCCGATCTCGTTGCCGAGGGCAATTCGCAGCGGCGACGCCGCTCAAGCGCCGAGCCGTCAATTCCGGATTTGACCGAGCGCGAATCCGAGGTGCTCAAATTGACCGCGCTCGGGCACACCACCAAAGAGACGGCGCGCCGTCTCGATGTCGGCGTCAAGTCGGTCGAAACCTACAAGGCCCGCGCGATGGAAAAGCTCGGTATCAAGACGCGCGCGCAGATCGTCCGCTACGCCGCGACGCAGGGCTGGCTCACCGACCTTTAGCGTCAGGCCTTTATCAGCGGCACCTTGGGGACCGTACCGCGCTTTTCCTTCGCCTTCGGCCGCGGCGAAGCGCGACGCTTGGCCTTGGGGCGCACCGCGGGGATCTTGTCCGGCTTCGGCGTCACCGGCCCGTCGAGATACTCGAAGCCAAGCTTGTCGCGGCCGTTCTCGTCGTGATCGACGATGACGCGGACGTGGCCGCCCTTTTTGAGCTTACCGAACAGCACTTCGTCGGCAAGCGGCTTCTTGATGGTTTCCTGAATGACGCGAGCCATCGGCCGCGCGCCCATCAGTTCGTCATAGCCATTGGCGATGAGCCACCGCGTCGCCTCGTCGGAGAGCTCGATGGTGACGTCGCGATCGTCGAGCTGCGCCTCGAGCTGCAGCACGAACTTCTCAACCACCATCTTGATGATCTCCTGCGACAGGTGCGCAAAAGTAATGGTGGCATCGAGCCGGTTACGGAATTCGGGCGCGAACAGTTTGTTGATCGCCTCGACGTCGTCACCGACGCGCTTGGTCTGCGTGAAGCCGTAGGCCTGCTTGGCGAGATCGGAGGCGCCCGCATTGGTCGTCATGATGAGGATGACGTTGCGGAAATCGACCTGCTTGCCGTTATGATCCGTGAGCTTGCCGTGGTCCATGATCTGCAAGAGCACGTTGAACAGGTCGGGATGCGCCTTTTCGATCTCGTCGAGCAGCAGCACGCAGTGCGGATGCTGGTCGACGCCATCGGTCAATAGTCCGCCCTGGTCGAAGCCGACGTAGCCCGGCGGCGCGCCGATCAGCCGCGAAATCGTGTGCCGTTCCATGTATTCCGACATGTCGAAACGGATGAGCTCGACGCCGAGCGCGGCGGCAAGCTGCTTGGCGACTTCGGTCTTGCCGACGCCCGTCGGCCCCGAGAACAAGTAGCATCCGATCGGCTTCTCCGGCTCGCGCAGGCCGGCGCGCGCGAGCTTGATCGATGCCGAAAGCGACTCGATCGCCTTGTCCTGGCCATAAACCGTCGTCTTCAGCGTCTGCTCGAGATGCTGCAATACCTCGGCATCGTCCTTCGACACCGTCTTTGGCGGGATGCGCGCCATGGTGGCGATTGTGGTTTCGATCTCCTTGAGGCCGATCGTCTTCTTGCGCCGGTTCTCCGGCAGCAGCATCTGTGCCGCACCGGACTCGTCGATCACGTCAATCGCTTTGTCAGGCAGCTTGCGGTCGTGGATATAACGCGACGACAGCTCGACCGCGGCCTTGATCGCGTCATTGGTGTATTTGAGCTTGTGGTACTCCTCGAAATACGGCTTGAGGCCGCGGAGAATATCGATCGCATCCTCGACCGTCGGTTCGTTGACGTCGATTTTCTGGAAACGCCGCACTAGAGCGCGGTCCTTTTCGAAATACTGGCGGTATTCCTTATAGGTAGTCGAGCCGATGCAGCGCAAAGTGCCGGAGGCAAGCGCGGGCTTGAGCAGGTTCGAGGCATCCATCGCGCCGCCCGAGGTCGCACCGGCGCCGATCACCGTGTGAATCTCGTCGATGAACATGATTGCGCCCGGATACGCCTCGAGCTCCTTGATCACCTGCTTGAGGCGCTCCTCGAAGTCGCCACGGTAGCGCGTGCCGGCAAGCAACGTGCCCATGTCGAGCGCAAACACAGTCGCGCCTTTGAGCACATCCGGCACTTCGCCGTGGACGATGCGGCGGGCGAGGCCTTCGGCGATCGCCGTCTTGCCGACGCCGGCGTCGCCGACGAACAACGGATTGTTCTTCTGCCGGCGGCAGAGCACCTGAATGGTGCGACTGATTTCCGCGTCGCGGCCGATCAGCGGATCGATCTTGCCGTCTTTCGCCTTCTTGTTGAGGTTGACGCAGTAGGCATCGAGCGCATCACCCTTCTTTTTCGGCTCGTCGCCGCCCTTGGTGTCGGTTTCTTCCTCGACGCCGCGCACGGGACGCGACTCGGTCAGGCCCGGCCGCTTGGCAATGCCGTGGCTGATGTAATTGACCGCGTCGTAGCGCGTCATGTCCTGCTCTTGCAGGAAGTAAGCGGCATGACTTTCGCGCTCGGCGAAGATGGCGACGAGGACATTGGCGCCGGTGACCTCTTCGCGGCCGGACGACTGCACGTGGATCACCGCGCGCTGGATCACGCGCTGAAAACCGGCGGTCGGCTTTGAATCTTCCGCGCCGTCCGTGATGAGGTTCTCCAGCTCCGATTCGAGATAGGCGACAAGGCTGCGGCGCAGCTTGTCGAGATCGACATTGCAGGCGCGCATCACCGCGGAGGCGTCGGAATCGTCGATCAGCGCCAGGAGAAGGTGCTCCAGAGTCGCATACTCGTGATGCCGCTCATTGGCGAGAGCGAGCGCGCGGTGGAGCGATTGTTCGAGGCTGCGGGAGAAGGTCGGCATTTCTAGAGTTCCATTTTCATTCTTGTACTTGTGCGCTCTCGCCCCGAATTTCTAGAGACTCACTTTTTTTCCATCACGCATTGCAAAGGATGCTGGTGTTTGCGGGCAAAGTCCATGACCTGGGTGACTTTGGTCTCCGCCACTTCGTAAGTGAAGACACCGCATTCGCCGATGCCATGATGATGCACATGCAACATAATGCGCGTCGCCGCTTCGTGATCCTTGCCGAAGAACCGCTCGAGCACGTGCACGACGAATTCCATCGGCGTGTAGTCGTCGTTGAGGATGAGGACGCGGTACATGTTCGGCCGCTTGGTTTGCGGCTTTGGCTTGGTAATGACGGCGGTGCCCGGCCCCGCGTCGCCCTTGCGCCGGCGGTCGTCATCAGCCAGGCGCGCAGGCACGGCGCCCTCCGCATGGCGCACCGGCTGGGGTTCTTCGGGCAGCTGTGAACGAGCCGTCATGGTCTAACCGGACTTCCATCGTGCCGAAACGCGGCCGCACTGCATCATAAGGACTTGCGTGCTCTCTTTTCCAGCCGACAATTTGGCCCTTTTTTCGAGTTTTGCACCGATTCGGCACAATTGAGCGGGGTTTTTGTGGGGACTACCGATAGATAGCCGCTTACTGTGGAATTTCCAGGTTCCAATGCCATTTACTCAAAACCCGCCGGAGGCGCGTTGGTTGCGGCCGCGCCGCCGCCCGGCTTTCAGAGCACCGCGGCCGCCACAACCAAACATTTACGACGTCGGCTAAAGACTATTCGGCATTCGCGGCATCTGCGGCAGGAGCCATTAACCAGCCAAGCCGTTGGCTCGATGCCGCAATTGCCCTTGGCAGCGCAAAAGCCTTTACCGGACGCGCTGTATTTTCAGCGCATCCATATACCGAGCCTTAGCGGCGCACGACTAAGACGGCAGCAGAGATCAACCGTTTTCGGTGACCGTCATGCTGACCGTCTGCAATCGTCTCCGTCGAGCCCTCTCCGCGTTTGCTCATGCGCGCAAGGGCAACGTCGCAATCACGTTTGCGCTTGCGACCCTGCCGGTCGTCGGCGCCGTCGGCTTCGCCGTCGATTACAGCCACGCCAACTCGGTCAAAGCCGCCATGCAGGCGGCACTCGACTCGACGGCGCTCATGCTGGCACGCGAAGCCTCGACCGATACCAATTCGCAGCTACAAACTAATGCGCTGAAGTATTTCCAGGCGCTGTTCAATCGTCCGGAAGCCAAGAGCATCAACATCAGCGCGAGCTACACGACCAGCGGCGGCTCCCAGGTCGTGGTCAACGGCTCGGCGCAGGTGCCCGCAAGCTTCCTCGGCATCATCGGCTATCAGAACATTCCCGTGACCGGCACCTCCACCACCAAATGGGGCTCGTCGCGGTTGCGCGTCGCGCTCGTGCTCGACAACACCGGATCGATGGCCGACGACGGCAAGATGACGGCGCTCAAGAGCGCCGCGCACGGCCTGCTCTCCCAATTGCAAGGCGCTGTCACGACGAACGGCGACGTCTATGTGTCGATCATCCCGTTCAGCAAGGACGTCAATGTCGGCTCCAGCTATTACAATGCCAATTGGATTGACTGGACCGATTGGAATTCCGACAACCAGAACTGTTCTGGCGGTGGCGGCTGGGGCGGCTGGGGCGGCGGCGGCTGGGGCAGTTTTGGCAACGGTAGCAATTGTAGCCCGGCGAACCACAATACCTGGAACGGCTGCGTCACCGATCGCGGCAACTCGAATAGCCCGAGTACGTCGAACTACGATCAAAACGTAACTGCGCCGAGCACCAGCATCACGGCCTCGCTCTTTCCGGCCGAGCAGTATGATCAGTGCCCGGTGGCGATGATGGGCTTGAGCTACAACTGGACCAGCCTGAACAGCCTGATCGACCAGATGACGCCGAACGGCAACACCAACCAGCCGATCGGTCTGGTCTGGGGCTGGCAGTCGCTGGTCGGCGGCGGGCCGCTTAGCGCCCCTTCCATGGACTCGAACTACACCTATCAGCAGGCCATCATTTTGATGTCCGACGGTCTGAATACGCAGGACCGCTGGTACAGTTCGCAGTCGTCGGTCGATAACCGCATGTATAACTCGAGCGGCCAGGGCACTTGCGCCAACATCAAGGCCGCGGGCATCACCATCTACGCCATTCAGGTGAACACGGGCGGCGACCCGACCTCGACGTTGATGCAGAACTGTGCCTCAAGCTCTGACAAGTTCTGGATGATCACGCAGGCGAACCAGCTGGTGTCGGTGTTCAACCAGATCGGCACCAACCTGACCAAGCTGCGCGTCGCCAAATAGCACCAGGCACAGGTGAGGCCGGCGGGCAGCACTGCTCGCCGGCGTTCCGCATTTGCGACAAACTTGTAACGAACTGCCAACCAGTCGGTAAGACACCCCAAGCAATACGGAGAACTCCTGAGCCGGGGTCGCCGCACGTCCGTTAACTAGCCAAGTTACCGCGATTGCGGCCTTTCCCTACAAGTTCCGCAACTACGCTTTACGACCACCGCCGGCTTTCGGCGATCGCCAATACCACCCATTCAGAGGCGCGGCCTATCGCGTGATCGAACACATTCGATCTCGGGGGTAAGCCGATGCTCACTGTCGCAGCCATCATCCGCCGCCTGCACCGGGCGGCCAGGCTTTTTGCCGCGCAACGCCGCGGCAACGTCGCCATTACGTTCGCACTATCGTTGATCCCGGTCTTGGGGCTGACCGGCGCCGCGGTCGACTTCAGCCGCGCCAACTCCATGAAGGCCGAGATGCAAGCGGCGCTCGATTCCACCGCACTGATGGTATCGAAGACCGCAGCGACGCAAACGGCGGACCAGATCCAGGCCAGCGCCCACAATTACTTCACGGCGCTGTTCACGCGGCCGGAAGCAAGCAACGTGCAGATCACCGCCAGCTACAGCAACAGCAGCGGCTCCAGCGTTGTCGTCAATGCCTCCGCCGACATGGCAACCGATTTCATGACCGTGCTTGGCGTCAAGACGATCACGGTCACCAGTTCCTCGACGGCGAAATGGGGCTCAAACCGTTTGCGTGTGGCGCTGGTGCTCGACAATACCGGATCGATGGCCCAGAGCGGCAAGATGGACGCGCTCAAGACTGCGACAACCAATTTGCTGACAGAGCTGCAAAACGCCGTGACTACGGATGGCGACGTCTATGTGTCGATCATCCCATTCAGCAAAGACGTGAGCGTCGCGTCGGCGAGCAATTACAACCAGAACTGGATCGACTGGACCGACTGGTCGGCCCCGCCCGCCAGTTCGACGCCGGATTCGAGTGTCGGGCCGGGCTCGTCCTGTCCGTGGAGCAACAACAGCAATGGCTTCACGTGCACGACCGGGCCGGCCAATGGCAGCCGTACGACGTCGACCGTTCCTTCGAGCGGAACCTACGCCGGCTATATCTGCCCAAGCATCGACAACGGCAACAAGAATGCGCTCAAGCTCGGTGTCTATTACAATGGCTGCTACAACAGCGTGGCGACAACGACGACGACAACTGTGAGCAGCGGCTGGGGGGCAAGCTGCAACGGCTATAGCAATTGTTCCTGCACCGGCAGCGGCGGCAGCAAAGTCTGCAAACAAACCACGACCGGCGCACCCTACACGCACAATTGGATCGCCAATGCGACCAGCACCTGGGACGGCTGCATCACCGATCGCGGCACGTCGGCGGGACCCAGCACCGGCAATTACGATCAGAACGTAACCGCACCGATCAGCGGAAATACGGCGACCATGTTCCCGGCGGAACAATACTCCTACTGCACGCTGCAAATGATGGGGTTGAGTTACGACTGGAGCAGCATGACCGCGCTGGTCAACCAAATGGATCCGAACGGCAGCACCAATCAGCCGATCGGTCTCGTCTGGGGCTGGCAATCTCTGGTCGGCGGCGGCCCGTTCAGCGTGCCGACGGAAGATCCGAACTATCAGTACCAGAAGACGATCATTCTGCTCTCTGACGGCTTGAACACGCAGGATCGCTGGTACGGCAATGGATCCGCCACCAGCACCGATGTCGATCACCGCATGTACAACACAGATGGCAGCGGCACCTGCGCCAACATCAAGGCGGCCGGCATCACGATTTATACCATCCAGGTGAATACCGGCGGCGATCCGACATCGACGCTGTTGCAGAACTGCGCCAGCGATTCGAGCAAATTCTTCCTGCTGACTTCGGCCGACCAGATCATCACCACCTTCAATCAGATCGGCACCAATCTGACGAAGTTGCGGCTGGCGCAGTAGCAACAGGCAAAAAAACAAAAGCCCGGCTGATCGCCGGGCTTTGCACGCTTGCGACGCGACGCGTACGCCACAACAAAGTTACTTGGCCTTCGCCGCCATGGCTTCGAAGGGCTTGTAGGTCTCCTTGGCGAGATCGGCATAGAGATCGCCGATCTTGGTCGCCTCGGCAACGAAGCCTTCGTAGGCGCTCTTGGCGTATTCGGTCTGCAGCTCAATCGCCTTCTCCAGCGACTTGGCGCCGAACAGCTTTTCCAGCAAGGCGGTGCCTTCCTCGAAAGCCTTTTTCGAGTAGTCGGTCATTTCCACGACGATCGCCTGCGCGCTCTTCGAAACGGCGCCCCACGACTTCATCGCAACATCGAGGTTTTCTTTGCTGACCTGTTGCAGGTCCTCCAGATTCTTGACCATGGTTCCCTTCCCGGCCCGCTTAAGCGGCGCCTTGCCTAAAATTCGATCCGGCCACCCGGATTGGCTCGTATATAGTGCACTGCACAATAAAGTCAAATATTATTTTGCACTGCAAAAACTGCTGAAAAACCAGTGGATTGCCTTAAGAATTTGTAAACCCTACCCCCATAGGCTCGTAAGAGGTCGCTGGGGCGGGCGGTATAAAACCAGACGGATCGCGGTCCATTGGCCGCTGAAAAAGGGGTTGGGAGAGGCCGAATGTTGCGTTCGGGAGCCCGAGTCCCACGCGGCTGGCGTTGGGGCGTGCTCGCTCTGGTCACTGTGCTCGTAGCTGCCACCGTCATCGGCGATGCCCAGGCCAGAGGGCGCCGCTACCACCATCGCCGCGCCGAAGCGGAACGCTACGACCCGCCCTATTCCTCCATCGTCGTCGATGCCAATTCCGGCACGGTGATACAGGCGACGGAAGCCGATAGCCCGCGTCATCCCGCCTCGCTCACCAAGATGATGACACTCTATCTGCTGTTCGAGCAGTTGGAGGCCGGCAAGATCAAGCTCGCAACCGAAATGAGCGTGTCGCCGCACGCGGCGGCGCAAGCGCCGTCCAAACTCGGGTTGACGCCCGGCGAAACCATCTCGGTCGAAAGCGCAATCCGCGCCGTCGTCACCAAATCGGCCAACGACGTGGCCGTCGTGATTGCCGAGACGCTCGGCGGCAGCGAAGAGGCGTTCGCCAAGATGATGACGGCGAAAGCGCGGGCGCTCGGCATGATGCATACCGTGTTCCGCGACGCCTCCGGCCTGCCCAACGACGAGCAGGTGACCACCGCGCGCGACATGGCGCTTCTCGGTCGCGCGCTCGGCGATCGATTTCCGCAGTATTACAAATATTTTTCCACGCGCAGCTTCGTGTTTCGCGGGCGGCTGATCCGCGGCCACAATCATCTTCTGGATAGTGTCGACGGTGTCGACGGCATCAAGACCGGCTACATCAACGCTTCGGGATTCAATATCGTCACATCGGTCCACCGCGGCAACCGCCATCTCATCGCCGTGGTGTTCGGCGGACATACCGCCGAGGCGCGAGACGCCCGCGTCCGCAGCCTGATCGCCAACAATATTCATATTGCTTCGACCAAGCACACGGCGCCGCTCATCGTCGAAGGCTGGGAAGCCACTGCGCGCGCCAAGGAAGTGGCCGCCGCCAAGCAAGCGGCTTCGCCCAGGGAAACGGTCGTGGCAGCACAGCCGTCTGCGCCGACCGCTGGCTCGACCGAACCGATCAAGCCCAACTTGGTGAAAACCGTGACGGTCCAACCTGGCGCGGCGCGCAATGCGGCCCTATCGCCGCTGCCGTCCGCGAGCCACAAGCTGATGCCGGTCCCGGTGAGCGCTGCGTCCGCCTCGATCACAACGGTCGCCACGGTCAAAAGCGAGCCCACGCTGCCGCCGATGCCGGCCCCAGCCGCCGAAGCGAAGGCCAAGCCGACCGAGGTTGCCTCGGCCGGAAACAACATTCCTGTTTCCAGCTCGGCACCCGCAGTCAAGCGCGGTGACTGGATCATCCAGGTTGGCGCGTTTGATACCGAACTCGAGGCGAAGCAACGCCTGACGCTGGCGCAGACCAAGGCTAAAGATCTGCTCGGCGAAGCCAATCCGATCACGGAAAAGACCGCCAAGGGCGACAAGACCATGTATCGCGCGCGCTTTGCTGGCCTCGATCACAGTCAGGCCGAACACGCTTGCAGAAATCTCAAGCGCAGCGAAATTCCATGCATGCTGCTCAAGAATTAGAAACGAACGTTGATAACGGGAGCGCGCCGGGACGGGAGCCGCCGACGATGTTGCGTCACGGAGTACATCAGCTATGGCGGCGAAGAAGGATTTCCTTGGCTTCATTGATGCGCGCGGCGAGGTAAGTCGAGCCTCCCTGGTCCGGGTGCAGTTTCTTCATCAGCGTCCGGTGCGCGCGAGCGATAGCTTGCGCGTCCGCGCCGCGCTGCAGGCCAAGGATCTGATAGGCCTCCTCTTCCGTCATTTTTCCGCTGGACATAGCGCTGCCGCGCCCCGCGTTCGCATCGGCTTGCGCGTGTTCACCCCAGCCGGGATTGCGGCGGTCAAGATACGCGACCAATAAAGCGCGGCTTTCCTCGTCGAGTTCGCCGAGCATCGCAGCGAGCGTCGCCACGTCGAACTGCCCAAGCTCGGCGCCCTGATGGGGCCCAGCGATGAAGCGACCACGCATGGCGCCGCTGTCGTGATCGAGCTCCATTTCCAGGAACGGCGTGCGCACACGCGAGGCCTGACCGCCACTTTTTTGCGTGCGCGAGCCCCAGCTCGAGATGCCGAAAGGCAGCCAGCCGAGCAGACCAAGGCCGAAGGCGCCGAGCGGCACGGCGATGGCAAGCTCCCCGCGCAAGCCTAGAAAGGCCGCAAGGCCGATGGCGATAATGCCCCCGCTTGCCTTGATGACGCGCGCGCCGACCCTAGGGTCGACCTTGGAGACTACGCCGAGCGCCCACAGCGCTAGCACTAGGACCGCGAGACCGAGGAGCAGCGGCATTTTATTTCAATTGCGCCAGCAGTAACTTGGCGCCGCGCTCGCGCTGCTCCGAGAGCGCGGCCAGCGCCTTGAGGCCGCCCGATGCGTAAGCGGCAACCGCACGCAGCAGTTCGCCGAGCTCCTGGGCGGCCCCGGTATCGAAGCTGCAAAAGGCGCCGCGGGACAGCCGCGCGATCTCCCTAAAGGCATTTGCCGCGACCGCGTCGTCGCCCTCCTGAAACATAAATACCGGTACCCCAAGCAAGCCCAGTTCGCCGGCGGCCGCGCACAGATCGTCAAGCTTTTCCTCCATGGCGTCGCCGACAAAAACCACCGCTTGCACACGCTGCTTGGCGGTTTCCTTGCGCGCGTGGGCAAGCACCTTGCCGATTTGGGTGTGGCCGCCGCGGCAGTCAATCGCCGACATGAGCTGCGCCAGCCGCTCGCTGCTCGCCACCCAGCCGGAGGCGCGGCATTCGCCAAGCCCGCGAAAATAGACGAGTTGAATGTCGAGCCCGCCGGCCCCCGCGGCGGCGTGGAACATATCGGCCTGCAGCGCGCAGGCTGTGTCCCAGGTCGGCTGCCGGCTCATGGTGGCGTCGAGCGCGAAGATCAGCCGTCCGCGCCTGCCTTGCGGATTGGGTACGGCAAGCGATTTCACGCGCTCGAGGAATTCGGCGATCTCGGGCCGCGTTGAGGCCGGAGCGGGAGCGTTGTCGTCTTTGCCCATGGCTTACAGTCTACACCAGTTCGCAGCTTAACTGGCGATAGCGCGCGTAGGCCGCAAGACAGATCGTTTCGGTGAACAGAAGCCCTAGGCAATCACGTCATGGACCTGCAGCGGCTGGTCCATGACTGAGTACCACTCGGCGCGCGCGGCAGCACGGCGCTTGCCGTTCTCGGAGAGCGGCAGGTGCAGCGCGTTGAGCAGCGCGACGACCTCCTCGCGAGCGGTGAGGTGAGAGAGATTGGGGCGCGTTCCCAAGGTCTGCTCGTCGAGATCGTCGAGCGCGGTCAACCCGCGCGGGAAAAATTCGCGGTAGACGACGCGCTCGGCAAAACCGTCGACGCTACGGAAGCCCATGCGCTTGCCGAGCTCGGCAATGCCGTCGCCGACCAGGCGCTTGTTGCGCGAACCGAGTGCGGAGAGACGATTGCGCACCACGATCCAGTCGGTCAGCCGGCCATCGACGAGGCGACGCTGGCGGCGCGCGCCGCGCACCATCTCAGCATAATGGCTTTCGCCGGTGACTGTGAAGTTCGCCTGATCGAGCGTGGCGAGTACGTCAAAATCTACGAAGCTGTCGTTGAGCGGCGTGACCAAAGTATCCGCCATCGAATGCGCCAGCCGCATCAGGTACGTGTCGGAGCCCGGCGTGTCGATGACAACGACGTCGTGGGTGTGCTCGATCGCGCTGACCGCCTGGGAGAAGGCGGCAAACTCTTTCGCTTCGTTGGCGTCAAGCGAAGCCCCTTCCGCGCGCGGCACGCAGTAGTGCGTCGGCGTTTCGAGGTTGACACGCGCGCGCTCGGCCCAGGCGCGGCGGTTCTCGATGTAATGCGTGAAACTCTGTTGACGCGAGTCGAGATCGATCGTGGCCACGCGCTGGCCAGCCTTGAGCAAGGCAACGGCGATGTGCAAAGCAGTCGTGGATTTTCCCGAACCGCCCTTCTCGTTGCCAAGGACAACGACGTGCGCGGACTGCGGCGTTTCTTGGATCGGCTGGACCAGCATGGACGCGTCCTGTGACCCGCAATTCTCAAAAGATTACCACACTTTAGTCAAGTTCTCATCGGTTTAACCATTAACTTGACGGGTTCCCTTTGCTACTCAGTAGCCTGTTTTTCATCGGTTTCAGGGCTGCAAAAAAATGGTGTGGCGTCCCGCGGTCGCGCGCACTGTCCCCTCGCTACGCCGGGCCTTGGCGCCCTGGCGCCGCAGCGGCGCCATCGCGCTGGTGCCGACCATGGGCGCCCTGCACGCCGGGCACGTTGTGCTGATCCGCCAGGCGCGGCGGCGCGCTAGACGTGTCGTCGTGTCAATCTTCGTTAATCCGGCGCAGTTTGCTCCCAGCGAGGATTTCGCCACCTATCCGCGGCGCCTCGCCGACGATCTCGCCGTGCTCAGCGCCGAAAAGGTCGACCTCGTCTGGGCACCGGCGACCGCGGCCATGTATCCGCCGGGCTTTGCCACGCGGATCGTACCCCAAGGCGCGGCGCTGGCCGGCCTCGAGGACAAGTTCCGCCCCCATTTTTTCGCCGGCGTCGCTACCGTCGTTGCCAAGCTGTTCACGCAAGCTTCGCCCGACTTCGCCTTGTTCGGCGAAAAAGACTACCAGCAGCTTCGCGTCGTCACGCAGATGGCGAAAGACCTCGACCTGCCGGTCAAAATCGTCGCCGTGCCGACCGTGCGGGAAAGGGACGGCTTGGCGCTGTCGTCGCGCAACGTCAATCTGACGACGGCGGAGCGCGCCGTCGCGCCGACGCTCTATCGCGTGCTCAAGGCGAGCGCGCGGCGTATCGGCGCCGGCGAAGCCATCGACACGGTCCTTGCGGATGGCCGCGCCACGATCGAGCGCGCGGGTTTTGTCGTCGACTACCTGGAAGCCCGCCATCCGCTCACACTGGCGCCGGTCTCCGCGCGCAAGGATGGACCTGGGCGCCTCTTGGTTGCCGCGCGCCTCGGTAAGACCCGCTTGATTGACAATATCAGCCTCTAGGAAGGCGACCTGGCTTCTGCGAGACGCTCCGCCCGAGCGACGCTCTGGTGCAATGTCGGAATTGCTCTGCGAGGATTGATGGCTGCGCGCTAAATGCGTACGCGATCTACAGCAGCCCCAGTTCCTGCAATTCCCGCCGCATGGTCTCCGGCATACGGTGGGCGCCGGGCGCGGCACGGGCAAGATCGCGCGGCGCATCCTTATCTTCGAGATAGCGCCAGCCCTGAAAGGCCGCGCGCGGCCGCGGCTCGACCAGCTTGACCTTGCCGTCGAGCACCACCTGGCAGCGCTTGACGCCGTCCTTGCCGCTGGTCGGACGGATGTCGAGAATGCGCTCACGGCAGGCGATCTGCCCGCGGATTACCCAATAGAGTGAGCCGCCGTCGGTCAGTTCGCCGGCCCGCTTGGGGAGCATGCGGGTGGTATGGACATGTTCAGGCCTTTGCCGCCGCTTTTTCCTCTCCTTGAGCTTCTGCTCGATCCACTCCTCAAGATCGGCGACGGAGTCGCAGCCCACGCAAAGCTTTATCAGGTGCAGCGGCATTACTTATTCCCGGCTAAACGATGCTGGACCTTACCTAACCCGCGCCTGGCGCTCGCGGAAGACGGTCCGCCGAGGTTCTCCCCGAAGATCGCTGGCCTCTTGCAAATTCGCCGGCTTCATTGATGATGGTTCCGCTGTCAACTGCGCTCCAAGGCGTAAAGGGGGGATCGATGAGGAAAATTGCTGCGCTTTTTGTGGCCGCTGCTTTTGTCGCGACGCCGGCCTTCGCCAACGACAAGAGGGCGGAAAAGACCGACGACACGTTCGCCAAGCAAACCGCCAATACGATGCGCATCATGCGCGATGGCTTACCGCTTGTGCTGCCGAGCTGGTCGCTGCCGATCTTCTTCGGCACGCACATGGATCAGAAGCTGAAAGAAGGCGACAAGCCGCATAAGATGTGAGGCGGCGCCGACTTCGCGCGGACAACTGCGTTCAAGCCTGCGGCGCCGCGGCCGCGGGCTCGATGAGCATGACCTTGGCGTCTTCGGCGACCTGGGCGTCCTTTCCGACGGCGATCTCGGCAACGACACCGTCGATCGGCGCGGTCAGCGTGTGCTCCATCTTCATCGCCTCGATGATGGCGAGCGGCTGACCACGGGTCACCGCCGCCCCCCGCTCGACCAACACAACGAGCACCTTGCCGTGCATGGGCGCGCGTACCAGCCCGCCGCCGGCGTCTTCGCTTGCCTCGTCGATCGCCAAGTCGCGTAGCGTCACCTTGGTTTGCCGACCATGCCGCAGCACGTAGATCCCGTCCGGCGCCTCTACGGCAACGGCATCGCGCGCCGCGGCAACGCCTTCGACGGTGACCGCCGGGCCCAGGCGACCATCCTCGATCCGGGCATCGACGCTCTCGCTCTCGGCGACGATCGGCAGCGTCAGCCGGCGGCGGCCGGCAAGCTGAAAGGCATCGACGGCGTCCCATGGCGAGGCTGGCGTACCGACTTGCCGCTCGATCGCCGCTTCAATGCGAGCCCGTTCGCGTTCGATGAGCTTTTGCGCGCCAAAGGCGGCCGCGGCGCGGTCGAGACCTTGCGGCGCCGCGCCGAGCGCAGCGAGATTGCGCTCGATATATCCCGTATCGAAAGTGCCTTTGCGGAACTCGGGCGCACGCGCAAGCGCGGCAAGAAATCCTGAATTGCTGCGCGGTCCGGCGACAACAGTTCGGTCGAGCGCGGCGGCGAGGCAGTCGAGCGCCTCGTCGCGGCTTCTGCCATGGGCGATCACCTTGGCGATGAGTGGATCGTAATAGGGCGTGATCTCGGTTCCGGTCTCGACGCCGCTGTCGACGCGCAGGCCCTCCCCTTCCGGCAATCGCAATGCCATGAGCTTTCCGGTCGAGGGCAGAAATCCGCGCTCCGGGTCTTCGGCGTAAAGCCTTGCCTCGACGGCGTGGCCGTCGAGCGCCACCTCATTTTGCGTCAGCGGCAGTTTTTCGCCGGCGGCGATGCGGAACTGCCATTCGACCAGATCGAGGCCGGTGATGGCTTCGGTGACCGGATGCTCGACCTGGAGCCGTGTATTCATTTCCATGAACCAGAAGGCGGCAAGGTTGAGACCGGCGGAGGCGTCGGCAATGAATTCGACGGTGCCGGCGCCTTCGTAGCCGGCGGCCTTGGCAGCGGCGACGGCGGCTTTACCTATCGCCGCACGCGTCTCCGCGCTCATCCCCGGGGCTGGGGCCTCTTCGATGACTTTCTGATGGCGGCGCTGTAGCGAGCAGTCGCGCTCATTCAAATGGATGACGTTGCCGTGGCGATCGGCGAAGATCTGCATCTCGATGTGCCGCGGGGCGTTGACGTATTTCTCCAGCAGCACCCGCGCATCGCCGAAGGCGGCTTGCGCCTCGCGCTGGGCGGCGGCGAGCGCGTCCTGGAAGTCCGCGTGCCGATCGACGCGACGCATACCTTTGCCTCCGCCGCCAGCCACAGCCTTGATCAGCAGCGGATAGCCGATTTCGTAGGCTTTCTGCTGGAGGAACTTCTGCTCCTGCATGTCGCCGTGGAAGCCGGGCACGACCGCCACGCCGGTCTTCTCCATCAGCGCCTTGGCGCGATCTTTCAGGCCCATGGCGCGGATCGTCGCCGGTTTCGGGCCGACAAAAGCAATGCCAGCTTTTATGCAGGCTTCGGCGAAATCGGCATTCTCGGCGAGAAAGCCATAGCCCGGATGAATGCATTCGGCCCGCGCCGCTTTCGCGACCGCAATGATGCGGTCCATCCGCAGGTAGCTTTCCGCTGCCGGCGAGGAACCGATCGGATGGGCCTCATCGCACAGTCGTACATGCGGAGCCGCGGTATCCGCCTGCGAATAGACGGCGATGGTGCGCAAGCCCAGCCGTTTGGCGGTGCGGGCGATGCGGACTGCGATTTCGCCGCGGTTCGCGATCAGGACGGAGGAGAACATGCGGACTCCGGCTTGGTCCGCCGATACTACTGCGCCGACGGCAGAATTTGCTGCGGCGGCGCCCGGAGCGGCTGCGCCGAAGGCTTGCGCGGCGGCAGCGGTACCTGCGTTTCCGACGCGGCAGCGGCGGCGTTGGCGCTGGCAGCTCCTGCCGGCAGTGGCGGCTCGGCATTCATGATGCTGACCGGCGGAATCGAGGCCGCGGAGGGAAAATCAAAGCGGCTCGGCACCGGATTGGTCGGACTCGGCGGCGACGGTGGAACATCGGCCGCCGCAACTCCCGGCGTCGATGCCGGAGATGACGGCCCAGCGCCGGCAGCCGGCGGTTCAGCGCTGGCGACCGGGCGTTCCTTGTTTGCCACGGGGGTGGCGGCGTTCCAGGCCGCGGCATGGCGGGCAACATATTCGTTATAGGCGCCGACCCGCAGGTTCGCTTTAAGGGCGCTGGTGTCGCGCAGCAGCGCAAACGCGGCGCAGCGCTCAGCGGTACACCCATCGCGGCTTGAGAGCACGTGCGCGGCGATGCCGAAGCGGTCGAGCTCGATCGCGCGCTGCAGTCCGGACAAGCGCCCGGCAAAATCCGGATCAACCTGGCGGGCAAATGCAAGGCCGTCGCCGAGCAGCGCCAGCCGCGCCGTCACATAGGCAACCGCTTCGGCGACGCTCTGCGGGTCGGCAAATACCGCTTTTTCGCAAGCGCTCTCGACCCTTTCCCCGGCGGCGCTGTCGAGGCAGCCGAGCATCGAGCCCGGCGCCAAAGCCTCGGCCGTCAATTGGCTGTAGCGCTGCTCGAGCGCGCGACGGTCGGCGGTGCGCTCGCTCTCCGCCAGGCGCTCGACAATAAAAATCGCGGCGAACGCCGCAACAGCCAGCGCCGAAGCCGGCCAAACCACGCGCAGTAGGCTTGGCTCGGCGCGCCGCAAAGCGAAAGCGAGTATCACGACGAAAACCGCCGTCAGCGCCCCCGCTGTCGCCCACAGGACTGGCCCCGAAAGCAGCGCGCTCACCGCCGTGCCGTCCATCTGTGGCCCTGCGCCTCCACCGGCGACCCCCCGATCAGGCCCCGCCGGGCGATTTGAAGCCCGGCGCTAGATCGGCCGCGGCCGCGAACGCGCCCTTGGCTTCGACCGACGTCATGGCGACCGTCGTGCGCAGGTCGGTGAGGCCGCCGCTGCTGCCGGCCGCCAAGAGCGCCGCCGCCATTTGCGTGTCGCTCGACATCTCGGCGATGCACATGAAATCATATTCGCCGAACGTGACATAATAACCGATGAGTTTGCCGCCGGCCTTGGACATCAGCCGGCCGACCGCGTCGGCGCGGTCTTCCGGCTTGATGATCATGCCTTTGATGGCCTCGCGGCTATAGCGACCTTGCGTAATGTAAATTGGCATCCTCATCCTCCCGATGCGCAAAAGTTCCGCGCGCACCGGCCGCATCATAGTCGATGCCGAACGCAAAATCGCGATGGACCTTCGGATTGCGGGTCAGGCGCGGTCGAGCTGGCTTTCCTTCGCCACCCGCTCAAAGGCCTCGCCGGAGCTTTTGATCCGATACTGATAGTCGTCACCTTCGGACGGCAACAGCTTCACTACGGTATAGCTCCCGGTCGCGGCAGCACGCCCGAAGGTCGGCGAGGTGAAATAAACCGTCTCACCGACCTGATATTTATGCGTCTTGATCGTGATCCCTTCAGCCGCGGCCGGCTGTACCGGCGGACTGCTAGTGCGCAGAATTTTGGGCAATGCCTTTGCCGACATGACCGGCGCGCGGCCGGCGGCGATGCGCGAAGCATTTTTGCCGACATTGCGTCGTGCTGCTGTCTTTGTTGTCTTTTTGGCGACGAGTTGGGCGCTTTTTGCACCCTTTTTCGCCGACTTGCGGGCCGTTTTGGCGGAACGCCGGTCGGACTTTGCGATGCTCTTACTCATAAAATTAATATAGCAATTAATTTCAGCGGGCGGCGAAGTTTTTTCCTCAAAATACGGTGTAGATTCAACAGCTTATATGCATGTTTTTCACAGGCAAATCGGCCGCAGCGGGTGGCAAAGGACCGCCACGCACCCCAAGCCACCAAGGGTGCTTGGGCTATTGATCCGCTCTGTTTCGCGCGCGATTAACCGGCCAAAGCGGTGCACACGCCCGCTTTAGGGTTTCACCTGCTCGCGACTTCCGACCCGTAGCGCGTCGGCGATCGCCCGCTTGTCCATCCGCGTGCCATCGTCGCCTTCAAGCAGTAATGGCACCCGGCGCTGCGCTTCGAGATGGCGCGACCAAGCGAGCGCGTCATCAAGCGATGTAAATTCTTTGAACAGCATCTGTTCTTTTTCCAGCGGTCCCGGCTCGGCGGAGCCCGGTGGGCCGCTAAAGACACGGTAACGCATGATCCATCCTTGTTTTAGCTGCACTTTGCGGGCTAACGCGACATGTTCGGCGCGGGTTCCAGCCCTGTGATCCCGTGATATCGTCCCAAGTCGAGGAACCGACGATCATGCGGGCTGGCTTTTACGAGAAAAACGGCGCGGCACGCGAGGTGCTGCAAATCGGTGAAGTCGACACACCGCGACCGGCCGCCGGCGAGGTGCGGGTCAAATTGGCCACTTCGGGCGTCAACCCTTCCGACGTCAAATCTCGACAAGGCACGACCCGCAAAATCACCTATCCGCGCGTAATCCCGCAAAGCGATGGTGCCGGCACCATCGACCAGGTTGGCGACGGCGTGCCGAAATCGCGCGTCGGCGAGCGTGTATGGATCTGGAACGGACATTGGAAGCGCGCCTTCGGTACCGCCGCCGAATACGTCGCTTTGCCTGCTGCGCAGGCGGTGAAACTGCCGGATACAATCGGTTTCGAAGCGGGTGCCTGCCTCGGCATTCCGGCGATGACTGCCTACCACGCTGTGGAACTTGCCAAGGCCGCCAAAGGCATGACGCTGCTTGTTTCCGGCGGCGCCGGTTCGGTCAGCCAATACGTGGTCCAGTTTGCCAAGGCAGCGGGCGCGCAGGTCATCACCACAATTTCCTCTTCGGAAAAGGCGGGGATCGCCCGCGAAGCGGGCGCCGACTATGCGATCAACTACAAAACCGAGCCGGTGGGTGAACGAGTGATGCAGATCACCGGCAAGCGAGGGGTCGACGCAGTCATCGAGATGGACCTTGCCGCCAACGCCGGGCTCATTCCCGCAGTGCTGCGATCCAAAGGCAGCGTCATCATCTACGGCACCGGGCCGGAGGCATCGATTCCGGCGGCTTTTTGCCTCGTGAATACGATCCGCTTGCAGTTCTTTCTGGTCTACGAGCTTGATGCTGGCGAGCGTGAGCGGGCGGTGTCCGGCATAAGCCGAGCGCTTGCGCAGGGCAGGCTTGCCAATCGCGTCGGACCGATTTTCCCGCTCACCGACCTTGCTGCCGCGCACGAGGCGGTCGAGCGCGGCACGATCGGGAATGTGATCGTCACGATGTGACAGTTAGGGCGCGATCTCGGCATCGCGAAAGCCCGCGGCATCGAGCGCACGGCGCACCAGACCCGACTTTTTGGCCTGTTGCAGCATCTCCTTGGCAAGTTGCAGCGCCGCCGGACGGTTCTTCGGCACCGCGACGGCAATTCCGGTCTGCTGGAAATTGCCAGGCAGCACCCGTGCGCCGGGCAACTTCGGCAACAGGCTGGCGAAAGAGTCGTGCGAGAGCGCGAAAGCGTCGCCCTGCCCTTTTGCAGCCATCGCCGTGAGTAGCTCTACACTCGGCACCTCTTCGACGGAGGCATTCGGCGCAGTGCGGCGGGCGCTCCGCGCCGTCGTGGTGTTAGAAATGGCGACGATGAGAACGCCGGGGCGGTTGACTTCATCGATGCTTTTGATCGCCGACCCCGCAGGCACCAGATAGGTGCTGGCAATGAGGTAGTAGGCTGGGCCGAAATCCACCTTCTTTGCCCGCTCCGCGTCCTGCGGCATGAAGGCGATGTCGCAATCGCCCTTCGCCACAGCGTCGGTGACCTGGCCGGAATTGTCATACACCTGAAGGTCGAACGGCACCTTTAACTGCTCGGCGAACCCACGCAGCAAATCGACGGTGACCCCCTTCACCTCGCCCCCTGCACGAACGGCAAAGAAAACGGAGGCCGCCGGCGCAACGGCGACGCTGCCGCGCAATGTGCCGGTCGGTGCAAGCTCTTTAACTTCGGCGGCGCTGGTCATGCGCGCGTTTAACATGCATGGCGCTCGCCGCGCCATGCCTGCCTGTAAAATTCTGGATCGTGGCGCAGAGCGTCGGCCCGCGGCAGCCTTTCGTCAATTGGGACACGCTGATCGGCGTGATCGGCCGCTGAGCTTTAGAATTTCTCCACCCAGGGGCGCAACTCAACTTCCTGCGTCCAGGCGCTGCGCGGCTGTTGCAAAACGTGCAGATAGGTCTGCGCGATGGCGTCCGGATCGAGCAGCGAGTCCGGTTTGTCCGCCGGCACGGGCCGGCTGGCGCTGCGGATGCCGCCATCGATGACGAAATGCACGACATGGATGCCCTGCGGCGACACTTCGCGCGCCAGACTTTGCGCCAGGCCGCGCAGCGCAAACTTGCCCATGGCAAACGGCGCCGACTGCGCATAGCCCTTCACGCTCGCCGACGCCCCGGTGAACAGGATCGCGCCGTGCCCGCGCGGCAGCATGCGCCTAATCGCCGCCTGCGCCACCAGGAAGCCGCCATAGGCGGACACACGCAGAGCTTTTTCCACGTCCGCGGCATCGAGCTCAATAAAGGGACCTCGCGTGCGGTAGCTCGCGTTGTAGACGACGACGTCGGGCGCGCCAGCCGCATCGAGCTCCGCAAACAGCTCGCCGACTTGGACGCGATCGCTCGCGTCGCACGCATAGGTCTTTGCGCCGATTTCCTTGGCCAGGCCGGCGAGCTTGTCGATCGCACGCGCGGCCAGCGCAACTGTCATGCCCTGCTTGCCAAACGCACGCGCGAGCGAAGCCGAGAGGCCAGACCCGGCGCCGACGATGAGCGCAGACTTGTAGTTCATGTTTACACCCCGGGGATCACGACATCGGATCGGCCGACAGGCCGAGGCGGATCTTGCCGTGGTTTTCGTAAGCGGTATCGCTCATGACTTGATGAATTCCGGCGGTGTTGATGTCGCGCAGCAGCCGCCCCATCACATGCGGATGGTGCAGGCCGGTATTGCCGGCGAAATGATAGGTGTTGGTGACAACCCAGACGGCAATATCGGTGGCATAGACGGCGATGGCGCGAACGTCGGCAATATCGGCGGCATCGACGTGCTTGCCGGCAACCACCTTGTCGTAAAGCGCACCGTAGCGCTCGTGCAGCAGGGCGCGCGCCGCGCGCAGCTTAAGATCGGCCTCCCCGATGAAGCGATGTACCACCTGCCGCTCGTCAAGCTTGGAGGCGCGGAACGTCCCGCGGGTGGTGGTCGCAATATTGATGAGTTCGTCGAGTGCGCGCCGGGCCGCGCCGATAGCCACGCTACCGTGCTCCCTGGCGACATAGGCAAAGGGCGGCATACGGAAGCCGGGGCCGCCGCGTATCGGCTTTGGATGCGCCAGGTCCCAGACGAAGCTCAGTTCCTTTTGAACGAACTTGTTCTCGACTGACGTGTCGTTCGAGCCGGTGCCGCGCAAGCCGGTAACGCCGCCCCAATTATCGTGGATGGTGACTTCGTTCGCCGGAAACGCCACCATGATGGCTCCGGCGCGTCCGGCTGTTTCGTTGCCCTCAATCAGCGCGCCGCCGATCACCCACTCGGCGTGGCGGATGCCGCTGTTGAAGCGCCAGCGGCCGCTCACGCGGTAGCCGTCGCCTTCCGGTTTCGCCCGCCCCGCAGGAAACACTGACATGGCAACGGTCGGGATGTTTCCGTTCCTGAACACTTTGGCGAGGCCCGGCGCCGTCAAGAACATGCCAAAAACGGCAACGCTGGTCGCGCCGACCATGGTGCACCAGGCGCTGGTGAAATCGTGATAGGCGAGATTTTCGAGCACCAGCATTTCGGTGAGCGGATCAGCCTCGGCCCCGCCCAACTCGGAGCAGAGCTTGAGCCGAAACATGCCGCTCTCGCGCAACGCCTTGACAGCCTCCGGCGCCAGCGTGCCGATTTCCTCGCTCTTCGGCCCTGAGGCGCGCAAGATCGGCGCGATCTTCTCGACCCGTTCGAGAAGGAGAGCGCGTTGAGAGGCGATATCCTTGGGAAATTCCTCGGCCATGCGTTCTTTCTGAGGTTACATCCTAAAGACCCCGAACTTTGTCTCCGGCACCGGCGCGTTGAGCGCGGCGGCGAAGGCCAGTGCCAGCACGCGGCGCGTTTCCGACGGCGCGATAATGCCGTCGTCCCAGAGCCGCGACGTGGCGTAATAGGGGTCGCCCTCCTGCCAGATCTTGTCGCGGATCGGCGTCTTGAAGGCCTCTTCCTCTTCGGCACTCCAACTTTTGCCTTCCGCCTCGATATTGTCGCGTCGTACGGTCGCCAGCACCGAGGCGGCCTGCTCGTGCCCCATGACCGAGACCCGTGAATTTGGCCAGGTGAACAGGAAGCGCGGGCCATAGGCGCGGCCGCACATGCCGTAATTGCCGGCGCCGTAGGAGCCGCCGACGATGACGGTGATTTTCGGCACCTGGGCACAGGCAACCGCCGTGACCATCTTGGCGCCATCTTTGGCGATGCCGCCCGCCTCGTAGTCGCGGCCAACCATGAAGCCGACGATGTTCTGAAGGAACAGCAACGGCACACGGCGTTGGCAGCACAATTCGATGAAATGCGCCGCTTTGAGCGCGCTCTCCGAAAACAAGATGCCGTTGTTGCCGAGAATGCCGACCGGGATGCCGTGGATGTGGGCAAAGCCGGTCACCAAGGTCGTGCCGTAAAGCTGCTTGAACTCGTCAAATTCGGAGGCGTCGACAATGCGGCCGATGACCTCGCGCGCGTCGTACTGGCGTTTGAGGTCGACCGGCACGATGCCATCGAGATCGGCGGGGTCGAGCGCCGGTTCGCGCGGTTGCGTGAGCGCGATATCGACCGTTTTTTTCGTGTTCAGGTTGGCGACAATGCGCCGAGCAATGGAGAGCGCATGGTGGTCGTCTTGGGCCAAATGATCGGCGACTCCCGACTTGCGCACATGCAGGTCGCCGCCGCCGAGGTCCTCTGCGCTAACAACCTCACCCGTCGCCGCCTTCACCAGCGGCGGCCCCCCCAGAAAGATGGTCCCCTGGTTCCGGACAATGATGGTCTCGTCCGACATCGCCGGTACATAGGCGCCGCCGGCGGTGCAGGAGCCCATGACCACGGCGATCTGCGGGATGCGCAGGGCCGAAAGGGTCGCCTGATTGTAGAAAATACGTCCGAAATGCTCGCGATCGGGGAACACTTCCGTTTGGTGCGGCAGGTTGGCGCCGCCTGAATCGACCAAATAGAGGCACGGCAGCCGGTTCTCGCGAGCGATCTCCTGCGCGCGCAGATGCTTCTTGACCGTCATGGGGAAATAAGTGCCACCCTTGATGGTGGAATCGTTGCACACCACCATGCATTCGCGGCCCTCGACGCGACCGATTCCGGTGATCAGCCCGGCCCCGTGAATGGCCTCGCCGTACATGCCGTTGGCGGCCAACGGCGACAGCTCGAGGAACGGGGTGCCGGGGTCAATTAAATTCATGACCCGATCGCGCGGCAGCAGCTTGCCGCGCGCCAGATGCCGCTCTCGCGCCTTCTGCGAACCGCCGAACGCCGCCTCCTCCCGCCGCGCCTGCAACTCAGCGGTGAGCGCCTGCATTTTCGCGGCATTGGCGTGGAATTCCGCCGAATCCTTGTCGATTGCCGACGTCAGAATCGCCAACGGGCGCCTCCTCTTTCGCGCCGGGAGGGTGCCTCGCGCTCCCCAGGAAGGCAATGCCATTGGAACCGCTGAAAATCACCGAATCCGGGAACCGTCGCGGTCACGCGGACGTTCTGAACACTTGGAAGGATCCCAGAGGAGGCAAACGCCATGACCAAGATTTCTTTGTTATCGACTGCGGCGGCTCTGCTGCTCGCAGCCGGCGCCGCTTCGGCGCAAACCGTGAAGAAGGACGAGGCACCCACACCGGCGCCCGCAGCGCAACAGAATGCGCCGGCTGAAAAGGTCGCGCCGTCGATGCATGTGGGTCAGCACAAAGCACAGACGACAGGTCAAGCGACGACGTCGAGCGAGCCGGAGATTAACAAGAGCAAGTCTCCGAAAGATAAGGCCATGAGCAAGGGCGCTATGGAGAAAAGCGAAGGCACCAACAAGAGCGCCAGCGGCAAAATGAATGCGAATGAAAGCGCGACAATCAAATCAAAGAGCGCAAATGAAAGCGCACAAACGACGTCGAAGAACGCGAACGAAAATGCGCAAATGAAATCGAACGACAAGACGGGTACAGCAAGCTCGAATGCTTCGTCGAAGCCCTCTTCGGCAACGACCGGTCAGGGCGCGGCGGCCGGCGCCGCCAAGCTCTCGACCGAGCAGCGCACCAAGATCACCGCGATCATCAAGGAGCAAAAGGTACAGCCGACGCACCTTAACGTATCGGTGACGGTTGGAACCCGGGTTCCGACAAGCGTGCACCTCTATCCGGTGCCGGTCGAGGTCGTGGACATCTATCCGGAATGGCGCGGCTTCGACTACATCCTGGTCGGCGATGAGATCGTGATTATCGATCCGCATTCGCATGAAATCGTGGCGATCATTACCGCGTGATCGACCAAATAACCCGAATGCATGAGCCGCGGCCCAACACCGCGGCTCATGTTTCACGTGGAACCGGAAACTTTTTGCAGATCGATTTGTTGATGCAAGTGATCATGAAAGAAACACGAGGGCATTATGGACAAAGATCGCATCGAAGGCTCGGCTGAGCAGGCCAAGGGCAAGGTGAAAGAGGTTGCAGGAAAAGCGACCGGCGATGCCAAGCTCGAGACCGAAGGCAAGGCCGACCAAGTAGCGGGGAAGATCAAGAATACCGTGGGCGGTATCAAGGACGCCGCCAAAGAAAGTGTCGAAGACTAGGCTGCAAAGCAGGGATTCGACGGGCGAGCCCGGGCCGGTGGCCCGGGCTTTCATTTTTGCGGCGCGCCGTTACGCTGAGCGGCTAGCGCGGAGGCTTCCAATGCATGCATCGCTCGGCAATTACAAAGACTTGAAACTCAAACTCGACGCCATCGTGCCCGCGGGGCACAGCTTCCACCGCAATCTCTTATTTGATGCGGTATATGCGTCGCTGCCGCGCGACCCGCAGGTCAAAGTGCAAATCTACAATGCCGAGATCGTTCCTGGCGGCTACACCAACTGGCATTGCCACAACGGCGCCGCTTTCTTCGTCGCATTGCAGGGCCTATTCGAGGCCCATTTTCAGGAAGGTGTGCTGGTCAACGCCAAGGCCGGCGATTGCTATTCGGAGCCGATCGCCAAATTCCATCGCGGGCACAACCCGCATCCGGAACTGCCGTATCTCTGCGTCGGGCTATGCTTCACTTCGCCCGACCGCGAGCACGTGACCAACTCGGTGGAGCGGCCATGGTGAAGTTACCTTTAATGACGCATTTATGCCCGCACCTCTTGCCGCTGGAACACGACGTAGCCCGCGACAAAGAGCAGAATGCTGACGGCGATCATGCCGACAATCTGGGGCCAGGCCACCATGATGCTTTCCGAAAGCGACAGCGGCGCGCCCATAATGGCGCCCTGTAGCTGGTCGAGATAGACCGGCCCCAGTGTGCGCGTGGTAGGGTGAAGGATCGCCAAGACCGTCTCCCCAAACAAAGTCGACGGCGACAGCCGGGCCAGATCTTGGCCCAAAGTGATCTGCAACACCTGATCGTCCGGCGAAACGAATGCCTGGGCGATCGCCGGAGCCAGCGCCGGCCAGATCACGGTAAGGAAAAGCCAGAGCCCGAGCGTCACCAGTGCGGCAGTCGCGGCCGAACGGAAGATCACGGAGAGCAGCATGGCGAGCGCGAGCCAGACGCCGGCGTAGATGATTGTCACCAGCAGGAATAGCAGCGCCCGCGCGATTTCCTCGCCGCCGGGCGGAACGCCAAGCGTAATTAGCCCGAGACCGATGACGAGAAGCCACAGTGCCACGAGGCTGATCGCCAGCACGCCGAGGCCGGCCAGGAATTTTCCGAACAGCAGCGCGTCGCGATAGATCGGCTGCGACAGGATGCGCGACAAAGTGCGGCGATTGTGCTCGCTATTGATGGAATCGAAGCCGAGGCCGATCGCCATGAGCGGCGCAAGAAAGCCGATGAAGGAGACAAAGGAAGGCAGCGGGTCGCGCGCCGTGGTGAACAGACGCAGGAATAAGAATGGGTCTTGCGCGGTAACATCGCGAATCTGGGTGATGGCGGCATAGACTGCGGCCAGCGCGGTCAGCACCACCAGCCATTCGAGCACGCGCATTCGCGCGCTGGTCAGGTGGTCGGTCAGTTCCTTGAGCAGCACCACGCCAAGCCCCTGCCAAGGCGAGCCTTCACGCCGCATTGCGGGCCTCCTCCTCGGCGCTCTGGAAGTAGCGCGTGTAGATCGTCTCCAGGCTCGGCTCGTCGAGCGCCAGCTGCTTGAGCCGTCCGCCGGCGCTGACCACCGCTGCGGCGGCCTCGGGCCGCACGTCGCGGTCACAGAGCAGTCGCACACGGCCGGGCGCGGTCTCCCGCACGCCACGCACTCCCGGAATGGCTCCAAGACGCAACGCCACGCCGTCACCCGCATCGGCCTCAACTTCCACGGCATAGCCGCCGCCGAGCACCTGCCGCCCCAGCTCAGCGACCGTCCCCATCAGCGCGATTTTGCCGGCACTGAACAGGGCGACGCGGTCGCAAACGCTCTGCACCCGGTCGAGCAAATGTGACGACAACAGAATACTGACGCCAGATGCTTTGAGAGTGCGGATAAGCTCCAACAACTCCACGCTTGCCTGCGGGTCGAGGCCGTTGGTCGGCTCGTCGAGGATGGCGACGCGGGCATCCTTCATCAGGATCTCGGCGAGGCCGAGCCGCTGCTTCATACCGTGTGAGAACGTCTTTACTTTTTTTTCGGCGACCGCTGAGAGCCCGACGCGCTCCAGCGCATCGGCAATACGGGTTTTGCGTTCGACCGAGCCATATCCCATAAGCCGGCCGGTATAGTGAAGATTGTCGGCGGCGCTGAGATTATCGTAGAAGCCGACCGCATCCGGCAGGTACCCAACGCGGCGCTTGACAGCGAGCGGCTCGCGCACCGGGTCGTGGCCAAGCACGCGCGCTTCACCGTCGCTGATTTCCGTCAATCCGAGCAGCATCAGAATAGTGGTGGTTTTGCCCGCGCCGTTAGGACCGAGGAGGCCGAAAATCTCCCCCGGCGCGATGGAAAACGAGACGCCATCGACCGCGGCCGCGGCGCCATAGCGCTTGGTGAGGCCTGTCGCCTCAATGACCGTTTCGCTCATGACCGGCGCCCTCATCGACGGCCGAAGCGCAGCACCGCGCCCACCATAACGAGCAATGCCGCGCCGATGATGCCGATGCCGGCAATGCCCCATTCAGTCGACGTCGCAACCGTGACGCGGAAGTTCGCCGAGCCGTCCTCCCCGCGCGACGCGCTATTGAAGGTCGTCACATAGTCGCCGGCGATGGCGTTGGCCGGCGGGCTGATCCGCGCCTGCACTTCCTTGTGCTGATTGGGGGCGATGCGGTCGATGCTTTTCGGGTCGAAGGCAATCTTCCAGCCTTGCGGCGCGTTCGCCGAGAGTTGCACGTTCTCCGCCGGCGCGGTGCCGGTATTGCTCACCACGATCGGAACAGAGGTTTCCTTGCCGGCGACGGCGCGGGCGCTGAGCAGACCATCGCGGCCCGCCATCTGCAGCTTCGGCTCGCCGGTGACGTCGAGGCTCACCTGCGCGGACGCCTTGGCGTCTTCGGCAGCGACGTGCACGGTGACCGGATAATGCCCGGCATCCACTGTGTCGGGCGGCGTCACTTTGAGCTTGATGTCCTTAGCCTTACCGGCGTCGACGGGAATGGCCGTGAGCTGTTGCGAGCCATAGGCCTCGGTAAACGAAGTATCGAAATTGCGTGGCGCGTCGGCTGCAAGGCTCACCAAAAGTTTTTTGCCGCTGTCGTTCTTGATCGTCATTGTGTATTCGAAGCTCGAACGCGTCGAGCCCCGCAACTCTGGAAGTTGCGGCTGCAGCGACAGCTTGGCCGGTAATTCTTTGGCGAGGCTGACCTCGACCGGCAGCTTGATATGCGTGTTGCCGCCGTCGGCGGAAATCGTCAGCGTGTGCGTGCCGGTGCCCGCGGTTTTCGGCACGTCAAGCCGCAGATCGAACGACACGCCGTCGTTGGTTGCCGGCATTGCCGCGGCGATGGGCTGGCCGCCGCCAAGCAAGGTCGCGCTCCAGCCCGCAGGCACGCCGCTCACTGACAGGGAGAGCCGTTCGGGCGCCACGGCATAATTGTGCAGGTGTAGATTGATGGTCGAGGTGGTGCCTGGCTGCACGCTGACCGAAGGATAGTCCGATAACAGGTACAGTCCCTTGACGTCGGGATTGGCGCTCCCGCTATCGGCCAAGGCTGGCGTGGCAAGCGCGAACGCGGCCGCGGTCGCGGCGGCAAAAAACTTATGCATGGCGAGCGACTCCGTTCGGGCCTCTTCGGGCCCCGAATAAGCGCGCCGCCCCCGAAATGAAAACGCGGCCAAAGGGTCATTTCTGCCGCGCTACCGATCTTTTCACTCACAATCTTGACGAAATTTGGGACCGCGACGGCCATCAGGCCGACTGCATGATCCCGCGCACTATGGGCCAATCCGGTTCGTTGTGGCGCATAACCCAGGGTTCCTGCAGCGCGGCTTCGCGCCATTCCCCCCAAGCGGGCAGTGCCATCACCGCCGCCATATAAGCGCGCGCGCCGTCGCCGACCTCGATGCCGTAATTGTGAAGACGGGCGACGACCGGGGCATACATCGCGTCGGCCGCACCGAAAGTGCCAAAAAGGAACGGCCCGCCCCTGCCGAAACGCGCGCGCGCCTCGCCCCATAAGGTCTCGATGCGCCGCACTTCGGCCGTCACCTCCTCGCCCTGCGGGCGTTTCTTCGGCGGCAGCCACATATTCATCGGGCAATTGCGCCGCAGCGCCTGGAAACCGCCATGCATTTCATGGGCGATGGAGCGCGCAACGCCGCGGGCGTGAACGTCGGCCGGCCAGAGCTTGGCGGCCGGAAATTTCTCCGCCAGATATTCGAGAATGGCGAGCGATTCCCAGATCGCGTTGTCGCCATCGATCAGTACCGGCACCTTTCCGGCCGGGGAAAATCGGAGGATCTGCTCGCGGCTGCCGGGCTGGTAAAGCGGGATCACTTTTTCATCAAAGGCGATTCCGGCAGCCTTCATGGCGATCCAAGGCCGCAGCGACCACGACGAGTAATTCTTGTTGCCGATGACGAGCGTGAGCGGCATTCACGCGTTCTTCAGGCCCGGTGCGACTTCAGGTCCAGCGACGGGCCCGCCCGCTTTCTTCCAGGCGTCGAAGCCGCCGCCGACATGGGCAACCGGCTTGAGCCCCATGCGTTGGGCCGTTTGCGCGGCCAGCGCCGAGCGCAAGCCGCCGGCGCAGAAGAAGACGTATTTTTTGTCCTGGCCAAAGACCGGCTTGTAGTACGGGCTTTGCGGATCGATCCAGAATTCCAACAGGCCGCGTGGGCAATGGAAGGCGCCCGGCACCTTGCCTTCGCGCGCCAATTCGCGGATGTCGCGCAAATCGACGAGCACCACATCGTCACGACCGGCGAGTTTGACTGCCTGCTCGGGCGGCACTGTTTCTACTTCGCGCTCGGCCGCCTCGACCAGGGCCTTATATCCGGTGGTGATGGTTTGCGGCATGGGGTTCCCCGTCCGCAAAGATGGTGACAGAGCCCGCGCCGCGGCTCAAGACGATGCCGGTCGATAGAATACGCCGGGGCGTTTAGGCCATGCCCATCAGAACGGCAATAACCGCGACGACAAGGATGGCGATGCTGGCGGCGAGCACCGTTACAATCCGCTCGCCCCAGTTCGCGCGTACGCGAATGGTTTCGGTCAGTGACGGGCGGGGCATGTCCCCCTGGCGTCCCAGATACGTAGTGCGGATATCGAGCGACATGAGCGGCTCCCCCGTTCGAGGTGGCATCGCAGTAATGGCGCACGAGCACGCAAATGAACGCAGGAGCGCGAATCGCCCTCCCCAAATGCAATGATATCATTCTTTAAGGAGCAGGCAGAAAAGCGCTCGTGCGGCCGGTCAGGCGATACGTCAGCAGCCCGACCCACTCATGCATGGCATCGTCAGCGCCCTTCAGCCCGTCAAGCGGAGCTAGAGACAATGTGAATCTAATTTTTTTTACCGTTTTCCAATCCACCGGGTAAGCCTCCACCGGAAAACCGGCGCGACGGAAGCAGCCGACGGCGCGCGGGATGTGGATCGCGGAGGTAACCAGGAGCCAACGCTCCCCCGGTTTGGGATCGGCGATTTGTTTGCTGTAGAGCGCATTCTCGGCGGTATTGCGCGAGCGAAGCTCCAGCACTACGCGCTCGCGCGGCACGCCGAAGTCATCGAGCAACGCATAAATAAAACCCGCTTCCGGCGGACCGCCAGGCAGCGATGAGTTTCCGCCGGAATAGATGATGCGCGTCTTCGGGAATTCCCGCGCCAGCTTGGCGATCGCGATAATTCGACCCGCCGCGCCGGGAATCTGCGGCGCGCCGCGATCCATCGATAAACGTGAGCTGATGGCGCCGCCCAACACGACGATGCCGTCCGGCGCGCCGCGCGAGGCGTCCCAAGCGGGAAAACGGTTTTCCAGCGCGCTCGTCAACAGATGGCTAACCGGCAAGATTCCGATCGCCAGCAACAGCGCGAGGCTGGCGACAGCTAGACGAAAGCCGGCGCGGCGCCAACGCGTTGCCATGAGTGCGAGCCCGATCAACCCGGCGAGGATCAGGATGTTGGACGGCACCAGCAGGACGGCAACCGTCTTGGAGAGGACGAAGAACATCAGCGCTTCTTCTTCCACTCCTCGTAACGCTTCTTGTTGTCTTCATTGGGAGGATAAAGGCCGGGAAGCTTGGCGCCCTTCTCCACCTCCTCGACCAGCCAGCTTTCCAGAAGCTCGTGCTCGGTGCCGTCGCTTGCCACAAAATCGGCAAGCGCTGCCGGGATCACCACCGCGCCGTCGTCGTCGGCGACGATGACGTCGTCGGGGAAAATGGCGCAACCGCCGCAGCCGATCGGCTCGTTCCAACCGACGAAGGTGAGCTGGTTGACGGAAGCCGGCGCGGCAACGCCCGCGCACCACACCGGCAGGTTCGTCGCCAACACGCCATGCTTGTCGCGCATCACGCCGTCGGTAATCAACGCGGCGACGCCGCGCTTGACCATGCGCATGCACAGAATATCGCCGAAGATGCCGGCGCCGGTGACGCCCATGGCGTCGGCGACGACGATGCAATGCTCCGGCATGGCTTCAATCGCGCCGCGCGTTGAAATCGGCTTCGACCAGCTTTCTGGTGTGGCCAAATCCTCGCGGACAGGGACGAAACGCAGGGTGAACGCCTTGCCGACAACACGCTTGCCGGAGAAGCCGAGCGGCATCGCGCCGGCCATCCATGAGTGGCGGATGCCTTTCTTAAGGAGCATCGTGGTGATGGTGCCCGTGGTAACGTTCTTCAGTGTTTCGAGCGTGGAATCCATTGTCACCACCCAGTGTTGAGGCGCTTCGCCGGAAAGTTAGCCGACGTCAAGACATTATCACGAGCCGTGCACGCGTTCTGCCATGCTTTTCGCCATACCGAAACGGCGCGCGTGATTGCCGTCTCTAGTGGCCCTTATGATAAGAAGCACCGCGAGCAACCGAAAGCGGACATCATGAGTGCTGCAGGCCACGGAATGATCGCCGTCGACAAGATGGGCGCCAAGATCCTGTTTCTCGACGCCAAAACCTACGAGACGCAGAAGGTGCTCGACGGCTTCCAGCGTACTGTCCATGAGCTGCTGATCGTGCCGGAAACCGGCCTCGCCTATGTGCCGATCTTTGGTGATGGCATTCACGGCCGCAACCCCCACCCTGGCCATACCTTGTGCATCATCGATCTCAACCAGCGCGCCCATGTCGGAGACATCGACCTGCGCCCATACATTGCGCCGCATACGCTCAAACTCGGGCCCGACGGGCTTATCTATATTACCTGCGAGAACAGTGCCGTGGTCGCAGTTATCGACCGTAAGACTCACAAGGTGGTGGAGGCGATCGGTTCAGGCTCGACCAATGCGCATCGTCTCATCATTTCGCCGGACGGCCAACGGCTCTACACCGAGAACGAGGAAGACGGTGAAGTCTCGGTCCTCGACCTCACCGAGCGCAAGCTCATCGGCAAGATCAAGACGCCGCACCCTCTCGCTGGCATCACCATTGCGCAGGACGGCAATACCGTGGTCGTCGTCTCCGATCACGAGCCGGTACTATTCCTGATCGATGCAAAGAAGGAGCGTGTCGCCCAAACACTGCCGCTCAAGGACGTGCCGAAGCCGGCGCAAATCGCGCGCTACGCCCCCGACTGGAGCCTGCTCGCCGTCACCAGCCTCAACAGTGACACGGTGAGCCTGATTTCGCCCTCTTTCCGCGAACAGACGGCAATTAAGGTCGGCAGCCAGCCGATGGACATGGCCTTTCGAAATCGCGAATTGTTCGTCGCCTGTCAGGGCGACGGGTCGGTGCATGTCATCGATGTTCCCGGTCGGAAATGGAAGCAGCGTTTCCACGCGGGTACCGGCTGTGAATCGCTCGGGTTCTTCTGAGCCGTGGCCAACCTCGACGAGATCGCGGGCCGATTGATCGCCGCTCAAGATTCGGTGTCAGAACTGGCACCAATTACGGCGTCCTCGCCCGATTTCAATTTTGGCGACGGCTATGCCGTGCTCCACATCATCGAAAAACGGCGGTGCGCCGAGGGCTGGCAGCCGGTCGGGCGCAAGATAGGCTTCACCAACCGCACCATTTGGCCGCGTTACAACGTCAATGCGCCGATATTTGCTACGCTGTGGAAACACACCCTCCAGCTCGCCATGGACGGCCGCGCCACCCTTGATGCCCGCCGTTTCGTCAACCCGCGCATCGAGCCGGAGGTCGTGTTCAAGCTCAAGGGTCCGGTGCCCGCCAGTGAGGATGCCGTTGCCTTGCTCTCCGGCGTCGAATGGATGGCGCCAGGTTTCGAGATCGTGCAGAGCCCATTTCCCGACTGGAAATTCAAATTACCCGATTGCACCGCGGCCTTCGGGCTGCATGGCGCACTGGTCGTCGGCCCAACCGTTGCAATCACTGACGGCAACCGCGCAAAAATCGCCGATGTTTTGCCCCGTATGACCGTCACGCTGTCGCGGGACGGAAACATCGTAGACCGTGGCCTGGGCGCCGATGTACTCGGCAGTCCGGCACTGGCGCTTGCCTACCTGGCCCAGGCGATCGCTAAATGGCCGCAATTTCCGCCGCTTGCCGCGGGCGAAATCGTCACCACCGGCACCATCACCGATGCCTGGCCGGTCGAGAACGGCGAGCGCTGGAAATCGGATTATGGCGAGCTCGGGGTCGCCGGCCTCACCTGCGACTTCGCCGCGGTAGCCTGACCCTCAGTCCCACTGAGGCGACCAGGTCCAGTTGACGATACGGCCGCCGCGGTGCCCAAGACCGGCGATCTCTTTCATCTCGGCGTCCGACAACTCGAAATCGAACAGGGCAATGTTTTCTTCGAGCCGCTCAAGCTTGCTGGTGCGCGGAATGACAACCACGCCCTGCTGCACCAGCCAGCGTAAGGATACCTGTGCGGCGGTCTTGCCGTGAGCCTTGGCGATGCGACTGACCACCTTGTCGGCGACCGCGCCGCCGCGTGCCACCGGGCTGTAAGCGACGACCGCCATGCCGTGCCTGCGGCAAGCGGCGAGCACTTTGTCCTGGTCGAGGAAAGGATGGTATTCGATTTGGTTGCAAACGACATCCGGCGTGATCCTGTTTGCCTCGTCCAGCAGCGCCACCGTGAAATTCGATACGCCGATTGCCTCGACATAGCCGTCGCGCTTCATCTTCAGCATGGCGCCGAGCGTCTCGGCGAGCGGCACGCGCGGGTTCGGCCAGTGGATGAGCAAGAGATCGATGCTGTCGAGCCTGAGCCTGGCGAGGCTTTCCTTGACCGAGCGCTCGAGATCGGGGGGCGCGAGGAGCGTCGGTTGCACCTTGGTGGTGACCATCACCTCGGAACGGAGCCCCGAGGCGCGCACGCCCTCGCCGACTTCACGCTCGTTATCATACATCTGCGCGGTGTCGATGTGGCGATAGCCGAATCGGATCGCTTGCTCGACGAGCCGCGAACATTCGCGGCCACGCAACGTCCAGGTGCCGAGGCCGACGATCGGGATGCTGAACCCTTTGGCGACGACCGTTTTCATGTACGGCCTTGCTGTTACGCGGCGTCCCAAACCGGCGCGTGTGGCGGATTGACGACGCGCATGTTGGTAGCGTTGAGCTTCTTCAGCTCGGCCATTTCGGCGTCGGACAGTTTGAAGTCGAAAACCTCGAGATTCTCCTTCATGTGCGCCGGGTTCGCGGTGCGCGGGATCGGCACCAGGCCGAGCTGAACCAGATAGCGTAGGCTGACCTGCGAGGCGCTCTTGCCGTGCGCCTTGGCGATTTTTTCCAGAACCTCGGCGCCAGGCACTTTGCCGCGCGCAATAGGCACATAGGCGACCACCGCCATGCCATGCTTTTTGCTGGCCGCGATCACCTTGTCCTGATTTATGAAGGGATGCACTTCGATCTGGTTGCAGACCAGCGGCTCGGTGGTCACCGCCCAGGCCTCATCCAACATCTTGGAGGTGAAATTGGCAACACCGACATGCTTGGCAAAGCCGTCTTTCTTGGCCTTGCACAGCGCACCGATGCTCACCTTGAACGGGATGTCCTTGTTGTTCCAGTGGATCAGCAGGAGGTCGACCTGAGGCAGTTGCAAATTGGCGAGGCTTTCGCTCAGCGACTGGCGGAATTTGTCCGGCTCGAGATGCGTCTCGCGGACCTTGGTGCAGAGGAAGATGTCCCCGCGCTTGACGCCGGATTGGCGCATGCCCTCGCCGACTTCCTTTTCGTTGCCGTAAAACCACGCGGTATCGAGATGGCTATAGCCCATCTGCAGCGCCGTCTTGACCGCCTGCACGCAGATATCTCCCTTGAGGGTCATGGTGCCGAGACCGATCTGCGGAATGCGGGCGCCGTGGGCTTCGACGTATTGCATGAATATCTCCTGGGGGTGGCGGCGGATGGGCGAGGGGCGGTGAGAATGCCCGCTCGGCCAAGCTCTGCCAACGGGGACGCCTACTCCAAGTGAGGCCGATGGCCCCGGCAAATCATAATAACTTTGCGGTTCGGGGCCCTGCGCAGATTGGAATAATTCAAGAGTAAAAAGAAAGACTTGCACGCACGGTCCGGAATGCTTTTGTAGCGTTGAAAGTGTCGAGGACGACATGCTTGGCGCACTCATCATCGTCTTTCGTGAGGTCATCGAGGCCGGCCTCATTGTCGGCATCGTCATGGCGGCAACGCGCGGCGTCGACGGCCGCGGCCGCTGGGTGAGTGTTGGCATCATCGCCGGCGTGCTCGGCGCCACCTTTGTGGCTCTATTTGCCGGCGCGATTTCACAGGCCTTCGAGGGTTCCGGACAGGAATTGTTCAACGCCAGCGTGCTCGGCATCGCCGTGATAATGCTGATGTGGCACAACGCCTGGATGGCGCGGCACGGCCGCGAGATCGCCGCCGAGATGCGTCATGTTGGCAAGTCGGTGAGCGAAGGCGCAAAACCCTTAACGGCGCTGGCGATTGTTGTCGGCCTCGCGGTGCTGCGCGAAGGCTCCGAGGTGGTGCTATTCCTTTACGGCATATTCGCTTCGGGCACGTCCGGCGCGTCATTGCTGATCGGCGGCATTCTCGGTGTCGCCGCCGGCGCGGCTTTCACCGCCCTCACCTACTTTGGACTTCTCGCAATTCCGACGCGTCACATCTTCTCGGTGACGAGCTGGCTGATCGCGCTGCTGGCCGCGGGCATGGCGGCGCAATCGGTGCAATTCCTCAATAATGCCGGCATCGCGGTCGTGCTCGATCGCACGGTGTGGGACACATCGTGGCTGCTGTCGGAAAGCAGCATTGCCGGCCGCCTGCTGCACACGTTGATCGGATACACCGAGCGGCCAACCGAGCTGCAACTGGTAACCTACGTCGGCATTCTATTTTTGATGGCGTTGCTGATGCGGATCGCGCGTTATCAGCCGCGGCAGCGAGTCACCGTTTAGCGCCGTTTACCGCCGAGCGCAGCGAACGCCACTTCCGGAGCCTTGTCGATCAGCTTGAGCAGCGCTCGCGCAGGGCCACGCGGATGCCGCTTGCCCTGCTCCCAGTTGCGAACGGTCTCGATCGGCACCTCGATGCTTTCGGCAAAAGCGGCTTGCGTCAACCCGCAGCGCGCGCGCACCTCGCGCACGAATTGCGCGGGATCGGAATGCTCGATGGTCCTTTCGCTGCCGTCCGGCAGGACCTCCACGATTCGTCCGTCGGCCTTGAGCCGGACCCGCATCATATTGGCCTCCATGATCAGTCGGCCAATGACCTAGCCGATTCGGACGGAGCAAACGTTAACGCCCGCGTTTTTTCATGCGGCGCAATCGATTGGCATCGATCAAATCGGACACCGGACGCCATGGCGCAAGCGCGCGGTCACGTTGCATTTTTTAGGAATTTCCTGAACCATAGCGTCAAGCCGCCTCGGCAGAGGAACGACATGGACCCACACATTCCCACCGAGGTCTATCTCGGTTTTCTCGGACGAACGATCCCGATCCATTGGAATTATCACGCCTTCCTGATGGTCGGCGTCTGGTTCGTGCTGGTGCCGATCTGCATCCTCGTGATCCGTTTCGGCAAGCCGAAGCCGACCCTTACCGGCCTCCATCGGAAAGTCAGCATCAAGAACATCGAATGGTGGTGGTTCAGCGTGCACAAATACGGGCTGATGTTCGCAATTGGCCTGGCGCTCGCCGGCGCGATCGTGGCAGTGACAGTGCGCGGCGGCTTCAGCGGCTCGCTGCATTCGATCTTCGGTCTGACGACGATTGCGCTCGGTTGCCTGCAGATCATGGGCGGTTGGCTCAGGGGCAAGCACGGCGGCAAGAATTATTACAGCGCTGATCCGAACGACCCGAAAACGTGGTTCGGCGATCACTACAACATGACGACACGGCGACGGATATTCGAGGCCTACCACAAGACCGCGGGCTATTTCGTCTTTTTCTTCGCTGCCGGCGCGGTCGCCAGCGGTGTGATGCAATATCCGATCCCGGGGCTGGCGGAATTCGTCATCGTCATGGTGCTCATCGCTTTTGCTGTGGCCATTGTGCTGGAATACAAAGGCTACCGTTATGACGGCTACCGGGCGGCACACGGCTACACGATGGACGCTCCGTTCAACAAAGAACGTGAATTTCTGTAACGCGCCGCGCAATTTCAGGAACGACGCGCATGGCCAGTCGGGATCTACCCAAGCCGGATTTCGTCAAGAACATGAAGCTGATCGGCCACACCGATCAGGGCGGGCGGCCCGACGGCGTGCAAGTGATGGTCAATAAGGGCCACGCCTTCGTCGGCCACATGTTTTCCAAAGGCTTCAGCGTGATCGACGTGCGCGATCCGCGCAATCCGAAGCCGGTCAAGTACGTGCCGGCGCCGCCGAACACCTGGACAATCCATCTGCAGACCTATGGCGACGTGTTGCTGGTGATCAACGCGATGGACATGTTCGCCGCAGCCGCGCTGCAGGACGAAAAGCAGTATTACACCGGCTCGCTGAGCGAGAAGGTCGGCGGCGCGCAGAAGCAGCGCAACTGGACGGCCGGGCTCGCCGTCTACGACATCAAGAACCCGGCGGAGCCGCGGCAGATCGGCTTCATGCCGGTCGAAGGCGGCGGCGTGCATCGTATCTGGTATGTCGGCGGCCGCTGGGCTTACGTCTCGGCGCTGCTCGACGGCTTCACGGATTATATCTTTCTCACCGTCGACATGGCCGATCCAACCAAGCCGAAGGACGCCGGCCGCTACTGGCTGCCCGGCATGAACAGCGCCGCGGGCGAAAAGCCCAGTTGGCCCGAAAACAAGCGCTACGGATTGCACCACGCCATCGTCAACGGCGATACCGCCTATGGCGCCTGGCGCGACGGCGGGCTGGTGATGATGGATGTGTCCGACCGCACCAAGCCCAAGCTCATCGTGCACCGCAACTGGTGCCCGCCCTATGGCGGCGGCACGCACAACTGCCTGCCCCTGCCCGACCGGCAGCTGCTGGTCGTACTTGACGAGGCCGTGCTCGACAACTGCGCGGACGGCATCAAATACGTCTGGATGTTCGACATTCGCGAGCCGTCAAATCCGGTCAGCATCTCGACATTCCCGACGCCGGCCGAGGCCGACTACTGCAACAAGGGCGCCCATTTCGGCCCGCACAATATTCACGAAAACCGGCCTGACGCATTTGTCAGCTCGGATCTGATTTTTTCCACCTACCAGAACGCCGGCATTCGCGTCACCGACATTCGCAACCCGTACCGGCCGGAGGAGGTCGCTGCTTTCGTTCCACCCGAACCGAAGCAGCTTGCCGACCGCCGCCCGAACCGCGCCAAAGTGATCCAGTCCTGCGACGCCTACGTGACCGCCGACGGCGTGATCTACACAACCGATTTCAACGGCGGCATGTACATTCTGGAATACAAGGGCTGAGGCGATCGCCTAGCGCGTCTTCTCGAAGATCTCCCGCCCGATCAGCATGCGGCGGATCTCGCTCGTTCCCGCCCCGATCTCGTAGAGCTTGGCGTCGCGCAATAAGCGTCCAGTCGGGAAGTCGTTGATATAGCCGTTGCCGCCAAGGCACTGGATCGCCTCGAGCGCCATCCAGCTCGCCCGCTCGGAGGCATGCAAGATGGCGCCGGCGGCATCCTCGCGCGTGGTGCGTCCCTGGTCGCAGGTACGCGCGACCGAATAGACGTAGGCCTTGGCTGCATTCATGGTCACATACATGTCGGCGAGCTTCGCCTGCATCAACTGGAAACTGCCGATCGGCTGACCGAACTGTTGACGGTCGTGCACATATGGCAGAACGACGTCCATGCATGCCTGCATGATGCCGAGCGGCCCCGCGGCAAGCACGACACGCTCATAGTCGAGGCCGCTCATGAGCACGTTGGAGCCGCCGCCGACTTTGCCCAGCACGTTTTCCGCCGGCACCTCGCAATCGGTGAACACCAGTTCCGAGGTGTCGGAGCCGCGCATGCCGAGCTTGTCGAGCTTCTGCGCCGAGGTGAAGCCTTTGGTGCCCTTCTCGACGAGGAAGGCGGTGATGCCGCGCGGACCGGCGGTTGGGTCGGTCTTGGCGTAAATCACCAGCGTGTCGGCGATCGGGCCGTTAGTGATCCACATTTTCGAGCCGTTGAGGATATAGCGGTCGCCCTTTTTCTCGGCGCGGGTGCGCATCGACACGACGTCGGAGCCGGCCTCGGGCTCGGACATAGCAAGCGCGCCGACGTGCTCGCCGGAGACGAGCTTGGGCAGATATTTGCGCTTCTGCGCCTCGTTGCCGTTGCGGCGAATCTGGTTGACGCAGAGGTTCGAGTGCGCGCCATAGGAGAGGCCAACCGCCGCAGAGGCGCGCGAAATCTCTTCCATCGCCACGCAATGCGCGAGATAGCCTAGGCCCGCACCGCCATACTCCTCCTCGACCGTGATGCCGTGCAGGCCAAGCTCGCCCATCTGCGGCCATAACTCGCGCGGGAACTCGTTGCTGCGGTCGATCTGGTCGGCGCGCGGGGCGATGCGGTCCTGCGCGAAACCGCTGACGGTCTGGCGCAGCATGTCGAGATCCGGTCCGAGACCAAAATCAAAGCCCGCCCAGACATTGGGGATGCTCATCCGCCGCTCCGCGCATTTTTGCGGGAGTCTATAAGGAGTGGGCCGCGCTGTCAGCGGCGGCTTTACGCGCTCAATCGCGCTTCCTTTGGGCGACGGCGAGATTTCGGTCGCTTGATGAGACGATCGATGACCTTGCCGGGCGCCGGCTTGGCGAACAGGAAGCCCTGCATTTCGTCGCAGCCTGCGAGGCGCAGAAGCACGCGCTGCTCCTCGGTTTCGACCCCTTCGGCGAGAACGCTGACGCCGAGCGCGCGGCCCAGCGCGACGATCGCCTGGATGATCACGCCGCCGTTCGACGAACGGCCAAGAACGGAAACGAAGCCACGGTCGATCTTGAGCTTGTCGAACGGGAAGCGCTGCAGATAGCCGAGATTGGAATAGCCGGAACCGAAATCATCGAGCGCGATGCGCACGCCCAGCTCGCGCAACGCCTCGATGCGCTCAAGCACCTCATCTGGATTGTCGATCAGCACGCTTTCGGTGACCTCCAGCATCAACCGCGACGGCTCGACTCCGGTTTCGCGCAACGCCGCATGCGTCAACTCGACGATATCTCGGTCGCGAAGCTGAAGCGGCGAGAGGTTGACCGCGATATAGAGGTCGGGCCAGCGCTTGGCCTCATCGAGCGCGCGACGCAAAACGAAGGCACCGAGCGTATCCATAAGCCCCATCTGTTCGGCAACAGGGATGAACGTCGCCGGCGGAATTTGCCCGCGCGAGGCGTGGTTCCAGCGCAGCAGCGCTTCGACGCCAACGATGCGCCCGCCTTGCGCGGCGACGATCGGCTGATAGTGGAGCTCGAGTTCGCGCGCGCTCAGCGCCCGCGGCAGGTCGCGGCGAATGAATTGCTGCTCGCTTGAGACGCTATCGATCGCCTGTTCGTAAACCACGATCGCGCTCGGGCTTTTTTGCCCGGCCTTGCGAAGCGCAATATCGGCCCGGTGGATGAGCGCGCCGCGCGTCGTCGCATGCCGCGGCGCCTGGGCGTAACCTGCGCGCGCGCCGATGCGGACAACGGCGTCGATCCAGTGGGGGCGCGTCACGGCATCGATCGCGCCGCGCAACGCCGCCTCTGCGTCACCCTCGCGCGTGGCGGTGAAGACGGCGGCGAATTTATCGCTGCCGATGCGGCCGATAACGGTGTCCGGCGGCAATACTTCCTTCAGCCGCTGCGCCACTGACACAATAAGCTCGTCGCCGCCGAGCACGCCAAACTGATTCACGATGTCGGCCATGCCGTCGAGCTCAATCAGCGCAAAGGTCGTGACCGCTTCGCGGCTGCGCTCGGCAAGCGCGAGATCGAGAAGATCGAGCAACTTGGAATGGCTGGGCAGGCCCGTGAGCTTATCCTCCTCGTCGGCACGGCGGGCCTCCTCCCTGCTTTCGTCGCGTTCGCGCTCCGCTGTCCGCAGACGAGCGAGCACGAGCGTGGCCAGGATAACCATCCCCGCTGCCATGAGGACGATGACCGGCATCAGGCGGATCACGGCGCGGGTTGCTGATTGCTCGGCGTCGAACGTGAAGAAGCCCGCGATGCGGCCGCGTGCGTCGAGCACAGGCTGCGTCTCGCGCTCGCTATACGGCTCGGTTTCGAACTTTAGTCCCTTGACCGCAGCGCTCTTCTCGATCATGCGCACGAAACGCGGGTCGATATCATGACTGGCGCCGAACAGCGCGCGATATTCGGCGATCGCCTCGCGCAAGGTTTCATGCTGCGCGGTCACGCGTTGTGCGTCGCTGTGACGAGCCAATTCGTAACCAGCGGCGCAGCAGGCGAGTGTGACGATCGCGCCACTCGCCGCCAGGACGACAATCGCCCGGACGGACGGCCATTGCGGCCAAGATCCGGTCCACGGAATGCCGATCCCGCAGCGCTCACGCAACAATGCAAAGAGCGAGCGAACGGGCCATGACGCGCCCGTCTGCCGTGCGATGCCGCCCGCCACCAAGGATACTCCCCACGCAATCCGCCGCGATTTTTCACGAAACAGGCTAGGGATTCAGCGTTAATGACAGGTCAGCAAACACGGTGAATGATTTATAACTTGCGCAACCCATGCCGATTCGCTTTTTGCTTCTCGCCCTTACCGCCGCGCTCGCTCCGACGGCTGCCGGCGCCGAGCCCTGCCCCGGCAATCCGAATGCGCTCGGCACCGAACGGGTCCTTGCCGTCGACGCCAGGACGACGCCGCGCGTCGGCCGCAAGGAATTCTCAGTTACGCTGCCGCTTGCACCCAAGGAGCTGGTGCTCACTTTCGACGATGGGCCGTGGCCGACCACGACGCCGAAGATCCTGGACGCCCTCAAAGCCGAGTGCGTGCGGGCCACCTTTTTCCTCATCGGCCGCAACGCCGAAGCAAACCCGCAGCTTGCCCGCCGTGAATTGGCCGAGGGCCACTCCATTGGCCACCACACCTATTCACATCCGCTGCTCAATTTCGTGCTGTTGGCGCAGGCCGAGGCTGATATCGCCCGCGGCATCGAGGCCGACGAATATGCGCTTTATGGGGTGCGCCGCAGCGAGCCGACTACCCCGTTCTTCCGCTTTCCCGGCTTTGCCTCAAGCCCGGCTCTGCTCGATTACGCGGCAGGCCGCGGGCTGGTCGTATTTGGCGCCGACGTCTGGGCCAGTGATTGGCTGCCGATGGCTCCGGATGTCGAACTGCAATTGATCCTCGGCCGCATCGATAAGGTCGGCGGCGGTATTGTACTGTTTCACGACACCAAACAGGAAACCGCGCGCATGCTCCCGGCCTTTCTGCGTGAGCTCAAGCGCCGCGGCTATCGCATTGTGCATGTGGTGGGGGCCGGCCATCGGGCGGTGGCGAACTAGCCGGCGCTTCTCCGAAAAAGGCGAATAACTTGCCTTTTTAGCTGCCACGTTTGGTTAATCCCGGGTTAATAATAGAATTTCTAGGCTGGCACTCTCGCAAGATTCGGGGACAGGCGCCGAGCGGCGCGAACGGGGGCTGGGGAGAGCAAATGCGTTTAGTCGCGGCGTTATTCTTTTCTCTGGCGGTTGCCGGTGCAGGCGCTGCCCGGGCCGATGAGGCTTGTCCTGGCCATCCGGACGCGCTCGGCGTTTCCCGCGTCCTCACCATCAGCCCCGACGAATTCAGCCGCATCGGCCGCATGCAGTACAAGCAGACGCTGCCGCTCAACGACCATGAGGTCGTCATCACTTTCGATGATGGCCCCTTGCCGCCCTACTCCGACCGCATCCTCGATACACTCGCCTCGCAGTGTGTGAAGGTTACGTACTTCCTCGTCGGGCAGATGGCGCGCGCTTACCCATGGGTGGTGCGGCGCGAGTACAACGAAGGCCACACCATCGGTACCCACAGCCTCGACCATCCGCTGATCTTCCAGAACCTGCCGCTGGAAAAAGTTGAACATGAAGTCGACGGCGGCATCGATCTGGTCGATGCCGCCATCGGCGATCCCGCCGCAGTGTCGCCGTTCTTCCGTATCCCCGGCCTTGGCCGCTCGAAGGTCTCCGAAAGCTTTCTCGCCTCGCACGACCTCATCACCTGGAGCGCCGACGTCGTCGCCGACGACTGGTTCCGCCACATTTCAGCGGATCAGATCGTTCGGCGCGCGATGCGCCGTCTGGAAGCCAGGGGAAGCGGCATTCTGCTGCTGCACGATATTCATCCGGCAACCGTGATGGCGCTGCCAGTGCTGCTCAAGCAGCTCAAGGAAAAAGGCTTCCGTGTCGTGCAAGTGGTGGCGGCAGGCGAGCGGCCGCCGTCGGTGCCCGAACTTGTTGTCGCGCACAAGAGCGGCTGGCCGACAGTGCCGGAGAAGAGCGCAAAGAGCGAAACGCGCGGCAAACATCACCGCATTAGGTTGGCCGCGGCGCATAAACAGCGCCATGCGGCAGCCGAACCGCCGGTTAACACCTACGACCCGGCGCTCGGGCAGTTCTGAGCAAGCTTACGCTTTAATTTCGGCTGGATGCTGCGCGGCATATTGGCCAAGCAGCCTGTCCATGATCTCATAGAGCCGCGTGAAGTCGTCACGCCCGTGGCCTCTCGCGAGCGCCTCGTTCAGCAACATCGACGTTGTACTGCCGTATGGCGTCGGCATGTTTATCTTTTTGGCAAGATCGACCGCCATACCCAGATCCTTGGCCAGCGTCGAAACATAAGAGCCGCCATTGAAACTGCCCGACAGGATGTGGCGCGGAAAGCGAACCTCGCTGACGTAGCTGCGAGCATTGCCTGCATTGAGCACCTCGATTGCGGTTGCTAGATCGATGCCGAGGCGCTCGGCCATGCGGCAGCCTTCGCTCGTCGCGAAGAAGATACTGTGCAGAATCATATTGTGGATCAGTTTGACGGTATGGCCGGCGCCCGGCTTGCCGACGTAAATAATCTTGGCCGCGATTGTTTCGAGCATCGGCCGCCAAAGCCCAAGCACGCCGTGAAAGCCGCCGACCATCAACGTGAGCTTGCCGCTGTCGGCGCCCATCGCGCCGCCGCTCATGCCGGCATCGAGGTAGTCGCGGCCGGCGTCGGCCGCCATTTCAACGAGCCGCAGCGTGTCGAGCGGATTGGATGTGGTGAAATCAAGAATGGCCTGGTTGTCGTGTCTGATGGTCAGCAGCCCGTCTTTTCCGGCAAGACATTTTTCGACATCTTGCGATGCCGGAACGACAAAGATGACCGCCTCACACCGTTCCGCCATCGCCGCCGGCGATATATTGGCGACGTCCACGGACAGGCGAGTGGCGGCAAAAGCCTCCGGTCTGATGTCCCAAGCTGCCGTCAGATAGCCCGAGCGGTCGAGATTCGTGGCGATGCCGCGGCCCATCTGACCGAGCCCGATCACGCCAATCATTCGCTTGGCCATGCTTTCTTCCTCCCCGAAGAGCAATCATCCAATCTTTAAAGCTGGTGCGGCCGAGAGGACTCGAACCTCCACGGGTTGCCCCGCTAGCACCTCAAGCTAGTGCGTCTACCAATTCCGCCACGGCCGCATGGGGGAGGAACGAAAATTAGGCCCGCGTCCCAACGGGCGCGGTGCATCTAACAAATAGGGTGTGGCGGAACAAGGCCCGGCCATTGGGCCTGATAGCACCCGGCGATAGTCCGCCCTAAACGGCCAAATCAGCGCATATCGGGCGGGCGCGCCAGCAGTTCGCCAACCTCGACGGCGATCTTGCTGCCGTTGACCACCACTGTGCCCTTGGCCACCGGCAGGTTGTTGGCGAGGATGTTGACGGCATCGTCCTCGGAGGCATCGAGCTCGATAATGGCGCCGCGGCCGAGCCGCAGCACCTGGTGCACCGGCATGGAGGTGGTGCCGAGCACCACGGTAATATCGACGGAAACCTTGCTGATTGTGGTCAAACGAAATGCCCCTGAGATCCCGCCCGAGTGCGGGCTGCCGACAGGTCAACATGCTATGGTGAATGCGTGGTTAACGCGCGCAGCGAGCTGAAAATCGGGCTTTTGCCGCCATCCGGATCGGCCCCGGTCGAGTGGCAAGTTACCGACGCGCCCCTGCCCTATCCGCGCGCCGTCGCCTTCATGGAGGCGCGCGCCGCCGCCATTGCCGCCGGCCGCGCGGCCGAACTGGTCTGGCTCATCGAACACCCCCCGCTCTACACGGCCGGCACCGGCGCCGCGCCCGCGCAGATTCTCGATCCGCGCTTTCCGGTGTTCGAAAGCGGCCGCGGCGGGCAGATGACCTATCACGGGCCGGGCCAGCGCGTCGCTTACGTGATGCTCGATCTGAAGCGGCGCGGGCCGGACGTGCGCCGCTTCGTCGTCAGCCTTGAGGAATGGATCATCCGCACGCTCGCCGCCTTCAACGTGCGTGGCGAGCGGCGCGAGGACCGCATCGGCGTCTGGGTGCGCCGCCCGGACAAGGGCGACGGCTGCGAAGATAAGATCGCGGCCATCGGCGTCCGCGTGTCGCACTGGGTGACGCTGCACGGCATGGCGCTCAACGTCGCGCCCGACCTATCGCATTTTTCCGGAATCGTGCCCTGCGGCGTCAGCGAAGCCTGCTATGGCGTCACTAGCCTCGCCGATCTCGGCATTCTCGTCACCATGCCGGAGGTCGACAGGGTGCTGCGGCGCGAATTCGAGGCACTGTTCGGAGCCACCGATCACACCGTCGCCAGCACCGAAAATTCCTCGCCCGGCCGGCGTAGCTTGACGTCGTCGGCAGTACCATCGCGCTGATGCAATACCTCGACGCGGGCGCCGAGCGGCCCCTTGCGGCAGGCTTCGATGAGCGCGGCGACGGTGTCGGCCTCGCCGATGAACACCGCCTCAACCGATCCGTCGCGGCGGTTGCGCACCCAGCCGCCGACACCGCGACTCATCGCCTCGTACTCGACGAAGGCGCGGAAGCCGACACCCTGCACGCGGCCGTGCACGGTCATATGGCGCGCTCCGCTCATGCCAGCTCGCTGGTCTCGGTGAGCCGCGCGCCGGTAAAGCGCGACGGCGACCAGCGCTCCACGGTCTCGATATAGCGCTCCGGCAATTTCCATTCGCGCGCCGCCGCCGCGATCAATTCGATATAGCCGGGCTTGGGTCGGCCGGGTGTGCGCCGGCGCAAGAGATAGATCATCGCGCGATTGAGACGCGCGCCGACGCGCACAGGCAGGTGCCGGACCTCGTAGAGGCCGGCGTGTAGCAACTCATAGGCGTGCATCGCCGCCATGTCGCGCGCGGTCAGCCGCCAGACGATGCCATAAACAATGTCGCCACGGCTCGGCTTCACCGAACCCCAGCCCTCGATGCCGACGAAAAAACGATAATTGTCGAGCCTGGCCACGCCGACTGCGCGCGCCCCCGGACAACGCGCGCGCATTCCGGCGCGGCTCATGTTCGAGCCGTAAGCGAAATAAAGCGTCATCGCCTACGGTTTAGCTCAAGCGCAGGAGCTGCGGCTAGCGGCGTTTGGTGGCAGCATCGACCCGGCTCACCTCCCGTTCGTAGATGCTTGTGTCGGCGTCGTCGTCCGGATCGGCATCGTGCATCGGATGATTTTCGTTGCCGCCGTCTTCTTCCGGCGTGTAGCCGCCGCCGGCCGGCACAAGGCCCTCGCCGGATTCGGGCGGCGGGATTTCTTCGGAAGGCACTTCCGGCGCGTCGGTCCGGCGCAGGTCGTCTGGCAGACGATGGGGGGCGCGCTCGGGCTGTGGGTCGGCGCGGCGTCGTTTTCGCGGCGTCTCGTTCATAACTTGCTCCCTTTCCCGTTAAGGTCGGGAGTCAACGCCATATCCGGGACGCTGTTCCTTGGCCAAGGCGCCGAAAACTCAGGCAAATTCCAGGATTACCGCATCGACGGAGAGGCTGTCGCCGGGCTTGGCGTTGATCTGTTTCACCGTGCCGTCGATTTCGGCGCGCAGCACGTTTTCCATTTTCATCGCCTCGACCACGGCGACGGTCTCGCCGGCCTTGACCTCCTGGCCCTCTTTCACCGCGATGGAGACGACGAGGCCGGGCATCGGACACAGCACCTGCTTGCCGGTATCGGCGGCTCTCTTTGGCGGCATCAGGCGAGCGTAGTTGGCCTCGCGCTCGGTATAGACATAGGCCCTGGTTTCGACACCGCGGAACGCCAGCGCAAAGCCGTTCGCGATGGCGCGTACCTGCACTGAGACCGGCTCGCCGTCGATGATGCCGTGCCAGAGCATGTCGCCTGGTGTCCAGTCCGATTGCAGATGCCGCCGAGCCTCCTTGCCCTTGCCGGGGAAGCGCACTTCAATGACGCCGTCCTCGCGCTGGACCTCGAGCTTGTATTCGGTGTCGCCGAGCCAGACCGCGCGATGGCTCTCGCGCGTCACCGCCCGCCCCTGCATCTGCCCGGAAATCTGCCGTTTGCGCTCGCCCAGCACGTGGTCGATCGCCGCGGCCACGCTCGCCAGGACCTGCGCCCGTTCGCCCTCCGGCGCGATGGCATGAAAGCCGGTGGGAAACTCCTCGGCGATAAAGCCGGTCGAGAGCTTCCCCGAACGCCAGCGCGGATGCGCCATCAACGCCGAAAGAAACGGAATATTGTGGCGTATGCCGTCGAGCGTGAAGGCATCGAGGGCATCGGCCTGCGCGTCGATCGCCCGTTCGCGCGTCGGCGCGTGCGTGATGAGCTTGGCGATCATCGGATCGTAATAGATCGAAATCTCACCGCCCTCGTAGACGCCGGTGTCGTTGCGCACGGTGACGCCGCCCTCGCTGCGCTCGGCCGGCGGACGGTATTTCGTCAGCCGTCCGGTCGAGGGCAGGAACTTGCGGTACGGGTCTTCGGCATAGACGCGGCTCTCGACTGCCCAACCGTTGATCTTCACGTCGCTCTGCTTGATGGACAGTTTTTCGCCGGCGGCGCTGCGGATCATCTGCTCGACGAGATCGATGCCGGTGACGAGCTCGGTCACCGGATGCTCGACCTGCAGCCTCGTATTCATTTCGAGAAAGAAGAAGCTCTTGTCCTGGCCGGCGACGAACTCGACGGTGCCGGCCGAGTCGTAACCGACGGCCTTGGCGAGCGCGACCGCCTGCTCGCCCATTTTCTTGCGCGTTGCCGCGTCAAGCAGAGGCGACGGCGCCTCCTCGATGACTTTCTGGTTGCGGCGTTGGATCGAGCATTCGCGCTCGTTGAGGTAGATGACGTTGCCGTGTTTGTCGCCGAGCACCTGAATCTCGACGTGCCGAGGGTCGGTGATGAACTTCTCGATGAAGACACGGTCGTCGCCGAAGGACGATTTTGCTTCCGAGCGGGCGCGGGCAAAGCCTTCCGCCACGTCCGCCTTGGAATAGGCGATGCGCATGCCCTTGCCGCCGCCGCCTGCACTCGCCTTGATCATCACCGGATAGCCGATCTGGTCCGCGATCGCCATCGCCTCGTTATCGTCCTCGATGACGCCGAGGTGGCCGGGAACGGTGGACACCTTGGCGGCGGCGGCCGCTTTCTTCGACTCGATCTTGTCGCCCATGGCGGCGATCGCCCCCGGGTTCGGCCCGATGAAGACGACGCCGGCTTTTTCGAGAGAGCGCGCGAAGGCTTCACGCTCGGAGAGAAAGCCGTAACCGGGATGCACCGCGTCCGCTTTGCTCGTCTTGCAGGCGGCGACGATCTTGTCGATCGCCAAGTAGCTCCTCGCCGCTTCCGATGGGCCGATGGCGACGGCTGTGTCGGCCATCGCCACATGCAGCGCATCTCTGTCGGCGTCGGAATAGACGGCGACCGTTTCGATCCCCATTCTGCGCGCGGTCTTGATGATCCGGCAGGCGATCTCGCCGCGATTGGCGATCAGGATACGCTTGAACATGCGGGCTTGAATCTCGACAACCGCGGGCTGGCCCGTGAATTTGCGGCAGCGCAGCGAAAAAGGCAACGGTGGCCCGTTCGGGGCCGCCGCCGCGTGTCGTTGACGCGGAAGCCTAGAACGTCAGCGCCTCGGTGAGATCGCCCATCGGCGGATGACCGTTGGCCTTAAGTGCCGCATCGCGTTCGGCAAGACCCCGCAATTCCGGCAGCGCGAAGCGCTCGGTGATGAAGCGCAGCACCGATGTGGTGTCGTACTGGGTGTGGTCGACCGTGCCCATCTTGGCGAAGGGCGAGATGATGAGCGCCGGGATGCGCGAACCCGGACCCCAGCGGTCGGCCTTGGGCGGCGCGACGTGATCCCAGAAGCCGCCGTTTTCGTCGTAGGTCACCAGCACCAGCATGTGCGCCCATTGCGGGCTCTTCTCCAGATGCGCGATGACGTCGGCGATGTGCTGGTCGCCGGACATGACGTCGGCGTAGCCGGCATGCTCGTTGAGATTGCCCTGCGGCTTATAGAAGGTGACTTGCGGCAGCACGCCTTCGTCGATTGCCTTGATGAACGCGACGCCGTTCATGCCGCCGTCTTTCAAATGCTGCGCGCGCATTTGGGTGCCCGGCGCGAACTGCGCGAAGTAATTGAACGGCTGGTGATGATACTGGAAATTCGGCACCGGCTTGGTGCGGTGGCCGTCGAGCGTCGCCTGCCAGGCGCCGGAATACCAGGCCCAGGAGACGCCCTTCTCGCTCAACAGATCGCCGATGGTTTTCATGTGCTGCGGCGGCAGCGTGTTCGGCTTTGACGGATCGGCGAAACGTGAATCGCCCTCTGGCGCCGGCGGATTGTTGCTCGGCTGGTATGGCGGCTGCATGGTGTTGACGGCATAGAAGTCGCCGGGCGTGATCTGGCCGTTGTTGACGAACTTCGGAATGCCGTCCATCGCCGACTTCGGCGAGTTTTCGGCAAGCTTCAGCGTCACGCCATCCGCCTCGACCGCGGCGATCAGGCCCTTGGCCGGGCTCTTGTCGGCATCTGGATATTTCGGCGTGCAGGCGCAGATAAGCTGGAAGTGATTGAGGAAGGAACCGCCGAACGCGCCTTGAAAGAAATTGTCGGCAAGCACGTATTTCTGCGCAATCGGCCACAGCGGCAGCTTGCTGCCGTCATAGTGACCCATCACCAACCCGCCGGAGTCGGCATAGGCGACGAACTTGTCGTTCTTGCCGCCGTCGATCTGCATCTGGTTCTGGTAGAACAAATGCCAGAGATCGTGGGTGATGACGCCGATCTGGGTGTTGAGCCCGTTGGCGTCGTCGATGGCGAAGGGCTTGGCCGGCATATGCTCGGTCTGCGCCTGCGTCACCGCTGGCGTGACGCCCTTTGCGGTCAATCCGTCCCACACCGGCGGCAATTCTTTCAGCTCAGTGCCGTCGCGGTCGAGCTGCTTGTAATCCTCCGGCGTCACGTTCTGCAGTCCGTTGGCGCCGGGAAAGGAGCCGTAGAGATTGTCGAAGCTGCGGTTCTCCGCATAGATGATGACCACGGTATCGATATTGTCGATGCCCGTGCGCGTCTGCGCCGGCGCGGCGCCGGACAGCAATACGACAGCGAGCAAGGTCAAAGACGCGGCGATACGTTTCATCGGTCGGCTCCTGGACAATGAGGAACGGCGGGAAAAACGGCAAGTTCTAGAGCGCAATTATATAACAGCCGCATGAAAACGCTGGGGACAGGGCGCCATAGCTGTCAGAATACTGTCACCGGGACGAAACAGGCTATGTTGCTGCGCCCAGCGGATTGCCAATGAATCTCCTGCGCTTTTTGCTGACGCTCGTTCTTTGCGCGATGGCGGAGTACGCGTTTGCCGAAGAAACAGGCATGACCCGCGCGCAGGCCTACGCGCGCGCCGCGGCTTTGCAAGCGCTCGGCCGCAAGATGTTTACCGACCCGTCCCTGTCTGCATCCGGGCAAATGGCGTGCGCCACCTGCCACGACCCCAAGTTTGCGTTCGGACCGCCCAATGCGCGCGATGTCCAACTCGGCGGCAAGGACATGACGCAACCAGGACTGCGCGCCGTGCCTTCGCTCACCTATCTGCAAGCCGTACCGCAATTTACGGAGCACTATTACGAATCCGACGACGAAGGCGACGCCAGCGTCGACAACGGCCCGACCGGCGGACTGACCTGGGATGGCCGCGCCGACCGCGGTCGCGAGCAAGCGCGCATCCCGCTGCTTTCCCCTTATGAGATGGCAAATGGCGACGAAGCCGGCGTGGCGGCAAAGATCCGCCGTACAAGCTATGTCGGCGAATTTGCAAAAATTTACGGCCCTGAGGTGCTCAAGGATGATGGCAAAACGTTCGCCGCCGCGATTGAGGCGCTAGAGGTATTCGAGCAGAGCGAACAAGAGTTTTATCCCTACTCGAGCAAATACGACGCCTATCTTGCCGGCCGCGCCAAACTCAGCGAGCAGGAAGCACGAGGCCTCGCCCTATTTAACGACGAGGAAAAGGGCAACTGCGCGAGCTGCCACCGCAGCGCTGTCGACAATGACGGTACGCCCCCGCAGTTCACGGATTACGGGCTGATCGCCATCGGCCTGCCGCGCAACATGAACATCCCAGCTAACGCCGATCCGAACTATTTCGATCTCGGCGCCTGCGGGCCGCTGCGCACGGATCTCGCAAATGACCCGGAGTATTGCGGGCTGTTCCGCACGCCCTCCTTGCGCAACGTGGCGCTGCGCCAGACGTTCTACCATAACGGTGTCGAGCACGATCTGCGCAAAGCGGTCGAATTCTATGTCGAACGCGACACCAAGCCGGAGAAATGGTACCCGCGTAACGCCGACGGCACTGTCGCAAAATTCAACGACTTGCCGCGGAGTTATTGGGACAACGTGAACATGGAGCCGCCATTCGGCGGCAAGCCGGGAGATCTGCCTCGCCTGTCACCTTCGGAAATTGACGATATTGTCGCGTTTCTCGCGACGCTGACCGACGGATACAGGCCTGTGCGATGAGCGCAGAACGTCATTTCATTTGGCAGCGGATCACGGTTGGTTTGTCCTGCGCGCCGAGGGCACTGGAGTGGCTTGATCCTCTTTGCTCCCCGCCCTATTCCTGCGCACACCCCAACGCCTATATTAGGCGCTAGGCACTTTTATCCGAGCATTTGGAGGCAATCATGGCATTGGCAATTGGCGACACGGCACCTGATTTCGAGGCGGAAACCACAGAGGGCAAGATCCGCTTTCACGATTGGCTCGGAAATTCCTGGGGCGTGTTGTTCTCGCACCCAAAGGACTTCACGCCGGTATGCACCACCGAGCTTGGCACCATGGCGAAGCTCAAACCGGAATTCGACAAGCGCAATGTCAAGATCATCGGCCTCTCGGTCGATCCGGTCTCGAATCACACCAAATGGGCAACCGATATCAAGGACGTGGTGGGCGCGGCGCCCAACTACCCGATGATCGGCGACACCGATCTGAAAATCTCCAAAGCCTACGGCATGCTGCCGGCCGCGACGACAGGGACTTCGGAAGGCCGCACGCCGGCCGACAATCAAACGGTGCGCAACGTTTTCGTCGTCGGGCCAGACAAGAAGATCAAGCTCGTCCTCGTCTATCCGATGAGCACCGGCCGCAATTTCGACGAGGTGCTGCGCGTCATCGACTCATTGCAATTGACGGCAAAGCACCGCGTGGCGACGCCGGCCAACTGGAAGCAGGGCGAAGATGTGATCATCACCAGCGCGGTGAGTGACGATGAGGCCAAGAAGATCTTCCCTGGGTTCAAGACCGTGAAGCCTTATATCCGCGTCACCTCGCAGCCGCGCGGCTGACTCAGATACACGCGAGGTCGGAGGGCGCCCCGGCGGGCGCCCTTTTTCGTGCGGGCGGCGACGATTTGATGCCGGCGAAAAATATGCGACAAAGCTCGCCCGAATTTGCTGGAGCCATCGCCCATGCGCGACGCAACGGTCAACGAGGCCGCCACCAGACAGCCCGCGTTCGCCGAGTTTCTCGGCCTCAAGGTTACGTCGGTCTCGCCGGAGCGGGTCACCGGCGAGCTCAAGGCGCGCGAGGACTTCAACAACCGCTTCGGCATCATGCACGGCGGCGCGATCATGGCTCTCGCCGACAATCTTGGCGGCACCGCCACCACCGCCAATCTCAAAGAAGGCCAATCGACCACCACGATCGAGAGCAAGACAAACTTCTTTGCCGCCGTGCCGATCGGCGACACCGCCTATGCCGAATGCGTTGCCTTGCATCGCGGCCGCACCACCATGGTCTGGCAAACCCGCATCACGCGCGGCGACGGCCGCCTCTGCGCGCTGGTGACCCAGACGCAGCTTGTGCTCGAACGCGAGAAGAAATAGGCGGGGCCGCTAGCGCTCGCTTGGCGCGACCGCAGCATTTTTATCCGCGAGCTCGTCGAGCCGTTTCTGCATCCTCTTGATCCTGAACTCGGTGACGATGCCGAACCAGCACACGCAAATCAGTGTCCACCATAACAATTCGTAACTATCGGGAATGTGGAAGAGCCACGACACCATCGTGCCAAGTTCAGGGATATGCCAGGACATCGGGCCTCCGCTCAGGGTTGACAATCAGCTCGCATAACAACCGAAGCATCTCAATATTCCGTCGGAATTAAGGTAAAGCCTTGCGCTCATGCGCGGACGCCACCGCAATTGCCGCCTTACCCGCCGAAGTCCTCGCCAGCACGCCGCGGCTTGCCAGCACGACGCCGACCGCGCAAAAGCCCATGCCAGCGATTGATACGGCATCAAGCTTCTCGCCGAACAGGCCGTAGGCCATCACCGCGGTGACCGCCGGCACCAGATAGAACAGGCTGGCAAAGCCCGTCGCCGCCGAGCGGCGGATCAGCCAGTACATGAGCCCGATGGCGCCGAGCGACATCACCAGCACCAGCCACGCGAGCGCGAAGACGAGATCGACGCTCCAGTTGATCTCCTGCGTCTCGAAAGTGAGGGCGCCGAGCCAGAACAGCGTCCCGGCGGTGACGAATTGCACAAGATTGCCGGCGCGCCAGTCGATGCCGCCGCAATAGCGCTTTTGATAAAGCGTGCCGAGGGTGATGCCGACGAGCGAGACGAGGCTCGCGGCCCAGCCGATCCAGCTGCCCGAACCGGAGACGCTGCGGTCGTGGAGCACGAGGGCGACGCCGACAAGGCCGAGCGCGAGGCCGATCCATTGCCGGCGCGTGACCGCCTCGCCCAGGAAGCGGTTGGCGAGAGTCGATGTGAGAATCGGCTGCAGTCCCGGAATGAGCGCCGAGATTCCCGCCGGCACGCCCTGGCTGATGGCGACGAAGACGCCGCCGAGATAGAGCCCGTGCACCATCGAGCCTGCGGCCATGCTGTGAATGACTTCGATGGGCGCCGGCCGGCGCACGCGCAGGAGGAGCACGATCGTGCCAAGAATGAGCACGACGAAAATCATGCGCACGCCGAGGAAAGTCAGCGGCTCGATATAGGGCAAGCCGAGTTTGGCGCCGATAAATCCGGTGCTCCACAGCAGCACAAACAGCATAGGTGCTACCGCGGCGGCCGCATGGCTCAAGCGAGACGACTGCATCGGCGTGGTTTCATTCGGAACGCGGGCGGGGCGCATTATTTTAACGCAATCTAGTCGTTTTTTGTGCCGAGTTCCCACCGCATCGCATCAAATCGCCAACACGACAGGAACCGTGCCGCCTTCGAACGGGTTGTCCCCGCTCGAAGGCGCGTCCGCGCCGCGCAGACGATAGGAGGGTGACATGTCAGATCCGCGTTATACCGATCCGCGTTACAGCAACCAATTGAGCGATCCGGTGGGCCGACGCAACGATGCCGTTGGCAGCACCTGGGGCTGGATCGCCGGCATTGTCGTCATCGCCTTGATCGCGTTCTTCCTTATCGCCGGCGGCAAGGGCGTGAACAACAACACCGCCAGCAATACCGCGACATCGCCGACGGCCACATCACCAATGGCGCCTAGGCCGGCGCCGAGTACGACGACCGGCATGGGCGGCCCGTCGCATTTCCCGGCGGCAACGCCGCCGGCGACGACACCACCCGCACCGAAGCAGTAAGGGCGACGTCGATTCCGCCCCGGCGCAAATCCGGTGCCGGGGCGGGATAGCCAAGAATGGAATGAAGTGACAGAGACGAGAAAGAACAAGAGCGGCGACGTCGAATGGCCGCCGGGCACGATGGAAGCTCGAATGTCGAGCGACCGCGTCGGCTGGTCGGCGGCGGCGGCGATCGGGCTCGTTGCCATTTTCGTGATCGCGCTGGTGGTCTTCGGCCTCAACACCCGCTGGGCGCAGCTCGGCGCACCGGCCCAGGTGACCGAGCAAGGCGGGCCGCAGAGCACCAGGCAACCCGCCGCCACCAACGGCCAAGCCAATCCGGTGGGCGGTCAGCCGCGACAAGGATTAATGCAGCCGGCAACGCCGTCGCAAAATGCCGTGGCGCCGGTCGACACCGGCAACCCGGCCGCGACCACCGGGCAAGGCCACATCGATCATTCGGTCAGCCGATGATGGCAGAAATACCGAAGCCCACGGTCGCGCTCACCACGGCTTCGACGGCCTGGAATTGCATGCCGCTCAGGACGCCGCTGAAATAGGGAAAGAGCAAGTGCCCCGCCGGCAGCATGATGGCGGCGATGGCGGTGACGCAGAGCAAGCGCGAGAGCAAAAGACGGTTCATCGGCTCCTCCCCTCCCCGGCTGCGATCCCTCATTCCATCATGTCACGCCGGCGCGATTTTGCCAACGCCTCAGGCAAAAGCCTGGTCGACCGGCACCCGGTAGCCATTGGCGAGCCGGTTGGTTTCGTTGGCCATGCCGGTCACCGCCATGAGCTCGCCGAACATGGCGTCGGTCATGCCGGCCTTCCGCGCCGCCGCGGTGTGGCTGGCGATGCAATAGACGCAACCGTTGGTCACTGAAACGGCGAGATAGACCATCTCCTTGGTCAGCGGGTCGAGCGCACCGGGCGCCATGATCTCCTTGATGCTCTCCCACGTCCGCTTGAGCGTCGCCGGGTCGTGCGCGAGATATTTCCAGAAATTGTTCACGTCGGGGACGTTGCGCGTCTTTTTGATGTCGTCGAATACCGCGCGCACCGGCGCGGAGGCATTGGCATATTCGATCGGCGATAGCGGCATGGCGGATCTGCTCCTGCGAGACTGTGAATTTATGTGGAAAAGCCTACCGGCAGTTGCCGCCTGCCGCTAGGTTCCGCCCCCAAGGGCGCGACTGCCGGGAGAGCTGATTGCCGATTTACGACCGTGCTGCCGACGTCGTGCGCGCCATCTATGACGCCCGCATCGACACGCCGGCGATCCTCGACCCGGCGCAGTATTTCCCCAACGCCCGGCGCTTCATCGACGCGTGGACCGCGATCCGCCGCGAGGCGGTGCAGGTGGCCGAGAACCTGCCGCGCATCCCGCGCTTCCACGACATCATGCCGGCGCAGGCCGATATTTCCGCCAATGACGGGCGCGACTGGCGGCTCTACATCATGCGCGCCTATGGCGTGAGCTTTGCCGACAAGCTCGAGCCCTGCCCGACGGTCGCTCGTATTCTCGAAGACGTGCCCGAAGCGGTCTCCTGCTCGTTCTCCTTCATCGCGCCGGGCAAGCATGTGCCGCGCCATCGCGGGCCGTTCCGCGGCATCTTGCGCTTCCATCTGATGCTGTCGATGCCGCAGGACGAGGACGGCGAGCCCGCCTGCGAGCTCTATGTCGACGACGTCCCGCGCCGCCTTCGCGACGGCGACAGCCTGTTGTGGGACGACACCTTCCCGCATGAGCTCAAGAACCGCAGCGACAAGGTGCGCATCGCGCTTTTGCTCGACGTCTGGCGCCCGGAGATGCCCGCCGACATGCGGTTTCTCTCGAATGCCATCTATCTCGGCGCCAACACCATGATCCGCATGGGCGGCATGGATTACACAGCGTAGAATGCGCTTGTCATACCCCGCGAAAGCGGGGCATCCAGTAATCACGGACATTTCGGTGTTTACTGGACCGTCCGCTTTCGCGGACGATGACAATGGAGAAGGTGAAATCAAATGCCGAAGACGCCGGATTATTTTCACGGGAAAACAGTGGTCATCACCGGCGCCGCGAGCGGCATCGGGCGCGCCGCGGCGCTGATCTTCGCCCGCGAGGGCGCCAACGTCGTCTGCGTCGACATCAACGAGAAGGGCGTCGAGCAGACCGCCGAGGCCATCAACAAGCTCGGCGGGCAGACTCTGGCGCTGACCATCGACGTGACCAAACGCGCCGCGGTCAACGACATGGTGCAGCTCGCGCTCGACGGCTTTAACCGCATCCACTTCCTGTTCAATTCGGCGGGTGCCGCGCTCAAGCGTTCGAAATTCCTCGACATCGATGACGATCTCCTGGAGCGCACCTTCGACCTCAATCTCAAGGGCACTTTCTACGCCATGCAGGCGGTGCTGCCGCATATGCTGGAAAACAAGTTCGGGGTGATTGTGAATGTCGCCAGCATGGCGGCGCGCCGCGGCGGGCCCGGCACCTCGGTGCATTACGCCGCCGCCAAGGGCGCGGTGAACACCATGACCATGGGCGTGGCGCGCGAATTCGCCGCCCAAGGCATCCGCTGCCTCTCCATCTCGCCGGGGCCGATCGACACGGCCTTTGCCGCCGCGGCGGCGACCTCGCCGGAACTGAAGCAGAAAATGCTCGACGACGTACCGATGAAGCGTTTCGGCAAGGCGGAGGAGATCGGCGAACTGGTGCTGTTCATGTGCTCGGATGCGTGCGAGTTCATGACCGCGGATACGGTCTATGTGAACGGCGGCGGCGGCTGGCGGTAGGCGCGCCCTGAAAACGAAAGGACCGCCCGGAGGCGGTCCTTTATTGTTTCTTGAGTGCGCGATCGGCTCACGCGGCGACCTTCTTCTTGCGCCGCCAGCCAAAGTAGCCGAGCACGCCGGCGCCCGAGGCGAACAGCGGCAGCGCGGCCGGGAGCGGCATGTCGGTTGAGTAACTTGTGGAATTGAACGTTAGGCTATAGAGCGTGAGATCCAAATCACGCGCCCAACCGCCGTCCATAATGAGAGCGGCCGCGACGATACTGTCAGTGCCGTAGCTTGGCAGAAGCGAAGCGAAGGTTTGATACGAGCCCGAGTTCCCCAAAGCGCTGTCGCTCGTGCCGTTTATCAGATTAGTGCCGCTGTAGGCACTGGTGAAAGCGGCTTCATCGGTATCGTTGAAGCTCGGCGGCGTACCCAGATAAACCATGAAGAAATCGCCGTTCGAGGCATAGAGGCCGATGCGCGGCGAGCCGCCGATGGCGCCACCGATATTATCGGTGAAGGTCGCGCTCAGCGTAGTTAAACTGTTGAGGGCGAATGGCGTGTCAAATAAAACGGCGACGCCGCTGTCGGCATGGGTGCTGTCGGAAACAAGATCCCACGGTCCGGTTCCAGTCGTACTGTCGTACGGAAAGACGGTGTCTGCGATCGCGCCTGTCGATGCAAAAGCCAGCAACATGCCCGCAAGCGGGAGCATGCCGAAAATTTTCCTGATCATGAGATGGGTTCTCCCCCAGATAAACCGCGACATGCGCCCCCGGCATGTCTGCGAGTTGCCACACAAAAAAGTGAATACGAAAACGCGCGGCCGTTCAAGCGATCTGGATCAAAAAGCCGAAATGAATTTCATTCGCAGCGCACACCGTTCGCAGTAATGAGGTGAGCGAACGTAAGGTACCTTTCTTTGGGGCGTGCGGGTTCCGCCGCCGCACCCAGCGCTTCGCCCAGACAGGCCGGGCAGCCAGCGCCTTCTCTTGCCGACGTCGGAGCGTGCGCGATCGCCCCTGTTCTTTGCGGCGCGGGGTACGCCGTCGTCCATTCCCCGCCGGAGCGGGGCATTTTTTCCCTCGGGGGCAAACCCGAGGGAGCGGAGCGCCGATCGGCGCGTCCGTCGTCGTAAAGCCGCGCCACTTTTGACGGCGGCGCGGGCGCCTCTCGGCGCTCCACTGGCGGCGAT
>Ga0335083_10000299_pt1 | contig 79294 bp, 72 predicted proteins | sample Lox_Sample_42_FD_206716 | JGI IMG/M metagenome (GOLD analysis project Ga0335083, IMG submission 206716) | Soil microbial communities from Loxahatchee National Wildlife Refuge, Florida, United States - Lox_Sample_4.2 | ecosystem: Environmental > Terrestrial > Soil > Wetlands | place: USA...
CCGCTCGCTCAACGAATCCTTCATCATCCTCGACGAGGCGCAGAACACCACGCCGGAACAGATGAAGATGTTCCTCACGCGCATCGGTTTCGGTTCGCGTGCGGTGGTCACCGGCGACGTGACGCAGACCGACCTGCCGGCCGGCAAGCTCTCGGGCCTGCGCCATGCGCTGGAGGTGCTGCCGGCGGTGGCGGGCGTTGCGGTCTCGCACTTCGATGCCGGCGACGTGGTGCGCCATCCACTGGTGCAGCGGATCGTGCGCGCCTACGAGCAGCAGGAGCCGGCATGAGCGGCCATGCGCGCACGCCGCTCATCGTCGATTGCCGCGTGCCGCCGCGCGCGCGCGCGCCGGCGCCGCGCCTGATGGCGCGCTGGGCGGTCGCGGCGCTCGGCGCGCGCGGCGCCGGCTGCGAGATGGCGCTGCAGGTGGTGTCCTCGCCGCGCATGCGCGTGCTCAACCGCCGTTACCGGGGCAAGGACCGGCCCACCAACGTGCTGGCGTTCCCCGCGCCGCCCGCGCCCGGCATCAAGCCGCGGCCGCTGGGCGACGTGCTGATCTGCCCGGCGGTGCTGCGCCGCGAAGCCCGGGCCCAGGGCAAGAGCGAACAGGCCCACTGGGCGCACCTGGTGGTGCATGGCACCCTGCACCTGGCGGGCTTCGACCACGAGCAGGATGGTGAAGCCGCACGCATGGAGCGGCGCGAGATCGCCGTGCTGCGGCGGCTGGGTTTCGCCAATCCCTACCGGCAGAGGAAGGCATGAGCGGCGAGGACGGCACGCGCAAGACCATGGTACGGCGCATCCGGCGCCTGACCGCGATCAAGGACCGCGACCAGCTGCGCGAAACGCTCAAGGACGCCGCCACGCACGGGCTGCTGGATGCCGACGCGCTGGCCATGGTCGAAGGCGTGCTGGACGTCGCGGAGACGCAGGTGCGCGACATCATGGTGCCGCACAACCACATGATCTGCGTGCGCGCCAACGAACAGGCCGAGCGCATCGTGGCGGTGGCCATCGATTCCGGCCATTCGCGCTTTCCGGTGCTGGAGTCCGACGGCGAGGCGGTGGTGGGCATGCTGCTTGCCAAGGACCTGCTGCGGCTGTGCGCGGCGGGCGGCGGCGCGCGCTTCGACCTGCGCGAGTGGATGCGCAAGCCGCTGTTCGTGCCGGAATCCAAGCGCGTCAACGTGCTGCTGAAGGAGCTGCGCGTCGGACGCAACCACATGGCCATCGTCATCGACGAATATGGCGGCGTCGCGGGCCTGGTCACCATGGAGGACGTGATCGAGCAGATCGTCGGGGAGATCGGCGACGAGTTCGACACCGACGACGAGAAGAACATCCGCCGCGAGGGCGAGCGCGCCTTCCAGGTGCGCGGCGTCACCCGCATCGGCGAGTTCAACGACTACTTCGGCGCGCATTTCCCCGACGATGCCAACGATACGGTGGCCGGACTGATCACGCAGCATTTCGGGCGGCTGCCGCGGCGCGGCGAGGCCGCCACGCTCGATGGCTACGAGTTCCGCGTGATCCGTGCCGACCGCCGCCGCATCGATGCGCTGCGCGTCACCACGCCCGCGGCGGCAGCGCCGTCGCCGGACGCGGTGCCGGCCTCCGGCCAGAGTGGCTGAGGGTTCCGGCACGCTCCTGCGCCGCTGGTGGCCTCGCGCGGCGGCGCTGGCTGCCGGCGCGCTGCTGACGCTGTCCTTCGCCCCCTACGGGCAGTGGTGGCTGGCGGTGGCCGCACCCGCGCTGCTGATCGCGCTGTGGGCGCGCGCGGCCACGGCGCGCGATGGCGCCTGGCTGGGCTTTGCCTTCGGCTTCGGGCTGTATGCGGCAGGCACCTGGTGGCTGTACATCTCCATCCGCGGTTTCGGGCAGGCGCCGGTGTGGGTGGCGCTGCTGGTGATGGCCACGCTGGTGCTGATCATGGCGGCCTACCAGGGGCTGCTGGGATACGTGGCCGTGCGCTGGCTGCGCCCCGCGAGCGCCACGGGCCGCATGTTGTGGGTGCCTGCCGCCTGGGTGCTGGTGGAGTGGTGGCGCGGCTGGTTCCTGTCGGGATTTCCGTGGTTGTCGCTGGGTTACTCGCAGACCGACAGTCCGCTGGCAGGCCTTGCGCCGCTGGGCGGCGTGCATCTGCTGACCTTCGGCCTGCTGGCCGGTGCCGGGGCGCTGCCACTGCTGTGGCCGGGCCGTGGTCCGCTGCGCGCGCTGGCCCTGGTGGTGCTGGTGCTGCCATGGACGCTGGGCCAGTGGTTGCGCGGAACGGCCTGGACCACGCCGGCCGGGCCGGCGCGCACCGTGGCCATCGTGCAGGGCGCCATTCCGCAGGACATGAAATGGCTGGAGTCGAACCAGCAGAACATCCTCGATACCTATGCGCGGCTGCATCGCCAGGGGCTCGGGGCGCAGCTCATCGTGTGGCCCGAGGCCACGCTGCCCGACGTGGCCAACCGCTATCGCGACTATCTCGGCGCGGTGTGGGCCGCTGCGCGTGCCGCCGGCTCGGATGTGGTGCTGGGAACGCTGCGGGAGCAGCTCGGTGCCAGCGACGAGGACGAGCCGCGCTACTACAACTCGCTGCTGGCGCTGGGACATGGCGACAAGGATGAACCGGCCTTCTACGACAAGCGCCACCTGGTGCCCTTCGGCGAGTACTTCCCCGTGCCCGGCTGGGTGCGCAGCTGGCTGCGGCTGATGAACCTGCCGTATTCGGACTTCGACCGCGGCGCGGCGCAGCAGCCGCCGCTGCGCCTGGGTGGCCTGGTGCTGGCACCCAGCATCTGCTACGAGGACGCCTATCCGGCGCTGCTGCGCCCCGAGACCCGTGCCGCGGAGGTGCTGGTGACGGCCACCAACGATGCGTGGTTCGGGCATGCCGGTGCCCGCTACCAGCACCTGCAGATCGCCCGCATGCGGGCGCTGGAGTCGCGGCGTTTCCTGCTGCGGGCCGCCAACGATGGCGTATCGGCGGTGATTGATCCGGATGGCAGGGTGGTGGCCACCGCCCCCGAGTTCGCCCCCGCCGTACTGCGCGCGCAGTTCGTGCCTCGCCGCGGCGACACGCCCTACCTGCTGCTGGGCGACTGGCTGGCACTGGGCATGGCCCTGCTGGCACTGGCCGGCCGCTTGATGCAAGGCCGGGTCAGCGTTAAACCTTCTTCATGAGCTGTGTCAACCGGAACCCCTGCGGCGGCCATTCGGTCTATCCTGTTGACCGTAGATCTGGAGGATGACCGCTATGTCCGTAGTTCGTTGCAATGGCAAGTTCGTGCTCGCCGTGCTGGGTGGGGTCGTGTTGTCGGCCTGCTCGCCCAATGCCTCCACGGCAGTGCCCCCCGTTTTCGCCACCTCGCCACCCACCGCCGCGCCGCCGGCCAGTGCTGCGCCGGTGGCCCCGCTGGTGCAGGGCCTGCCGGATTTCACCGGTCTGGTCGAGCGCTATGGCCCGGCCGTGGTCAACGTGAAGGTCAACGAGAAGCCGCGCGCCATGCAGTCGCGCGCGCCGCGCGATGACCGCAACAATGACGATGACGACCAGGGCGATCCGCTCGGCGACTTCCTGCGCCGCTTCGGCTTCCCGAACGGAGCGGGCCCGCGTGGCCAGCAGGCACCGCAGCAGCAGCAGCCGCAGCAGGGCGAGGGCTCGGGCTTCGTGGTGACCAGCGATGGCTACATCCTCACCAACGCGCACGTGGTGCGCGATGCCAGCGACATCACCGTCAAGCTCACCGACCGGCGCGAGTATCCCGCCAAGCTGGTGGGGCTGGATGACCGCACCGACGTGGCCGTCATCAAGATCGATGCCAGGGATCTGCCGACGGTGCGCATCGGCGATCCGTCGAAGCTGAAGCCCGGCCAGTGGGTGGTGGCGATCGGCTCGCCCTTCGGCATGGAGAACAGCGTCACGGCCGGCATCGTCAGCGCCACCTCGCGCGACCTGCCGGACGAGCAGTACGTGCCGTTCATCCAGACCGACGCGGCGGTGAACCCGGGCAATTCCGGCGGCCCGCTGTTCAACCTCAATGGCGAGGTCGTGGGCATCAACTCGCAGATCTACAGCCAGAGCGGCGGCTACATGGGCCTGTCGTTCGCAATCCCCATCGACATGGCCAACGACGTGCGCGAGCAGCTGGTCAAGTACGGCCATGTGACCCGCAGCAAGATCGGCGTCAGCATCCAGCCCATGGACGCGGATTTCGCCGAGTCCTTCGGCCTGGATCGCCCGCGCGGCGCGCTGGTGGGCGAGGTGGAAGAGGGCGGTCCGGCGGCCAAGGCCGGCATCCATCCGGGCGACATCATCCTGTCCGTGGACGGCAGGCCGGTGGAGAGCAACACGGCACTGCCGGCCATGATCTCCTCGATTCCGCCCGGCAAGAACGCGGAGCTGGAGATCTGGAGCGACCGCAAGGTGAAGAAGGTCACGGCGCGCGTGGTCGAGATGAAGGACGACGGGGTGACCGCGCAGGCATCCCCCGGCAAGGGTGGCGCCGCGAAGGGCGAACCGGCGGCGCTGGGCCTGTCGGTGCGGCCGCTGACGCCCGACGAGAAGCGCGAGGCCTCCACGCAGGGTTCGCTGGTGGTGGACGACGTGGGCGGGGCCGCTGCGGCCGGCGGAGTCCGGCCCGGCGACATCATCGTCGGTGTGGGCGGCAAGAACGTGAAGACGCTGCCCGAGCTGCAGTCGGCGATCAAGGGTTCCGGCCGCGTGGTGCCACTGCAGATCCAGCGCGGCGACCGCACGGTGTTCATGGCGATCCACACCGACTGAAGTCCACGGCGGGCCGGGCCCATGCCGCGGGTCCGGTGATCGGGGTGGCTCGTGTATCCTACCGGGCCACCCAGCAATTCTTCCCGCATGCAAGAACGTTACGATCCGGCTGCCGTCGAGCGCAGCGCCCAGGCGGCCTGGCAGGCCGCCAATGCATTCGCCGCCGACGAGGCGGCTCCGGGCGAAAAGTACTACTGCCTGTCGATGTTCCCGTATCCATCGGGACGGCTGCACATGGGGCATGTGCGCAACTACACCATCGGCGACGTGCTGGCGCGCTTCATGCGCATGCAGGGACGCAATGTGCTGCAGCCCATGGGCTGGGATGCCTTCGGCCTGCCGGCGGAGAATGCGGCCATGGCCAACGGCGTGCCGCCGGCCAGGTGGACGCGCGACAACATCGCCTACATGCGCGGCCAGCTGCAGTCGCTGGGCTTTGCCATCGACTGGAGCCGCGAGCTGGCCACCTGCGATGCCGGTTACTACAAGTGGAACCAGTGGCTGTTCCTGCGCATGCTCGAGCAGGGCATCGCGTACAAGAAGACCGGCACGGTCAACTGGGATCCGGTCGACCAGACGGTGCTGGCCAACGAGCAGGTGATCGACGGGCGCGGCTGGCGCACCGGTGCGCTGGTGGAGAAGCGCGAGATCCCGATGTACTACCTCGCCATCACCAGGTACGCCGGGGAACTGCGCGCGGCGCTCGAGGAGCTGCCGGGCTGGCCCGAGCGCGTGCGCACCATGCAGGCGAACTGGATCGGCCGCAGCGAGGGCGTGGAGGTCGATTTTCCCTACGGCGCCGATACGCGGGCGCTGCTCGGGCATGACGGCAAGCTGCGCGTGTTCACCACGCGCGCCGACACGCTGCTGGGCGCGACCTACGTCGCCGTGGCGGCGGAGCACCCGATTGCGCTGGCGGCTGCAAGGCACGACGCTGCACTGGCCGCCTTCATCGAGGAGTGCCGGCGCGGCAGCACGATGGAGGCGGACATCGCCACCGCCGAGAAGAAGGGTGCGCGCACCGGTGTCACGGTCCTTCACCCGCTGACCGGCGAGGCGCTCCCCGTCTGGGTGGCCAACTACGTGCTGATGGGCTACGGCGAGGGCGCGGTGATGGCCGTGCCCGCGCACGATGAGCGCGACTTCGAATTCGCGCAGAAGTATTCGCTGCCCGTGAAGACCGTGATCGCCTCCACCAGCGGCCGCTACACGACCGTGGCCGCGCCCTGGCAGGACGCCTACGCCGAGCACGGCAGGCTGGTGAATTCCGGCGCCTTCGATGGCCTGGACTTCGCCGCCGCGGTGGAGGCCATTGCCGCGGCGCTTGCGGCCAGGGGCTGCGGCGCGAAGCGCGTGCAGTACCGCCTGCGCGACTGGGGCATTTCACGCCAGCGCTACTGGGGCTGCCCCATCCCGATCATCCACTGCGCGGCCTGTGGCGACGTGCCCGTACCCGACCAGGACCTGCCGGTGCGGCTGCCCGAGGACCTGGTACCCGATGGCAGCGGCAATCCGCTGGCGAAGACGCCCGCGTTCGTGCAATGCAATTGCCCGCGCTGCGGCGCCGCGGCGCGCCGCGAAACCGACACCATGGATACCTTCGTGGATTCCTCGTGGTATTTCCTGCGCTTCGCCAGCCACGGCAACGACGCGGCCATGGTGGATGCGCGGGCCGATTACTGGCTGCCCGTCGACCAGTACATCGGCGGCATCGAGCACGCCATCCTGCACCTGCTGTACTCGCGCTTCTGGACGCGCGTGATGCGCGACATGGGCCTGGTCAGGACGGCGGAGCCGTTCGCGAACCTGCTGACCCAGGGGATGGTGCTGAACCACATCTTCCAGCGCACCGGCGGCAACGGCCGGCGCGAGTATTTCAACCCCGCGGACGTGGAGCTGGTCATCGACCCGGCGACGCGGGTGGCCACCGCCACGCTGAAGAAGGATGGCAGCGCCGTGACCTACGAGGGCTTCGGCACGATGTCGAAGTCGCGCCTCAATGGCGTCGATCCGAATGCCATCAGCGAGCAGTACGGCGCCGACACCGCGCGGCTGTTCATGATGTTCACCGCGCCGCCGGAGCTGTCGCTGGAGTGGAGCGACGAGGGAGTGCACGGCGCCAGCCGCTTCCTGCGCCGGCTGTGGAAGGCGGTCTTCGAGCATGTTGCGGGCGGCGCGCCGGTCCCTGCCGCGGAGGTCGCCGCCGCCGTGTCCGGCGCCATGCTCACCGCCGCGGACCGGGAACTGCGCCGCGCCGCCCATCACACGCTCGGCAAGGTGGAAGACGACATCGGTCGCCGGCGGGTGTTCAATACCGCGGTGGCCAGCGTGATGGAGCTGTTGAACGCGGTCGGCCGGCACGCCGCGCAGGCCGACGGACCGGCCGCGCGCGCCGTGCGCCAGGAGGCGCTGGAGATCGCCGTGCTGTGCCTGGCGCCGATCGTGCCACACATCTGCCACGAACTGTGGCGGGAACTGGGGCAGGGCGCGCAGCTGTGGCGCGCGCGCTGGCGCAGGCCCGACGCGCGCGCGCTGGCGCAGGAAGCGGTTGAGATCGTCGTGCAGGTCAACGGCAAGCTGCGCGGGCGCGTGCTGGTCGCGCCGGCCGCCTCGGATGAGCAGGTCCGCGCCACCGCGCTGGCCGATGAGAACGTGCGGCGTTTCTTCGAAGGGCGCGAGCCGAAGAAGGTGATCGTGGTGAAGGGCAAACTGGTCAACGTGGTGCTGTGATGCGCCGTGGCGTGCTGCTCGCCTGCTGCCTGCTGCTGGCCGCCTGCGGATTCCAGCTGCAGGGCCGGCGGCACCTGCCGCCCGCGCTCGCCACGCTGGAGCTGGATGCCACCGATTCGCACAGCGACTTCACCGTGGCGCTGCAGCGCGCGCTGCGTGGCGCGGGCGCGAAGATCGTGGAGCACGCCGGCCAGGACGACGGCGTGGTGCGCATCGTGCACGACGAGGTTACCGAGCGCGTGATGTCGGTGAACCCGCGCAACATCCCCACCGACTACGAGCTGGTTTACGAGGTCGAGGTCACGGTGCGGGCCGGCGGGGAGGAACTGCTGACGGACCAGCAGTTCTCGCTGTCGCGCATCTACAGCTTCGACGAGACCAAGGTACTGGCGAAGGAACGCGAGAAGGACGTGTTGCGCGCGGCGCTGGCGCGCGACATGGCCAGCGTGGTGCTGCGCCGGCTGTCCTCGCTGTAGCGGCCGCAAGATGCTGCGGATGGCCGGCCTGGATCGCTCCGCGGTGGGCAGCCTGCTGGACCGCTACGGCCTGACGCTGCGCATGGTGCTGCTGGGCGAGCCGATTCCGGGCAGCTACTGGGGCGATCCGGAAGCCGGGCTGCGCGGCCATACCCTCCATGCCCGACCCGATACGCCGCTGCATTCGGTGCTGCACGAGGCCGCGCACTTCATCTGCATGACGCCGGAACGCCGCGCCGGCCTCGACACCGATGCCGGCGGCGACGATCCCGAGGAATGCGCCGTCTGCTACCTGCAGCTGCTGCTGGCCGGCGAATTGCCGCAAGCCGGCATCGCGCGGGCCTGTGCCGACATGGATGAATGGGGCTACAGCTTCCGCCTGGGCTCGACGCGCGCCTGGTTCGAACAGGATGCGCTCGATGCCCGGTTATGGCTGATGAATGCCGGCATCGTCGCTGTCGACGGACGCCTGACGGGCCGCTGCCGGTTATGATCCACGTGAGCCAGCGGCAACCAGGGAGAAGAAGAATGAAGAAGCTCATCGCGGCCCTCGTGGTGCTGGTCCTGCTGCTGGTGGCAGCGCCCTGGGTGGCGGGCAGCATCGCCCGTGCGCGCATGGACAGGGCCTACGAGTCCATGCACAAGAAGGCCCCGTACCTGCGCGTCACGGCGGGCAAGTGGACCGGCGGCTGGTTGCACTCCGAGCATGTCGTCACCTTCGAGCTGGTGCTGCCAAATATGAATCCGCACGTTCCGGCCCTGTCGCCGGTGGTGGCCACGCCGACGCCCGGCCTGCCGCAGCTGGCATTGCCCAGGTCACTGAGCCTGTCGCTGCGCGAGCGGGTGCTGCATGGCCCGTGGCTCGGCCGCGCCGGCATCGGCCTCGCGCGCGTGGATTCGCAGTTCGCGCTCAGCGAGGCGGTGCGCAAGACGCTGGTCGAGGTGCTGGGCACGGACCAGCCGCTGCGGATCGTCACGCGCATGGGGATGCTGGGTGGCACCACGATCACCGTGTCCGGCGAGCACCGCCACGTGGCCTTCGACAAGCTCGCACCGCAGCTGGGCAAGGGCACGATCGACTGGGGCGACTTCAGCCTGTCCATCAGCACCGGACACCATGCGGATTCCTACGACGCCAATGGCCGGCAACCCCGCATCGAGGTCAGCGAACCGGATTCCGGGCTGCGCATGCTGGCGAGCGACATCACACTGAACGCGGCGGGCAAGCGCATCGTGGACGACCTGTACGATGGCGGCGCGACCTTCCGCATCGGCAAGCTGAGCTATGCCCGCGGCGGCAAGCCGCTGGTGGATGTCGATGCCATCGAGTCGACCGCCAGCATTGTCAGGAAGGGCGACTACGTCGACTACGCAGTGAAAGTCGGGTCCGGACCGGTGCGTGGTGCGGCGGTGGACGCCGGCGGCGTCGGCCTGCAGGAGATGCATTCCGACCTGACCGTGCGCCACCTGCACATCGCGACCCTGCAGAAGCTGTTGAGCGCCATCCAGGCGGCAAACGCGAAGGTCTTCGATGGTGCGACGGATCCGCAGGCGGCGCTGCAGCCGCCGCTGCGGGAGCAGGGCATCGAACTGCTCAAGCATGACCCCGAGCTGTGGATCGACCGCATCGGAGTGGTGACCTCGCAGGGTGCCGGAACGCTCCGGGGTTCGGTGAAATTCACCGGCGTGACCGACGCGGACCTCGCCGCCGGCGCGCTCGCGCTGCTGCCGAAGCTGGCCGCGGATTTCACGCTGGAGATCGCGCAGTCGCTGGCCGAGCGGATTCCGGGCGGCGCCACGCTGTCCGGACCGGGTGTGGACGGTGGCTACCTGGTGCGCAAGGACGGCAAGCTGGTGAGCCACCTCGAATATCGCCAGGGTTCGCTGCTGGTCAATGGCAAGGCACCCCGGATGCCGCAGAACCTGCAGCTGCCGGGTTTGACGCCGCCCGCGCCGCGCTGAGCGGCGCACCACCGGCTCAGCGGCGCTTCGCGAAGCGATCGGTGGCCTTGCGCAGCGCCCGCGCGATGCCCGGCTCGAATGCCGAATGGCCGGCGTCCGGGACGATCACCAGCTCCGCCTCCGGCCAGGCGCGGTGCAGGTGCCAGGCACTGCGCATCGGGCACACCACGTCATAGCGGCCCTGCACGATGACGCCCGGGATGTGGCGGATCTTCGGCACCTCGCGCAGCAGCTGGTCATCGGCGTCGAGGAAGCCGCCGTTCACGAAGTAATGGCACTCGATGCGCGCGAAGGCGGCCGCGTAATCCGGATCGCGGAACTTCGCCACGTAGTGCGGATCGGTGCGCAGGTGGCTGGTCGCGCCCTCCCAGATGGACCAGGAACGCGCCGCGGCATTGCGCTCCTTCGCGTCGCTGCCGGTGAGGCGCCGGTGGTAGGCGCGCATCATGTCGTGGCGCTCGCTCTCCGGGATCGGCGCGAGGAACTGTTCCCACAGGTCGGGGAACAGCGCCGCCGCGCCCTCGCTGCTCTGGTAGAACCAGTCCAGCTCCGAACGGCGCAGCAGGAAGATGCCGCGCAGCACCAGCTCGGTCACGCGCTCCGGGTGTCTTTCCGCGTACGCGAGCGCGAGCGTCGAACCCCAGCTGCCGCCGAATACCTGCCAGCGCTCGATGCCCAGCGCCTCGCGCAGTTTCTCGGTGTCGGCCACCAGGTCCCAGGTGGTGTTGTCCACAAGGCTTGCATGCGGCGTGCTGCGCCCGCAGCCGCGCTGGTCGAACAGGATGATGCGATAGCGCCGCGGATCGAAGAAGCGGCGCATCTGCGGATTGGTGCCGCCACCGGGGCCACCATGCAGGAACACCACCGGCTTGCCCTTCGGGTTGCCGCTTTCCTCGTAATACAGCTCGTGCAGCGCGGAGACCCTGAACCTGCCGGTGCGGTGCGCGCGCAACGGCGGATACAGGCCATCGGCGGGCGCACTGCGGGGCGTGGTGGGGCGCGCGGCTTTCTTCTTTGCGGCCATCAGCGCGCTCCGGTCATCGGCCCCAGCGGCGCACCGCCGATCAGGTGCAGGTGCAGGTGGAACACTTCCTGTCCGCCGTTGCTGTTGCAGTTCACCAGCAGGCGGTAGCCGTCGTCGGCGATGCCGAGTTTCTTCGCCAGATCGCGCGCCACCAGGAACAGCCTGCCGAGCAATGGCGCATCCGCATCGGTCACGTCGTTCGCAGTCGGGATGGGCTTGTTGGGCACGATCAGGATGTGCACCGGCGCCCGTGGATGGATGTCGCGGAAGGCGGTGATTTCCGCATCCCGGTAGACGATGTCCGCCGGCAGCTCACCGGCCACGATGCGTTCGAAAAGCGTCGGCATGAGAAAAACCCCGGCACCATGTTCCGACCTATAATAGCCGCCTTGAGAACCACACCGGAAAAGTTGCCCGCGGCCCTCAAGCGCGGCCTGGCGCGGGTCTATCTGCTCTCCGGGGACGAGCCGCTGACCCAGGGTGAGGCCGCCGATGCCATCCGCGCCGCCGCGCGCGCCGCCGGCCACAGCGAGCGCCAGGTGTTCTTCATCGAGCGTGCCAACGGCGGTCCCTGGGACGAGATCTTCGCCAGCATGCAGGCCATGTCGCTGTTCGCCGCGCGTCGCCTGCTGGAGGTGCGCATTCCCGGCGGCAAGCCCGGCACCGATGGTGCGAAGGCGCTGCAGGAACTGGCGGGGCTTGCCGGTGAGGAGGTGATCCTGCTGGTGGTCACCGGTGGCCTGGACTGGACCACGCAGAAATCCTCGTGGGTGCAGGCGCTGGATGCCGCCGGGGTGTGGGTGGATGCGCGGCCGGTCGGCGCGGCGGAGTTTCCGCAGTGGCTGCGCGCGCGCGCCGCGGGCGCCGGCGTGCAGCTCGACGATGCCGCGGTGGAACTGCTGGCGCAGCAGACCGAGGGCAACCTGCTGGCCGCCGCGCAGGAACTGCAGAAGCTGGCCCTGGGGGGCATCGTGCAGGCCGGTGCCGCCGAGGTGCTGGCCGGCGGCGCCCAGAGCAGCCGCTTCGATGTGTCGCAGCTCGGCGAAGCCGTGCTGCGCGGCGAGCTGCCGCGCGCGCTGCGTGTGCTGGCGGGCCTGAAATCCGAGGATGTCGAAGCCACGCTGGTGCTGTGGTCGCTGTGGCAGGAGCTGCGTGCCCTGTGGGTGTCGCTGGTGCCCGGCGAAGCGCTGCCGGCGGCGTGGTCGCGCAATCGCGGGCACCTGCCGGTGGCCGCCGCGCGGCTGCGGCCGCTGGGGCGGGCCTTCATCGCTCATCTGGACATGCAGATGGCCGAGGCCGACCGCATCATCAAGGGCCGCCGCCCCGGCAATGCCTGGGATGCGCTGGCGCTGATCGTCGCGGAATTCGCCGGTGGCCGCGTGCTGCTGCGCGCGCAAAGCGCGGCGGCATGAGCCTCACGCGCGCGCAGGGGCAGGGGCCGCTGGGCCTGTTCGGCGGCACCTTCGACCCGGTGCACAACGGTCACCTGCGCACGGCCTTCGAACTGCGCGAGGCGCTGCGGCTGGCCGAGGTGCGCTTCCTGCCCACCGGCAATCCACCGCATCGCGACCAGACGCAGGCCAGCGCCGAACAGCGCCTGGCGCTGGTGCGCGCGGCGGTGGCCGACGAACCCGCCTTCAGCGTCGATGACCGCGAGACGCGCCGCCGCGGGCCCTCGTATTCGGTGGATACGCTCGCCGAACTGCGCGCCGAATTCCCGCAGCGCTCGCTGTGCCTGCTGCTGGGCATGGACGCCTTCCTCGGCCTGCCCAACTGGCATCGCTGGCGCGAGATCCTCGAGCTGGCGCACGTGGTGGTGGCGCATCGGCCCGGCTGGAAAGCTCCGACGCAGGGGCCGCTGGGCGAGGTGATGGTGGACCGCGGCACCGGCTCGGTGCGCGAGCTGCACGAGGCCACCGCCGGCAGGATATTCGTGCTCGCGGTCACGCAGCTGGAAATTTCTTCCACCGAACTGCGGCAGCTGATCGCCAGGGGCCGCAATCCGCGCTACCTCGTGCCCGACAGCGTCTGCAAGCTGCTGGCAGAGACAGGATGGTATGCTCAGCGGCAATGAGCCAATGCCCGCGTCCATGAGCCCCGCCAGGGTCGCCCGTCCTCCCGCCCGCGCCGCGCTGGTCAAGACCGTCCTCGCTGCGCTCGACGACATGAAGGCCGTCAACATCAAGGTGTTCGACGTGCGCCGCGTCACCGATGTCTCCGACTGCATGGTGCTGGCCTCCGGCAATTCGGACCGGCACGTGCGCTCGATCGCCGACCGCGTCATCGAGCGCGCCAGGGGTGCCGGCTTCCGTCCCATGGGCGTGGAAGGTGAGCGCGATGGCGAATGGGTGCTGGTGGATCTCAACGACGTCATCGTGCACGTGATGCTGCCGCGCGTGCGCGAGTTCTACGGTCTCGAGGAATTATGGGAACCGCCACCCGCGCCGCGGAAGGCGCGTGCCAAAGCCCCCGCGAAGAAGAAGGTCGCCGCCGCGCGTGGCCGGCCGAAGGCGGCGGCGCAGCGTCCGCCCCGCAAGCCGCGCAGCCGGCGCGCTGTCACCAAGGGAAACTCGCGACCGCGCGGGTGACCTGCCGCGATGCGCGTCACGCTGGTCGCGGTGGGACAGCGCATGCCCGGCTGGGTCACCGAAGGCTTCGCCGAATACATCACGCGTCTGCGCAAGCGGCTGCCGGTCCAGTTGCTGGAGGTGCCTGCGACGAAGCGCGGTGGCGACACGGCGCGTGCCATGGCCGGGGAGGGCGGACGCCTGCTGGCCGCGACGCGCCCTGCCGATCACGTGGTCGCGCTGGACGAGCACGGCAAGGCCCGCACCAGCCTCGAACTGTCGCGCTGGCTGGGAACACGCCTGCAGGCCGGCAATGACCTGGTGTTCCTGGTCGGTGGCGCGGATGGTTTCGCGCCCGAGGTGCTGGCGCGCGCCAACGAGCGCTGGTCGCTGTCATCGCTGACGCTGCCGCATGCGCTGGTGCGCGTGGTGTTCGCCGAACAGCTGTACCGTGCGGTCACCCTGCTCGACGGCCATCCCTACCATCGCGAATGAGCCCCTTCGACTTTCCACCGGTGGTGCTCGCATCGGCTTCGCCACGGCGGCGCGAACTGCTGGCGCAGCTCGGTGTGCCGCACAGCGCGCTGCCGGTGGACATCGACGAAACGCCGCGCGACGGCGAGGCGCCCGCCGCGCTGGCGCGACGACTGGCCGAGGCCAAGGCGCGCGCCGGGCGCGAGGCCGCCGGTGGCACGCGCGCGGTGCTCGGCTCCGACACCGTGGTGGCCGTGGACAACCGCATCTTCGGCAAGCCGCAGGACCGGGCGGCGGCGCTTTCCATGCTCGCGGCGCTGTCCGCACGCGAGCACGTGGTGTTCACCGCGGTGGCGCTGGCATTGCCGGCACCGGCTGCGCCGGTGCGCCTGGCGCTGTCGCAGACGCAGGTGCGCATGCGCGCGATTGCACCGGCCGAGGCGGCGGCCTACTGGGATACCGGCGAGCCGGCCGGCAAGGCCGGCGCCTATGCCATCCAGGGCCTGGGCGCGGTGTTCATCGAGGAAATCCGCGGCAGCTATTCCGGCGTGATGGGGCTGCCCCTGTACGAGACCGCGCGGCTGTTGCAGTCTCTGGCGACGGGGGGCGGGCCATGAACATCGAGATACTGGTCAATGTCGCGCCGCGCGAGACGCGCGCCGCGCTGCTGGATGAGGGCACGCTGCAGGAGGTGTTCGTCGAGCGCGCCGGGCGGCGCGGCCTGGTGGGCAACCTGTACAAGGGACGCGTGATGCGCGTGCTGCCGGGCATGCAGGCCGCGTTCCTGGAGATCGGCCTGGCGCGCACCGGCTTTCTGCACGTGGCCGACATCCTCAGTCCGCCGCCCGATGCGGGCAATGATGCCGTCGAGGAGGCGCGCGGCGAGCAACCCGACATCCGCACGCTGGTGCGCGAGGGCGACGAGCTGCTGGTGCAGGTGGTGAAGGATCCGCTGGGGACCAAGGGGGCGCGGCTGTCCACGCATGTCTCGCTGCCGTCGCGTTACCTGGTGTACATGCCGCGCGGTTCACGCGTCGGGGTTTCCTCGCGCATCGAGTCCGTCGAGGCACGCGAGCTGCTGCGCGCCACCGTGGGTGGCCTGGCCGGCGACAGCGGCGAGGGCGGCGGCTACATCGTGCGCACCGCGGCGCTGGATGCGCCGCTGGAAGTCCTCGCCGCCGACATGCGCTTCCTGCGGCTGCTGTGGGGCCATGTGCGTGCGCGCGCCGCCGCGCTGCCGGCCGGGCAGCTGGTGCACGAGGACCTGCCGCTGACCGTGCGCGTGCTGCGCGACGAGTTGCGCGAGGGCGTGCGGCGCGTGCTGGTGGATTCGCCGGCCGAGTTCGCGCGCATGCAGGAATTCACCCGCGCCTTCATGCCCGATTACGCCGGCCGCATCGAGCTGCACCAGGCGCCGCGGCCGATCTTCGACCTGCACGGCGTGGAACAGGAAATCGACCGCGCGCTGGAGCCGCGCGTGCCGCTGCCCTCCGGCGGCTACATCGTGATCGAGCAGACCGAGGCGATGACCACGGTGGACGTGAACACCGGCGGCTACGTCGGCCACCGCAACCTCGAGGAGACGATCTTCCGCACCAACCTGGAGGCGGCGGTGGCGATCGCGCGGCAGCTGCGCGTGCGCAACCTCGGCGGCATCATCGTGCTCGATTTCATCGACATGGAGGAACCGGCGCATCGCGACGCGCTGCTCGAGGCGCTGAAGGCCGCGCTCGCGCCCGACCGCACCCAGGCGCACATCTCCAGCATCTCGCCGCTGGGGCTGATCGAGATGACGCGCAAGCGCACGCGCGAGAGCCTGGAGCACCTGCTGTGCCAGCCCTGCCCGCAGTGCCAGGGGCGCGGCTTCGTGCGCACGCCGGAGACCGTGGCGCAGGAGATCTTCCGCGAGCTGCTGCGCCAGACGCGGCAGTTCACCAGCAACGAGCTGGTGGTGCTGGCACACCCGGACGTGGTGGCGTGGTTGCAGGACGAGGAGGCGGCGGTGCTGGAACAACTCGAGAGCGAGGCGAAGCGGCCGATACGGCTGCAACCCGAGGCGCAGTACGGGGTCGACCAGTACGACGTGGTGCTGGCATGAGGGCCGCGGCGATCCAGATGACGGCGGCGGCCAGCGTCGCGCCCAACCTGGCGCGGGCGCGTGAACTGCTGGAGCAGGCGGCGCGTGCCGGCGCGCAGCTGGCGGTGCTGCCGGAGAACTTCGCATTGATGGCGCGCCGCGAGCAGGACCGGCGCGACATCGCCGAGGACGATGGCGACGGGCCGATCCAGGCCATGCTGGCGAAGGCGGCGCACGAGCTGCGGCTGACCCTGGTCGGCGGCACCGTGCCGCTGCGTGTGCCGGGCGAAAAGCGCGTGGCGCCGGCATCGCTGGTGTACGGCCCGGACGGCGCTCGCCTGGGGCGTTACGACAAGATCCACCTGTTCGACGTGGACGTGCCCGGCGCGGCCGAATCGCATCGCGAGTCCGCCGCCATGGTGCCGGGGCGCACGGTCACCGTGCTGGATACGCCGGCCGGGCGCCTCGGCATCGCGGTCTGCTACGACCTGCGCTTCCCCGAGCTGTTCCGGCGCATGGCGCAGCAGGGCGCGGACTGCTTCGTGGTATCGGCGGCCTTCACCGTGCCCACCGGGCAGGCGCACTGGGACCTGCTGAACCGCGCGCGCGCCGTGGAGAACCTCTGCCACCTGGCGGTCGCCGCGCAGGTGGGTCAGCACGAGAACGGCCGTCGTACCTATGGACACAGCATGGTGGTCGATTGCTGGGGCGGCGTCGTCGATGTCCTGCCCGAGGGCGAGGGCGTGGCGGTGGGCGAGGTCGATCTCGAACGCCAGGCACGCATCCGGCGCGAGTTTCCGGCGCTGGAGCATCGCGTGCTCGACTGGCTCGGCGGCTGAAGCTGCGGCTATCTGCCCGGCGTCGTATCCGCCAGCGCCTTGAAGCGGATCAGGTGGTACGGCGGCTGCGACGGGCCCATGAAGCGATGGCTGGCCCAGCTGCGATACAGGCCGTTGGGGGCGATGTACACGTAGCCGCCCGGGCCGACGGCGATGCCGTCCGGCCAGTCGATGAGCCTGGCGTCCTGCACCAGCAGGCGGTAGTGGCCGTCGGGTGAAGTCACGCCGATGCCGCGCGCGCCCACATCGGTGACGTACACATTGCCGGCGTTGTCGATGGTGATGCCGGCGCAGGGCGGCTTGTCGCCGTAGCGCTGCACCCGTGCGGCAAGCTGCGCATCCGACAGCGTGGTGTCGAGCAGGTCCGCCAGCCGCACACGATACAGCGTGCGGCTGGTCATCGCGCCGTAGTACACCCACTGGTGGTGCGCATCGATGGTGATGGGATTGACGCCGCTGCGCATCGGCGTCAGCTTGCCGTCGGCGCCGCGGCCCTGCGCCAGCGGGATGCCATCGATGGGCGCATCCACATCTTCCGGCATCACCGACCGGTCGCCCACCAGCACCTTGCGCAGCGCGCCGCTCTTCACGTCGAGGATGTCGAGCGAGGACCTGCCGCCCGGATCGGAGATGACGATGACGCCCTGGTCCAGCGCCATGGCCATGTCGTTGAGGAAGCTGCCGGGCGCATCGATGGAGATGGTGCGCACGAGCGCGCCGCTCTTCACGTCGACCACGTACAGGTCCTTCTTCGCCGGCCCCGGCGTGCCGGACAGCATCCACACATGGCCTGCGTCATCGTTGCGCACGCTCAGCACGCGCTGCAGCTTCGCGCTCTCGTCCTGGTGCGGGAACGGCGTGACGGTGCGGTCCGGCGCGATCCGCAGGCCGATCTGGTCGGCGGCAAACGACGGGTGGGTGCTGACCACCGCGGTGCCGTCCGCCCCGACGGTGACATTGCCGGGTGCCGCGGGCAGGTCGGCCAGCACCTCGAGCCGCGGCATGGTGGCCGCGGCGGCGCTGCCGGCGTCCGGTGCGGCCAGCAGCATTCCCGACAATGCCGAGGCGGCGGCGAGAGGCTTGAAATGCATCATTTTTCTCCCGGATCGTTCCCCGCCATTGAACATTGCCACGCCGGCCGCATCAATGAGTGCGTTAGGATTCCCGCATGAAACCCGCTGCCGACAATCTTTCCCTGGCCCGGCAATCCATCCTGGTGCCCGGCGGCCTGGATGAGGCGCGCCTGGACCGCATGCTGGGGCTGGTCATGGATCACGCCATCGACGCGGCGGACCTGTATTTCCAGGTGTCGCGCGAGGAGTCCTGGGCGCTGGAGGACGGCATCGTCAAGGAAGGCAGCGCCAGCATCGAGGAGGGCGTCGGCGTGCGGGCCATCGCCGGCGAAAAGACCGGTTTTGCGTATTCCGACGAGATTCACCCCGAGGCGCTGGAAGAGGCCTCGCGCGCGGCGCGTGCCATCGCCAGACAGGCACCCGGCAAGGGCATGCAGGCCTGGAAGCGCATCGACACGCCGCTGTTGTACCAGCCCATCGATCCGCTTGCCAGCATGGAGGATGCGGAGAAGATCGCCTGGCTCGTGCGCGTGGACCGCGAGACGCGCGCGATGGATCCGCGCGTGCAGCAGGTGATGGCGAGCTGCAATGCGGTGCATGAGGTGATCCTGGTGGCCAGCAGCGACGGGCAGCTCGCCGCCGACGTGCGGCCGCTGGTGCGCTTCAATGTGTCGGTGATCGTCGAGCAGGGCGGCCGCCGCGAGCAGGGCTACGCCGGCGCCGGTGGACGCTACACCCTGGCGGAACTGGTGGCCGGCGACCGTCCGCTGCAGCTGGCGCGCGAGGCCGTGCGCCAGGCGCTGGTGAATCTCGAGGCCGTGCCCGCGCCCGCCGGCCAGATGCCGGTGGTGCTGGGGCCGGGCTGGCCCGGCATCCTGCTGCACGAGGCCATCGGCCACGGCCTGGAAGGCGACTTCAACCGCAAGGGCACTTCGGCCTTCAGCAACCGCCTGGGCGAACGTGTCGCCAGCGAGGGTGTCACCGTGGTGGACGACGGCACGCTGTCCGCGCGCCGCGGTTCGCTGAACATCGACGACGAGGGCACGCCCAGCCAGTGCACCACGTTGATCGAGAACGGCATCCTGAAGGGCTACCTGCAGGATGCGCACAACGCGCGGCTGATGGGCGTGAAGTCCACCGGCAACGGCCGGCGTGAATCCTTCGCGCACATGACCCTGCCGCGCATGACCAACACCTACATGCGTCCCGGGCGCCACGAGCCGGGCGAGATCATCGCCTCGGTGGACAAGGGCATCTACGCGGTGAACTTCGGCGGCGGCCAGGTGGACATCACCTCCGGCAAGTTCGTGTTTTCCGCCAGCGAGGCCTACCTGATCGAGAACGGCCGCATCACGCGGCCCATCAAGGGCGCGACGCTGATCGGCAACGGGCCGGACGTGCTCACGCGCGTGTCGATGGTGGGCAACGACCTGAAGCTCGACGAGGGCGTCGGCACCTGCGGCAAGGAAGGGCAGAGCGTGCCGGTGGGGGTGGGCCAGCCGACGCTGCGCATCGATGCGATGACGGTGGGCGGCACCGGCTGACTACACGGCCAGCTGCGGCAGGTCGCGGAACAACTCCAGCGACTCCGGGTTCGCCAGCGCTTCGCGGTTGACCACCGGCAACCCGTGCACCACGTCGCGCACGGCCAGCTCGACCAGCTTGCCGGACAGCGTGCGCGGCAGGTCGGCCACGGCCACGATGCGCGCCGGCACGTGGCGCGGCGAGGCCTGCTCGCGGATCGCCTGCCGGATGCGCTGTTCCAGCGCGGCATCCAGTGTGCCGCCCGGCCGCAGCCGCACGAACAGCACGATGCGTTCGTCATCCTGCCATTTCTGGCCGATGGCCAGCGACTCCAGGATCTCCGGCAGCGCTTCGACCTGCCGGTAGATCTCGGCGGTGCCGATGCGCACGCCACCCGGATTCAGCACTGCATCCGAGCGCCCCAGGATGACGAAGCCCCCGGCCGCGGTGCGCAGCGCATAGTCGCCGTGATGCCAGACGCCGGGGAAGCGCGCGAAGTAGGCCTGGCGGTAGCGTTCTGCGCCGGCGTCGCCGAGGAAACCCAGCGGCATCGAGGGGAATGGCGCCGTGCACACCAGCTCGCCGCGCTCGTCCGACACGGGCGCGCCCGCCTCATTCCACACCTCCGTCGCCATCCCCAGGCCCGGGCCCTGGATCTCGCCGCGCCGCACCGGCAGCCACGGTACGCCGAGACAGAAGCACGACACGATGTCGGTGCCGCCGGAAATCGACGCCAGGTGCACGTCCGGTGCGATGGCCTCGTACACATGGTCGAACTGGCTCGCGGCCAGCGGGGCGCCGGTGGAGAGAATGGTGCGCAGTGCGCCGAGGTCGTGCGAGTCGCGCGGCCGCAGACCGGATTTCTCCACCGCAGCGAGGAAGCGCGGGCTGGTGCCGAACACCGCGATGCGTTCTTCGGCCGCCATGCGCCACAGCACCTCTTGGTCCGGGAAGGTGGGCGAGCCGTCGTACAGCACGATGGTTGCCTGGCTCGCCAGCGCTGACACCAGCCAGTTCCACATCATCCAGCCGGTGGTGGTGAAGTAGAAGACGCGGTCGCCGGCGCGCACGTCGGTGTGCAGCAGGTGCTCCTTGCGATGCTGCAGCAGCGTGCCGCCGGCGCCATGCACGATGGCCTTGGGCCGCCCGGTGGTGCCGGAGGAATACAGCACGAACAGCGGCGTGTCGAAGGCGAAGCGCTGCAGCGCCGGCGCGCGCGCCGGATCGGTGGCGAGCAGGTCCGGCCAGTGCAGCGTGTGCGACGGCGCAGTCGACGGCACGGTGGCCGCATCCACCAGTACGAGTGCCGTGATCCCGGGCATGGCCTGCAGGATCTGCGCGATCTTCGGCGTGCAGTCGAAATGCCGGCCGCCGTAGCGATAACCCGCCGTGGCCACCAGCAGCTTCGCGCCGGTCTGCGCGAAGCGCTCGATGACGCCGGCGGCCCCGAACTCGGGCGATGCCGAGGTCCAGGTTGCGCCCAGGCGCGCCGTGGCCAGCATCGCGATCACCGCTTCGGCCTTGTTGCCGAGGAGACCCGCGACCACATCGCCGCTGCCGATGCCGGCTGCCGCGAAGCCCGCGGCGGCGGCCTCGACCGCGGCGCGCAGCTGTCCGCGGGTCAACGCATGGCGCGCGCCGGATTCGTCGCGCGCGATCAGCGCGGCTTGCGCCGCATCGCCCGCCAGCAGGTTTTCCGCGAAGTTCAGCCGCGCGTCCTGGAACCAGCGTGCCCCCGGCATGCGCTCGCCATCAGTCAGCGTCTGGCTGCCCCGGTGACCGATGATGCCCGCGAAATCCCACAGCGCGCTCCAGAACGTGGCGCGCTGGCGCACGGACCAGCCGTGCAGCGCCCGATAGGCCTCGGCGGATCCTTCAGCCTGCGGGGCGCCATGGCGCTGGCGCGCAACGCGCGCGAAGCGCGTCAATGCGCAGCCGGCAATGCGTTCAGGCGGTGGATGCCACAGCGTCGCGTTCGGGCTGTCCATGGAGGGCGCCGTGCCGCGCGCGGTATTGGCGTGGCGACATGCCGTAGCGCTCGCGGAAGCTGCGGCTGAAGTGCGGGGCGCTGTTGAAGCCCCAGCCGAAGGCGATCTCGCAGATCGAGCGGCCACGCCAGCGCGCGTCGGCGAGCTGGTGCGCGACTTCCTCCAGGCGGCGGCGCAGGATGTAGGCCGACACCGAATCCTTCTCGCCGGCGAAGATCATGCGCAGATAGCGCGAGGAGACGTTCAGCGAGCGGGCGATCTTCTGCGGTCCCAGTTCCGGGTCGCGCAGGTGCTGTTCGATGAAGCGCCGCGCCTTGGCAAAGCGGCCGCCCACCACCGAGGAGGGCGCGATCAGCGTGTCGAAGGCCAGCGTGTAGCTCACCGCAACCAGTTCCAGAAGCTGGTTGGCAAGGCCTTCCTGCACCGGTTGCGGCAGTCCGGCACGGGTGCGATGGCAGAGGTTGTTCACCAGCGCTGCGGCCACCGAGGTCGTGCCCGCGGTGCCGGGCAGGCGGCGTCCGCAGAACTGCTCGGGTGCGGGCAGGTGGCCGCGCAACGCATTGGCCGGCATGCGCAGCAGGATCAGCTCGGAGCGCTCGGCCATGTAGTGCGTATGCGGGGTGGCGTTGTCACAGAGCGCGAGATCGCCCGGCTGCAAGTGCGCCTCCTGTCCGTACTGGCACAGCGTACCGGAGCCCGCCAGCTGCACGATCAGCGAGTAGCTGTGCGCCACGGCGGCCGACTGCGTCCGGTCGATGGCGCTGCCCGCGCATGAAAGCCGTGCAAAGCGCAGTGACCCCAGCTCGCCGGTCTGGATGGCCGCATCGAAGCGTTCCAGATCGGCGGGCACGATTTCCGCGTGCTCGAACTGCGCGCAGTAGTGCGCGGTCCAGGCCGCGAACCGGCTGCGCGTGGCCGCGCCGCTCGTTCTGCAGAGTTCCATTTGCATGTATCCCCCCCTGACTGCAGACCTATATCGTATATTATTTCCTATAGGATCGGCCGGATCGGGCCTGCATGCAAGGGGTGGGGATAATTTGTTTCCGCCATCACCTGGCGGTTATATCAGTCGCGGGTGAAGGCCTTGAGGCGCTGGTAGGACTTCTCGATATGCGCCCGCATCGCCTCGGCGGCCTCGGCTGGCTTGCGCTGGGCCAGCGCGGCAACCAGTTGCGCATGTTCCGCATAGGCTTCCTTGGTGACCTCGCTGTGGAAACGCAGGCGGAAGATATGCAGGTGGGTGTGCAACTTGCCCAGGGCATCGCGCACCAGCTGGTTGCGGCAGCCGGCGGCAATCAGGTCGTGCAGCTCGGAGTCCTGCACCGCGAAGCGGTCGTAGGAGGTACGCGAATTGGCCGGTTCCATGCGGCGTGCGAGTTCGGCCACGGCGCGCAGCTCTTCCTCGTTCATGCGTTCGGCGGCGCAGCGGGCCGCATAGGGTTCCAGCAGCAGCCGCAGTTCGTACAGCTCATCGAGCTGCTGGCGGTTGAGCTGCGGCGCGCTGCAGTAACCGACGAAGTGCTGCTTGATCACCAGGCCCGTGGCCTCGAGGCGGCTGAGCGCCTCGCGTATCGGCGTCTGCGAGACGCCGAGCTGGCGCGCCAGGCTGTCGATGGAAATGCGCGTGTCGGGGGCAATGCGCAGCGACATGATGTCGGCGCGGATCAGCTCGTAGACTTCGTCAACGAAACCCTGCCCGCGCTTGATGCGACGTGCACGCTGACCGGTCGACAATGAAGCGCGGGAAGCCATCTTGACGGGTCTGGGCACTCCGAGGGAACGCATCGTGCCGCTGGATCATATACGAAACTGTACTGGCGCCGGGCCGCCATGTGTGGTTGCGCCGCCGCATGGAAGGAAGGCTTCCGCGCTGGGCAAGTCGGTGGCCACACCCATGCCCAAATTGTTCGTGAACCATTTTCGTGAGGAGAAATCGTGACCGATTCCGATGTGCTGCGGCTGAACGCCGAACTCTCGCTCCAGCTGGCCGATTACTGGCATGAGATCGATACCAATGGCGGTCGCAACGCTGCCGCGTGGTACACCGAAGAGGCGGAATTCCACGGACAGTTCGCCTCGTACATCGGCCGCGCCAAGATCCAGCAGTTCTACGACTGGCGCGTGCAGCAGGGGCCGCGCCTGGCCGTCCACTCGTTCACCAACTTCCGTGCCTGGTTCACCGGGTCCGATGGCTGCGAAGCCACCAACTACCTGTTCCTGTATGCGAAGAACGGCGTGAAGGTGCTGCCGACCCATCCGCCGATCACCATCTCGCTGGCCACGGATCGCTATCGCCGGGTGGAAGGGCGCTGGCTGTGCACCTACCGCCGCTTCGAGCACCTGTTCGAGGGTGACACGCCCATCACCAATCCCAGGCTCTAGCCGCATGCAGCGTAGCGCGCCCGCTGGCGGGCCGCGGCCCGATCAGTGCGCCGGCGGTGCTGCTGGTGCGGCTGCTGCCGGCGCCGGCGTGAGGGCTGCCTGTGCCACCGAGATCAGGTAGGCGCGCAGCGCCACTGTGTCGCCATCCTTGAGGTAATCGCGGAACGAGGCCATGCCGCGTTCGGACAGTGTCCCCTGCAGCACGATGGCATCCAGCAACGCCTGGCTCTGCAGCGCCGGCGAGCGGCGCAGGTCCGGGAAGGTCGAGCGCGCCGCGCCATTGCGGCCATGGCACAGCTGGCACTGCGCCTCGAACACCTGCCCGCCGTGGCTGATGGTCGCGGCATCGGCGAACTGCGGCGGCGGGGCGATCGGCCGTTCGGTGAAGGGCGGCAGGGCGGGCAGCACCTTGCTGCCGCCCAGCTTGAATACCAGCAGCCGCGCGCCGTTCGGCGCGTAGTAGCCGCCCTGCACCGGACCGCCCACGGCGATGGCCACGTACTGCTCGCCGCCCAGTTCATAGCTGATCGGGTTGTCGAGCACCGCGGTCCTGGTGCCGAACGACCACAGGCGCTTGCCGTCGTTGGCGCGGTAGGCGGCGAACTCCTGCTGCGGAAGATTGCCGTGGAAGACCAGGTTGCCCGCGGTGGCCAGCGCGCCCGCGGTCACCTGCACACCGCCGGTGGGGTTGAGGAATTCCTCGCTGCGCCACACCTCGCGCTGTGCGAGCGGATCCCATGCCATCAGGCGACCGGAAAAAGTCTGCGGGGCCTCGGGATGCTCCGCCAGGTATTTCTGTCGCGCGTCGAACGGACCGATCAACTGCCAGTGCGTGGTGGCGGGGATGTACACCAGCTTCGTGATGGGGCTGTACGACATGGACTGCCAGGCATGGCCACCGGCCGGCCCGGCCACCATGTTGAACACCTGGTTGGTCAGGTTGGCGCGCGCCGCCGGCACCACGTCCGGACGGCCGGTCTTCATGTCGACACCGGTGGTCCAGTTCACATCGGTATAGGGTTTGGCCGAGAGCAGCTCGCCCGTGCGCGCATCGAGCACGTAAAAGAGGCCGTTCTTCGATGCCTGCATCACGGTGTGGCGCGGCTTCCCGTCGATGGTCACATCCAGCAGCATCAGTTGCTGGTCGGTGTCGTAGTCCCAGGTTTCCCAGGGCGTGGTCTGGTAGTGCCAGGCGTAGCTGCCATCCTTCGCGTGCACGGCCATGATGGAGGTCACGAACAGGTTGTCGCCGCCGCCGGCATCGCGCTTCACGGCATCACCTGGCGTGCCGTTGCCGGTGCCGAAGATCACCAGATCGGTGGTCGGGTCATAGGTGATGGCGTCCCAGACGCTGCCGCCGCCGCCGTTCTTCCACCAGCCCGGCGTCTTCCAGGTGGCTGCGGCCATCTCCATGGCCTTGTTCTCGAAGCCGGCCGCCGGATCGCCCGGCACCGTCCAGAAGCGCCACAGGCGCTTGCCGGTTTCCGCGTCGTAGGCGTCCAGGTAGCCGCGCACGTCGAACTCGCTGCCGGCCGAGCCGATGAACACCATGCCGTTGGCCACGCGCGGCGCGCCGGTGATGGAGTAGCGCCGCTCATCGGGCGTGGCCTTGACCGACCACACCGGCTTGCCGGTCTTCGCATCCAGCGCGATCAGCCGCCCGTCGAGCGTGCCGAAGATGATCCTGCCTTTCCAGGCGGCCGCGCCGCGGTTGTCCATGCCGCAGCAGGCGTTGATGTTCCAGGCCTTCGGAACCTTCGGATCATGCAGCCAGAGCTGCTTGCCGGTGCGCGCATCGACCGCCATCACCATGCTCCACGGCAGTGTGAGGTAGATGACGCCATCGACCATCAGCGGCGTGGTCTCGACGTTCTGGTTGGTGGGCAGGTCGACGAAGAACGCCAGCCCGAGCCTGTCGACGTTGCCTTCGTTGATCTTCTGCAGCGGGCTGAAGTACTGCTCGTCGTAGGTGCGGCTGTGGCTCATCCACTGTCCGGCTTCCTGGTCGGCGTTGAGCAGGCGTTTCGTGTCGACCCGGGCGGCGGACTGCGCCAGCCCCTGCGCGCCCAGCAATGCGGCGATGCCGGCCGTGATGCAGCGGAGCAGTCGCGATGCAGCCATGGTCATGACCTCCCCCCGTAGACCCGGGCCGCATTATCATGCAGGAATGCGGCGCGTTCCGCAGGGTCGAGAAGCGCCGCGGCGGAATGCGCATGGGCGACCTTGTCGGCGAAGGGCCATTGCAGGCTCTGTCCCACGTCCGATCCCCACATCAGGCGCCCCGCGCCGAAGGTGTCCGCCATGCGGCGCACCACCTGCGCCGGATCCACGCCGCCTTCCAGCATGCGCTCGACGTTGATCTCGGTGAACTTGAAGGACACGTTCGGCGTGTCGGCGAGCAGCCGGACGGTGCCATCGATGCCGAAGTCCGGCGCCGCCGGCAACGGCGTGCGGATGCCGGCCTCGCGCTCCCAGGCCAGTTCCGGCAGCGATGCGCCCCACGGAATGCCCAGGTGGTCGATGAGGATGGGCAGCTGCGGGTGCAGGCGCGCGATGTAGTGCAGCAGCGGCAGCACCCACGGCAGCTGGTTCCTGAAGAAGATGATGGCGACGGGCAGCTGCAGCCTCGCGCAGGTCTGCCACACCTGCAGCGCTGCGGGTGAAGCCATCCATGCCGTGTCCAGCTGCGCGGGTCGTGTGTTGGCCAGCCGCAGGCCGCGCACGCCCTGCTCGCGCGCCATCGTGGTCAGCAGCGCGGGTGTCGCCGGATCCTGTGTGTCGAGGATGACCACCGGCAGCAGCCGGCCGGGATAGCGCTGGCCGGATTCGATGATGTAGCGGTTGTCATGGCCGTACAGGTGGCCCCGCTGCACCACGCAGCAGGCGGCGACCTGCTGTTCATCCATCAGCGCGATCAGGGCCTGTGCGGTCATGGTGTGAGTGGTGGGTGCCGGCACCGGCAGGCCGGGGGCCAGCGGCCGGGGCGGGTACCTCGCCCAGTCGTCGGAGATCAGGTGTGCGTGCGTGTCGAACAGCGCGTGCGTCATCGCGCCTCCCCGGCAGATCTGCGCCGGATGCAGTATCCGCGTGCCGATCGCCGGCCGCAGCGCGCCGGCACCGGTCGGCAAGGCGCAGTGCCGCCACAGGCAAGTCGCCGGCCGCGCGCGGGCATTTCATGCCGCGCGGGCCGGCGGCTTGCTGCATGCTCTGCCCGGGCTTCCATGCCAGCCCAGTTGCCGGTGCACGGGGAATACATGGCCAGTCGAGACGACGTGACGTTGCAATCGCTGATTGACCGCGGCGCCGTGCATGCCGTGCAGCGGGGCGTGCTGTTGCTGTGTGCGCTGGTTACGCTGGTGGAGGGCATCGACCTCACGCTGATTCCGCTGCTGGCGCCGCGCATCGCGGCCTCCTGGTCGCTGCAGCCCGCGGCGCTGGGAATCATCTTTTCGACCGGCTCGTTCGGCCTGATCTTCGGCGGCCTGTGCGTCGGCTGGCTGGCCGACCGCATCGGCCGGCGCGGCGCGCTGCTGGGGGCGATGCTGCTGATGAGCCTCGCCACGCTGCTCACCGCCTGGGTGGACAGCGTGCCGCAGCTGCTGGCGTGCCGGCTGCTGGCCGGCGTGGCCTTCGGTGGCGTGGTGCCCGCCGCGGTGGCGCTCGTGTCGGAGATGCTGCCGCAGCGGCTGCGCGCCAGCGTGGTCGCGCTGGTCATCCTCGGCCAGGCCGCCGGCGCGCTGCTGGCGGGACTGCTGCTGAAGTTGCCGTTCGCGCAGGCCGATACCTGGCAGAGGCTGGTGCTGTACACCGGCATGGCCTGTGCCGGGGTGACGCTGGCCATCTTCGCGCTGCTGCCCGAATCCCCCCGCTATCTCGCGCTGCGCGACCCGCGCGGTGCGCGGCTGGCATCGGTGCTGCGCGCGCTCGGCATCGATGCGGCCACGCCGCTGCGGGACCCGGAGCCGGTGGCCACCGGCATGCGCCTGGCCGGGCTGTTCGCGCCCGGCCGCGCGTACGGCACGCTGCTGCTGTGGCTGGTGTTCATCGGCGTCGGCTGGCCACTGAGCTTCTTCACCAACTGGCTGACGAAGATTTCCACGCAGGCGGGCTATGACGGCGTGAATGCGATGAACGCCTATTCCGCCGGCGCCATCGTCGGCGGCCTGCTGCTGCCACTGCTGAGCCGGCGCTGGCATCACGACCGGGTGCTGTTGTTCACGCTGGTCGCGGCCGCGGTCACGACCGTGATGCTGGGAGCGACGCTGGGGCTCGACAAGTCGCTCCACATCGGCGTCGCATTGCTGTGCGGCGTGTTCGTGTCGGGCGCGTTCTTCCTGCTGTATCCACCGGCGGTGCGGTTCTATCCCACCGACATCCGTTCCACCGGTGTGGGTGCCGCGGTGGCGTTCGGCCGCATCGGCAACACCTTCAGCCCCGCGGTGGCGGGACTGATGCTGGGCGGGGGTTTCGCACCGGCCACGGTGTTCTGGGCGATGGCCGCGCCGCTGCTGCTGTCCTGTGCGGCGCTGTACCTGTTCCACCGGCTGGCCGCGCCGGCGGTGGCGGCGCGCTGACGGGCTGCCTTCTGCCGCAGGCTGGCTGTGTCGGGTAGCGCACCGACCGGCTGCGGTTTCGCGCGCAGGATGGCATGACGCGTGTCATTGACCAGGGGGACTGCTCCATCCGTTGCCTTTTCGCCCGCACCCGGCGCAGTCGCCCCGGGCCAGCCGCGACGCTGCTGCTGTGCGCGACGCTGCTCGGCGGTTGCTCCACCTTGCCGCCCGGCACGGACTTTCCGCGCCGGGTATCCGTGGCGCTGCCGGATGCCTCGCAGACCCGCCTCGGGGCGCAGTTCTCCCAGGCCGCGCAGGATCATGGCGGCCAGTCCGCATTCCGCATCATCCCGGTCGGTGTCGATGGCTTCCTGACCCGGGTGCAGATGATCAACGCCGCCGAGCGCACGCTCGACCTGCAGTATTTCATCTACCACGGCGATGAAACCGGACGCCTCATCACCGACGCGCTGGCGCGCGCGGCCGATCGCGGCGTGCGCGTGCGCGTGCTGGTGGATGACGGCGCCACCGTCGCCGGCGATGAGCAGATCCTGGCGCTCGATGGCCGCCCCGGTGTCGAGGTGCGCGTGTTCAATCCGTTCCGCTATCGCGGGCATCTTGTGGTGGCGCGCGCGCTGGAGTTCCTGCTGAACCTGTCGCGGCTGGACTACCGCATGCACAACAAGCTGCTGGTCGCGGACAACACGGTGGCCCTGATCGGCGGCCGCAACATCGGCAACCAGTACTTCCAGATGGATCCGGAATCGCAGTTCGCCGACGACGATGTATTCGTGGCAGGGCCGGTCGCCGCGCGGCTCTCCACCACCTTCGACGACTACTGGAACAGCGCGCTGGCCATTCCGGCCGCGGCGCTGAAGCACGGCGTGCCGTCCGCCCGGCATGCGCCGCGCAAGTCGCAGCGCGCGCAGCTGGCCACGCTGAACTCCGGCAGCATCGACTACGTGGCGCTCATCCAGACTGGCGAACCTTATGCGGGGATGATCTCCGGACGATTGCCGCTGGTGTGGGCGAACGCCCAGGTGATCTGCGACAGCCCGGACAAGAAGGACGTCGTCGACGGGACGCTGCCGGGACGGCTCATGGCCCGCGCGGTGGCCACGACCACCGGCGCGGTGCAGTCCGAGCTGCTGATGATTACTCCATACTTCATCCCGGCCGATGCCGAACTGAAGCTCGTGGATGACCTGGGTCAGCGCCATGTGCGGGTACGCGTGCTGACCAATTCGCTGGAATCCAATCCGGATCCACCCGCCCATTCCGGCTATGCGCATTACCGCATTCCGCTCATCCAGCACGGCATCGAGCTGTACGAGGTGCGCTCGCTGCTCGGCAGCACCCGCGGCAGCGGGCAGACCCGCGAGATCGCGCGCTTCGGCACCTATGGCCTGCATGCGAAGCTGTATGTCTTCGACCGCCGGCAACTCTTCATCGGTTCGATGAACTACGACCAGCGGTCCAGCCGCCTCAACACCGAGATCGGCCTGATCATCGACAGTCCGGAACTGGCGCTGCAGACCGTCGCGCGCTTCGACGCCATGGCGCGGCCGGAGAATTCCTATGACCTGTCCGTGCGCACCGCGCCCGGGGGTGGCCGGCCGTATCTGGTGTGGAGCACCGTTGAAGGTGGCCAGGCCGTGGAATACCGCCGTGAACCCGCGCGCAGCCTGTGGCAGCGCCTGAAAGTGCAAGTGCTTTCGTGGCTGCCGCTGGATCGCGAATTGTGAGGCCTTGCGCGCCCTATGTACGCGGACGAACGGACCACACTCAGCCTGCCTGATAGCTTTCGTCGGCCTCTGTGGGCACGGGTTCGGCCCGTGCGCCAGGAACGGCCGCCCGGAAAACAGTTGTTGAGTGGAGCGTGTGCCATGCGTTACGGATTCCTTGCCTGCCTGATGCTTCTCGGCGCGAGCCCGGCGATGTCCGCGCAGGTCAGCATCGGGATCAGCATCGGTCTGTTTCCGCAGCTCACCGCCATTCCGGGCTATCCGGTGTACTACGCGCCCGCGGTGGATTCGAATTACTTCTTCTACGATGGCAGCTACTGGGTGTTCCAGGATGACAACTGGTATACCGCCACCTGGTACAACGGGCCCTGGGATCGCGTGGATCCCGTCTACGTGCCGGTGTACCTGCTGCAGGTGCCGGTGCGTTACTACCGCCGGCCGCCCGCATATTTCCGCGGCTGGCAGGCCGATGCACAGCCGCGCTGGGCGGATCACTGGGGCCGGGACTGGGCGCAACGACGCAGCGACTGGAACCGGCCCGCACCCGGACCGCGGCCGGCTCCGGCGCCGCTGCCCACCTACCAGCGCCAGTACTCCGGCACACACTATCCGCCGGCGACGCAGCAGCGCAGCTTGCAGGACCGCAACTATCGCTACCAGCCCAGGGAGCCGGTGGTGAGCGCCAGTGCGCCACACCCGCCCGTCCTCAGCCGCAAGCCGGGTCCCGTGCCGCGACCTGCGGCGCAACCGCATCAGCCGGCCGCCCCCGCCGAGCGGCCGCAAGTGCCGGCAAAACAGCCTGACAAGGCAAAGCCCGGCAGCGCCGCGCCTCAGCAGAAGGTGCCGTCAGAGCAGAGAGCGCCGGCCAGGGACGAGGCTCGCGACAGAAACGACAAGGCCACGGAAAAGCCCCGCGAGGGTGACCGGCGCGATCAGGATCCATGAGCGGTCAATCCACGACCGGCAACCGGATACTCGATGCCCTGCCTGATCGCGACCTGCGGCGCCTTGGTCGGCACCTCGAGCCGGTCGTGCTCGCCTTCGGGCAGGTCCTTTACGAGCCGGGCGGAACCATCCGCCAAGTCTATTTCCCGCTCGACTGCCTGGTCTCGCTGCTGACCTCCGTGGATCGCAAGCGCACGCTGGAAGTCGGCATGGTGGGCCGCGAGGGAATGGCGGGCATGCCCTTCATCCTGGGCGTGGGTGTATCAGGGGTGCGCGCACTGGTGCAGGGTGCCGGCAGCGCGCTGCGCATGGCCGCCGGGCCGTTCCGCCGGGAGTTCGACCGCACCCCGGAGTTGCAGCAGGCGCTGTATCGCTACACCTACGCCATGATGGCGCAGGTCTCGCAGACCGCCGCCTGCAACCGCTTCCACGATTCCGGGCAGCGACTGGCGCGCTGGCTGCTCATGACGCGCGATCGCGTGGGCACGGATGAGTTTCCACTGACACAGGAGTTCCTGGCGCGCATGCTGGGGTTGCGGCGCGTGGGCGTCACCGAGGCGGCCAGTTCACTCAAGCGCCGCCGCCTGATCGACTACAGCCGCGGCCAACTGCGGGTGCTCGATGTGCGCGGGCTCGAGCGCGCCAGTTGCTGCTGCTACCAGCTCGTCAACGCCGTGTTCAGGCGCGCCCAGCGCTGAGGTCTGCGGTGAGCCGGAGATGCCGGTAGCACGAGCAGCACGCAGCCTCGAGGCCCCGCTGATCGAGGATGGTGATGTTCCCCCGCTTGTAGCGGATCAGTTTCTGCTGCTGCAGCGCGTTTGCCGCCGTCGTCACGCTGACACGCCGTACTCCGAGCATGTCCGCGAGGAATTCCTGCGTGAGATGGAACTGGCTCGAGGACATGCGCTCGCGGGTCATCAGCAACCAGCGGGCGAGTCGTTGCTGCACCAGGTGGAAGTGGTTGCATGCCGCGGTCTGGCTGATCTGGTTCATCAGCGCATCGGCAAATCCGAACAGCGCGCGCTGCAGTGACGGGTTGCCGCGGAATTGCCTGAGAAAGCGCGCCGGCTTGATGCGCAGGGCCGCGCCGGTGCCCTGTACCAGCGCGCGAACCGGCGAGAGGGTGAGGCCGAAGACCGCGCGGGCGCCAATCATGCCCTCGCGGCCCACCAGCGCGACTTCCAGCGAACGATGATCATCGACCACCATCAGCAGGGATACCAGGCAGCCGGTTGGAAAATAGATGTGCTGCATCTCCTGTCCCGGCTCATGCAGCACCTCGCCATGGACGAGTTGCACCGGCTCCAGGCCGCGGAGGAGTCGCGCGTATTCCCCGGCGGGAAGGGACGCGAGCAGGCGGTTGGCGCCGCCCCGGTGCGGGGCGGCGATGCGGCCCGCATGCGCTTTTCCTGAATCATTGCCCGACCTGGCCTTGCTGCGGGAGACCCGCGCCAGCACCGCGGCACGCGCCTCCGGCAGCAGCACCGCACTGCAGGTCACAGGATCCATGATGGCGTCGATCTGGCCGGCCGCGAGCGCCTGAAGCTCGGTCGTGCCCTTGACGAGCTGGCGCACCCAGTCCATGAAAGCCGCTTCCGCCCGCAGGTCGGCGGCGTCTCGCTCAGCAGGCAGCGGCGGCTTCATTGCTGCTCATCCGCCTGCAGTCCCAGCGCCGCCAGCACGCTGCCCGTGTCGCTCAGGTTGCCAATGACATTCGCGCCGGGCCCGGGCGACACCTTCGCCAGGGTGGGTGTGACCACGATGCCGTCATCCAGTGCGCGCCGCGGATGTTCGCAGACATCGACGATTTCCAGCCGGTACTCGTCCTTCAGGTATTGCCGGCAGATGGCCTGCAGGTTGGCGATGGCCTTGACGGAGTTGGGTGCCTTGCCGGCGACATACAGGCGCAGTGTCACCACGGTCGTGACCGGCGCCCGGGCGGGACTTGTCCTGGTGCGCTTACGAGCCACGTCGGGGCGCCTGGCTGCCATTGCCGTGCCGGCCCGGTCGCGGTCTGGCGGCCGTGCGCGCGGCGCGGCGCTTCGCCGGTGCCGACGCGGTCACCGCGTCGGGGGCGTCCGCGCTGCGCAGGCGGCGCACCTCCCGGGTCCATTTTCCCGAGGAGGTCTGACCCGCCTCATCGTCACGGGCGAGCGCCGCCAGCTCCGCCCGGCGCCTCTCCAGATCGATCTGCAGGGCGCCCATGCGGGCCGCGATATCCGCTTCGGCAAGCTGCAGCCGACTGCGCCTGACGCCCAGTTCGGCGCGCCGCCGCAGCTTTCTGCTGCGTTCCTGGGCCTCCTTTTCCCAGCGCAACGTGCCCATCAGCACCTCGCCACCGGAGGAGTAGACATCCGCCAGCGCCGGGCCCGCCGCGCCCAGCACCAGCTCGCGCACCTGGTTTGAATGTTGCGTGCCGCGCGATTTGACGATGGTGAGTGACCGGTTGCGCTCCCCGCCATTGACCAGATACGACAGGTGGATCCAGGTGTCGGCAATGGTCGAGACCTGCAGCTCGGTGGCTTCGGTCTGCGGATCATCGCCCTCGACGAGCGAGGTGATGATGGCGGTGATGTCACGATCGCGCATCGTGTAGATGAGGCGGTTGCCGACGGCGCGGGCCGAGCTGAGCGCGCCGGTGCGGGCGATCGCCGACAGCGGATCGATCACCATGCAACGCGGTTGATGTTCGAGCAGCAGCGCCGCGATCCGGGTCAGGTGTTCTTCCGCGTTGATGACGTCGGTCCGGCCGGAATAGATGCGCAGCAGGCCGGACCTGATGTGCGCATCGAGCTGGATGCCGACCGAGGCCAGGTTGCGGCGGATGCGCTCGCCGCCTTCGTCGAAACTCACGTACAGCGTCCGTTCGCGGCGCCGGCAGGCAGTCTCGGCGAACAGTCCCGCGAGCGTGGTCTTCGAGGTTCCCGGCGCACCGGTGATCAGCGTGCTGCTGCCCCGGAACAGGCCGCCGCCGAGCATCGAGTCGAGGCCCGCGAAGCCGGTGGACACCCGTTCGGTCGAAGCCCGGGGCGGAATGTCGATCGCCCCGGGAGCCGCGACGTCCAGGCCGCGCGCACCGAAGCCCAGCGGAAATTCCCCGGCGGCGAAATCCGAACCGCGGTACTTGGTGATCTCGACGCGACGCACCGGAATGCCCTGTTCCAGGCGGCGATCGAAGCGGATGACGCAATCCACCATGAATTGCATGAACCCGTAGTTCACCGCCGTGGCGGCCTCGCCATTGATCTTGGTCGTGATGAGGGCGGTCAGGGCGTTGCGCGCCAGCCAGTCGCGCAGGCGGTAGATTTCCCGCATCTCCGCGGCCGGATTCTGCAGCAGCGCCAGCAGCACATCGATGCCGTCGAAGACGATCCAGCGCGCGCCGAGTTCGCGTTTCCTGGCCTCGAGGATGGCCAGCATGCCGCTCAGGTCGAACTCCCCCGACTGCACCACCGACGGGGAGAGCTGGGCGTTGTGGAAGAACAGTCCTTTGCGGGAAAGGGCACCCAGGCGCCAGCCGAAAGCGGCGGCATTCGCGAACAGCGCCTCGCTGCGCTCTTCGAAGGCCACGAACAGTCCGGGCTCGTGGCGCTGCTGGGCCGCGTTGACCAGGGTCTGCAGGGCAAAGACGGTCTTGCCCGTGCCGGGACCCCCATCACCAGGCTGGTCCGGTTGCGCGGCAACCCGCCGCGGCTGATCTCGTCGAAGCCGTGGATGCCCGTGGTCACCTTGGACAGGGCCCGCCGGGCCGCGGCGGTACGTTCAGTCACGCTGATCCTTCATGGTGCTCCGCACTCTGCGCCGACAGCGGCCGTGGCATCTGTGCGGTAGCGCGCTTACAGCGCCGCGGGCCTCAGCCGCTGCGAGGCCCCTGTGTCGGGTGCCGTACGGACCTGCGGCGCTTTCACTGGCAGGCTGGGCCGACATGCAGATCCCGCACGACACCACCATCATCGTGACCGACGGACAGCAGCTCAGGCTGTTCCGCAATACCGGCACCGCGCTCCACATGGCGCTGAGGGAACTGCCGCAGCCGGACGTGCATGGCGACGAGGAAGGCGCCGGCCGGCATCAGCACATCGGCCAGGACAACAAGGACGATCGGCGGCTGCAGGACCGGCGCCTGGACAGGGACCACCAGCAAGCCAGCTTCGGATCGGCCGTCGCCCGATGGCTCAACCATGAAATCGCCGCCGGCAGGATCGGTGCGCTGTTCGTCATCGCACCGCCCCGCGCGCTGGGCGAATTGCGCCTTCACTACGGCGCGGCGCTGAAGAAGAACCTGGTGGGCGAACTGGCGAAGGAACACACGCACGAGGAGGTGCGATTCCTGGAGCGGATGCTCAGGGACGACTGAACCATGCTGCCGTCGCGTGCGGATGAAGCTTCGGTCGATTGCCTGGAAGGCGCTGCTGCGCTTTCCCGCGACGGCGAGCGGGCGCGCGATACGCTGGATTCGATCGGGGACGCGGTCGTCTGCACCGACCTGGCCGGCCGCATCACCTACCTCAATGCGGTGGCCGAGAGCATGACCGGCTGGGTCCGCCAGGAGGCATGCGGCCGGCTGTTCGAGGAGGTGCTGAACCTCGTCGAGGGAACGAGCCGCGCCGCCGCGCCGAATCCGCTGGCATTGGCGATCCGGCAGGACGGGCCTGCCGCGCTGAACGCCAACAGCGTGTTGATCGCCCGGCATGGGCGCGAGTTCGCGATCGAAGATACCGCAGCGCCCATCCGCGACCGCCGCGGACAGGTGGTCGGTGCGGTCATGGTCTTCCGCGATGTCAGCGCCGCACGATCCTTGTCATTGCAGATGCTGCATCTGGCTCATCACGACTTCCTCACCGGGCTGCCCAACCGCCTGCTGCTGAATGAGCGCCTGTCGCAGACCATCGCCTCGGCCCACCGTCACCGCAAGTCGCTGGCGGTGATGTTCCTGGACATCGACGGTTTCAAGGGTGTCAACGACTCCCTGGGGCATGTGGTCGGCGATCTGCTGCTGCAATCGGTCGCGCGACGGCTGGTGGCCTGCGTGCGCGGCTCGGACACGGTGAGCCGGCAGGGCGGCGATGAGTTCGTGGTGCTGCTGGCCGAACTGAGCCACCCGGAAGACGCCGCCCATGTCGCCCGCAAGATCGTGACTGAATCGAAGTCGCCTCACCAGATCGGCGAGCACCTGCTGCCGGCCGCGGTGAGCATCGGCATCGCCGTGTACCCCGTCGACGGAGTGGATGCGGCGACGCTGCTGAATAACGCCGATCTCGCCCTGCTGGCTGTCAAGGCAGAGGGCGGCGGCGCTTTCCGCTTCTTCGGTGCTCCACCTACAGGCGCCGGCCCTGGATGACCCGGATGACGATGATCACCAGCGCGACCACCAGCAGGATATGGATGAATCCGCCCAGCGTGTAGGAGGACACCAGCCCCACGGCCCACAGGATCAGCAGGATGATGGCAATGGTCACGAGCATGATGAAGGTCTCCTGGAGCGCATTCGTATCGGATTTCCGGGCGGCTGAATATAGCGCCGGCACCGCGCGCCTTCTGCGCGGTACCGTACACAGCCCGCTTCACGCCATGAGCTTCAGCCTTCGCGCGGCAGCCACACGGTGAACTCGCTGCCGTGGCCGGGTCCGCGGCTCGCCGCGGTCACATGGCCACCATGCAGTTCGACCAGGCTGCGTACCACGGCAAGGCCGATCCCGAAGCCGGACCGGGAGCGCGGATCGGCGGCATCGGCCTGCCTGAACAGGTCGAAGATGTGCGGCAGCAGTTGTGGCGCGATGCCGATGCCGGAATCCCGCACGCACACCATCGCCCGTGTGTCCCGCGCCTGGACTTCCACGGCAAGCCGGCCGCCGTTCTGCGTGTACTTGGCCGCGTTGGCGAGCAGGTTCACGAAAACCTGCTCGAGCCGGAACGCGTCGCCGGTCAGCCATACCGGACCGTCGGGGGCGGAGGTGACCAGCTCCTGCGCACGCGCGCCGATATCGGGGGCCAGGGTTTCGGCGGCGTGCTTCACGATCTCCCGCAGGTCGAGCCGTGCGCAGTGCAGCCGCAGGCGGTCATTTCTCATGCTGGCCAAGTCCAGCAGGTCATCGACCAGGCGGCTCATCCGCCCGACCTGCCGGTCCAGCAAGGCCCGCAATTGCTGTTCACGCGCGGGAGCCTCGACTGCCTGGTTGTTCAGCAGCCGGGTCGCATAGCGTATCGATGCCAGCGGGCTGCGCAGTTCATGGCAGACCATGGAAACGAGTTCATCCTTGCGACAGTTGTTTTTCGCAACGCCCGTGGTGCTGGCGCCATCGGTCCAGGTTGATTCTGGCCCTGCGCGGTGGTCCATGCGTCGTCCTCGGTTCCAATGGCGTGGACGGAATCTGACGCACGGTCGCGCCCGGATCTGTACGGTGGCGCACCAACGGCAGCCGCCGGTGAGAGTCCGGTGGACCGGCATGCGAAACGCCCGCTGCGGTCAGCGCGGCGGGCGCTTCAGGCTGAGGGGATCGGGCAGGAGGCGGTCGGTCTCTTTCTTCACCACGTCGTAGCACTCGCAGGACAGTGCCTCGAGGCGCCGCCGGTCGAGCACCGTGATCCTGCCGCGGCGGTACTCGATCACGCCCAGCTTCTGCAGCTTTCCCGCTGCTTCCGTGACTCCCTCGCGGCGCACGCCCAGCATGTTGGCGATGAGTTCCTGCGTCATGGTCAGCGTGTTGGAATCCAGGCGGTCCAGCGACAGCAGCAGCCAGCGGCACAGCTGCTGATCCACGGAATGATGGCGGTTGCAGACCGCGGTCTGGGCCATCTGGGTGATCAGCGCCTGCGTATAGCGCATCAGGATGCGCATCAATTCGCCATGGCGCGCGATTTCCTCGCTCATCAGCTGCTGCGTCAGGCGGTACGCGCTGCCCGCATTCTGCACGATCGCCCGGTTGGTGGTGCTGGCGCCACCCATGATCAACGCGATGCCGATCGCTCCGTCATTGCCCACGACCGCGATTTCGGCTGAGGCGCCGTCCTTCATCACGTACAGCAGCGAGACGATGGCATCGGCCGGGAAGAAGATGTGGCGCTGCGCATCGCCCGATTCGTACAGCACGGAGCCCAGTGGCAGCGTGACCAGTTCGAGCTGCTGGAACAGCCGCGCCCGCTCGGCCGACGGCAGGGCCGCCAGAAGATGATTTTGCTCGGGGACGGGCATGAGCTTTGCTCCGGTATGGAGGCGTGGCGAAAAGGCCGGCATTCAGTATAGGGACGGCGATTCGCATATGTCGTAAACCGTACATAGCCCGGGAGGACTTCTGCGCGCTCTGCTGTCTATGTACGACAGCGCACAGACAAGGGCCCGGGCAGCAGATGGTGATTCCGGCAGCCGCCGGAGAACCGGCGGCTGCCCCGGAAGACTATTCGTACAGCGACCGGGGATTGTCCCGGTAGATGCGCTCGCGCGTGCGCGGGTCTGGCACCCATGCGGCGAACAGGTCGACCAGGTCGCCATCGTTCGGCATCCGGCGCTCGTTCTGCTGCACATGCGGCCAGTCCGAACCCCACAGCATGCGCTCGGGAGCATGGCGCACCAGTGCCTGCGTGAACGGCCGCATCGCGGGATAGGGAAATTCCTCGCGCGTGCTGCGCATGGGCGCGGACAGCTTCACCCACACGCGGCCGGTATCGAGCATGCGCAGCAGCGTGGTGAACGCCGGCTGGTCGAGCCCGAGAGTGGAGTCGAACGCGCCGTAGTGGTCGAGCACGATGTCGTTGGGCAGCGCCAGCAGTTCCTCCGCCACCTGCACCAGGTGACCATGCACCAGGCTCTGGTACTGCACGTGCCAGCCGGACTCCTGCGCCAGCCGCGCGAGGCGCGCATCGATGCCCGGCAGGTGACTCCATTCGTGTCCGGGCGGACCGCCGAAAAAACGGATGCCGCGCACGCCGAGCCGATGCAGTGGCGCGAGCTCGCCGCGGCTGAAGTCCGCCGCCGGCAGGATGACGCCGCGGAAGACGCCGGGAAAGCGCTCCAGCACGGATTGCAGGTGCCGGTAGCTGCGGCCATAGCCGCCGGCGCTGACGATCACCGCGTGCGCGAACCCCAGCTGCTGCTGGTTGCGCAGGAAATCCTCGGGCAGCGCGTCGTCGGAGGTGTACGGGCTGTGTGACTCGAACGGCCACTGCGCGGCCGGCCCGAACAGGTGGATGTGACAGTCCCAGGCCTGCGGCGGCGGTGGATGATGCGGGATGCGTGGATGCGGATCCGGAGGCTGGTTGTGCAATGCATGCGGGGGTCGTTCGGTGCTCATTCGTCTGCGACACTAGGCCAATGGAAGCGGGATGCTTGTCTGATATGGCAACGATGTTTGCCATCCTGGTCAAGCCCGCGTGGCAACACCCCCTTAGGTTCGGCGGCTGATCCGGCGGAGAGGCAATGAGCGCAGAGGTATTCCTGGTGACCGGTGGCAGCCGCGGCATCGGCGAAGCGGTGGCGATCGCCGCCGCGCAGCGCGGCTACCACGTGCTGCTGACCTACGCGCACAGCGAGGACAGCGCCAACGACGTGGTGCAGCGGATCCGCGGCGGCGGCGGCCAGGCGCAGGCCCTGCATGCCGACACCGCCGACGAGGCGGACATCCAGCGCGTCTTCGCCGCCGCCGACGGGCTCGGCCGCCTCGCGGTGCTGGTGTACAACAGCGGCATCACCGGCGCGAATTCGCCATTGGCCGAGGCCAGCACCGCGACCATCGACCAGGTGCTCGACGTCAACCTGCGCGGTGCCATCCTGTGCTCGCGCGAAGCCATCCGCCGCATGTCCACGCGCCTCGGCGGGCAGGGCGGCGCCATCGTGCTCATTTCCTCGCGCGCCACGTTCTACGGCTCGCCGTCGGAGTTCGTCTGGTATGCCGCCTCGAAGGGCGGCCTCGACAGCCTGAACAACGGGCTGGCGCGCGAGGTGGCCACCGAAGGCATCCGCGTGAACGCCGTGTCGCCCGGCCCGATCGTCACCGGGATGCATCGCCCGGGCAAACTGGAAATCGCGGAGAAGCGGGCGCCGATGCAGCGCGCCGGCACGCCCGCGGAGGTCGCCGCGGCCGTGATGTTCCTGGCCTCCGATGCGGCCTCGTACGTCACCGGCGCGAACCTGTCGGTCGCGGGCGGTCTCTGAGCGCAACAAGGAAGAAAGGGGAAGTCATGTCCAAGTCCATGCGCCGTCACCCGACCCTGCTGCTGGCCGCGGCACTGCTTGGCCTCGCGCTCGCGCCAGCCCGCGGCGCCCGCGCCGCGGCCGAGCCCGTGCAGCAGCAGCTCGCCCGTCTCGACGCCAGCCTGCGCGCCGCCGAAGGCGTGCGCGCGGTGAAGCGCCTGCAGGACTGCTACAGCCAGTACCAGGACCAGGGCATGTGGTCGGACCTGGCCGATCTGTTCACCGACGATGTGACCGGCGAGTTCGGTGACATCCGGGTGCGCGGCAAGGCCAACCTGCAGCACTACCTGATGCGCCAGGCCGGCCGCAACCGGCCGGGACTGGCCGCGGGCCAGCTCAATACGCGGCTGGTGCTGCAACCCATCGTCAATCTTGGCGCCGATGGACGCAGCGCGCAGGGCGCCTGGCACGAATTCTCGATGCTCGGTCAGTACCAGAAGTCGGCGGGTTTCGACGGCGGGGTCTACGAGAACGAATACGTGCTCGACCACGGCACGTGGAAGATCAGCCGCGTGCGCTTCATCCGCCAGTACCAGGGCAGCTACGAGGATTACGGCCACAAGGCCCCCGCGAAGTGGAACATCCCGTATCACTTCACCGGGCTGCATGTCGGCGTGTCGGTGCCGGACGCCGCGGTCGATGCGCTGGCCGCCACGGCCAGGCCGGCGCCGGCCGCGGCCTGGTACGCCGATCTCAGCCGGCGGGTGGCGGCGCTGCGTGACGACACCGAGGTGCGCAACCTGCAGCACGCCTTCGGCTACTACCTCGACCGCAAGATGTACGACGACGTCGCGGACCTGTTCGCCGCCGATGGCTCGCTCGAATTCGCGCAGCGCGGCGCATATGTCGGACATGACCACATCCGCAAGGCGCTGCCGTATTTCTTCGGGCCGACGCCGCTGGCGCGCGGCGAGCTGTTCGACCACATCATGCTCGCCACCGTGGTCACGGTGGCGCCGGACGGCACCCGCGCCGCCGCACGCACCACGCAGCTCGCGCAGCTCGGGGTGGTGCGGCAGTACGCGCGCTGGGAAATCGGCGTTTACGAGAACCAGTTCGTGAAGCAGGACGGCAAGTGGAAGCTGGCCGCGGTGCATTACTACCCGCGCATGGCCACCGACTACGACCTGGGCTGGAAGGTCGATGCGAAGGCGCCGCCGACGGCCAGCGCGCTGTTTCCGCCCGACCGTGCGCCGCTGCCGCATTTCGCCATGTATCCGTCGCTGCAGTACGTCGCGCTGTCGTTCCCCAATCCGGCCAGCGGCCGGATCACGCGGCTGGCCGGGCCGGTGGTGCCGGTCGATGTGATTGCCGCGGCACGTGGCAAGGCGGCGGACGGGAAGGGCGCAACGGCTGACTCCGCGGGCGTGACGGCGCAGCAGCTCGAGGCGTTGCGCCGGCAGATCGCGGTCGCCACCGGCGTCGACGCCGTCGAGAACCTCAACAGTTCCTACGGCTACTACATCGATGAATCCGACTGGAACTCGATGGCCGACACGTATTCCGTCACGCAGGGCGCCAAGGAGCTGACCGGCGTCGGCGTGTACGTGGGGCGCGAGCGCATCCGCAAGGCGCTGAACCTGCGCGGACCGACCGGCGGCCGCACGGCCAATTTCTTTACCATCCACCAGCTCACGCAGCCGGTGATCGACGTGGCCGACGATGGGCTTTCGGCCAGGGCGCGGCTGCGGCTGTTCCAGGCCGGTGGCAACGCCGATGGCTCATCCGGCTCGTGGATCGGCGGCATCTACGAGAACACCGCGGTGTTCGAGAACGGCGAGTGGAAGTTCGGCATCCAGGACCTGCACCACATCTTCAATGCTTCCTATCGCAACGGCTGGGCACGGGTCGGTGCGGGCGCCACAACGCTCACCGGCAAGGCGCCGACGGCGCGCGACCAGCGCGGCGGCGGCATCACGCAGGGGCTGGGCGGTGCGTCGACGTCGGGCAACTGGACGAAGGACTTTCCGCCGGACCGCAAGATCCGCGCGCGCCAGTACGCGTTCCCGGAGATCGTCGAGCCGGCGTTCCACTACGTGAACCCGGTGTCGGGGCGCAAGCCGAAGGAACTGCTGCCCTGAGGGCGGGGCGCTACGCCACCCACACCGTCTGCGTGTTGCAGAGCTCCAGCATGCCGGTGCGGCCGAGCTCCCGGCCGTAGCCGGAGAGCTTCACGCCGCCCACGGGCAGCCGCGGATCGGAGGCGGTGACGCTGTTGATGAATACGCCGCCGACCTCGAGCTGGCGGGCCAGCAGCTGGGCGCGCTGGATGTCACCCGTCCACAGCATGGCGCTCAGGCCGTACAGCGAGTCGTTGGCCATCGCCACGGCGGCGTCCGCATCACTGGCCGTGAGGATGGCGGCCACCGGGCCGAAGGTCTCCTGCGCCACCACCGGCATGTCGGGCGTGACCTGCGTCAGCACCGTGGGTTCGTAATACCAGCCGTCGCCGTCGACGCGCCCGCCGCCGGTGGCCAGTCGCGCGCCGCGTTGCAGGGCGGCCTGCACCTGTGCGTCGAGCTGCTCGCGCAGGTCGGCGCGCGCCATGGGGCCGAGCTGCGTGCCCGGCTGCAGGGGATCGCCGCGCCGCAGTCCGGCGGCCGCCGCCGCGAAGCGCGTGGTGAATTCCGCGGCAATGCGCTGCTCGACGATGAAGCGCTTCGCCGCCAGGCACACCTGCCCGCAGTTGGCGAAGCGCGCGCGCACACCGGCGGCGACTGCGGCATCCAGGTCGGCATCGGCCAGCACGATGAAGGCGTCCGAGCCGCCAAGTTCCAGCACCGATTTCTTGCAGGCCGCGCCGGCGTGGGCGGCCACGGCAGCACCGGCGCCAGGGCTTCCCGTCAGTGTCACCGCGGCCACGCGCGGATCGGCGATGATGCCGCCGATCTGCGCCACGGGTACGTGCAGGTTGACGAATACGCCAGGCGGAAAGCCGGCCGCCTGCAGCAGCTCCGCGACCTGCGTGGCGCAGCCCTGCACGTTCGGCGCGTGCTTCATGAGGATGGTGTTGCCGGCCATCAGCGCCGCGGCGGCACAGCGCAACACCTGCCACACCGGAAAATTCCACGGCAGGATGGACAGCACCACGCCCAGCGGCAGGTGCGAGACGTAGCTGGCGCGCGCCTGCGTGGCCACCTGCTCGTCGGCCAGCCAGGCCGGGCCATGCTCGGCCACGTACTCGCAGTTCCACGCCGATTTCTCGACCTCGGCCTCGGCTTCGGCCAGCGGCTTGCCCATCTCCAGCGTGATGGTGCGCGCGAGCCGCTGCTTGTCGGTGCGCAGTCGTGCGGCCGCCGCGCGCAGCAACTGCGCGCGCCGCGCCGTGCCCAGCCGGCGCCACGCGGCGGCCGCCTGGTGCGCCTGGGCCAGCGTGGCCTCGATGCGTGCCGCATCCGCGAACGGCCAGCTCGACAGCGTAGCGCCTGTAGCGGGATTGACGGACAACGAAGCGTTTTCGGCCTGGGCTGTCTGCATGCGGACCTCGTGCGGGGTGCCGATCATAAGCGAATTGCCGCGGCGCCCCATGGCGGAAAGCGGCGCGGGCGCGCGGGGACAATGTCACTTCCGTTAAGGACATCCGCCTGTTCCGCGGCAGGGAAGTGTGCCCGCGCGTAGCATGTGAGCGTGTCGGCCGGCGCGACGCCGTCCGCTTCGTTATCCGCCCGCTCATGCAGATACCTTCCCGCAACATATCCCTGCAGCTGCCGCGCAAGATGGAATTCGGCCCCGGTTGCCTGGTCACGGCGGCCGAGTGGATTGCCACCCACGCACCAGGTGCGGTGCTGATCGTCACCTCGCCGCCGATCGCGCCGCTTGCCGTGCCACTGGTCACGGCGCTGCGCGCGCGCGGCCTGACCGTGGCCGTGTGGGACGAGGTCGCGAAGGAGCCGCACGTGGACGATCTGGCGCGCGGGCTGGCCGCGGCGCGCGATGCACATGCCACGGCCATCGTCGGGCTCGGCGGCGGCAGCGCCATGGACGTCGCGAAGCTGGTGGCCGCGCTGCTGGATGGCAGGCAGCAGATCGGCGAAGTGTTCGGCATCGGCAATCTTGCCGGCCGCAGCGTGCCGCTGGTGTGCATCCCCACCACGTCGGGCACCGGCAGCGAGGTCTCGCCGATCGCCATCGTGCAGGATTCCGCCGATGGCCTGAAGAAAGGCGTCATCAGTCCGCATCTGGTACCGGATGCGGCATTCGTGGATCCGCAGCTCACCGTTGGCATGCCGCCGGAAGTCACCGCTGCCACGGGCCTCGATGCGCTCACCCACTGCATCGAGGCCTATGCCAACCGCCAGGCGCATCCCGTGGTGGATACCTGGGCGCTGGAGGGCATCCGCCGCATCGCACGCAGCCTCGCGAGCGCCTACGCCAATGGCGCGGACCTCGAAGCGCGCACCGACGTGGCGCTCGGCAGCCTGTATGGCGGCCTGTGCCTCGGGCCGGTGAACACCGCCGCGGTGCACGCGCTGGCCTATCCGCTGGGCAGCGACTTCGGCGTCGCGCATGGCGTATCCAACGCGGTGCTGCTGGCGCACGTGCTCGAATTCAACCTGCCGGCCGCGCCGCAGCGCTATGCCGACATCGCCCGCGCGCTGGGCGTGGAGGGCGAGGCTCCGGCCGCAGACCTCGCGCTGCGCGGGCTCGAACAGATCCGCACGCTGAACCTGCGCTGCCGGATCCCGGCGCACATCGCCGAACTGGGGGTGCCGGATTCGGCCATCGGGCGCATGGCCGAGTCGGCGCTGACCGTGCAGCGCCTGCTGCAGCAGAATCCACGCACGGTCACGCTGCAGGATGCACGCGACATCTACCGGCGCGCGTTCTAGGCGCGGCATGGCCTCACCCTTCGACTGGTACCGCGAGGCGAACTCGCGCGTGCGACGCGTGTTCTGGACCTGTTCGGTGGCCTGGGCGCTGGATTCGATGGACGCGCTGGTCTATGGCTTCATGATTCCGACGCTGATGACGGTGTTCGGCATCACGCTGCTGCAGGCCCAGGCCATCAACTCCGCCAACTTCGTCACCTCGGCGCTGGGTGGCTGGATCGGCGGCTGGCTCTGCGACCGCTACGGACGGGCACGGCTGCTGCAGTTCACCATCCTGTGGTTCTCGTTCTTTTCCTTCCTGTCGGGATTTGCCGCCGACTACCGCGAGCTGATGGTCTGCCGCGTGCTGCAGGGACTGGGGTTCGGCGCCGAATGGGCCGTGGGCGCCGTGTTGCTGGGCGAGATGATCGCGCCGGCACACCGTGGCAAGGCCGTTGGCACCGTCCAGAGCGCCGCGCCCATCGGCACCGGCCTGGCGGCGGTGCTGGCGGGTCCGGTGGTGGCGATGCTGCCGGCGGGCTATGGCTGGCGGGTGGTGTTCTGGGTCGGCATGCTGCCGGCCTTGCTGGTGTTCTTCGTGCGGCGCGCCGACGACGATTCGGAGGTCTACCTGCAGATGCGCCAGCGCCTGCGGGCAGAAAAACGCAAGGTGCACGTATGGGCCATCTTCGCGCCGCGGATGCTGCGCATCACCGCGCTGGCATCCCTGCTGGCCATCGGGATACAGGGCGCCGCGTACTCGGTGAGCAATTACCTGACGGTGTTCCTGCACAACGAGCGTGGCCTTTCCACCAGCCTCGCGGGTGTGTACGTGCTGCTCAACAGCGCCGGCGGATTCTTCGGCACGCAGGTGAACGCCCATTGCAGCGATCGTCTGGGCCGCCGCGCCATGTTCCGGCTGTTCGGCGCCGGCTTCGTGCTGATGGCGAGCTTCTACCTGCTCGCCCCGCTCGGCAATTCGGCGTGGACACTGCTGCCGGTGGGCATGATCTACGGGTTCTTCCAGTTCGGCCTGTACTCCTCCTTCGGGCCGTACTTCACCGAGCTGTTTCCCACCGAGATGCGCGGCTCGGGGCAGGCCTTCGCCTACAACCTGGGCCGCGCCATGAGCGGGCTGGTGTTCAGCATCCCGGTGGCGCTGATCGCGGCCCACCACCGGGTCAGCACGGGCATGCTGGTGATGGCGCTGTCGGGCATCGCCTGTGCGATCGTCGCCACGCTGCTGCTGCCGGAAACGGCCGGCCGCGACCTCGCCGGGTCGGCGTCGTGCAAGGTCTGACGATGAACTGCCGCCGCCGCCGCGCGCATCTGGTGCTGGCCATGCTGCTGGCCGTGCCCCTGGCCGCTCCCGCCGCCGATGCGCCGGCACCGCTGCGGGTGCGGGGCAATACCTCGACCATCGAGCTCGCGCCCGTGCTGCTGGCCGCGCAGGCGGCCGGCAGCACGGTGCAGCTGGGCAATGGCGGCGTGCCGGACCTGTTCAAGGCCGAAGACACCGCCGACCTCGCCACCAATGCCGAGACGCAGGCGCTGCGCGCCTCGGTGGACAACCCCGACCTGCGCATCATCCTGACCGTTTCGGAAGGCCTGTACCGCATCGTCGCGCGGCGCTCCGCGGGCATCCGCAGCCTTGCCGACCTGAAGGGCAAGCGCATCGCCACCATCACCGTGACGTCCTCCGGCTATTTCCTGCACCGCATGCTGCGCACCGTGGGCCTGGACTATGCCGACGTCACCATCGTGCCGGGCATGCAGATGAGCCAGGCTGCCGCGGCCATGCAGAAGGGCGAGCTCGATGCGGTGACGATCTGGGAACCGCAGATCGACAACATCGCGCGCCGGCTGGGGCCGGATGCCGTCATCTTCGACGGCCAGGGCGTGTACCGCGAGCTGTTCAACCTGAACGCCAGCGCGCGGCAGCTGGCCGATCCCGGCCAGCGCGCACGCATCGTCGGATTCGTGCGCGAGGTGCTGCAGGCGACACGCGCGCTGCAGGCCGATCCGGCGCCGGCGTGGAGCGCCGTGGCGCAGTCCGCGGGTTTCGACGAGGAGCTGGTGGCCCGGACCTGGGAGCATCACCGCTATCCCGGCAACATCGTGCCCGACATGCTGGAGGTGCTGGTCGACGAGGAGAGTTTCCTCGCCCGCGAGGCGCACCGCGCCGCGCGACCCCGCGCCGAACTGGCGCAGCTGATCGACACCAGCGTGCTGCGGGAGGCGCTGGCCGGGCATCCCGAACTCACCGTCACGGCGCCGGCACCGGAGCAGGTGCGGCGCCAGGCCGCGCAGCTGCGCATCGCGCAACTGTCGGCCAGCGTGCGCAATGCCACGGCGATCCGCGCGGTCAAGCGCCTGCAGTCGGCGCTGAACCACTACCGCGAGGCGGGCCTGTGGAATGAGGCCGCGAGGCTGTTCACCGCCGACGCCAGCGCGCAGAGCGGCGGCCAAAGCGCGCAGGGACCGCGGCAGATCGCGGCCCTGCTGCAGCAGCAGGCGCTGGCCGGTACGGGCCGCACGCAACTGGGCGATGGCGACCTGAACACCCATCTGGTGTTCAGTCCGGTGATCACCGTGGATGCCGATGGCCGCACGGTGCGCGGCCGCTGGCACGAGCTGTCGATGACCGGACGGTTCGGCGAGAAGGCGGACTGGGCCAGCGGCATCTACGAGAACGAGTACACCCAGGAGCGCGGCGTGTGGAAAATCCACCGCCTGTACTACTACCCTTCCTTCGCCGGCGCCTATGCAACCGGCTGGCACAACGCCGACCGCAGCGACCAGGTCACCATCACGCCTTTCCACTACACGCCCGATGGCGCCGGCATCCCCATCCCGGTCAGCCCGCAGCTCACGGACGCCGACCGCGCGCCGCAGGGCGAAGCGGCGCAGCGGCAGCGCGTGGCGCAACTGACCGCGCAGCTGGCCTGCCTGCAGGCCGAGTCGCAGGTGCGCAGCCTGCAGAGCGCCTATGGTTTCTACATGGACCGCCGCATGTGGGACGATGTCGCGGACCTGTACGCCGCCGACGGCACGTTCGAGCCGGGCCAGCGCGGCGTCTACCGCGGGCGCGCCAGCATCCGCCACGCGCTGGAGCAGATCGGTCCCGCGGACCTCGCACCCGGCGTCATCAACGACCACGTGGAACTGCAGCCGGTGGTGACGCTGGCGCCGGACTGCCGCAGCGCCACGCTGCGCGGCACCGAGCTGGCGATGACCGGCCAGAACCAGGGCGATGCGGCCTGGGGCATCAACATCCACGAGGACCAGTACCGCCTCATCGACGGCAAGTGGCGCCTGCAGTCCGCGCATGTGTACCAGCGCATGCGCAGCGACTACTTCCAGGGCTGGGCGAAAAGCGCGCTGCCGGTGCGCGGCGCGCAGCCGGGTTTCGAGCCGGACGCGCCTCCCACGGTGAAGTACGCCGCCTATCCCACCTTCTTCGTGCCGCCCATGCGCTTCCCGAACCCCGGCCGGGCTGGCCGCGGTGCATTCGGCAGCCCGCATGCGGCAGGCACCACAGGTTCGCTGGACGAGCTGCTGGCCGCGGCCGAGCGTGACCTCGACACGGTGGTGGCGCAGGATGCCGCCGAGAACGTGTCCAATGCCTATGGCTACTACATCGACGAGTTCCTGTGGGACAACACCGCGGACCTGTTCGCGGTGAATGGCTCGAAGGAACTGGCCGGCGTCGGCACCTACATCGGCCGGGAGCATGTGCGCGCCTCGATGATTGGCCGCTACGGGCGCGGCGGCCGGCGCGCCGCGGCGATGACCCTGCACCAGAAGACCGAGCCCGTGGTGACAGTGGCCGCCGACGGCGCCTCAGCGCGCATCCGCGAGAAGCTGCTGCAGCTCAACAGCTCGCGCGATGGCGACGGCACCTACCTGGTCGGCATCTACGAGGACAGCCTGGTGCGCGAGCGCGGCGTGTGGAAAATCAGCCGCATGGATCTGGATTACACCTGGTCGGCGAACTACAGCGGCGGCTGGGCGCGCGTCACGCCGCGCCGGGCCAATGCCCCGGCCCCGGCCCCGGCCCCGGCCCCGGCCCCGGCCCGCGCGCCGGGCGGCAACACCATGCCGCCACCGGATGCGCCCTTGCGCGGTCCCGCCGGCGCGCCGTACCCCGACGTGGCCGTGATGGCCTTCCACTACAAGAATCCCGTATCCGGCCGCGACCCGCCGGAGCTGCTGCCGCCCTGAGAACCCACATGAATCGCTCCGTCATCATCACCTGCGCCATCACCGGCTCCATCCACACGCCGAGCCAGTCGCCGTACCTGCCGCTGACGCCGGCGCAGATCATCGAGGAATCCGTGGCCGCCGCCGCCGCCGGTGCGGCCGTGCTGCACCTGCATGCGCGCGACCCGGTGGATGGCCGCCCGACGGCCGACCCGGAGGTGTTCATGCAGTTCCTGCCGCAGATCCGCGCGCGCTGCAACGCCATCATCAACATCACCACCGGCGGCGGCCCCGGCATGTCGCTGGAGGAACGTCTGCAGGCGCCGGAGCGCGTCAGCCCGGAGATGACCTCGCTGAACCTGGGCACGATGAACTTCGCCGGCTTCATGGCGCTGGAAAAGCTGCCCGCGCTGCGCCACGGCTGGGAGGAGGACTACCGGAAGATCGCGCGCACGCATGTGTTCCGCAACACCTTCGAGGACATCGACACGGTGATGCGGCGGCTGGGCGAGGGCCATGGCGTGCGCTTCGAGTTCGAGTGCTACGACGTGGGCCAGCTGTACAACCTGGCGATCGCGCTGGAGAAGCGCCGCTACGCGCCGCCGCTGTTCATCCAGTTCGTGCTGGGCATTCCGGGCGGCATCGCCGCCGAAACCGACCACCTGCTGCACCTGGTGCGCACCGCGCAGCGGCTGTTCGGCGCCGACCTCGAGTGGTCGGTGCTGGCAGCCGGCCGGCACCAGATGGCCATGTGCACGCATGCCGCGCTGCTGGGTGGCAATGTGCGCGTGGGGCTGGAGGACAGCCTCTACATCGGCCGCGGCGAGCTGGCCAGGTCCAACGCCGACCAGGTGGCGAAGATCTGCCGCATACTGCGCGAGCTGTCGCTGGAGATCGCCACGCCCGAGGAGGCGCGCGCGCGGCTCAAGCTCAAGGGCGCCGACCAGATCCGGCTTTAATCAATCGCGGAATCCGCCATGTACGAATCCTACGATCCCCGCTCCAGGCTCGCACCGCAGGCCGAGGCGAAGCCGCCCGTGTCGGGCTTTGCCGCGGCCGGGTACGTGAAGTTCCACGACCTGCCGCCTGCCGAGCAATCCGCGCAGGCGCGCACCTGGTACGGGCGCGGCCAGAACATGCTCGTGGCCTATTCCGAATGCCAGCCGGGCGCGCAGTTCGCGCGCGCCGGCCAGCTCGATGAATACATGCTGGTGCTGCCGCAGGCCGGGGAGGGCGCCCTCATCGAGGCCGGCGGCGAGCGCGTGGCGATCCCCGGCTTCTCGCTGGCCATCGTGCCGCCCGGCGACAGCCGCGTGACGCTGCGCCAGCCCGGGCAGCTCATCCGCGTGCTCTCGACCCGCAGCGCGGAGCTCGCGCGGCTCGCGGCCAACGCCGCGGCCTACGCGCAGCAGCACCCGAACATCCCGCCGTTCCAGCCGTGGCCGGAGCCGCCCGGCGGCTACCGCATCCGGCATTACACGCTGGACGTGCCGCCGCAGCCGGGGCGCTTCGGGCGCATCTTCCGTTGCACCACGATGATGATCAACATGCTGCCCTTCGAGCCTGCGCCGCGCGACACGACCCGGCTGTCGCCGCATCATCACGATGATTTCGAGCAGTGCTCGCTGGCCATCCAGGGTGCCTTCACGCACCACATCCGCTGGCCGTGGACGGCCAACCAGCGCGACTGGCGCGAGGACGACCACGAGCATTGCCCGGCGCCCTCCATCGCGGTGATCCCGCCGCCGGCCATCCACACTTCGGCCGCCACCGACACCGGCGGCAACCAGCTGGTGGACATCTTCGCGCCGCCGCGCGTGGATTTCTCCCGGCAGGCCGGCTGGGTGCTGAATGCCGGCGAATACCCCATGCCCGGTGCCTGAGACCATGGCCGCCCCGATGCCCGATCCGCCGGTGGTGGATGCGCATGCGCACATCTTCACGCCGGACATGCCGGTGGCCGACTCGGCCTGGATGAAGCCGGACTACGCCTATACCGCCGAGGATTACCTGGCGACGCTGGACGCGCATGGCGTGCACTTCGGCGTGATCGCCGGCATCAGCATCTACGGGCACTACAACGACTACATGATCGCCTCGCTGCGGCGCCAGCCGCGGCTGCGTGGCACGGTGAACATCGCGCCCGCCACCGATCGCTACACGCTGGAGCGCATGCGGGACGACGGCATCGTCGGCGTGCGCCTGCAGCTGTCGCGCCGCAAGCAATTGCCGGACCTCGGCGGCGAGGAGTACCGGCTGCTGCTGCGGCGGGTGGCGGACCTGGGCTGGCACGTGCATCTCGCGGTGGAAGGTGCGCAGATGCCGGCGGTGCTGCCGCAGCTCGAGGCCAGCGGCGTGCGCATCGTGCTCGATCACTTCGCGCATCCGGATCCCGTGGAAGGGCTGGCCAGCGCGGGTTTCCAGGCGGTGCTGCGCTCGATCCAGAAGGGCCGGACGTGGGTGAAGCTGTCCGCGGGGTATCGCCTCACCTGGCTGTCGCGCCGCGAGGGCGCGCCGGATCCGCGCGCGATGCAGCTGGCACGCGAGGCTGCGGCGAAGCTGCTGCAGGAAGCCGGGCCCGAGCGCCTGCTGTGGGGCAGCGATGCGCCGTTCGTGGGGCACGAGCGCAGCCTCACCTACGCCGACACGCTGGCGAATTTCACCGAGTGGGTGCCCGATGCATCGGCGCGACGGCGCATGACCGATACCGCGTTGCGTCTCTATTTCAGCTGAGACCCGCTGTCGCCGGGTCGCGCCGCCGCGGCCGGTCGCGGAGGCAAGATGCAGTGCCGTTGCAGGCAAGTGACCGTCCCGGGGCGGGAATACTGTCGCCTTGCTGATTTCGAAAAAAACTCGGGGAGTTCAAAGTGTCTAGAAACGCTGCATGCGCTTCATTCGTGCGCGCGTCGTTGGCCGTTGTGCTGGGCAGTGCCGCGATGGTGCTGTGGTCCACCGCCGCCCTCGCCGCCGAAGACAAGAAGGATGACACCAAGCAGGACGACGACCAGGAACTGGCCGCAGTCCAGGTCACCGGTACCCGCATCCAGTCGCCCAACGTCACGGCGGCGAACCCGGTCACCTCCATCAGCGCGGAGGAAATGCGGCGCCTCGGCATGGTGAACGTCTCCGACGTGCTCACGCAGCTCGTGCCGCAGAACATCTCGACCTACATGCCCACGCTGACGGGCGACAACCAGCAGGGCAGGGGCGGCGGCGGCATGGAAGGCCTGGACCGTGGCTCCTTCTTCATCGGCAACACGATCGCCAACCTGCGCGGCCTGGACCCTACCTTCGGCACGCGCACGCTGACGCTGATCGACGGCCGGCGCACGGTGTCGACCTCCAACCAGGCCGACGTGGTCGACCTGAACACCATTCCTTCGAACCTGCTCGAGCGCGTGGATGTGGTGACGGGCGGCGCTTCGGCGACCTATGGTTCCGGCGCGGTGGCCGGCGTGGTCAACCTGGTGCTCAACCGCCGGCTCACCGGCCTCAATCTCGACATGGACTACGGCGTGACGGCAGCCGGCGACGGCGCCAGCCCGCACATCGCGCTGTCCGGCGGTACGCCGCTGTTCGGCGGCAAGGGCCACATCCTGCTGGGCGGCGAATGGCAGGACCAGCATGCCATCCGCGATTGCGCCGCGGCACGCGACTGGTGCGCCCAGTCGCGCACCATGTTCTCGAACACCACTGGTGCCACCACCGATCCGGCCGCGCTGCTGACCCCGCTGCCGGGCTTCGATGGCCTGCCGGCGCACTTCGAGATGTCGAACGTGCGCTACAGCCAGTTCGCGCCCACCGGCACCATTTACTATGGTGACGCCGCGGTCACCACGGACTACCGCTTCACGCCGGATGGCACCGACGCCACCCAGTACGCGCTGGGCTATCGCGGCGGCCTGGGCACCAGCACCATCAACGGCGATGGTCCGCTGGCCACCTCCGGCACGCCGCTCGAGCCGAGCAACAACCGCAAGTCGGTGTTCTCCAACTTCGAGTACGACATCACCCCGAGCACCACCGCCTACCTGCAGGGCAGCTATGCCACGACCTATGCGGTGAACCACAACACCTACACGCAGGGCAACTACTGCACGCGCTTCGATACGACGGGCACGCGCGGCACGAATGCCCTGGCGGGACAGACGCTGATCTTCTCCACCGCCACGACCAATGGCGCCATCGCGATCGATACCGGCCTGCCGTACGGGGCGGCCCGCGATAGCCGCTTCGGCACCAGCGCGGTTGGCAACGCCTTCGCGGTCTTCCTCGGACTGGTCCCCGCCAGCGCACCGGCGACGACGCAGTTCTCGACGGCCTATGCCGGCAACGGCTTCTCCAGCGCCGCCCAGGTGGCCTCGGGAACGGCCGGCGCCGCGGTAAAGGGCATGGCATTCCCCTTCTACGTGCCGGTCGTGACATCCCCGAACGGACCGCCCGCCTTCAATTTCAACAACAACGCCGTCGGCCACTGGGTGAAGATCAAGTGGGGCACCTTCGCGCCTCCTGAGGGTTCGACCGGCCTGTATTCGGCCACCTACCCGCAGAACCAGTTCTGGGTGCTGGATTCCATCACGCTGATCAACGCGTTCGACAGCGGCACCTCGACGGTCCTGCCGCAGACCGGCCGCAACTCCTACGCCTTCCTCAACAACCTGTCCGCTGCCGCGCTGTACCAGGTGCAGAATGCATTCGGCAACAGCACCACCGTCGGCGGCGACGCCAGCCTGTACGGCGCCACGCCCTGCGCCGGCTACACGGCGATCCGCAAGGTCTGGAACCCGCAGCTGGCGCAGGTGACCGACCAGAAGTCGAGCACCTGGAGCACCGTGGCCGGCGTGCGCGGCCGGTTCGGCAGCGACTGGCACTGGGAGTCGTACTACCAGTACGGCTCGACCGACAGCAAGTCGACGCAGAGCAATGTCGCGACCAACCTGCGGCTTGGTTTCGCCATGGACGCGGTCATCGACGACCGCAAGACCGTCGCGATCAACGGCCAGACCTATTCGAACTTGACCACGGACGTGCTGCCGGACGGGTCACATGGCACCTACGGCACGCCTATCTGCCGCATCACGCGTGACGGCGCCCCGGTGCTCGATACCACCGGCCGGCCGCTGTCCACTCCGCAGGGACTGGCCTCGCTGGCGGCGGGCTGCAAGCCGATCAACGTGTTCGGCAATGTGTACACCGATTCCCAGTCCATCACCTCGCCCTTCCTCAACAACTACACCGCGACCTACGACGCGGCGCAGTTGCAGCAGCAGGCCATCGATTACGCCTTCGTCGATACCGCATCGAGCGGCGGTACCACGCTGCAGACGCTGTCGTTCACCACTTCGGGCACGTTGTGGCAGGGATGGGCAGGCCCGCTGAGCGGCGCCTTCACCCTCGACCTGAACGACAACGAGGTCGACAACGCGGGAACGGCGGGCGACTACTACCTGCGTTCGGACCTGAACCGCACCTGGGCTGACGCCTTCGGCGGCAAGACCCGTACGGCGGAAGGCTCCATCGAGATGAACATGCCCATCATCACGGGCGTCGATGGCCTCAATACGCTGTCGGTGGATGCCGCGTTCCGCGAAGGCTTCTACAACCAGAAGGGTGGTGCCGGCACCACTGGCCAGACGGCCAACCAGAAGACGCCGAACTGGAAGTTCCAGGCGGAATTCGAGCCCTTCGACTGGGTACGCTTCCGCGTGACGCGTTCCGAGGACCTGCGCGCGCCGGGCTACCGCGACCTGTTCCTGTACCAGCCGGGCCTGCCGGACCAGCTCACGGTCACCAATCCGTGGCGCGAGCGCACCGCGACCAGCACCGAGAATCAGACCGAGCGCTATGGACAGGTGCAGGTGGGCAATCCGGACCTGAAGCCGGAGAAGAGCAATACGCTCACGCTGGGTCTGGTGCTGCGGCCCGGTGGCTGGGCGCAGGGCATGACCTTCACCGCGGACTACTTCAATATCCGCGTGAAGGACGGCATCAACGTGCCGTTCAACGCCAACAACCCGGTGAACGCCTGCTGGACCGAGAGCGGCAACATCGCGCCGACCTATGGTCCGGATGGCGAGCTCGTCGATCCGGGCGTGAACGGCAAGTTCGACCCGAACAACTACTTCTGCCAGCAGCTCACGTTCTCGCCGCTGCTCGATGCGAGCGGCAATCCGGTCGCCGGTTCGCGCGACCTGAGCGACATCACCGCGTACACCTCGGCGCGGCCGCAGAACGGATTGCCCTATCAGCGCCGGGGCATCGACTTCTCCCTGAATTACAACTTCCCGCTGAACAGGGCCTTCGAGAACCTGCCCGGATCGCTGGCGTTGACGGCGCGCGGCAGCAGGGCGCTGGAATCCTCCGGCGTGTCGCAGTTCGCCACCTTCGGGTCCGCCGCAGCCACGGATCCTTGCGCGCTGAAGTACGAGCAGGCCGATCCGCAGAACTACACGTTGAACAACGATGGAAGCCAGGGCACGTTCCGCGTGCTCAACGTGTACCGTTGCCTCAACCTGGTGGGCCAGATCCGCAGCAACCTGTTCATTCCGGGTGTTGCGGCCACTCCCAAGTGGACGGGCAATGTCACCGCCTCGTACCTGTACGGCAACCTGACGACGACACTGAACGCCAGGTACGTGGGTGGCGCGAACTTCGACAACACCTGGATCGACGATCCGAGCCAGCCCGGCTATTACACGGCGGACGGCCGGCTGACGAATTCCACCGTGGACAACAACCACGTGGATCCGTACCTGCTGTTCAGCCTGAATGGTTCATATGACCTGAAGGTCGCGAACCTGAAGCAGTTCCAGGTGTTCGGCTCCATCAACAACCTGTTCAACAAGGACCCGCCCTTTACCGGCGGCGGCATCGGCGGTGCCAACGCAGGGACCAATGACACGCTCGGCCGTGCCTATCGCATGGGCGTGCGCCTGAGGTTCTGATCCGGCTGTCAAGAGGGCGGGTGCGGATCACCCGCCCTTCGAGCAAAGAATGTTTCTGGGGGATGCATGAATTCACTGATTCGTCCAATCGGAATGGCTACTGCCCTGTGCGGGGTGGTGCTGGCGGGCTGCAACGCGGTCACCACTGCGCCGGAAAAGAACTACACGGCGCTGCCGGCGCCCACGGTCGTGCTGCAAGGCACGATCCAGGGCCTGGGCAGCAAGCGCTCGGTCACGCTGGAGAACAACGGCGACAGCGCGGGTGCGCTGGGCTTCATCGCCGCCGATCCGGCGCTGCCCACTGCCGGGCCGCCGCCGGTGCCCTTTTCCTTTGGTGCAGTTCCGCAGGGCTCGGCTTACAACATCACGGTGAAGGCGAATCCGTTCGGCAAGATCTGTACGGTCGCCAATGGTGCCGGCACCATCACTACGGCGGATGATCTCGCGACCCACCCGATCACGGTGACCTGCGCGAATGATCCGGCCGTGGCGCGCTACGACCTCACGGTGAATCTGCCCAATGATCCCACCGCGTTCACCGGTCTCGCAGGCGCCACCGTGAACGTGAAGACCGAGGACCAGATCTACTCGAAGACCGTTACCCCCGGACAGACGAGCGTGGTGTTTCCGGGTGTGCTGTTCAACGGCACCGGGCAGCTCAATGCCTTTACCTGGACCGTCAACGCCATCTTCAAGGAAGCCGACGGCACGGCTGACCGATGCGTCGTAACCGGCCCCACGGGCACGAATCCGACAGGCAACGTCGCCACACCCCGTGTCGGTACGTCGGCGACCCAGACCGTGTCGGCGTGCAAGTTCACGATTTCCGGTTCGGTGGCGTACAACGTGCCCCCGGGTGGCGCAGCGGCGCCATCCATGCCCGCCGGCGGGCTCACGCTCGATGTGCGGGATACGCAGGGCAATGTGGTGGCCAGTCAGGACGTGACGGCCTACGGTGCCTTTACCGTCGGCGGAGCCACTCCCGTGCTGTTTCCCAGCAATTCCAGCTCGGTGTACGACATCGTGGTGTCGAGGCAGCCGACCGGACAGACCTGCATCGTGGGTGACGGCGGCGGGGTGAACTTCTACGTCGGCACGACCACCAACAATCCGGTGAGCGTGACCAGCACCGGCAGCGGCAACCCGCCCCCGCCCGCTACTGCGACCAGCCTGATTCTGGGCAGCCGCCTGAACGTCTTCTGCCGCGCGACGCCGTCCGTCGCCAAGCAGCTGAAAGGCGTGTTCCGGCTCACCAGTGTCACCTGGACGCCGAACATCAATGCGGTTCCGACCGCTCCCATCACCAGCACCTGGACGCCATACGATCTGTCCGTCCAGAACACCGCCAGCAGCAACATGCTGACGTTCTTCGATGACGGCACGTTCCTGTACGGAACGCACGCCGTCAGCACGCAGGTGGAGCATGGGTTCTACGACTACGACGCCACTGCGCAGACGCTGCGGTTCACGCTGGTTACCGATACCAATACCGGCGTGACCTTTCCGGGCACCTTCTCGCCCGCGCAATCCGGTGTGTTCACCGTCGGCAGCAGCCTGCTGACGACCACGAATGGGCTCAGCGCCACTCCGGGCAAGATTGCCACGGCGACCATTCCCTCGACCGGCGCAGGCAGTCCGACAGGACCCGGCAGTACGACACCCGGCGTCCTGAACGCGGCCATGACTGGCGTCCAGCTCGGTACGACCACGGTGGCGGTCAGCGACACCGCGTCGCAAACGGTGCGCACGCTCAGCGGCACGTTCGGCGGAGATTCGCAGCAGACTGTCTCTACCGTCATCAACCCCGATGCCGTCAATGGCACCACCCACTATCCCAGCTCTACCCAGCGGCTGGCCTGGGTGCTGACAGAGCCGAAGTCCATCGACCACGAAATGACCGGTGCCTGGACCACGCAGGACCACCGGCGCTTCTGGGTGTGGGACTACAGCACCTACTACGGCACGCAAGTGGGCGTGACCGGTGGCGCGGCCAGCATGAACGATGCCTGCTTCACCACCGAGGATCTGCATGCCTCCTCGGGCATCTACACCCGTCGCGGTACCATCACGCAGTGCATTGCGTTCGGCCGTCTGTCGTCGACGCAGTCGACCAACGGCGGCTACGCCTTCGTCGGCACGCTCGAGTCCGTGGACTACAACACGGCTTCGATCAGCACGCCGCCGTCGGGTTTCTCGGTGCTGTTCAGCCCGGTGGCGACCCTGCCGGGTTTCGTGGGCCGCATGCCTGGCGGACAGAGCGCGGCTGACGGCCGTTCGCCCTCGCCGATCCACTACTACATCGCGCCGGCTGCCAGCTTCGATGGCGACACGACTTACTTCCCGGCGCCGACGGTCCCGTTCACGAGCTGGTGCTCCACGGAGATCCTCGGGGTGCGCGCCACCTCGAACGACATCCCGATCAACCAGCCGGTCTACTTCTGCCGGACCAGGGCACCCTGATCCGGCAACCGCACATGTCTTCGCGCCGGCGCCGGTGTCCAGGGCCCAACCGCCCCCCCAAGGTGGATCGTCCTTAACACGGCGCCGGCCGCGGAGACATCCGCGGCCGGCGCCCGGGGCGGGCCGGTGCTACAGAACCTGGGTTTCGCCGTGCGCGGTGGAATCCGGGGCGCCTTCCTCCGGGTCGCGCAGCACTGGATGGTTGTCGGTGCGGCCGCTCTTGCCGCCGCGCTCGTCGAGGTAGATCAGGTCGTGGCGGCCGATGGTGATGACATCGCCGTCGTTGAGGTTGTGGCTGCGCACCCGCCGTGACTTCACCACGATGCCATTGGTGCTGTTGAGGTCCTCCACTACGCAGGCATTGGGCTTGGTGATGATCTGGCAGTGATGGCGGCTCACGAAGCGGCTGTCGATCTGCAGGTCGTTGTCGGGCGTGCGGCCAATGATGGTGCGGCCCTCGCGCAGCGGCAGCTCGCCCACCGTGCGGCCATCGGCCACCACCACGAGCTTGGCCAGCGCACGTGGCGCCGCGGCAACGGTGGCGGTATCGACATCGGCCGACATGTGGCGCGATGCCGGCGGCATGCCATGCCGCAGCCGGGGCGCGGTCCGCTGGCCGAACTCGGACCAGCGCAGTTCGGCCAGCGCCGCCTCCACATCCTCCAGCAGCACGTGGTCGCGATCGGCGGTGAACGCCGCGGTCATCGCGGTGTCGCACAGGGAGTTGATCAACCGCGGCACGCCCCCGGTATAGCGGCAGATGACCGGAAAGCAGTCGTCCGCGAAGATCTGGCGGCCGTTGGAGCCGGCCACCTCCAGGCGGTGCAGGATGTAGCCCTGCACGTCATCGGGGCGCAGCGCGGTCAGGTGGAAGCGCAGGCGCACACGCTGGGCCAGCTGCACCAGCTCCGGGGAATCGAGCTTCTCGTTCAGCTCCGGCTGTCCCGCGAGGATGATGCGCAGCACCTTGTCCTTGGTGGTCTCCACGCCCGACAGCAGGCGGATCTCCTCCAGCGTTTCGAGCGCCAGGTTCTGCGCCTCATCGACGATCAGCAGTACCTTGCGTCCCGCGGCGTACTGCTCGATCAGGAAGTTGTTGAGTGTGGCCAGCAGTTCGGCCTTCTTCATCTTGAAGGGCTTGAAGCCGAACTGCACCAGCACGATCTGCAGGAACTCCACGGCCGAGATCTGCGTCTGGTTGACCTGCGCAACCACCACGTCGCCCTCCAGCTCGCGCAGGAAGGTCTCGATCAGCGTGGTCTTGCCGGCCCCGATCTCGCCGGTGATGATCACGAAGCCATCGGTGAACCACACCGTGGATTCCATGTAGGCCTTGGCGCGGGAGTGCTCCTTCGACAGGTACAGGAATTCCGGGTCCGGACTGAGCCGGAACGGCAGTTCCCTGAGCTTGAACGACTCCGTGTACATAGGCTCCCGGCCTCGAGAGGAGGTCAGATCTTACGGGATTCGACGTGGCGGAGCAGGCGCGCAGCCCGCAGCTGCGCCTTCCGCGCGGTGCTCTCCACGATGGTCAGGTGGCCCAGCTTGCGGCCGGGCCGCGCTGCTTTGCCATAATCGTGCAGGTGCACGCCGGGCTGGCCCAGCAGCCGCGTGCGCTCGGGCATGCGGCCGATCAGGTTCACCATCGCGCAATGGCCGCGCGCCGCCGTGCTGCCCAGCGGCAGGCCGGCAATGGCCCGCAGGTGGTTCTCGAACTGGCTGGTGACCGCGCCCTCGATGGTCCAGTGGCCGGAGTTGTGCACCCGCGGCGCCATCTCGTTGGCGAGCAGGGCGCCGCGCCGCACGAAGAACTCCACCGCCAGCACGCCCACATAATCGAAGTGTTCCATGATCCGCCGCAAGGTGCGGCGCGCCGCGGTCTGCAGCGGCGGGGCCTTCCACGGTGCACGGGTCAACCGCAACATGCCGTCACGATGCAGGTTGCGGTTCAGCGGGTACATCGCAAAGGCGCCATCCATGCCGCGTACGCCGATCGCCGACACCTCGTAATCGAAGGGCACGAGCTGCTCGTACAGCAGCGCCGTCTCGCCCAGCGTCGCCCAGGCGGGCTCCAGGTCGCCGGGCCTGCGCAGCACCACCTGCCCCTTGCCGTCGTAGCCCAGGCGGCGCGTCTTCAGCACACCCGGCAGGCCGATGTCGCGCACCGCGCGGCGCAGGTCCTCGAGGCAGTCCACGGCGCGGTTCGCGTTGGTGGCGATGCCGAGGCGCGCGAACAGCTGCTTTTCGAGCAGCCGGTCCTGGGCCGTGGCCAGCGCCGTACGCGGCGGCGCGATGCGCACCTTCGATTCGAGCACGTCCAGCGCGGCGGCGGGCACGTTCTCCCAGTCGAAGGTGACCACCTCGCAGCGCCGCGCCAGTTCGGCCAGCAGCGCCGGGTCGGTGAACGCGCCGGACAGCGACGGCGCCACCTGCTGCGCGGGTGTGTCCGCGCCCTGGTCGAGGAACAGGAACTGCATGCCCAGTGGATAGCCCGCCAGCGCCAGCATGCGGCCGAGCTGGCCGGCGCCGAGCACGCCGATGCTCATGCGGCGCCGCGGGGATCCGGCTGTGCGAGCACGGCCTCGGTCTGCGCCTGGCGGAAAGCCGCGAGCCGGGCCGCAACGGCGGCATCACCCAGCGCGACGATGGCCGCCGCGAACAGCGCCGCATTGGCCGCGCCGCCGGCACCCACCGCGAAAGTCGCCACCGGCACGCCTTTGGGCATCTGCACGATGGACAGCAGCGAATCCAGGCCGCCGAGATGCTTCGAGGGCACTGGCACGCCCAGCACGGGCACACGCGTCTTGGCGGCGGTCATGCCGGGCAGGTGCGCCGCGCCCCCGGCGCCGGCGATGATGGCGGTGAGGCCGCGCTGCTCGGCCTGTGCGGCATAGTCGAACAGCAGGTCGGGTGTGCGGTGCGCGGAGACCACCTTCACCTCGTGCGCGATGCCCAGCTGCGCCAGCAGTTCGGCCGCAGGCTGCAGTGTCTCCCAGTCCGACCGGGAGCCCATGATGATGCCGACCAGCGGTTTCATCGCCGCAGTCTAGCACGCGTGTTGTGCGCCTCCGCCCGTGCGGCCAGCGCGGCTTCGAGTGCCGCCAGGTCAAGGCCGCGCATCAGCTTGCCGATGTACTGCTGCTGGCGCGCCAGCGCGCCGCGGCTGGTGAGCCGGCGCGCCTCGGCGATGGCCTCGCGCAGCTCCTCCGGCAGTGGCAGGCCGTCGAGATCCTGCGGACGCATGCGCACCAGCTGCTCGCCGAGTTTCTGTGCGGCATGCGCGGCGCGCTTGCGCGCGCTCTTGCTCGGCGGCAGTTCCGCCACGCCGTCCGGTCCATTGTCGATGTCCGCCATGGCTTACAATTATGCGGCATGTCCCAGGCCGTCGACGCATCCCGCATTCCCGAGCTCGCCGATATCGTGGCGTACGCGCTCGGCGCGGCGCGTGCCGCGGGCGCCACGCAGGCCGAGGCCGATGTGAGCCTGCGGCAGGGGCTCGGCGTCACGGTGCGCCTGGGCGAAGTGGAGACCATCGAATACCAGCGCGACCGCGGCCTTGGCATCACCGTGTACTTCGACGGCGCCAAGGGTTCCGCCAGCAGCGCGGACCTGGGGCGCGGCGCGGTGCGCGACATGGTGGCCAAGGCCTGCACCATCGCACGCCACACGGCGCGCGATCCGTACGCGGGCCTGGCCGATCCGGCCGACATGGCGCGGGAGATACCCGACCTCGACCTGTATCACCCGTGGGAGCTCGCGCCCGAGCAGGCCATCGAGATCGCACGTACCTGCGAGGCGGCGGGCGTGGCCGTCGACCGGCGGCTCACCAACTCCGAGGGTGCCTCGGTGTCCACGCACCGCGGTGTGCGCGTGTACGGCAACTCGCATGGCTTTCTCGCCGGTTACCCGAGCAGCAGCCACAGCATCAGCTGCGTGCTGCTGGCGCAGGAGGGTGCCGACATGCAGCGCGACTACTGGTACAGCACCGCGCGCAGCAGCGCCGAGCTGCTGCCGGTGGAGCAGATCGGGCGCCGCGCCGGCGAGCGCGCGGTGGCGCGCCTGGGCGCGCGGCAGATCGGCACGCGTCGCAGCCCGGTGCTGCTGTCGCCGGAAATGGCGCGCGAGTTCTTCGGGCACCTGATCGCCGCCGTGCGCGGTTCCAGCCAGTACCGCAAGTCCTCCTTCCTGCTGGGCGCCATGGGCGAGCAGGTGCTGCCGCGCTTCGTGCAGATGCATGAGCGCCCGCACCTGCTGCGCGGCATGGCCAGTGCCCCGTTCGATGCCGAGGGCGTGGCCACGCGCGACCGCGACCTGGTGCGCGACGGGGTGCTGCAGGGCTACGTGCTCGGCAGCTATTCGGCGCGCAAGCTCGGGCTGCACACCACGGGCAATGCCGGCGGCATCCACAACCTGCTGGTGGACAGCAGCACGGGCCTGCTGCCGCAGGAAGCGCTGCTGGAGCGCATGGGCACGGGCCTGTACGTCACCGAGATGATGGGGCAGGGCGTCAACGGCGTCACCGGCGATTACTCGCGCGGTGCGGCCGGCTTCTGGGTGGAGAACGGCGCGCTGGCCTACCCGGTGCACGAGGTCACCGTCGCGGGCAATCTCAAGGCCATGTACGCGGGCGTGCAGGCGCTGGGTGCGGACATCGACCGCCTCGGCACCATCCACACCGGTTCGGCGCTGCTCGACGAGATCACCATCGCCGGCGGCTAGCTGGAGCTGCCCTCCTGCTCGATCAGGTCGCCCAGGGTGCGCGTGCCGCAGGCCTCGCGCCAGGCCCGCTCGATCTCCTCCTGCACGCGCCGCACCCCCGGCAGCGACAGGCGCGGATGCAGCTCGTGGCCGGTGCTGCGCGTGCGCGCGGTGGTGATGATGTCGGCCAGCGTGATGCTGTTGATCGCGCGGCCCGGGAACAGCCGGCAGTCGTCGGCCTGGGCGATCAGCCCGGCCTTTTCCAGATCCTCGGACATCTCGGCGATGGCCACCCCGGGCAGCGACAGTGCGCGCGCGAGGCGCTCCACCGTCCACGGCGGGTCGCCGGCGCGATCCCCCTGCGCGATGCGCGCCATGATGTCCAGCGCCAGCCGCTCGCGCTCGGTGTTCGACAGGCGCAGCACCGCGTGCCCGAGCCGCAGGTAGTCGGGATTCTGCAGGTAGAAGGCCAGCTGCGCGCCGGCCAGCAGGATCAGCCAGCCGACGTAGGTCCACACGAATACGGCGATCACCGCGGCAAAGCCGGCATAAACCAGCGTCAGCCGCGAGGTGTGGATGACGAGGCCGGTGAAGCCCTTGCCGATGGCCACCCAGAACATGCCCGCGGTGAAGCCGCCGCCCAGCGCCGGGGCCAGCCGCACGCGGGTATTGGGCATCAGCACGTAGATGGCCGTGAACAGCCCGGTGACGATGGCATACGGGGCGATGAGGATCGAGGCATGGGTCACGCGCGCGCCGATGCTGAAATCGCGCACGCTGGCCACGCTGTCGATGGCGAGCCGGGAGAAGCTGATCACGGCGAACACCACCAGCGGCCCGAGCAGTACCAGCGCGGCGAACTCGACCACGCGCCGCGGCATGCTGCGCGCCCGCTGCACGCGCCAGACGTAGTTCATGCTGTCTTCGACGCGATTGACGGTGCCCACCAGCGTCCACACCAGCAGCGTGAAGCCGAGCACGCCCACCAGCTTGGCGCTGACGCGCTCGGCGAACTGCATCAGCCGCCCCACCAGTTCCGGTCCTCCTTCGCCCACCGGCTGGAAGAACTCCAGCAGGAACGGCTCCAGGTGGCGTTGCGCGCCGAAGGCCTTCAGCAGCGCGAAGGCCAGCGCGATCGCCGGGATCAGCGCCAGCAGCGTGATGTACACCAGGCTGGTGGCGCGCAGCGTCAGCTCGCTGCCGGCCAGGTCGCGGGTGATGGCATAGGGATAGCGCAGCAGCCGCAGCAGCCGCGCCGGCAGCCCGGGGCCTTCGCTGTGGACACCGAACAGCGCGCGGTCGAGCAGGGCCCACAGCGCCTGCATGATCTCTACCCGCCGGAGGCGCGGCGGCGGCGCATCAGGTGATGGCCGGGCCGGTGAGCCGGCGCAGCGCCTCGTCGTAGCGCGCCACGGTCTGCGCGATGACTTGCGGCGGCAGGCGCGGGCCGGGGGCACGCTTGTCCCACGGCAGCGTCTCGAGGTAGTCGCGCACGTACTGCTTGTCGAAGGATGGCGGGCTCGCGCCCACGCGGTAGCTGTCGGCGGGCCAGAAGCGCGAGGAATCCGGAGTCAGCGCCTCGTCGATCAGGTACAGCCCGCCGTCCGGGGCGAGACCGAATTCGAACTTGGTGTCGGCGATGATGATGCCGCGGCGCGCGGCAAATTCCGCGGCGAAGCCATACAGCGCGATGGCCGCGTCGCGCACGCGCGCGGCCAGCGGCGCGCCCACCAGCGCGGCGGCGCGCTCGAAGCTGATGTTCTCGTCATGGTCGCCCACGGCCGCCTTCGTGGCCGGCGTGAAGATGACCTCGGGAAGCTTTTCCGCCTGCCGCAGGCCCGGCGGCAGCGCGATGCCGCAGATGGCGCCGGTGGCCTGGTAATCCTTCCAGCCGGAGCCGATGAGGTAGCCGCGCACCACCGCCTCGATGGGCAGCGCGCGCAGCCGCCGCGCGATCATCGAGCGGCCCTGCGCCTGCGCGCGCTCGGCCGGATCGGGCAGCACGCTTTCCAGCGGCCGGTCCAGCAGGTGGTTGCGGATGAGGTGCGCGGTGCGCGCGAACCAGAAATCCGAAATCGCCGTCAGGATGCGGCCCTTGCCGGGAATCGGGTCGGGCAGGATCACGTCGAAGGCGGACAGCCGGTCGGTGGCGATGATCAGCAGGCTGTCGGCATCGATGGCATAGACGTCGCGCACCTTGCCGCGATGTAACAGTTGCAGGCTGGCGAGGTGGGTTTCGGCAATGGCCGTGGAAGCGGGGGTGTTCAAGCTTGGTACGATAAACCATATGCAATGGACGGGAAAACTGATCGGCGGTGCGCTGGGCATGCTGCTGGGCCCATGGGGCATGGCGGCGGGCGTCGCCATCGGCCACCAGTACGACATGAATGCCGCGCGCCGCCCGGCCTTGCCGGCCGGCGACCAGTTCTTTTTCAGCACCTTCCGCCTGATGGGGCATGTGGCCAAGGCCGACGGCCGCGTCACCGAGCGCGAGATCGAGGCGGCCCGCGCGGTGATGCGCAGCCTGCGCCTGAACGAGGTGCAGGTGCGGCTGGCGATCGCCGAGTTCACGCATGGCAAGCAGCCGCAGTTCGACCTGGCCGGCGAAATGGCGCAGCTGCGCGCCGCGTGCCAGCTGCATCCCGAACTGCTGCACGTGTTCATGGAGATCCAGCTGCGCTTTGCGCTGTCGGGCAGCGACATGACGCCGGCGGCGCGCGCGCGCGTCACGCGGGCGGCCACGCTGCTGGGCATTGCGCCCTCGCTGCTGCTGCGCCTGGAGGCGGCGCTGCGCGGCGGGCAGCAGTCCATGGCCGGTGCGCGCGACCCGCCGGGACGCATCGCGGCCGCCTACCGCACGCTGGAGGTGGATTCCTCGGTCACGAACGAGGAGCTGACGCGGGCCTACCGGCGCCTGATGAGCCGCCACCATCCGGACAAGCTGAAGGCCAACGGGCTGCCGGATTCCATGCTGGAGCATGCCAAGCAGCGCACCCAGGCCGTGCGCGAGGCCTACGAACTGCTGCGCCAGCAGCGCGGCTTCAGCTAGGATCGGCCGCATGATCGAAGTCGAGGACCTGGCCTGCCGCTTCGGGGACTTCGAGGCCGTCAAGGGCATCAGCTTCCGGGTGGCGCCGGGCGAGATCTTCGCCTTCCTCGGCCCCAACGGCGCCGGCAAGACCACCACCATCAAGATGCTCACCACGCTGCTGCGGCCGACCCGCGGCCGCATCCGCATCGACGGCCTGGATCCCACGGCCGAGCCGCATGAGGTGCGGCGGCGCTTCGGCATCGTGTTCCAGGACCCGAGCCTGGATTCCATGCTCACGGCCATGGAGAACCTGGAGCTGCACGCCGCGCTGTACAGCGTGCCGCGCGCGGTGCGCCGGGGCCGCATCGAGCAGCTGCTGCGGCAGTTCGAGCTGTGGGACAAGCGCGACCAGCTCACGATGACCTTCTCGGGCGGCATGAAGCGCCGGCTGGAGATCGTGCGCGGCTTCCTGCACACCCCGCGCGTGCTGTTCCTGGACGAGCCCACGCTGGGCCTTGATCCACAGAGCCGGCTGCAGCTGTGGAACCACGTGCGGGCAGTCAACCAGCAGGAAGGCATCACGGTGTTCCTGACCACGCATTACATGGATGAGGCCGAGAAAGTCGCGCAGCGCATCGCCATCGTGGATCACGGCCGCATCGTCGCGCTGGGCACGCTGGCCGAGCTCAAGGCGCAGACGCAGACCGAGTCGCTCGAGGCCGCCTTCCTGCAGCTCACCGGCACGGCGGTGCGCGACGAGGCGGCCAGCAGCGCGGACGCCATGCGCCAGATGATGAAGGCGTGGCGGCGATGAATGCCATCTACATCCTGTGGCTGCGCAGCCTGAAGCACTTCGTGCGCTCGAAGGCGCAGATCGTCTCCTCGATCGGCCAGCCGCTGCTGTACCTGCTGGCGCTGGGTTTCGGGCTCGGCCCGGTGTTCCAGCGCGCCGGGCAGGGCAACTACATCCAGTTCATCGCGCCGGGCGTGATCACGATGACGGTGCTGTTCTCGTCGATGTTTTCCGGCATCGGCCTCATCTGGGACCGGCAGTTCGGCTTCCTGAAGGAGACGCTGGTGGCACCGGTGCCGCGGGTGGCGGTGATGCTGGGGCGCACGCTGGGCGGGGCCACCGTGGCGCTGCTGCAGGGGCTGCTGGTGCTGCTGCTGTCGCTGCTGGTGGGTTTCCGGCCCGCCAGCCTTGCGACGCTGCCCGAGGCCGTGCTGTACATGACGCTGATCGCCATCGTGTTCTGCGCACTGGGTACCGCGCTGGGCAGCCGCCTGCAGAACATGCAGGCCTTTCCCATGGTCAGCAGCTTCGTGATGATGCCCATGTACTTCCTGTCGGGCGCGCTGTACCCGCTCGCGGGCCTGCCCGCCGCGATGAAGGTGGTGACCGCGGCCAATCCGCTGACCTATGGCGTGGATGGCGTGCGTGGCGCGCTGATCGGCAGCTGGCATTTCGGCAGCGGCATCGACCTGCTGGTGCTGGTGGGGGTGGGCGCGCTGTTCGTGGGGCTCGGCGCCTGGTCGTTCGCGCGCATACAGCTGTAGGCGCCGCGCGTAGAATGCGCCCATGAATCCGCCCTGGATCGCCCCCTCCATCCTGTCCGCCGACTTCGCGCGGCTGGGCGAGGAAGTGACCGCGGTGCTGGCCGCGGGCGCGGACCTGGTGCACTTCGACGTGATGGACAACCACTATGTGCCCAACCTCACCATCGGCCCGATGGTGTGCGAGGCGCTGCGCCGGCACGGCGTCACGGCGCCCATCGACGTGCACCTGATGGTCAAGCCGGTGGACCGCATCATCCCGGACTTCGCGCAGGCCGGCGCCTCCATCATCAGCTTCCATCCCGAGGCCAGCGAGCACGTGGACCGCACCATCGCGCTGATCCATGAAAGCGGCTGCCAGGCGGGCCTGGTGTTCAACCCGGCCACGCCGCTGGACTGGCTGGACCACACGCTGCAGGAGCTGGACCTGGTGCTGATCATGTCGGTGAATCCGGGTTTCGGCGGGCAGAAGTTCATCCCGGAGGCGCTGAAGAAGCTCGCCGAGGTGCGCCGGCGCATCGCGGCCAGCGGCCGCGCGGTGCGCCTGGAGATCGATGGCGGGGTGAAGGTGGACAACATCGGGCAGATCGCCCGCGCCGGCGCGGACACTTTCGTGGCCGGTTCGGCGATCTTCGGGGAGAAGGACTACCGCGGGGTGATCGGCGCCATGCGCCGGAACATCGATTCCGCGCGGATGCTGCTGGCCTGAGCAGGCCGGCCGGCCGCGCTATTCGTCGTCGTCCTCGTCGTCCAGATCGTCCTCGTCGTCATCGGCCGCGAAGCGCGTGGCGGCGTGCGCGGCGCCCTTGCCGCCGCCGGCGACCTGGGCCGGCACGATCACCGGCCGCGTCTTCATCTTCGGGCGCGCGTTGAACACCACGATGGTCTTGCCGGTGGCGCGCAGCAGACCCTGCTCCTCCAGCACCTTCAGCACGCGGCCGGCCATTTCGCGCGAGCACCCCACCAGGCGCGACAGCTCCTGGCGCGACACCTTGATCTGCATGCCCTCGGGATGCGTCATCGCGTCCGGCTCGCCGCACAGGTCCATGATGGCGTGCGCCACGCGGCCGGTGACATCGACGAAGGCCAGGTCGCCGAGCTTGCGGTTGGTGCGGTCCAGGCGCGTGGCCAGCTGCGTGGCCAGCTCGAACACCAGGCCCGGTGATTCGGCGGCGATCTGCCGGAAGCGCGGATAGGTCATCTCCGCCAGCTCGCACTGGTTGCGGGTGCGCACCCAGGCGCTGCGGGTTGGAGTGTCGTGGAACAGGCCCATCTCGCCGAAGAACTGGCCCTTGTTCAGGTAGGCCAGCACCATCTCGTTGCCTTCCTCGTCCTCGATCATCACCTCGACCGAGCCGCTGATGATGTAGTAGAGGACGTCAGGCAGGTCGCCGGCGTGGATGATCACCGTCTTCGACGAGACGGTGCGGATCCTGCAGTAGCTCAGGAAGCGGTTGATCGCCGGTATGTCGCTCAACGGTTTGATGCTGTCTTCCATCGTTGTTCTCGTTGACCGGATTCCCTGTGGCTGGCGCGCTCATCCGCGCGCCAAGGCGTCTTTGTATTACATAACGCTCCGGGCAGGCAACTACCCGGCGCGTGATGGGCTTCGCACTATATCCAGCGCGCCGTGGCCGTCATCACCCTGGAAGTGAGCTGCATCGCCCTGCGCACGGGGTATGGCAGGTCGATGCCGCCGGAGCGGCGCGCGAGCTCGCCGTGGGCCTGCTCGTCGCTGCGCATCTGCGTGAGGATGGCGCGGCTGCGCGCGTCCTGCTCCGGCAACTGCGCCAGGTGGGAATCCAGGTGCTGTTCCACCTGCCGTTCGGTTTCCGCCACGAAGCCCAGGCTGAGCTTGTCCGATGCCAGGCCCGCGGCCACCCCGATGGCGAAGGAGCCGGCATACCAGAAGGGGTCCAGCAGGCTCGGGCGGGCATCGAGTTCCCGCAGCCGCTGCTCGCACCAGGCCAGGTGATCGGTCTCCTCCCGGCCGGCCCGCTCCAGCACGGTACGCACGGCGGCATCGCGGGCGACCAGCGCCTGCCCATGGTAGAGGCCCTGCGCGGCGATCTCGCCGGCATGGTTGATGCGCATCAGGGCCGCCGCCTGCCGGCGTTCGCCCTCCGCCGGGCGGGGCTGCGGCAGCCCCGGGGTCGGGCGCGCGGCACGGGCCGGCGCGAACATCGCCTTCAGTGCGCGGTCGGCGCAGGCAAGCAGTTGATCCGCAAGGGTTCGTTCAACCGGCATGACGCTACTATATATGCACCTCGCGGGGGCTGCCCGACCGCGCCATTGCGCTTTGCAAAGCCGGCGGGGCTTCGATTACACTCTGCGGCCTTTTTCGGGGTCCCCATCCCTCGGGCGGGGCATCCCGACCCGTCCTAGGCACGTTTTCTGGAATTCACGATGAGCACTGCATTCGTCAAACCCGCCGAAGTCCGCGCGGACTGGTTCGTGGTCGACGCCAAGGGCAAGACCCTGGGGCGGCTGGCCACGCAGCTGGCGCACCGCCTGAAGGGCAAGCACAAGGCCGATTACAGCCCGCACGTGGACATGGGCGACAACCTGATCGTGCTGAACGCCGGCCAGGTGCGCGTCACCGGCGCGAAGCTGACGGACAAGTTCTACCACCAGCACACCGGCTACATGGGCAACCTGAAGTCCATCGCGCTGGGCAAGCTGCTGCAGGAGCATCCGGAGCGGGCGCTGGAGTTCGCCGTGAAGGGCATGCTGCCGAAGAACACGCTGGGCCGGAAGATGTTCCGCAAGCTGCACGTGTTCGCCGGCGCCGAGCATCCGCACACGGCGCAGCAGCCCAAGAACCTGGATCTGTAAGGAACCAAGCACATGGCAGCAACCAGCAATTACGGCACCGGCCGGCGCAAGACCGCCACCGCCCGCGTGTTCCTCAAGGCCGGCACCGGCCAGATCACCATCAACGACCGCTCGCTCGATGAATTCTTCGGCCGCGAGACCGGCCGCATGATCGTGCGCCAGCCGCTGCAGGTGGCCGAGGTGGAAGGCCGCTTCGACATCAATGTGCAGGTCGACGGCGGCGGCATCACCGGCCAGGCCGGCGCCATCCGCCACGGCATCACCCGCGCGCTGATCGAATACGACGAAGCCCTGCGCGGACGGCTGCGCCAGGCCGGCTTCGTGACGCGCGATGCCCGCGAGGTGGAGCGCAAGAAGGTCGGTCGCCGCAAGGCCCGCCGCGGTCCGCAGTACTCCAAGCGCTAGCCGCTTTTGGGGGATCGTCTAGTGGTAGGACTACGGACTCTGACTCCGTCAACCTAGGTTCGAATCCTAGTCCCCCAGCCAGCATGAAAACAGCCACTTAGCTACGCTCAGTGGCTTTTTCTTTGGGGCAGAAGTCGCCCTGATTCAGCAGCTAAACAGCAGTTTCCGCTGGGCTGGCACAGGCCGAGCCAACCGCCCCCACTACCCTAGGGACGACACACCTTCGATCTCGGCTGCTGCCGGGCTAGCTTTTCGCGCTTTCTGCGGAAGCGCCGATGCGCCTATCTGTGGTTTGCCTAAGGCTGCACCGCTAACCATGTCTGAATCACGAAGCTGATGCAGAGCATTGCGAAGCCAAGGCGACGGAGACGAACGTCTCGAATGTTCTGTGCCTTGATGCGTGCGTTCGCGGCATTGACTGCAGGACCGCCCCAGACTGCACCTTCAGTCGGCCTGTCGGCGTAACTGCAGAAGAACAGCAGTGCGGTTCCAGTCATGCCGAGAACCGCGGAAGTGAGTTGAGCCCAATGGGTCGCATCCATGTGTGAGCATCCATGTGAGGATCCCCGGGGGCGTGTGCCCCCGGTTCACCTATTGCCTATTACGCGGAACGACGGCTCTGGATCGGCTGGAGACCTTCCCAGCTAATCCGGGTTGCCTCAGTGACCAAAACGCCGTAACGCTTGCCGGTCTTCGCGGCCGACGCCTTCACGGACTCCAGCACCTGGCCGATCAATGCAGTGCCGGAGTAGTGATACTCCGCCGGCGGCATCTTGTAGCTGGTGCCATTGTCCCCAACGATCACATCCGTGATGCCCTTCGTTGCGAGGTCCTTCGCCATATCCACGTACTGCTGCCAGTTAGCGTCGTGCAGCTCGACCCGAATCGTAAACATCGACATATGCGTATTCTCCGTACCTTCTGTGACGGCGCGCTCGAAAGCCGGCGTCTACTCCGGTACACTAAATTTGAGGTTGGGTTGAAAAGCCCGCCACGGCCCCCGCACCGACGCTCCACCACGAGTTAGGCGATGCGCTGGGGCCTTTTTCTTGCCTTAGCTGGGCGGGTGACAGCTACGGCCGACGCTATATCTTCATTCGTCGTCTCCCACATCGCCGATGAGGTCTGCGACCGAACGGGGCTTCGCCTTCCGGTAGTCGCGCATGTCGATGACGATCAGGCCATCGATGAAGTTGACCTGGAATACCTGCTTCCCAACGGCCTTCGGATCAGGAAAGTTGTAGTACCGAATCGGCGCGGCGAGGTTCACAGAAATACCGGACTTCTCGCTACTGACTTCCTTGATGGTGCCGTCGTTCACCAAGACCTCGATGTCGAGCTGGTCGTGCAACCTGATGGCCAGCTGATCGCTCTCCTCGTCGAACATGATTTGAGCGTGGGTGGCGTTCTCCTTGCCGGCCCGCTTCACGATGCCCCGCGACAGGAACAGGTAGCCCGAAGTCCGAAGCGTGGCTTCGGGCCGAGAGGCTGCTCCATACGCGTCGAAGACCTTGAAGGGCACCGGCTGGGCTCCATTTCGAATAGGGGAGGTCATGCTATGTCACCCGGAGTGTCGGAGGGAAGTGTTTTTTCGTCGTTTCCCCTATCAGACATCGTATCGGGGTCTATTTGTGACGTAGATCACAGAAATAGAGACTTATCCACAGAATTTGCCCACGAAATGACTAAGGAAGACCGTAAGACTGCAAATTGGATCACATCTCTGACGCGGCAGCGATCATCTGATTCTCGTCATTGACTGACATTGCAGAGCACACATCCGCGCACGGCCAGCGCGAAGCGATTGGATTGCTTCTGAATCTCAGCAAGATGACCTGTCGCCGGTCCGCGCAACGCCATCTCAGGTCCGCGAGTGCATGTCCGCGGCCGAGAAGCGAGCGGACACACTGGCCGCCCGTAAGGCAGAACGCACGAAGGTCGCGCCCCGGAAGGAAACGAAGCCGGACCGTTCGGAGCAGGCGGCATGACGAAGCACATAGCCAAGCGCGCGGGAAACGGAGGCGCAGAAGTCAAAGCCCGTGGACCTGCTGGGCTCGCTGGACGATCTTCCCGAAGTATTGCCGAGTCCGTTCCAGCCGCTATACCTGACGCCCGACCCCCGGGAGTCCTAGCCGTGCCCGCGGACGGATGGGCGGCGATAGCGCAGCTAAACGATCAAGGTCGGGGGAACAGCGAAGTCAGGATCGACGGGCTGTCCAGTGTAGAGCCGTTCGGCTTGGTGGACAATCTCGAAATCGTCTAGAGAGATCAGCGACCCATTGAGGCGCCCGACAGCTACGACTTTGCCCGCCTTGTTGTGGCGAACGACGATGCGCTCACGATGTTCCGCTGTGGCCTTCAGCCACGCCCGGAGTGAAGCGTCGAGAACGGCTGTATTCGCCTCCCAAAAGCCCTTTGTGAGTATCGGTGCGTGCCGTTCTGTCATGGTGTAGCCGGCTTTGCGGACCAGTTCGTCCGGAGGTCCGAAGGTATCTTCCGGATAGGCTCTGCCCAATGTCCTTTTGGCTTCCGCTATGGCCGCCCGCGACAGTGTGTCGGTTTTCATGACCGCGTCTGCAAGGACCGAAAGAACATCAATCGGAAACAGATTCCCGCGCGACTCAACTCTCTCGCGCACCAACTGCGCGAGTTCCACCGAATGATCGAACTCCAGGATTGCGAGGCAGGGACATTCTTCAAAGCACTCGCCCATCAGTAGTTCGCAGCTCCATGCTTGCTGTCTGTACGGACGCGCGAACGGCTGGATTGCCACGGATCGGAGACGCTCTAACTGCTGCGTCGGGATGCCCTTGCGGTCCACGATGTACAGCACGCCGCGTCCTTCTGTGCAAGGCGAGAAACCGACGTGTTCTGCATACTCGTGAGTGGCGAAGAACATCGCCACTTCCAAGGATGACGACAGATCAAGAAGCGCCGTAGCGAGGCCATGATGTTGAGCAACCTCGTGGTACTCAACGGATACGCGAGTCCGTTTGGCCCACTTCACTACGGGGTGAGGCCGCAGTTCCGAAAAGAACGTGTACACCTTGGCCATGTTGGCCACCATCGAAGCCGCGTCCGCTGCATCCAACTGGTCCATGTACTTGGCTGGGTAGCGAATATGTCGGAACAGAGAAGGGAAGCACGGAACATGTCTCTCGGTCTGTCCGCGGTAGAGGAAACGAGGATTGGGCGTCGGTAGCGGGTAGCTGAGTCCGCCTTCACCCGAGCAGATGCACCACTTCAGCGGTTCACTGGAGATCGTTTTGTGCCTGTCCAGCATCGCCACGAGTTCCTCGCGGGTGATGAAGTTGGAGCGGCGAAGGGGTGAGGACACGAGAGGCTCGAATCTGGCCATGCTACGAATGCCCGGAGTGCTCTGGTGGCGATGATTATACGCGCGACGGGCAGTGCCCACGCCCGCCCGCTTTCTCCATTTCTCCATCGCTGTCCACGCCGTATTCTGGTGCAGAGCCGAGAGAGAAGAACGGGAGGCGATCAGTGGACAAGCTGTCCAGTACGCAGATTGGGGCGATTGCGGAGAACCACGTCGCCAACATGCTCATGATTACTTCGGGCGGTCGGCTGTCCGCGTTCCAGCCCCTCGCGGACGATGATGGGATCGACTTGCTGATCTACGACAAGAAGTCGGGGCGGGCGATGCCGGCGCAGGTGAAGTGCAGGACCGTGACGACTAACCGGGCCGGCAAGGCGGAGCGGTCCGACAGCGTGCATTTCGAGCTACTCAAGGCGGCCTATCGGGACCGTTCCGCGTGCGCCATCTTCGTCCTGCTGACGGAAGATGCCACGGCTATCGCGCTCGCGTGGGTGTTCCCGCTGTCGGACATGCCGAAGTACGCGCGCAAGGGGACCATCGGGGACGATGCCAAGAAGTACGTTGTCCGATGCAGCCGAGCGCCCGACACGAAGGACAAGCACAGTAAGGTCAGGTGCTCACCTGTCGACATCGGGAGGCGCATTCTGACGCTGATCGAGGGCACTGCATCACCGCCACCACCGGCGCGCGGCGCCGCATGATCGGAGTCCGGTGGTACATGTCTTACAGCTACCTCGCATCCTCCATCCCGTCCAACGATTACGCGCCTCTCGGGATCGCGGAGCAGAGCCACCCACTTCAACAAGAAACGGGTGAACCACCCCGACGGGCGGAAGATGAACTTCCCGAAGCCCGCTGGAATCAGCGGCTCACCGCTATGGGAGCTTCGGCGCCCGGACGAAGGTGGACCTCGGGTTGTCGGGGTGATGATCGAGAACAAGCGGAGCGGTCTGGCGATGGTCGCCACGGACATCGGTTACGCCCTCATGATGTTGGCGGATCACTTCGTCAAGCTGGACAAGGAGCGCAGCGAGGGGTCTCATGAACGACAAGCAAACCAAGCAAGTCCCGGTTAGTCAGGCGGTCCGGAAGTGGCTAGACGAGCAGGGCTATCCCCTCGAAATGAAGGTGGCGGCCAAGCTCCGCGCATCTACGCAGTGGCAAGTTCGACAGGCGTGGCATTACTCCGACTTCGAGTCGGGAGATTCACGGGAGATTGACATTATTGCGACGCTGGGCGAGCCAGCGAATAAGGCCGCGGTACATTTCGCGTTCGAGTGCAAGGCCAGCAAGAACCCGTGGGTGTTGTTCACGTCGGATGATCGCGTAACGCACATCTATTGGACGCGCGCCTATGGAATCTGGTCCCGTGCTGCTTGGGAAGCATTTGTCGATGAGGCCGGAGAGGAGGTTCCTGAGTCTGCACAAGAGGCGGAAGAGCGTGCCGGGGCCGCTGGTCCATACGTCTCTTGGACAGGGCCTAACGGCTATGCGCTTGCGCAGGCGTGTAAGGGGAACAGCGACGCCCCGTACGCAGCAGTTCTGTCTGCGTTGAAGGCGGCGCGGTCCTGCCTTGGTGTGGCGCCCCATGTCGCAGAGGTACCGGCGCGGACAGTCGCCCACCCCGTCGTTGTGATTCAGGGACCGCTAGTTGAATGCAAGCTGGACAGTGCCGGCGAAGTCGTCGTCGAGAGCATCAAGCGCGGCTGCCTGTACTTCCAGCAGCGGGTCGCGGACATCATGCCGCAGTACGTCAGCATCGTTACCTTCGATGGTCTGGATGAATTCATCGCAGAGGCAAAGGAGGCGGCGGACAAGACGCATGATCTATTTGCCTTGCGGTTCACGACGAAATAGAGCGGGAACGCGTGGCCGGCTGGGCTGTCCGGGGCGCCGGACCACGCTGCCCTTGCAGTGTTACGGTCGGTGTGACAGTTTTCACCCCCAGCAGAGCGTCCCGGCAAGTCCGGGGACTCCGCAAGGCTCAATAAAAGAACGTCTGGAGAATGGCGGCATTCAGTCCCTCCCTTGCGAACGAACTCGAGGGGGAGCGATCCGTTGCGGTCTCGACGCGGCACACGGTACTTTTCACGGTACTGACAGGCTCTGGTCGGGAAAATCTGCAATTCGGTCAGCAGGTTGGGATGGCGGTTCGAATTCTGATCCCCCAGCCAGCTGCCAATCCCGCGCATCTCGCGCGCGGCTGGAGAATCACATGACGAGCAGAACCGCGGTTGTTCTGGGAGCGTCAGGCTCCGTCGGACAGGCGCTCCTCGCGGAACTCGCGCGCCGTGGCGCGTTCAGCCGGATTCTCATCCTGACGCGACGGCCGCTCGATCCACCATGGGACGCGCCGGTGGAAGAGCGACTGGTGCCGGAAATGGAACCGGACAAACTCTTTCAAGCCGTGATCGACGCACTGCGCGGGCTTGACGGGGAGGCGATCGGGTTCAGCGTTCTGGGAGTGGGAGCGGGCACCGCGAAGCTCTCGCTGGAAGCGCATCGTGCCATCGACGTCGAACTCAACGCCGTATTTGCCAGAGGGCTGAAGGCATCAGGAAAGGTTCGGCACCTGGCCTTCATGTCGGCCGCCGGTGCCAACGTCAGCGCCAGCACTACTGGTTCCGGGGCCGCGGGAATGCCGCGCTATTCCCGCGTCAAGGGCGAGGCTGAAGTGGCGGTCAGGAGCCAGGGTCCGGCCGTCGTCAGCATCTTCCGCCCCGCCATGATCATCGGCTCCCGGCATACTCCATGGCTGCTTGCAGCTGTCCTGCCTTTTCTTGCACCGCTGATGCCGCGGAAGCTTCGCCCGATCCGGACAACGCAGATTGCCCAGGCGATGGTCGCTGACGCCTTGCGCTTCCCGGTGCAAAGCGCGATCTACCACTATCCCGAAATGATGGCGCTGATTGCCGGGCAATCTCATTCGCATCAACTTGAGAGCCCGAAAGAGTCCTGAAGCGCCGGACCCTGGAACGCCGCATTGATACCGTCGAGAAGCCCGGCAAACGCGTCAACGACGGGGATCACCCGGCGCAAGAGTCGCAGAGGATGTTGCTGCAGCGTGAGACCAGCCGGCAGCATGCGCTTCTCGGACCACTGCTCGATGCCCAGAAGGCCGCTGCGACCCGGCCGACGCAGTAGCGGCCGTTCAGCGTGGCGAATCAGCCCGGCAGTGCGGCGAACGCGGGCACCGATCCCAGGTCGCAGTCCCAGTTCGCGCGGTCCGCCACGAAGATGTGCGCCGTGGGTTGTGTATGCACATCGGTGTCGAGGCTGCCGGCTGGGACGACCAGCATGCCTGGATGGTCGCGCGGCAACGCACCACCGCAGGCGGAGCAGAAAGCCCGGCTGTGGCGGCTGTCGGGTACCCGGTACCAGGTGATCTTGTCCTGCCCGCAAAGCCACGCCACCCGTGCCGAGGAGCTGAACAGGTTCGCTCCATGGGCCGAACCCGTTCCCTTGCGGCAGCGCTGGCAGTGACAGAAGAAGAATCGATCGAAGTCGCCTTCGATCTCGAAGCGCACCGCGCCGCAGAGGCAGGATCCTGAATGCCTGGTCACTGGAACCTCGATGCGCTGGCTGTGGCATTGCCAGCGGGGCTGGCGGTGCGAGGTCATAATACCCGTTCCCGCAAAGGAGTCGTCATGCGCTCTCTCAAGACCCTGATGGTGTGCTCGCTGTTCGCGATATCCATCTTGTCTGCCGGCAGCGCACTCGGGCAGCGCGGGCCCGGCGGTGGCATGGGCGGTGGTGGCGGCATGCGGCAGGGTGGTGGATTCCAGGGAGGCTTCCAGCCGGGCCAGCAGGCCGGGAACGCGGCAATCCGCAACCGCATCCAGGCGCGCAGCTATCTCTTCGAGCCAACCGGCGAGAAGCTGCCCTATGCCGTGTTCCTGCCGCGCAAGTACGACAAGCAGAAGCCGATGCCGCTCATCATTCTCCTGCACGGCAACAAGGTGACGCCGGAATCCATCATCACCCCGTTTGGCGCGGCCGCCGACAAGCACGGCTACATCCTCGTGGCACCGATGGGTTACAACCTGACGGGCTGGTACGGCATGCGCGGGCTCGGCGACGCCACGACCACGCAGTACAGCGAACAGGACGTGATGAACGTGCTGCGCCTGGCGCGCGCCGAGTTCAACATCGATCCGCGGCGCATTTACATCGCCGGACACTCCATGGGCGGCTCCGGTGCGATCCACCTCGCGGTGGCGCACCCGGAGGTCTGGGCCGCGGTGGGGGCGATGTCGGCCGGCATCATCGGCAACATGTCCCCGGACAATCCGGGCTTCAAGGATCTTCCCGTCATCATCGAACAAGGCGACAAGGATGAATTGATCCCGGTGGCCTCCGTGCGCAACTGGGTGCGCAGCATGAAGGAGAGCGCGGAGCGCAAGGCACCCACGGAGTACATCGAGTACACCGGCGGAACGCATGTGACGCCGTTGCAGGGCGGCGCGGAACGGATGCTGGCCTTCTTCGACAAGTATTCGCGACCGGAGGGCAGCCCCGCGCCCTGAGAGACTGATGATCTTCCTCCAGGCTTGACGGTCATTCAGTCTCTCCGGACAGTCAAGCGCATCCCTGCCGCCAGTGGCATCGAGCCGTGGCGCACGACCTGCACTGAAGAAGCCTCCACCTCGCGGGTAGTGTGGATATACGGGCGAACTGGCCGCACCACGCAGCCGGAAAG